>ENA-OREN01000796-OREN01000796.1-marine-metagenome-genome-assembly--contig:-NODE-796-length-42211-cov-8.647743_pt1 | contig 42211 bp, 44 predicted proteins | sample MGYA00248624_ERZ508555 | MGnify/ENA primary metagenome ERZ508555 (study PRJEB26222, sample SAMN06267773) | marine metagenome | isolation source: Saanich Inlet, British Columbia, Canada | place... | reverse complement strand
TCGGACTCCAACCAATCAAAAAAACCTTTTTTGACTACGGCGCGCAGGCCATTTACATTCCAACTGAAAATTCGCATAGAGTTTTATAAGTTTTATTAGAGTTTCGCGCAAAAATTACTCAGGAATACAGGAATACTTGCATTCCCACTTCTAGCCCATAAGACTCGGTAGTATAAACAAGTAGGAAACCATTTCGGTAAGAAATTATTTAAAAATTTTCAATTCCAATTACCTAGGTAAAAAGCAGCGAGGTAGGCTAAAAATCCCAGCCATAAATTTCGACCAAGAGTTTGATAATTTTTAAAGGATTGCAAATCTTCAATTTTCGCATCAAATAAAAACCAGTATTCGATTACAAACCATACTGGAGGTCCCATGGCCCAACCTGCAAATATTACATATCGCGGACAACCAGTAAGATGGGAATGATAAGTGTAGCCAAGACCGACAGCCACCAGAAGAGGCCCGAGAAGCTTTCGAATTCTACTTTTGTTCCATGTATTTTTTTTGAAATCAGAATCCATTTTCACTATTCTAAATTAAAACTCTTTTGACTCTTGATAGGCATGATACCAGCCTATTCTGTTTAATAATAGGCACACATGATTGATGTTTCATTCCATTTCTTTTTATGGATTTTCACAGGAAAAGATTTCTATCGACCTAACAAATTCAATATAGTCACTTTATTTTCAATATGTTACACATAGATACTGTTTTTATCTTAAAGCCGTGGTTTTTGATTAAAAAATAGGGTATCCTTTTATTAAGATTTAAATTTAATTCTCATTAAGAAAATCAAAAAACACAGTTATCTTTGGGAGTATAAATGTATGTGGCAATATAATCGAGCGGGATTGACTGTTCTAATGCTGGCGTTTTTTATATTCGCCATGGTGCCACCTACCATGGCATCCGAAACACCAGACCCCACAGCATGTGATGGCGATGGAAGTAGTGTCCGAAAAGGTCGCCCCGGTATTGCTCCCGTTGAGGTCAGAGATGGACTTGGTCCCACAAAAGAATTGGTACGTTCCGGGATCTATTCAGCTGCGGCTAAATCCTCCGGAAAAGTATCAAAGGAAGACAAACGACATTTATGCCTGGCATTGTCCCCTATCAAAAACCCTGAGTCTCGCTACGCCCACAAAGATCACAGCAATTATTATTGCACTCTGATCTTAAATCGAGACAGCCAGGCTTATTGCTATGCAGTAGTTCAAGGCGATTCTGGCAAATGTAAAAATATTGTTAGTGCTGAACTTGAAAAAGAATGTCTTGAAAAAGCGAAATAGTCATTTCATTTTAACTTAAGAAAAAGGGCGGCCCAAAAGGGTCGCCCTTTTTTTCTACCTCTAATGAGCCAGATCGAACTGGATGTCCGGAATTTAAAAGTTTCCTTCTCCACTCCTCAAGGGAATTTTTTAGCCGTCAATGGAATAAACTTCCAACTGCACAGCGGAGAAACATTGGCACTTGTTGGTGAGTCGGGTTGCGGTAAAACCGTGAGCGCACTTTCCATCCTGAGGCTTCTTCCTGAACCCCCTGCAAAAATAACCAGCGGCGAGATTATTTTTGCAGGCAGAGACCTTCTATCCCTCAATGCGAAACAAATGAGAGAAATACGAGGCAAAAAAATTGCCATGATCTTTCAAGACCCCATGACTTCCCTCAATCCTGTTTTGACCGTTGGCGAACAGCTTATCGAAACCCTTTTACGACATAAAAGCTTAAATAAAAAAGAAGTTCTAAAAATATCCGCACAATTATTAGGAAAGGTTGAGTTACCTTCTCCCGAAGATAAATTAAAACAATACCCACACCAACTGAGTGGTGGCATGAGGCAGCGCGTGATGATCGCCATGGCCCTGGCCTGCGAACCCAAAATTCTAATCGCCGATGAACCCACCACAGCACTGGATGTTCTTATTCAAGCACAGATTCTAGAGCTTCTTGAAAATCTGAAAAAGGAAACCGGCATGTCCATGCTGCTTATCACTCATGACCTTGGAGTGGTCACAGAAATTGCGGAACGGGTTATGGTTATGTATGCAGGGGAAGGTGTAGAGACAGGGGCGACAAAAGACTTGCTCGACAGCCCGCATCACCCATACACAAAAGGGTTAATTTCATCTCGCCCACATCTGGGTTCTACTAGAGAAAAAGGACAACGACTCACAGAAATTTCTGGAAGCGTTCCCACCCCCCATCAACGACCTACAGGCTGCGCTTTCCACCCGCGCTGCGATTGGTCGACTGAGCAATGCAAAACGAAAAAGCCCCTATTACAAAACACAAATCAAAATCGACAATTCAGTTGCCACCTGCAACCCGAATCGATATGACTGATAACCATTCATTCCTAGAAGTAAAAGATCTTAAAAAATATTTCCTTCCCAGAAAAACTATTCCAGGAAGCAATACAACTCCTGTCCGTGCAGTGGATGGCATTTCGTTCACACTTAAGGAAGGAGAAACACTGGGCCTTGTAGGTGAAAGCGGATGCGGCAAATCGACAGCCGCACGCACCCTCCTACGACTGGAATCCCCAACCTCCGGCTCAGTCCACTTCAAAGGAAAAAATCTCGCATCCCTTTCAGAAATCGAACTTCGCAACCTGAGAAAAGAAATGCAGATGATTTTCCAAGATCCCTTTTCATCAATAAACCCGAGACGAAAAATCGGCGACGTATTGCGCGAACCTTTTGCAATACATGGTTTCAAAGAGAACGTCTCCGAAGTTGTGATAGGACTGCTCGAACAGGTTGGACTTTCATCCGATTATGTCAACCGATATTCCCATGAGATGAGCGGAGGTCAATTGCAGCGCGTGGGAATTGCCAGAGCCATCGCATTAAACCCAACCCTCGTGGTCGCTGATGAACCGGTGTCCGCTCTGGATGTTTCAATACAAGCCCAAATCATTAATTTGATGATGGATTTAAGAGAAAAGCTGGAAATAGCCTTTCTCTTCATTTCTCACGATATGAGTATTGTGGAGTATTTTTGTGATCGAGTGGCGGTGATGTATCTAGGGAAAATTGTTGAAATTGCTAGTATCGAAGAAATTTACAAAAGGCCCGGGCACCCATACACTGAGGCCCTAATTAATGCGGTTCCTGGTATGGAATCAGGACAAAAAAAACAAAAATTAAAAGTGCGCGGAGACATTCCCGATCCGTCGAACCCGCCGCAAGGCTGCTCTTTTCATACACGCTGTCCTTTAAAGGAAAAGCAATGCGAGGAAATGGAGCCGACTCTCAAAGAGATCGCTCCCGACCATTATGTTGCATGCTTTTTAAAAGAAAAATAAAGAAATATTAATCCTCTTCGCTCTCTGGTGAAGAAGGTAGGGGCGATGCATGGTGCATTATCATTTTCCAAGTTCCTCCATTCAGTTGAAACAAGTTCGTGGAAAAGACCTTGGATGCCAGAACACCATGGGTAGCAATGGTATAAAGTTTTTCAACACAAGAAACCCAGGCCAAACCTTCTGATGTTGTCACACTGACATCCGTGGCCTGAATATCCATATTCCCCGAGTTTTTAAATATGCCCTGCCAACTATCAATAATGGGTTCGAGTCCACTTAAAGGCTCCCAGCCAGGATGGACACAAGTCACCTTTTCATGTGAACTCCAGACCCTTTTCATAGCATCTAGATCACGGGCATTGAATGCTTTATAAAAACTTTCATTCGCCGCTACTATCAACTCTTCATTTTCCATTAAATATTATCCTTTTATTAATATATCCAACGCCACAAAAGTTTCATCCGAGGCCCAGTTTTTTGCACCATCAACGCGTGCAGCCACCCTGCCCTCTTTATCTATCACATAAGTAAAGGGGATGGTAAAGGAAGGATAGAGCTTCTCTGCGACCCCGTCAGAATCGATAAGAACCGGGAAAGTCAGATTATTCGTATCGACAAAACCTTTGACCTTCGAGATATCGCCCTTATCCAGGCTAACAGCAAGCACTGTGACCCTTTGCGACCGATACCTACGGTATAGTTTTTCAAAGGCAGGCATTTCTTCAAGACAGGGAGCACACCAAGTGGCCCAAAAGTTTAAAATAACAACCTTATCTTTATGATCCGTTAGCCCTTCTAAATTACCCTGCAGATTTCTCAGCGTAAAATCTGGAGCCGGATGCCCTACTTCAGGTCTCTCCTGATCGAGACCCGTCTTTTGATTTGGGGAAAGTTGAATGCGATAGAAAACAACCGCCAACACAATAACAAACAGCAGGTAAAGCAACCCATGTTTTTTAAGATGAATAAAGCTGTTCTCTTTTAAGACTGTCGATTTCATCTTTTAATTTTTCCTGCCTAACACGTTGTCCCATGAGTAAAAAATAGAGAAGTGTAAATGCGCATAGTGAGATTCCCAATGTAATCAGCATGCTTGTCTCCATACCTTTTCCAAACCCTTCGGACGAGATCACTTTGGGTTGAGGATGAAACGTCCGCCACCATAAAACAGAAAAGTGGATAAAGGGAATATTCAGAAAGCCAACAATACCCAATACCGCGGCATAGCGAGCTCTCATGGAACCTGCATCGGTTTGTGCACGCAACATCAAATAGGCAACATAAATAAGCCATAAAATTAAGGTCGAAGTTAAGCGTGCGTCCCAAACCCACCAAGTGCCCCAGATAGGTTTTGCCCATATAGGACCAGTTATCAAAACCAAGGAACAGAAAATCACCCCTATTTCAGCCGAGGCATGTGCGTAGATATCCCACTCTCTTTCCTTTTTCCAAAGAAAGAGAATAGAACAGATGAACACAATAAAAAATGCAAAGAAGGAGAGCCAGGCAGAGGGAATATGAATATACATGATTCTCTGAACTGGGCCTTCGGTTTGCTCCGTTGGCACATAAAGGAAGATGGCCGCCATCGCCACAAGAAATACGATGCCCGTCAACCAGACAAGTATGTAGCTTTCTTCGTTCGACTCTTCAGTCGTCTCCTGATTCATTATCGCGATTCCCTGCTAAGAGTTTCTTTTAGTAATTCCAAGTCTTTTTCCAACTCCCGGCTACGTTGTTTGAGAGTATAAACATAATAAATAATCCCCCCCCACACAAACGCATTCGCGGCAAACAGGAACCCAAAGTTATCCATTCAATCATTCCTCCAAAATATGGTCTATCGTCATTATGGAAACCCCAATATAGATTATATCGAAGGACGCCGTCAAACCAACCCACTTCATCATATCAGCGAGCTCCGTCCCATCAAGAATCTGCCCGGTCATCCTCACCGCTCCAATAATAATTGGAATCAGCAGCGGATAAAGAAGGATGGGCAGCATAATCTCACGCGTTTTAAGGTTTGCTGATAGTGATGACAAAAGAGTCCCCAAAGCACAAAACCCCAAAGTCCCTAGAAACACCACGACTAAAAGTGGACCCAGGTGCGACAAAAGATCGATATTAAAAAATATCATAAAAAGGGGAAGGATGAAAAGTTCCATGATCGATAAAAAAATCAGATTACTGATCAATTTTCCAAAGTATATGGTCGTTCGATCGGCTGGAACAAGCATCAGCCCCATAAGGCAACCGTTTTCTTTTTCCAACATAAAAGATCGGTTCAACCCAATTGTTCCCGCAAATAGAAACGCTACCCACAAAATTCCGGGCCCCACCTCACTGGCTTTTACAATACTGAGGTTAATCGAAAAGATAAAAATCAAAATCACCAATAATGCAAAAATAAACATAGCACTGAGCAGTTCCCGAGTTTTCAACTCAGTGACAAAGTCTTTCCACACGATCGCAGCGATTTGATTTAAATATAAATTCATAGTCGATTTTTTATAGGTATCTGTTCCCTATCAAAAGTCTATCTTCATCGCAAACTGGTTATCGCGAACAGCATCAAAATATATGGACTCAAATTGATCTTTATCGATATCAGTAATATTTTCCAGAAACGCAAATTTCCCCTGCACTTGCAAAGCAACCTTGTCGCACATTTCCAATCCACAGGAAATATCATGTGTGGTCATTAATATAGTGCGATGGCGGTCATGCAGTCTTTGCAGATGCTCTTTAAGAACATTGGTGGCGTGAAGGTCCAAACCAGTAAAAGGTTCATCCAGAAACAAAATGGCTGGGTCGTGAAGAACTGCGCGGGCAATAGAAAGTCGTTGCAACATACCGCGGGAAAAAGTCCTAACCCGATCGTTTCTTCTCGGACTTAGCCCCACTTCCTCGATAACTTTCAAGGCCCTGTCCTCAGGTTGCTTGAGGCCGTGCATCCGCGCAAAAAATATCAGGTTTTCTAGGGGTGTCAGGTCGGCATATAATGCGGTGGCATGGGATATAATACCGATCTCCTTTCGCATTTCCGGGTGCCCTTCAGCAACATCGAAACCCGCTACCTTTGCTGTTCCTGATGAAGGCCGTGTCAAACCTGCAAGAATTTTTATCAGCGTGGTTTTACCCGCCCCATTAGGACCAAAAACGGTCAGGAATTCTCCCTGCTTCAATTCGAAATCTATCCCATCAACAGCCTTTAAGGTACCAAAGGCTTTTCTTAGATGCCGAACCTCAATTGCATTTTCAAGGGATTCCATTTAACTAGCCTAGGAGGGAGGGCGTCATCGGGATTTTGCGGACTTGTTTTTTTTTCGACCTTGTTCCAACTGATCTAATCGTCCGATTAATTCGGTAGCTTCTGCTTCTAGCTTTTTTCGAAGTTCCTGATAATCTGATTCGGAAATCTTTTCAGTATTAAAGTCGAACTCAAGCTCCTTAATAGAAATAAGGGTCTCTTCTTTCCGCACTAGAAGATGTTTGTATTCATCGCTGTCGGGGTCGACAGCTTCCACCAGTTTCTTGAGTTGTAACTTGCCAAATAGAGGGATTCCCACAACAAGAAGTACAACCACAACGAAAATCAGCTCTAAGAAGTGGACAAATCCCATCCCTATAACTCGATCCCGTCTAGTTCATCCTGCAAACGTTTTGAATACTTCTCGGATGTTGCAGTTTTTTCTTCAGGTTCATCCTCAGTAACGGTCTCTTCTTTTTTATCCACCCAAGAATAAATAACTTTCCGGACCCCTACTCCTCCAGCAACCAAAGCAATAAAAGGCATCACCCAGGCAGTGAGATTAAATCCAAATTTTGTAGGAGCCGACAAAACTGTTTCGCCATATTCATCGACCTGAGATTTAATAATTTGATCCACAGTGAGTCCCGAGTCCAGCATCTTAGAAAATTTAGCCCGGGTTTTATCTGAAGTAGAGCAGGTGCAGTTTACTAGTACCTTGCCGCATTTATCATCGCATTTACACATCAATGCATTTTCTAAATCTTGGAGAAGCGAACCCGCATACGAGGCCCCAGAAACGCTCATAAAAAACCAAGCTGCAACAAAAATGCTGACTGCAAATTTCAATAAAGGCATTTCTTACTCCTGCGCCGGAGAAGGAAATAGGGATTCTTCTCTGCGAAAACGTTCCAAACGACGTCTTTGCTCCAGTCTGTCAGGCCACATAGATATCATCGTACCAAACGCAATGATCCAGCCACCCGTCCACATCCAACTCACCATGGGGTTAACATAAACTTTTATAGTGGCCGACTCATCGTCCCTGAAATCTGCGAGGATCATGTATAAATCTTCTCTCCAGGTTGAAAGCACATCCACTTCAGAGACCGGTTGATTCTGGCCTTTATAAAATTCTTTTTCCGGACGTGCAGTCCAATAGTGGCTGCCGTTTCGTTTGACATCAAGTTGAGCAATGACCCGGGTTTTGACACTGGTTGCCTCTATCGCCACCAGTTTTTCGTAGGTAATGCTATATCCTCTTATCTCAAATTTTTCGCCGGGTTTAAGGTGTTTTTCAACGTGGGTTCCATAAGCTTGCGATCCTGCAATACCTGCAAAAATTAGAACAACACCTATATGAACAATATACCCCCCATAACGCCTTTTGTTGCGCCAGGTAACAGTCGTCAACGCTCCGAACATCGATTCATCATGTAATCCCATTCTCGAAGCCGTCCCCTTGTAGAATTCACTGAGGATACAAGTCATCACAAAAGCACAGAGGATAAAAGCGATATAAGTATAATTCTCAACCCGACTTCCCAAAGGAATAACAGGAAACAATGCCACCGCAGTAATAAAAGCCACTGCTAAAGGTCGAAAGAAATTTTTCTTTAAGTTGGACAGAGTCGCCCGGCGCCAGGCAATAACTGGCCCAATACCAACAAGAGCTAAAAGAGCAAGCCCAATCGGAACATTGACCTGATTATAAAAAGGCGGACCTACGGTAATTTTTATTCCACGAACGGCTTCTGAAATAATTGGGAAAATAGTTCCCCAGAAGGTTGCGAAAGCAATTCCCAGTAAAAGCAGATTGTTAAAAAGAAAACCGCTCTCACGCGACAAAAAAGAGTCTAATTGGTTTTTACTTTTCAATAAAGGAAGACGTGAAATAATCAACGCCGTACAGGAAAAAAGTATAACGAAAAGGAAAGCCAGAAAATAATATCCTAACGTGGCTTCATCAAATGTGTGAACAGACTGAATAAGACCGCTACGTGTGATAAACGTACCAAAAATGGTCATCACAAAAGTAAGAAGGATCAATGACATATTCCAGACTTTCATCATGTCCTTTTTTTCCTGGATCATTACGGAATGCAAAAAAGCGGTCGCAATCAATAAAGGCATGAAAGCCGCATTTTCCACAGGATCCCAGGCCCAATAGCCCCCCCACCCCAACTCGACATAAGCCCATGAAGCACCAAACAGATTTCCCATGCAAAGAAAAAACCAGGAAATCAGTGTCCACTTTCTCGTCAATCGAATCCAGCCATCATCCAGATTTTTACTGATCAAAGCGGCTACCGCAAAAGCAAATGGAACCGTAAACCCAACATACCCAAGGTATAAGGTCGGCGGATGAATGACCATCCAGTAATTTTGCAAAAGAGGATTCAAACCGCGGCCATCTTCAGGCGGCAAAGGAATGCGTTCAAATGGGTTGGTTGAAAAATTAACAAGGCAGAGAAAAAAGATAATGATAGTCAGTAGCACTGCCATCGCATATGGGACAACGCGAAGATTTTTTTTGCGGTTCTGAAAATGCACCACCACCGTATAAGTGGTAAGAAGTAAGGTCCAAAAAAGAAGGGACCCTTTTTGCCCACCCCAAAAAGAAGCGAATTTATAAAATGTATCGAGTTCAATATTAGAATAAGCCCAAACATATTGAAGGCTGAAATCATTGGTAAGAAATGCCCTCCATAAACAAATAGAAGAGATCATCACACAACCCCATACAATAAGCGGCGTCTTATCTGCGCTTAGGTAAAGGTCTATCCGATTGCCACGTGCAGCCATAATGTAGGCAACACAGCCATAAATAGCGGTCGCCAATGCTATAAGTAATGTAAATTCACCAATATCATTCATGAATAAAAATAGAAGCCGTTTACCCTTAAGTTCGGGGATTAGGCTTTTTTAGAATTTTAAAGGAAGGTCAAATCGTTGTCTTTGGCAAGGCGTCCGTTTTTTTTAAGCCGGGCTCCTTATACTTATCGGTACTCAGAGATCCGGGATGCATTTTCCCTGCCTCTTTCTCTGCTTCATATTTTGAAGGGCAACTGGTCAACAAAGTATTTGCATGAAAGACACCATCTCTTCCCAATGTCCCTTCCACAACCACTTCTCGGCCGTCTGCAAACATATCTGGTGTTACCCCTTGATAGGTAACCTTCAATGAGGATTCCTTCTCCTCAATTAAAAATTTCACATCTAAATAGTCGTTTGGGTCTCTTTGGATGGAACCATTTACAACATTGCCCTTAACTTTTAGTCCAGCTCCGGCATAGGAAATTTTCTGGCTGAGTAATTCATCAACCGTGAAAAAATACTGCGAGGTATTGCTGATCCCCATAGTGATTAAATATCCGATCGCACCTACGATCAACAAGCTTCCCACCAAAAATCTGACTTTTTTCTGCTTCATAACCGGTTCTAATCCTTTGGAAAAAGGTAACATCCATAATCATTTAGGCTTATTTTCATAGTAGCATCAGGAATTTGGACTTGTCAAAGCAAATCCATTGAAATCGAACGAGGTATTGACGGTTTCCTGGCAAGAGGCTCCAGTTCGCTTATATATATAATGAACAAACTCAAATAATTATACTTTTAGTTATGTTTTCCCACTGAAAACCCATCCTTCCCAACCTTGACTATAAAAAACCGAAGGTGTCACATCCAAAACCGCGGAAATTTACCTAGAAAACCCCGGCAATCCTGACCCAATAACGAGAAAACCCTGTTTTAATAAAAACTTATACGATTTTTCTCTATCTGAAAATCAGCATTTTTGTCTCATTTTATGTTGACAGTTTGTCGCGGTATGATAGGATTGTGTTGTAAAGTGTCTCAAAATGTAATTTTATGTCACCTTCTATCAAACCCGCAGACAGAGAAAAATGAGTAGTTTTTTAGGTACCTACAACATCAGTTTGGACGACAAAGGACGATTTAATGTTCCCGCTAAATTCCGTGGAACATTAGAGCAGTCGGGTCCGCAGTTGGTGGTGTGTGCCATGGAACCTTTTCTAGTTGTTTTTCCCTATAAAGAATGGGCTGAAAACGAAGAGAAGTTAAGTAGCCTAAATGCTTTTGCCAAAGAAGATCGTACACGTCTGCGAGAATTTTATTCACGCGCCACGGAATGTGAAATGAAGTCCGGAAAAATTCTATTGCCTCTTAACTTGAGAGACATTGCCGGGCTCAAAAAAGAAGCCGTGCTTGTAGGAATGTCTAAAACTTTTGAAATCTGGTCTCCCGAAAGATGGGACAAGCAGGGAGGCGAGTGAAACAACGGGACCCATGGCAGGAATTTTTCAGTATTCAATAACCACCGGATCGTCTCGAGCAAATCATGCCAACGTACCACGAATCGATAATGAAAAATGAAGTGCTTCATTATCTAAATATTCACATGGAGGGTGTAGTCGTGGATGGCACATTAGGGGATGGAGGACATACGGAGTTCATCCTCAAAAACACAGGGCCAAAAACCAGAGTGTTCGGCATCGACCGTGACCTCTCTGCCATTGAGAGAGCCCGGGAAAGGCTTCACCCGTTCCGGGATAGGGTTATATTTGCCCACGGCTCACTGGAAAACCTGCGCGACCTTGCAGAGCAGTCTGGTGTCACCAAAGTCAATGGTTTGCTGCTCGACTTTGGTGTTTCCTCCCCCCAATTAGACACGCCTGAACGTGGATTCAGTATTCGAAGAGATGGGCCGCTCGATATGAGAATGGACAACACGCAAACGACTACAGCAGCAAACCTTCTTGAAAAGCTAAAGGATGTGGAATTGATATCCATTATTAAAAATTTTGGTGAAGAACGGTTTGCGAAAAGAATCGTCCGTGCCATTCGCAGGGAGCAAGAGGAAAGATCTATTGTTACAACCTCTCATTTTGCTGAAATAATTTCTCGAGTGGTTAGATCGCCAAAGCATTCAAGAATTCATCCTGCGACAAAAACTTTTCAGGCATTGCGCATAGCGGTTAACAACGAGCTTGAACAAATAAAAACAGTTTTGAATGATGCGATAGGCTTGCTCGATTCTTCTGCGCGGATTGTCGCGATCTCATTTCACTCCCTAGAAGACAGAATTGTTAAAACATTTTTTCGCAAAGAGGAGAAGGGGTGTACCTGCCCTCCGAAAATTCCAATTTGCATTTGCGGTAATAAGCAGACTTTGAAAATTTTAACGCGTCGCCCCCTCTGTGCGTCTGAAGAAGAAATCGCATTGAACCCGAGGTCGGTCAGCGCAAAGCTGAGAGTTGCGGAAAGGGTATATGTTTAACGGAGCTCAGCAATTAATTCAAGGCCGGTTCCATATTACATCTAAAGGGTTTCGGATGGTTTTTCTGGTCTCGGTATTAATGATGCTAGCGGCATTAGCTCTGGTATGGCCGAATGTGAGAAAAGTGAAGCTGTCTTATGACTATCAGGCTCTTGAAACAGAACACGAAGAACTTTTAAGTGAAAACCATCTGTTGCGTTTAGAAAAAGAAAGTCTGCAGTCGTTATATCGCATTCAGGCTTTGGCAAAAAATACGGTCGGAATGGTAGAGCCTGAAAAGGGGCAAGTGGTAACAATTTTTTTAAAGTAAAGCCATGTCAAACAACAAAAAACCAGCTTCGGATTCTTTTCGAAATATAGTAAAGGTTCGATTGCTTTTCATATCCAGCCTTCTGCTGCTTTTCGCAATTTCCCTGATAGTCCGACTCGCTGATCTGCAAATAGTTCAGCACGAGTCCCTTCTAGCGAAATCGGAAAAACAATCCCAAGGAACCTTGAAAACTCATTTTGGTCGAGGAACTATTTTTGATCGCAACGACAATGAGCTCGCCACTAACCTTGAAGTCGAGTCTGTGTTTGTTGTGCCTCAAGAGGTGCGGGATAGGAAATATACCTCCAGAGTTCTCGCGTCGGCCTTGAATCAGAATTATGACCGCATCTACAAGGAAGTCTCTTCGAAAAAACAATTTACCTGGATCAAAAGGAAAGTTCCGGCAGATGAGATAACGCATCTTAAAAAATTGGCTCTTTCAGGGGTGAATTTTCGCTCAGAACAAAAAAGGTTTTACCCTAAACGCGAGCTCGCAGCCAATGTCATCGGTTTTGTGGGTACAGACGATTTAGGATTGGCTGGCATAGAACATACTTACCAGGAAAAGCTGAAAGGAGTGGTCTATTCGCAATCCATTGAGCAGGATGGAAAGGGAAGGACTATTCAAGCTCTGAAAAATCTTTCTCGTTCCAGCCTAGGCAATTACGACTTAATGCTTACATTGGACGAGGTGATTCAGTTCACCGCCGAACATCATCTGAAAAAGCAAGTAGACAGATACAAGGCTGACTCTGGAATGGCTGTGGTCATGGACCCCTATTCCGGAGAAATATATGCCATGGCAAACGTTCCGCAATTCAATCCAAATAACTTTAACGCGTTCCCTAGAGAAACATGGAAAAATAACGCCGTTGTGAGTTCCTATGAACCGGGGTCTATTTTCAAACCCATCGTTGCCGCCGCAGCTATAGATAAAGGAGTTGCCCAGCCACACGATAGATTCTTTTGCGAAAACGGAAGTTTTAAAGTTGGTAAAAATAAAATTGGCGAAGCAGATAATCATAAATTTGGTTCTCTCAGCATGAAGGAAATCATTGCTAAATCCAGCAACATTGGCGCAATAAAAATCGCTCAGAAGCTCGGCAAAAACTTTTTCTACGAATACATTCAAAAGTTCGGTTTTGGGGAAAAGCCAGGCGTGCGGCTTCCTGGGGTGTCTTCCGGTCTATTGGGGGGAAGGAGAAGTTGGACGGATTACTCTTTGGCCTCCATATCTTTTGGGCATGAAATCGCAGTTACACCTCTGCAAATGGTCGCAGCATTGAGTGCCATAGCCAATGGAGGAACGCTAATGGAGCCACATATAACCAAAGCCCTGATGCGCGATGGGAAAATTGTTGAGCAAATCAAGCCAAAAAAAATCCGGCGCGTTATATCAAAAAAAACCAGTCGGCAAATGATGGAAATATTAAAGTTCGTTGTTAAAGATGGGACGGGAAAAAATGCAGCAGTGGAAGGGTTTGATGTGGCGGGGAAAACAGGCACCGCGCAAAAGTATATTACAAAAACCAAGTCTTACTCAAAGACAGAGTTTGTTTCTTCATTTATAGGATATGCGCCGGCAGATGCTCCGCGCCTAGTAATTCTGGTGATGATTGACAATCCGAAAGGAGTGCACTGGGGCAGTGTTGTGGCAGCCCCGGTATTCCGAGAGATTGCAAAAAAATCATTACGTTATTTAAATGTTCCCTCGAGTAAGGAACGTGTTTTTATTCTTGATCGCGCCTAATGAAACAGACTGTATCAACAAAATGGTTTTTATGTTCAGAAAACGATTTTTCTATAGAAAAAAATATGTCCAAAAAAAATCTTAAAATTCTAATCTCGAGAATGGAGATAGCAGAATCTCTGGGAAATCGTGACCTTGAAATCGAAAACATCGCTTTCGACTCCAGAAAAGTGCAGCAAGATGGACTTTTCGTTGCCATCCCTGGTGGGAAGCACGACGGCAGAGTATTTATTAAAGAAGCTATAGATAAAGGTGCGATCGCCATTATCACTGAGGCTTCCCTCCAATCTCTGTCTTTGCTTCACATCGATCACGAAAGCATCACCGTTTTATGTGTTGCTGATTCCAGGAAGTCCTTGTCGATAGTAAGCTCAAGCTTTTACGGGGATCCTTCCCAGCATTTGAACCTGACAGGTATAACCGGCACTAATGGAAAAACAACGCTGACTTATGTATTGGAGGCTCTGGCCAAGGCTGATGGTAGGGATACGGGAGTTATAGGAACCATCGATTGTCATTTCGGAAAAACAAAAACTCCAGCGGCTTTGACTACGCCTGAATCTCTCGACCTCAATATAAAATTGAGACAAATGGTGGATGCGGGAGTTACAGATTGTTTCCTAGAGGTATCTTCTCATGCCCTCTCACAAAGGCGTGTTTACGATATGGATTTTGACGTTGGAATTTTTACAAATCTGAGTCGAGATCATCTCGATTTCCATAGCAGCATGGAAGAATATAAAAACTCAAAAGCTGAGTTGTTCAGGGGAAATAACGTCAAAGTGCCCATCCTAAACATCGATGATCCGGCTGGAAAAGAATTCGCCGTAGAGCTAAAGAGAAATGCCATTTCAACTGGAATAAATAGTTCTGCGGATTTTTCAGCGGAAAACATTTCACTGACAGCTACTGGTAGTCGATTCACTTTAAAAACGCCCAAAGGCTCTACCGAAATTATTACAAACCTTCTCGGCGAGCATAATATCTACAACCTTCTATCGGCTTCTGCTTACGCGTTAGTTCAAGGTATGTCGTTGGACATGATTCAAAGTACCTTTCAAAATATTCCATCCATCCCGGGAAGATTCGAGTCAATAAGTAAGGGGCAGAATTTTTCCGTGCTGGTCGATTACGCGCATACAGAAGATGCGCTTTGTAAAGCCCTTACAGCCGTTAAAACTTTTACCGAGGGAAAGGTGATTGTTGTTTTTGGGTGTGGTGGGGATCGGGATAAAGGCAAAAGAGAAGGCATGGGCCGTATAGCAACAGAAAAATCTGACTTCTCTGTCATCACTTCTGATAATCCACGCACGGAAAACCCGGAAAATATTATTGCAGACATACTCAAAGGTGTTCCTGCTTCGGCCTCACACGCAACGATCGCAGATCGACGAGAAGCTATTGAATATGCGATCAGCCGAGCAGAAAAAAATGATCTCGTTTTAATTGCTGGAAAAGGTCATGAGGACTACCAGGTGTTAGGTACACAAAAAGAATATTTTGATGATCGAGAAGTTGCTAGAGATTTTTTGGAGAAACAAATTCATTGATAACAGGCAAAGCGAAAGACTGTCTCGACGTAGTAGGTGGAAAACTATTGCAAGGTAGTGCGGCAAAGGCATTCCGCGGAGTATCCATAAACTCCCGAACCATCGAAAAAGAGGAATTGTTTGTGTGTATTCAAGGTGAAAGTTTTGACGGCCATAATTTCCTTGGAGAAGCTGTTAACAAAGGTGCGGCAGGAATTATATTATCTGATCCAGTCCATCTTTCTGGAAACATGATCAGCGAAGGAAATTCGCCCTTCGTCATTCAGTCTCAGAATACTTTACGGGCATTGCAAGACCTTGCCGGTTATCAAAGAACTCGGTTTCCTTTTCAGGTTGTTGCTGTAACAGGGACTAATGGAAAATCGACAACCAAAGAAATGATCGCCTCAATTATTGAAACAAAATATAAAACTCTAAAAACACAGGGGAACCTTAACAATCACATCGGTCTTCCCCTGACTTTACTGGCAAGAAAGCCAGAACATGAGGTCGGCGTTCTTGAGATGGGCATGAGTGCTGCTGGTGAAATCAAACGGCTTGCTGAAATAGCAATGCCTGATATAGGTGTCATAACGAATATATCTGCGGGTCATCTCGATCAGCTAAAAACAGTAAAGGATGTCCAGGCTGCAAAAGGCGAACTGTTTGACTCTATCAACAAAGAAGGAACAGCAATTGTTAACGCAGACGATCCCTTGGTTCTTGAACTGGCGAAGTCGTTACGCGTCAAAAAAATCACCTACGGAATTGAACAATCGTCGGATGTTCAGGCAAGCAATATTCAAAACGAGGGAAGTAGTGGGTTTACCTTCACGGCTAAAGTTTTCAACCAAAAGATTTCAGTCAAGCTCTCCCAGATTGGCTACTGCAATATATATAACGCCCTTGCGGCTCTAGCTACAGGTCATTCGCTAGGCATATCAGGAAAAGATATGAGTCGAGGATTAGAAAATTACCAGCAAATCCCTCAGAGAAATGAGCAGATTCATTATGAAGGGGTGACCCTGATCAACGATGCGTATAACGCGAATCCGCAATCTATGAGAGAAGCGCTAAAAACTTTGTCGGAATTTAATACTCAGGGGAAACGATTTTTGATTATTGGCGACATGCTCGAACTTGGCCCCTTATCTGAGTCTGCCCATCATGAGCTAGGACAAGAAATAATCCTATCAAATGTGGATCATTTGGTGACGGTTGGCCCGCTGGCCTCTTTGGTCGCAGAAAGTGCAAAAAAAAATCCCCGACATCCACTGCAAATAGGGAAATTCAATACACACGCCGAAGCAGTGAGCTATCTGCTGAGGAACGTTGAAAAAGGCGATTGCCTACTTATCAAAGGTTCTCGTGGCGCGAAAATGGAAAATATTATTCAGGAATATTTAAAAACCTAAAGAACGAAATAATTAAAAAATGTTTTACCATCTGTTTTATCCACTTAGCTCTGAATATTCGTTTTTGAATGTATTTAAATACATTACATTTCGCTCGGCCTATTCCGGCGTTACTGCGCTAGTGCTTAGCTTGACCCTTGGGAACTTAATGATTCGAATGTTGCAAAAATTTCAGATAGGAGAAACGATTCGTAGCGATGGGCCTGAGCATCATGCCTCCAAATCAGGAACTCCTACCATGGGCGGCCTCCTGATACTGGTAACTTTTTTAGGATCAACTTTATTATGGGCAAACCTTGAAAGCCGCTATATCTGGGTGATCATTTTTTCAGTGATCGGTTTTGGGGTCATCGGTTTACGCGATGACATCTTAAAACTCCGAAGGGGAAATGGGATTTCTGCCAAGGAAAAACTTCTACTGCAACTTTTGGTAAGCCTGGGCGTAGGAATTTATCTGCTTTATTTTGATCCTACACGCGCAGATTACGCGACGCGTTTGTCGGTGCCGTTTTTTAAAGAATTTCAACCCGACCTCGGCTTTCTGTATCTATTTTTTATTGCGTTCATAATCGTTGGGACATCGAATGCTGTCAATCTAACAGACGGCCTCGATGGTCTGGCAATTGGCCCCATCATAATAGCTACTCTCACTTACACCGGCATCGTCTACATCTGTGGCCATGTCAAATTCGCTGAGTATCTAAACATTCAATACGTAAAAGGTGCAGGAGAAATCGCCGTTGCCAGCTCAGCTGTCATGGGAGCTAGCCTGGGGTTTCTCTGGTACAACTCCTACCCCGCGCAAATTTTCATGGGTGATGTGGGGTCTTTATCTTTGGGAGGTTTTATAGGAACCATAGCGGTGATCGTCAAACATGAATTGCTTTTAATTCTTATTGGCGGGATTTTTGTTATTGAAGCTTTGTCAGTAATTATTCAGGTGGGTTATTTCAAATACACAGGCGGGAAGCGATTTTTCAAAATGGCTCCGCTTCACCACCACTTTGAGCAACTAGGTTGGTCGGAGCCCAAGGTGATTGTTCGCTTTTGGATTGTTGCTGTCGTCCTGGCAATGATCAGCTTGAGCACATTAAAACTTAGATAAGCATGGATTTAAAAAACAAAATTATTTCTGTAATTGGCTTGGGGAAAACGGGCATTGCGACAGCTAATTTCCTTAGTCTTCGAGGCGCAAAGGTTTCAATTATGGATAGCAAATCTCACGATCACATATCTGAACTGGCGAGCCAGCTCTTGCCCGATGTCAAGGCAGTTTACAAAAACTGCGAACCGCATCCTGATTCAGAGATGGTAGTGATCAGTCCAGGTGTGGACATTGAGTCAAGCTTCCTTAAAAGCTCGCGACAAAAAGGAGTAGAAATTATCAGCGAAATCGAGCTTGCAAGCAGATTCAATAGTGCCTCACTCATTGGCATTACTGGAACCAATGGCAAGTCGACCTGCACAAGTTTGATTGGCGAAATTCTTAAAGAAGGCGGAATAAATGTGACGGTCGGTGGAAACCTTGGTATTCCTTTCATTTCGCTATTAGATCAAGAGCAGGTGGAGTATCGAGTGCTTGAAATATCTAGTTTCCAAATGGAGGCCACTCACAGCTTTCATCCTAAGATTGCCATTGTCCTGAATATCACGCCCGATCATTTGGACCGACATGAAAGTTTTGAGCAATACGCAGGGTTGAAAGAGAAAATCTATGCAAACCAAACTAAAAAAGATTTTCTTATTTTGAACCAGGATGACCCCAGCGCTCATGCTCTGGGGAAAAATTGCCCTGCAAAACAAATCCGCTTCAGCGTAGAAAGTCCGTTGGAGTATGGGGTGTATGTGCAAAACGGAAAAATCTTCGCAAGCATCGATGAGTTTGAGGGAGAAATATTTGCATTAAGCGCGCTTTCTCGCGGATTACTTTGGCAGGTGGAAAATGTTTTACCCGCAGTAGCAACAGCTCTGCTGCTAGGCATCCCTCTGGAGTCCATTCAAAACGTTCTGGGAAGTTTTACGGGTTTGGAGCATCGACTGGAATGGGTATGCAATCGAGATGGAGTTGATTTTATCAATGACTCAAAAGGAACCAATGTCGGCTCTGTATGCAAGTCATTAAATACTTTTGACCGCCCAATCATCCTTATCGCTGGCGGCAAGGATAAGAACGCAGACTTTTCCGGTTTAAAAACTATTATGAAGAAAAAAGTAAAGTACTTGGTTCTAATTGGGGAAACGCGACCAAAATTTAGGAGTGTCTTGAATGGATCTTTTGGTTACGAAGAATCCGATTCCCTTGAAGGGGCGGTCACTCTCGCAAAAGAAAAAGCGGAAAAAGGAGATGTCGTTCTTCTTTCTCCCGCCTGTGCGAGTTTTGACATGTTTAAAGACTATATCGATCGCGGGAACCAGTTTAAATCTATCGTAAATAACCTGGAAGGATGACAAGCGTTGAACGAAACTCGACAGACAAGCTGCGATTCCATCCTATGCATCACGGTAGCCGTTCTGGTTCTCATAGGAATCGTAATGGTATTCAGCTCAAGCGCTGCTTACACCATGAACAACCACAACGACTCCTATTACTTCCTGAAGCGACAGGTCTTATGGTGCCTGCTGGGAACGGGTCTGCTTTTAATAACAAAAAACATAAACTACCACAAGCTGCATCAATTTACGTACCCCATTATGATTTTCACCTTCCTGCTATTAATAGTAGTGATGTTTCCCGAGTTCAGCAAAAAGGTGGGTGGGGCTCGTCGGTGGTTGACCTTAGGCGGATTTTCGTTTCAACCTTCGGAACTGGCAAAGTTCACTCTCGTTCTGTTTATCGCAAAGTCCCTAGTAAAACGAGCCTACAAGCTAAGGAATTTTGCCTACGGTTATTTACCCAATCTAATTGTGCTGGGTTTCTTCTTCATACCCATCTTGTTCCAGCCCGATTTTGGAACAGCCATGATTATTTGTACGGTCACCTTCACAATGCTTTTTATCGCCGGACTAAGGAAAAAATTTCTATTCCTTTCCATTCTGGCAATAGTTCCATTTATAGCATCGGCAATTCTAACCGCCGAATACCGAACTCAGAGAATCATTTCCTTTCTCAACCCATGGGAAGATCCTACGGGAAAAGGGTTCCAGGTCATTCAGTCTTTTTATGCCTTTGGACGCGGTGGGTTTTGGGGCACCGGATTGGGAGCCGGCCATCAAAAACTTTTCCACCTTCCAGAAGCGCATACGGATTTTATTTTTTCAGTAATCGGGGAAGAGTTGGGATTTGTCGGAACAACAGGAATCGTTCTCCTGTTCTCGATCTTTATCTGGAGAGGGTTTATGACGGCCTACCGAGCCAAAGATCCTTTCGGAACTCATTTAGCAACAGGGCTGACTCTATTAATCGGTTTGCAGGCTTTTATAAACCTGGGAGTCGCTTCGGGTCTTCTTCCCACAAAAGGGTTGACCCTGCCATTTATAAGCATGGGAGGGTCGTCGATGATGGTAACGATGCTTTCTGTAGGCGTACTACTGAATATTTCAGAACAAACTGTAAGACGTTGATGATGAATTAATGAGGAAACGAGTTGTCATAGCAGGTGGCGGCACAGGCGGTCACCTTTATCCCGGAATTGCTCTAGCAAGAGCATTAATGAGGCACGATATGGATATTGAAATTTCTTTTGTAGGAACCCAAAAGGGTATCGAAGCAAAAGTATTGCCCCGCGAAGGTTTTGCTTTAAAAGCAATTCTTTCTGCGGGCTTATTGGGCAAAAAGAAAATTGCCCGATGGGTGTCCTGGTTCAAACTGCCGATTGGAACTGCTCAGTCCATGTGCTTTTTAATTAGAAAACGTCCTGGTCTGGTGGTGGGTGTCGGTGGCTATGCATCCGGACCTTTGGTTCTTTCCGCATGGATTCTTCGAATTCCTATTCTAATTCACGAGCAGAATTCAATCCCTGGAATGACAAATAAATGGTTAGGGAAAATTGCCGACAAAATTGCAGTCTCCTTTAAAGAATCATCAGGAGCTTTTCCCAAAGAGAAAGTGGAAGTAACAGGAAATATGATCCGTGAAGAATTTTGCCAGCCAAAAGCAGAGAACCCTGAAAAAATAGAAAGACCGTTTCGAGTTCTTGTTCTTGGCGGTAGTCAAGGTGCTCATTCTATAAATATGGCTATGGTGGAAGCTTTAGAATCCCTCTCTGAGAAAAAAGGTGATTTACACATTACTCACCAAACCGGAGAGGTAGATTATGAAACAGTGAGCAAAAAATACAAAGAGAGCAAGTTTTCTTGTGACATACGCCCGTTCATTGATGACATGGCAGATCAATATAAAAAAGCATCCCTGGTCATCTGCCGTGCCGGAGCCACGACTCTTGCGGAAGTTACTGCCTGCGGCAAAATGTCAGTTTTGGTTCCTTTTCCACACGCAGCACACAATCATCAGGAAAAAAACGCACGTATTCTCGAAGTTGCAAATGCTGGGGAACTTGTTCTGGATGAAGAACTGTCAGGGCCTCGTATTGCAGGATCTATTCTTCAAGCTATGGAAGAACCCGAGCGTTTAAAAATCATGGAAGGAAATAGCTACAAACTGGGAAATAGAGATGCGACCGAAAAAGTAAGGCTCCTTTGCATGGAGTTACTAAAAGATACTTACAGAAAGTCGGGAAGAAAAAAAATGCAAGGAAATTATGTTTTGTCATGTTTTTAGGAAAAACACAACGGATTCATTTTATCGGAATTGGAGGTTCGGGAATGAGTGGAATCGCTGAAGTCCTAATTAACCAAGATTATGAGGTAAGCGGATCAGATCAATCCAAATCTTCCGTAACCGATCACTTGGAGTCTTTAGGTGCAGACATTCATTTTCACCATAAAGCCAAAAACATAGATAACAAGCACGTTGTCGTGGTTTCGAGCGCAATCCGAGATGATAACCCAGAGGTTAAGGCTGCCAGAGAACAAATGATCCCGGTAATACGCAGGGCAGAAATGTTGGCAGAGTTAATGCGAATGAAACATGGAATTGCCATTGCTGGGACTCATGGAAAAACAACAACCACTTCTCTAGTAGCAACTGTTTTAGCTGGGGGAGATCTAGACCCAACAGTAATCGTTGGAGGAAAACTCAAAAACATGGGCGGCCATGCCAAGTTAGGACAAAGTAAATTTCTTGTGGCGGAAGCAGATGAAAGTGACGGCTCGTTTCTAAAGCTTTCTCCCACTATTGCAGTGGTGACCACACTGGATGAAGAGCATATGGACTATTACCACACAATGCAGAATATGAAATCCGCTTTTCTGGAATTCCTAAACAAAGTTCCTTTTTATGGAACCGCAATCTTGTGCATGGATGATCCTAATCTGCAATCGCTTCTTCCAAAGATTGAAAAAAGAACAATTACGTATGGACTTAAAACTCAAGCTGACTATACAGCGCGGGAAATATCTGTGAGCGAACTGCAAACTCACTTTACTGTTTTCCATCAAGGAAAGAAGCTAGGACGAATCTCATCCGAGTCATTAGGGAACCATAATGTCTGCAACACATTGGCAGCCGTTGCGGTGGGGATGGAATTGAATATGGACTTCCCTGCCGTTTCTGATGCTTTGAAAAATTTCACAGGTGTTCAACGACGCTTTGAAATTCTTCATCAATCAGATTCTTTAACCATCGTGGATGATTATGGTCATCATCCCGCTGAAATCCAGGCCACCCTGGAAACTGCAAAAACGGTTTGGCCCAATCGAAGATTGGTAGTGGTTTTTCAACCGCATCGTTTTAGTCGAACTCAACACTTGCTTGAAAGTTTTTATTCATCATTTAACGATGCTGATCAATTAGTTCTTTTGGATATTTATGCCGCAGGCGAAAAATCTATAGAAGGAATCCATTCTCGAAAAATAGCACAAGGAGTTCGGGAGTTTGGACACAAACACGTGGATCTCCTAGAAAGTATCGACTCAGTGATTCCACATTTAAAAAATTCTTTGCAGCCTGGTGATGTTGTTTTAACTCTGGGCGCAGGAAATATCGGGGAATTGGCACATAAGCTTGCCGCTCAATTCCATGATTGATAGCCCCAAAACAGAGAGGATTTTCATTTATGTTGAACGAAGCATGGAAACGAAGATTGATTCATATTGCTCATTCTGGATCTGGGAGAGAGTTTAATCTCAAAACCAAAATGGAGTTTCCGAAAACCGTTCTGGGACAAAAAATTCATCAGAGTAAAACTATGACCCATACATTTCCCTGGCTACACAAGATCAAAGGAAGAGTTCTACAAGACGAATTACTTGCCAGCCATACTTCCATTCAAATCGGTGGCCCTGCTGACGTTTTGATATTCCCAGAAGATACCCGGGATATTCAAACTATTTTAAAAGGCCGAGAGAAAACACCCGTATATATTTTAGGCGAAGGGACTAATTTACTGGCAAGCGACCGTGGCATAAGGGGTATTGTTATTTCTTTAAAAGAATGCTTCAAAAAAATTAAGCGCCCTCTCTTCTTTAAAAAGGAAGATGGGAAAAGACGAGCCGTTATCAAAGTAGGGGCCGGGGCAAAGATGTCTTACCTTGCAAAACATGCTGCACGCTATTCACTGACGGGCATTGAACGCCTGGTCGGCATACCCGGATCATTAGGCGGCGCAATAATTATGAATGCCGGCGCAGAGGGAACAGAAATTGGACCGGTTCTTCGCAGCGTAACCCGAATTACCCGAAACGGTGAAATAGAAACTTTAAAGCGCGAAGATCTTTCCTTTCAATACAGAAAAACCATTTTCCAGGATGAGCCCGGGATCATTATTGAAGCAGAGATTGAACTCGAAGAAGGAGATCGTTCGGAAATCATGACCACCATGGATCGTCATCTTTCTCGAAGAGCTCAGACACAACCCCTTACCATTCCTAATTCGGGTTCTATTTTTAAAAATCCAGAAGGCGATGCTGCCGGAAGAATTATCGAGTCGATAGGACTTAAAGGTTATTCCATAGGAAAAGCTGGCGTCTCTATCAGGCACGCGAACTTCATTGTAAACAAAGGTGGGGCAACAGCAAAAGATGTGACGCAATTGATCAAGCATATACAAAAAGAGGTGAAAGAAAAAACCAGCATCGATCTACAAACTGAGATCGTAATTATCGGAGATTAGTTTAAGAGAAATTAAATTTTAAGGTCCGTGCAAGGGTAACCCCTCCTTCCTTTGCTCCCGGCCTTTTTGGCCAAAGGCCGGGACGGACTTGTCATTTTAAAAGTGGGAAAAGCTTTGGGAATTTTTGAAGACAAAAAAATAGGTGTGCTAATGGGCGGCTTATCATCAGAGCGAGAAATTTCTCTATCGACGGGGAACTCGGTTATGGAAGCAATGACTCGAAAAGGTCTGAAGGCTTTCCCCATCGATGTAGATCGCAATATTGCCAATGCTCTTCGAGAGATTGACTTGGCATTCATCGCACTGCATGGAACCTACGGCGAAGATGGTTGCATTCAAGGAGTTCTGGAATATCTAAAGATTCCTTATACAGGGCCGGGTGTTGCAGGTAGCGCTCTGGCTTATGACAAATTAAAAACCAAGGAAATTTTTAAATTTCACGGAATACCAACAGCCGACTATGAAGTGTTTTATAAAAATCAACCCATCGAACGAAGCTTGGACCTACCGGTAGTCGTCAAGCCAACCAATCAAGGATCGAGTTTCGGAGTGAGCATTGTTAACACAGAAGACCAATGGAAACCTGCGCTGGAAAGTGCATTTGAATATTCTGAAGAAATCATTGTGGAAAAATTTATTGCAGGAAAGCTTCTGGCAGTAGGCATGAAGGGAGAAACACCTATGCCCATTGTTCATATTCGTCCGGAATCCGGGTTTTACGATTATGAAGCCAAATACACTTCTGGAAAAACCGAATATCTTTGCCCAGCAAACTTGAGCGAACATGAAATCAACAAATGCAATGAGGTTTCCATAAAAGTTTTTAAGGTGCTGCGGGGACGTGGAATACCACGAGTTGATATTATTCTTGATGATGAAGGGACACCGTATGTCCTCGAGATGAATACTATCCCTGGCATGACCCCTACCAGCCTTTTGCCTATGGCTGCATTGGAAATGGAAATGAATTTTGATGATCTTGTAATAGAAATTTTGAAAACAGCACAATTGGATTATGGTGACCCCTCATGAGCTTTGCTCTGAACCGGCAAAAGGGACCTGCCACCACATGGGACGATTTTCGTTCTGAAAGAAGCAAAAAACTTAAACGTGGCAGCAACCTTAATAGAAGAGTTCCCAACAAGCCCAAACTGGGTAGTTGGGTGCGCATCTTGGCCGAGCTCACCTCAAAACTCTTCCTGGTAGGCGTTCTCGGCTACCTCATTTTTGCGGGATGGACTTTTTTGATCTCAACACCTCGTTTTCAAATTCAAAATATTTCTTTTCAAGGAAATAATATTTTGAGCGATGCACAAATCCTTGAATGGCTGGGTCCTGTAAAAGGTGAAAATCTAATTGCGATTGATCTGGTTGATTTGAGCCAACGGCTTTCAGAAAACCCATGGATTCAATCGGCTTCCATTCGTCGAAATTTTCCGCAAGGACTGGAGTTTAAGCTTACAGAAAGGGTCCCTTACGCAAGAATTAAGAAGGATCAAATTTATTTAGTGGATAGTTTTGGTGTCAGTCTGTCACCCGAAAAACCCGAATACAGACATCTGCCTCTTATTATCATGCAAGGTGAAAAAGAAAATAATTTTTTAGAGGGAAAAGTATTGCATAGCCTGAAAACCATGCACTACTTAAACAAACTTTCATTCTTTGATAATAATCCTTTGAATGTGGCAAAACTAATAGGCCATTCTCGGGTTCTTTTTATCACCCTAAATCGGGATATTCAAATTCATATGTCTATGGATAGATTGGACGAAGGAAGGAAAAATTTCCTACTCATTCTCGACACCCTTGAGGAAGAAAACTCGAAGATTCAGATGATTGATTTATCGTTTAAAGATCAAGTTGTAATTAGAAATAGATTCAAACAAAGTTCAACATTAATTTCGGCAAAGAGTCAAACCAACTAGAAGGGGATAGGACGTATGTCCAAAAAAAGTAATTATATTGTCGGGCTGGATATTGGAACAACCAAAATCTGCTGCATTATCGGCGAGGTTATTGATGATGAAAAGATAGATATTATCGGTCTCGGTCAGTACCCATCGAAAGGCCTTAGAAAAGGGGTTGTAGTCAATATCGATAGCACTGTCGAGTCTATCAAGAATGCTGTTGAAGAAGCCGAACTCATGGCCGGGTGTGAAATTGACTCGGTTTATGTTGGCATTGCAGGTGGGCATATAAACAGCCTCAACAGTCATGGAATTATTGCGGTAAAAGGCAGAGAGATCGATCAAAAGGATGTGGACAGAGTTATCGAGGCTGCTAAGGCCATAGCCATTCCTTTAGATCGCGAAGTGATTCATGTTCTCCCGCAAGAATATATAGTTGACAATCAAGACGGGATCAAAACTCCACTTGGAATGGCAGGAGTGCGCCTTGAAGCGAAAGTACATATCGTTACCGCGGCGGTAACATCAGCGCAGAATATTGTCAAATGCGTCAATAAAGCAGGGCTGGGAGTATCCGATATTGTACTGGAGCAGCTTGCTTCCAGCGAATCCGTTTTATCACAAGATGAGAGAGAACTAGGCGTTGCCATGATTGATATTGGCGGCGGCACATCGGACCTTGCAATTTTTTATCAGGGCGCAATCAAACATACTTCCGTCTTGACTATCGCGGGTGCGCAAATGACAAACGACATTGCAATTGGTCTTCGTACTCCCAATGCTGAAGCAGAAAAAATAAAACATTCCTTCGGCTGTGCATACTCGCCAATCATTTCAGAGGGTGACAACATAGAAGTTCCCAGCGTTGGTGGAAGAGAATCTCGAACTGTGCCTCGACAAATTTTAAGCGAGATAATCGAAGCGCGAACGCGTGAGATGTTTGAACTACTCGACCACGACATAAATGAATCAGGATACCGAGAAATCATTTCATCTGGAATTGTATTGACAGGTGGGGCTGCGAGCATGCAGGGAATGGCTGAATTAGCGGAGGATGTTTTTCAATCCCCCGTCAGGGTAGGTATACCCATGGGTCTCGGAGGATTGATTGATGTTGTAAACAATCCCATGTATGCAACTTGTACTGGATTGATCCAATACGGTTCTAAAAGAGTTAAAACCGGACCTGTCAGAGAACTTCAGGGACGCAATTTATTCGATAAAATTTTTTCACGTATGAAAGATTGGGCAGACGAATTTTTTTAAAAATTGGAGGACACCATGAGTTTGATAGAATTTGAAAACGAAAATGATTACAACGCAACCATAAAGGTGGTTGGCGTTGGAGGAGGTGGCACCAATGCCGTCAATTCTATGGTTCGTGATAATCTCCGTGGAGTGGAGTTTATTATCGCCAATACAGATTTACAATCCTTGGAAAAATCAGAATGCCCAGGAAAAATCCAAATTGGTGGAGAGTTAACTCGCGGACTGGGAGCAGGTTCCAATCCAGAAACCGGTAAAAATGCCGCCGAAGAGAGCGAAATTGTCATCCGCGATATGCTCGAGGGTGCAGATATGGTTTTTATCACCGCAGGAATGGGTGGTGGAACTGGAACAGGTGCAGCACCTGTGATATCTCGCATCGCAAGAGAAGCAGGGGCTCTTACCGTTGGCGTAGTCACCAAACCTTTCGCGTTTGAAGGCAAAAAGCGGATGCGGCAAGCAGAAGAAGGAATCAAGGAGCTAAAAGAAGCTGTCGACACACTGATCGTGATTCCAAATCAAAAACTTTTGAGCTATGTAGGAAAGCAAACATCTTTCACCAGCGCATTCTCAATGGTAGACGATATTCTCAAGCAAGCTGTTTGCAGTATTTCTGATTTGATTGTCATCCCCGGACTCATCAATCTCGATTTTGCTGATGTAAAATGCATCATGGGAAGCATGGGCAAAGCACTTATGGGAAGCGGCATCGCCACAGGAGAGACTAGAGCCATTGAAGCTGCGCAAAAAGCAATCTCCAGTCCCCTACTTGACGAGGCAACTGTTGACGGCGCAAAAGGTATCTTAATCAACATAACGGGTGGCGAAGATTTAACCCTTATGGAAATTAATGAAGCCTCTATGATAGTTCAAGAAAATGCACACGAAGATGCCCATATCATTTTTGGCGCAGTGATCGATCATGAAATGGAAGGTCAAATGCGAGTAACAGTAATCGCAACCGGATTCGACAACGAGATAGCCTTGCCGGCAGAGGAAAGACCCGCGTTGAAAAAAGTGGTGGGTGGCGAACCTCGTATGGAAAGTGATGATGCCGAATCATCTTATAAGCATCTGAAGACACTTGCGTCTTCAATCAAAGAGGAAAATCAGGACCCCGGGAACTTAAATGCTAATTTTGACATTCCCACGTTCCTGCGCAAACACGCAGACTAATAGCTACCCCATCTGGAAAACCGGCGGGGAAACCCGCCGTGTTTTTCAGAAAAACTAGCCGTTAACACTCCAATTATAATCAAGGTAGGAAACATTAATTCGAGAGTCACTCAATTCTTTTGCCGTTTCAGGTAAAACATAATTACTGATAAATTTTAACACCCCTCCCCTGCTTTCAAAATCATCTTCAAACCATTTAAAAATTGAAGAAAGATAAACCCGGTTATTATTTTTATCTATTCTCATTCCTTTTTCAGATGACTGTAAAAATATTTTCATTTGATCATTCAACTGTTCGTTCAAGCTGTCTGCCTTGAACGCTTCCAGCCTAAGATCAGGGCAACTCACCGACGCACAAACAATCGCAACATGTATTCTTGGCTCATCCATCTTCCTTAAAATTTCATGTTCGATTTCATTCAGAGTCCGTTCCTTTCCAGCCACATGACCCGCAGGCTTTTTCCAAACCGGACTAAAAAAACTTCCCGCATCTTTAATACTTTTTATAGGAAAGTGATCTGCCACCATTTTTGCGGCAAGAATGTTATAAGTATTAATCCAAAAAGTCAGCTCCTCATCACGGGTTTTCAATGAATCATCTTGAACCAAGTTCAATCTGGAAACCAGTTTTTTAAATTTTCCATCACTTTTCAAGTTTTTATAATTCACCGCATTGATCATTACGCCATCAACTTTCTTAATACTTACATGTTTTTTAATCAAGGCATCCCAATCAGAAAAATCGAAAGCCGCGACTGGCACAACTGACAGCAAAATTAAAACCAGAGAAATGGCAAGAACTTCAGGCTTCTTCATAACCCCAGCGATATAATTGGTATTAAATAGCATATCTTGTATCCCTTCGTTAGCATCTCAATTATCCTACAATTATTTTTAGTATCATTGAAGCGCATTTCCTTACAAATTTATGAGCCTTATAATTTATAATACCTAATTGCTACACCAATAATACCCTCTCTTAATAAAACATGAATAAAATGAAAAATTCGTATCAAGACATGGCCAAGGATCTCTTGTACATCTCAGATCTGGATGGAACACTTTTACTGCCCGATGGAACCTTTCCAAAGGAGTCCAAACAACGCTTGAATCACCTTATTGACAAGGGTATGAAGTTTACCATCGCCACAGCTCGAAATTACGACTCTGCGCATCCAATACTAAAAGGATTAAACCTTAGGCTCCCTGTTGTTTTGTTTAATGGAGTCTATCTGGCAGATTTTCATAATGGAAAAATATTAGAACACACTCAGTTCATAGACAAGGAAGTCGTGGACACCATGTTAGCCCTGGCACAAGCTCAAACCATTGAACCTTTCATTTACACCTTTGGCGGAGAACATCAGGTTTACTATCGCCATGTTACAAACCCAGGTTCAATAGCCTATCTTGCTAGCCTTGAAAAAGATAAAAGGGTCAAACAAGTTCCCGAATTCACATTTCAAAAAGACGAAAATGTTTCAGGTTTTTTACTGATTGGCACTATGAAAAACCTCGAGCCCATATACCACCGCCTGAAAGAAAAGCATTTTGACCATCTTAATTCATATTTTGCTGAAGATGTTTCCATGAAAGGTTATTATTGGTTACAGGCCTTTCACCAGCAAGCTAACAAGGGAAATATGATCGAGAAACTAGTTGATCGCTTAAATTTTCCATTGAACAAAACCATGGTTTTTGGCGATTATCTAAATGATCTGGATATGTTTCAGGTCGCCGGCTATTCTGTAGCAATGGAAAATGCCTTGCCAGCAGTAAAAGAATCTGCCGATCAGGTTATTGGCTCCAATAGTCAAGGGGCTGTATTGGATTTTCTAGAATCTATCTGGATGAATACATAAAAAAAACAGGTATAATAAAATATCAATTTCTTGGATTAAATATAATGACCGATCAACCCAAAGAGCCAGAAAAAACCATATACAAGCGTGATAAAACAGCCAAAGAACGGCAACCCGCTGACGATACTCCTAAAATTCCTGCCAAACCCAAACCCAAAGTTAAAAAGGTTTTTGTCCCAAAAAAGACAACTTTTACCACAGACAAACCGATGGAACACCGAGTTCGAAACATCCGACTCACTTCCATGGAATCTGCAAAAATGATTTGGGAAATACTCGTAGATTTTCAGACCGATCTGGCAAAAGAGGAAGTAGATGATCCAGACAAACCTTTCCATGACTGGGAAAAAGTCGAAAAGTTTTTTATTCGCCTCGCCAAAAAATACAGTACCTGCAAGAGCAAAAAACTCGGAGGAGATTTAGATTGGGTTGATCGGGCAATGCCGATTCCCGAACAAATACTTACTCAGGAACTTATAGGTGAAATAATGAAATTGGAAAAATTTATTATAACCGAGCCCATTCAAAGCAAACTGGGTTTCCATATCATCATGATCTGCGAAAGCCAGGTTCACACACCCCGGAAAAAAGCTGAAGAAAAAGAAACCCGCCCACTTTTCTAACAACCTACTCTTAGAACTATTCTCCCAGAAAAAACCGTCGGATTTTTTCCACAATATATTCCTGTTGCGACTGGGTGATTTCATGCGAAATCGGGAGAGCCAATGTTTCATTGGCAGCCTTCTCAGATTCCGGGAAGTCACCTTTTTTATAACCCAGTGACCCAAAACATTCCTGAACATGAAGGGGTAGCGGATAATAAATTTCGCAGCCAATTTTATTTTCATTTAAAAAGGTGCGTAATTCATCCCTGCGACTTCCTGCGCGAATGACGTATTGGTTGAATACATGACGTGGAAAAACCTCTGGAGGCAACTGAATATACTGGGTCAAAGCATTCTGTTGCAACAATTGATTGTAAACTGTTGCGTTCTGCCTCCGTTTTTCTGTCCAACCTTCAAGGTAGCTTAACTTAGCCTTGACGACCCCGGCTTGCAGAGCATCTAAACGGAAATTTCCACCGATACTTTTATGGTAGTACTTGGGTTTTGAACCATGCACACGAAGCACCTTCAGTTTTTCATAAAGGTCATCTGAAGACGTTGTGACAATTCCTCCATCACCAAATGCACCCAAGTTTTTTGCGGGAAAAAAAGAAAAGCAGCCCATATCGCCAAGAGAACCTGCACGTTTATTTTTATACTCAGAACCAATTGATTGAGCCGCATCTTCAATGACAATGAGATTATGCTTTTTTGCCAATGCCATAATCGGTTCCATATCTGCGCATTGCCCATACAAGTGGACTGGCATAATAGCCTTGGTCTTGGGAGTAATGCATCTTTCAATATGTTCAGCCTTTATATTGAACGTAACATCGTTGATATCCGCAAATACCGGTTTTGCCCCTGCCCGAACAATTGACCCTGCTGTCGCAAAAAACGTATAGGGCGAAGTGATCACTTCATCTCCCTCCCCTATTCCAGCGGCCATTAAGGAAATCAGCAAAGCGTCGGTTCCTGAAGAAACACCTACCGCATATTTTGTCTGACAATATTCTGAAATTTTTTCTTCCAATTGCACAACTTTAGAACCCAAGATGAATTGGCCCGTTCGCGTAGTATCAGCAATTTCCATTTCCACATCATTCAATATTTCATGGTAGGAAGCAGAAATATCCAGAAGCTTGACTTCATTTACTGAATCAACAGGCCCATCAATTTTGGATTGCACTTGGTCAGCGGTGAGCACAAGTCCTTCACTGTTGGAAAATTTTTCCGGCATAGTCGAAACTACTGCATCGAATCCGCAAGATCGACTAAGAGTTAACGCCAGCTTCTCTTCAAAATCATTACCTTGCAAGGCATCTTCCAGATCCCGCGGTGTCGGAGTCACTACACTCAGGTGGGTCAAAAGAGGTTTAATTTTATTTCTCTCCTCTTTTTTCAGACCCTGCCATAGAGCCTGAATCGTGGTTGAGGCCACCCAACCCTTACAACGTCCCGCTTGACAAAGCTCCAGAACAGATGCCCCTTCTGTCGATGATAATGCCTGAATCAAATAATCGTGATGTAAAAGAATTTCCATTTTTTGTGTTTTTACGGGGAGGTTAAAAAGATTTTTAGAAAATTAAAAGCAAACATCCTGATCGAGTTTTTCTTTCAGGATAATTTCGGCTGGGGTGTAGTACTTTTTGTTCGAATTACAATTTTTGCAGGCAGGAACAAGATTTCCTCGTGTGCTTTTTCCACCTCGAGAAATTGGTACAATATGATCCATAGTCAACACATTAGCAGCAAAATTGCCTCCGCAATAATGACAAATTCCAGACTCAACTTTCTGTTGCCACCACTGCGACTGACGAAGTTTCCTTGCCTTGGCCTTTTCTATTTTAAATTTTTTGTCATCCATATTCTTATCACGCCCTAAATGCTTCGCTAGTCCAATCTAGGTCAATCATTTGTTGTGGTGACCAATTATTTCTGACAGCCCGCACTGTGCCAGTCTGGCTACCTTTAGGATACCAGTGCATATCTCCGACATCGAATTCAAACCCAAGGGCTGCGGAAAACCGCGTCTTCGAAGTCCAAAAACAACTCCCATAACTGAATTCAAAGATAGGGTTAATATGTAAAATAAAAGTCTTTCCCCGCGACTTAAACGGCAGGGCGAATTCATATAAGCTCTGTATTTCTAACCGGCCAGGTAGACGCCAATCACTATAACCACCGAGTTTATGTTGATTTAGTTTCTTAATATACTCTTGCGCATCGTACCAACTGATATTACTACCTGTTTCAAAATACGCATAACTTTCCTGCCACATCAACCCCGTTAAGGAGTCAGAAATTGTCTTATTTTCATTATCTGTAAAACGGGTTGTCATATTAAACTTGAATTATTCCAAAAAGCCCACAAACTTTACCTATCAAGCTGGACACCAGCCACAAAGAGGTTATCACAATAATAACAGAAGGTTATGTGTTTTTTTGAACAGGCAAAAAGATATTATTTACATTTTTTTCTAAATTTCAATTTAGATATATTTTTATCCTATTGCAAAGTTTTTATAAATGAGTATGAAGGAATCGGTATGGGACTGGCTTCTGCAAAAATATCGTGGAGAACCATAGAGGAGCTATCACCGCAGAAAGCCAACTCGGTCACGGAGCCTGTTTCATATTTACCCTGCCAGCTAAAGCCATTTCTTAAACCTTAAAAATTCAACCTTTCGCAGGATGACCAGGCAAAACCGGAGCAAAACGAAACCCACAGTTTTTAATGTCTTCGATGTCCTCTTTTGTTTCAGGGAAGCGATTACAAATGAGTGGTTTTTCTGGACTGCCATGCACTCGACATCGATTTTCCGCTGTCAATTCACTGCACGGAACATCCATAGAGTAGTAAAGCTGGTTGCGTTTTTCATCGTCACCCACCACTCGAATGCCACGGTAAGACAAATAACGTTGCAACTCCTCCAAATTGCCGTGCTGTCGCAGGGTGACATCTCTCACAACCGTCATATTGACGGTTTGACAACACTCACCGCAAGAATGGCATTCACCACCTCGTTGCATAAACATTACTTTTTCTTCTTAGATTTGGAATGCTCTACCGTTACTGTGGTGTAAATACCACCACGGACGTTGAAATCGCCAACAATTTTCATATTTCTGGGTTTGCAGGCTGAAACCAGATCATCCAGAATTATATTGATCACTTTTTCGTGAAACCCGCCTTCATTCCTGTAGGACGTCAAGTAAATCTTCAATGATTTCAATTCAATACAAATCTTATCCGGAATATAACTGATATCGAGAGTGGCAAAATCTGGCTGTCCGGTTTTAGGACACAAACAAGTGAACTCCGGGCACTCCATTGCAATAGTGTAATCTCTTCCTGGGAATGGATTCGGGAAGGTTTCAATCTCTATAATCTCTTTATTTTTAGTATTTTTCATAATTTTTTAGTTAATTAAGTTTTTTTTTAATTCCTACCTTGCTTTTTTAATATCGCATTATATATAGTGTAAGCACTCAATACCTTAGAGTGCTAACACGATGTAAACAGGAGCTCATTTCTCCTGAATGGGACCAAAACCCCTTTAAACATAATACTTTAATAGTGTTCCAGACAAGATTTTACGGAATTTTGTATTAATTATTAATTTTGGTAGAGTTTAACATTTTTTTAAGGAGTCTTTATGAAAATCCGACCGTTACACGATCGAATTTTAGTTCAACCGATTTTGGAAAAAGAGGTCCGCAAAAGCGGCATCATCATTCCTGATTCAGCAAAAGAAAAACCCATTGAAGGCCGCGTTAAAGCTGTAGGAAATGGCAAAGTTGGTGATGATGGAAAAACGAGGAAACTCGAAGTAAAAGTGGGCGACAAAGTCCTTTATAGCAAATACGGCGGCACAGAAATCAAATTTGACGGAGATGACTTCCTGCTTATGCGTGAAGACGATGTTCTGGCAATAGTAGGTTAATTTTCCCGATACAAATAATCGGATATAACATTTCACATCTCTTAAAAGAGAAGGAGATTTAAGTTTATGGCTAAACAAATTATTTATGATGAGACCGCTAGGCATAAAATTCTATCAGGTGTCAACCAACTTGCTAATACCGTTAAAATCACCCTCGGACCCAAAGGCCGAAACGTGGTTATCGATAAAAAATTCGGTTCTCCAACTATCACCAAAGATGGCGTGACCGTTGCTAAAGAAATCGAACTGGAGTGCTCTTTTGAAAACATGGGCGCGCAAATGGTAAACGAAGTGGCTAGCAAAACCAGTGACAACGCAGGTGACGGCACCACCACCGCTACCGTTCTGGCGCAGGCTATTTTCCGTGAAGGAATGAAGTATGTTACCGCTGGCGCAAGCCCAATGGATATCAAGCGCGGCATTGAAGCGGCAGTTGATACTATCATTCCAGAAATTCTGAAAATGGCAAAACCTACCAAAGATAAAAAGGAAATTGCGCAAGTAGGAACCATTTCCGCTAATCAGGACAAAGCCATTGGCCAGATCATTTCTGAAGCTATGGATAAAGTTGGTAAAGACGGCGTTATCACCGTTGAAGAAGCAAAAAGCATGGACACTTCCCTCGAAATCGTTGAAGGAATGCAGTTTGATCGCGGTTACCTTTCTCCTTATTTCGTAACCGATGCAGAGCGCATGGAAGCAGTTCTTGAAGATTGTTATATTCTTCTTCACGAGAAAAAAATCACCAGCATGAAAGACTTACTGCCTTTGCTTGAAAAAGTAGCAAAAGGTGGCAAACCTCTATTGATTCTCGCGGAGGACATTGAAGGTGAAGCTCTCGCAACTTTGGTTGTCAACAAATTGCGCGGCACACTGAATGTTTCTGCTGTTAAAGCACCTGGTTTTGGTGATCGTCGAAAAGATATGCTCAACGACATCGCTATTCTAACCGGCGGCAAAGTCATCACCGAAGACATTGGTGTATCTCTCGAAAGTGTTGAGTTGGCAGACCTCGGTCGCGCAAAACGCATCACCATCGACAAAGACAACACCGTGATTGTTGACGGTAAAGGAAAAGCTTCTGATATTCAGGCTCGAGTCAAACAGATTCGAAACCAAATTGATGAGACTTCTTCTGATTACGATCGTGAAAAACTCCAGGAGCGTCTTGCCAAACTGGTTGGTGGCGTTGCCATCATTAAAGTTGGAGCCGCGACTGAAACAGAAATGAAAGAGAAGAAAGCTCGTGTTGAAGATGCACTGCACGCAACCCGTGCAGCTGTTGAAGAAGGAATCATTCCTGGCGGCGGCGTAGCATTCATTCGCACCCTGGAAACCCTCGATAAAATCAAGGGTGATCATGATTTCAAACTTGGCGTTAAAATCATTCGCCGAGCTCTCGAAGAGCCTCTTCGTCAGATCGCTACCAACGCAGGAGAAGAAGGTACCGTTATCTGCGAAAAAGTCAAAACTCTCAAAGGCAACATGGGTTATGACGCTAAAAAAGGCGAATACACCGACATGATCAAAGCTGGCATCATCGATCCTGCTAAAGTTGCTCGCACCGCATTGCAAAACGCGGCCAGCATTTCAGGATTGTTGTTGACCACCGAAGCTATGATTACAGATCTTCCAGAAGAAAAGGAAGAGCATAATCACGGCCCTGCTGGTGGTGGTGGCATGGGCGGTATGGGTGGTATGGGCGGTATGGGCGGTATGGGCGGTATGCCCGGCATGATGTAAGCCACCCTTTTAGTTTTACATAAATCAGCCCCGTTCCCGTTCTATGAATGGGACCGGGGTTTTTTTGTGCCAGCGTGACGCTGGATTCTATGGGTAAAATCCCGCCAGACAAAACCCTACATAATTGCCGCTTTTACTATAGTTATAGGCCAAATAATTTCGTCAATCTTTTGAGCATCTACAATTTCCTCCGACAGCTTGCCGGAGTTGACAGGATACACTACAAACATTAGTATTAAGCGAATATACCATGTTCCCATTCCAACCAAGCAACTCTTTAGGATAGAGGGAAAGGCAACATGCCAGGCTCGACAAAATTGGTTATGATTTAAAACAAGACAAGAAACGGTTTTTTGTCGACGAAGAATCTGGGGTCATCGTTATCCCAAAAGGTTACAAATTTTCCTGATCCCACTTTCATAACACCATGACTCTTCCTGGCATCAACCACCTGCTCGCGCAACCCGAGAAATATTTAAAAGGCAAAACCGTTGGCCTCGTTGTCAACCACACTAGCCTTACTAGCGACCACAAGCATTCGATCGCTCACTTCAACTCGCATCCTTCATTCACGCTCACCGCGCTTTTCGCTCCCGAGCATGGGCTTTACGGAATTGCGCAAGACATGATCGAAATAGAAAATGAAGTGGACCCCGTTTCCGGACTCACCATATCCAGCCTATATGGAAAAACAGAAGCAACGCTAGAGCCCGATCCCGCAGCCCTCGCCGGGATAGACAACCTCATCTTCGACATTCAAGATGTAGGCGCTCGTTACTACACCTTCATCTACACCATGGCCAAATGCATGGGAATTTGCAAAAAGTCCGGCACAAGGATGATCGTTTGTGATCGACCGAACCCTATTAACGGAGTGAGTCTGGAAGGAAATTTAGTAGCAGAAGGTTACCGTTCTTTTGTAGGGCAATACCCCCTACCCAATCGCCATGCCATGACGGCAGGAGAACTCGCTCTATTTTTTAATCACGAAATAGATATCGGTTGTGAGCTTAAAGTCGTGCCCATGACGCATTGGAATCGCGAGCAGTGGTACGACGAAACGGGTCTGCCCTGGGTTCCCCCCTCCCCCAATATGCCGACACTCAATACTGCAGTGGTGTATCCGGGAATGTGCCTGATTGAAGGGACTCAACTTTCAGAAGGTCGAGGCACCACCCGCCCTTTCGAAAATTTTGGCGCGCCCTATATCGACCCCCATAAATTATTGCAACGAATAGAAAAAGATCTCGACCAATTGCCCGGTGTTATGTTCCGACCGCAATTTTTCCAACCCATGTTTCAAAAACACGGAGGCGAAGCCTGTGGGGGATTGCAAATTCATGTCACCGACCGTAACCAATTCAAACCCTTATTGACCACCATCGCCCTACTGAGAGCCATTGCCGAACTGTATCCTAAAGAATTCAAATGGCGCACCGAACCTTACGAGTTTGTAAGCGATCGACCAGCGATTGATCTTCTTTACGGCAACACGCAATTCAGAGAAAACATCGAAACGCTTTCCCTGAATGAAATAGAAGCAAGCTGGCAGGAAGAATTAAACCGCTTCAAAGAAGTGCGTAACAATTATCTAATTTATTAAATACAAACACGAGGCTGACCCATGGACTTGGTAGGCATTTCTCAAAAACTTTTGATCGCATCCGCTGTGCTGAACACAGCAGTTACCACGTTGGCATTCTTTTACCTTGTGATTAACGGAGGTGTCGGATGACCTTCAACGATATGAAAGAAATTGTCTGGAACCTTATTGGCGCGTTCGTTTATTTCCTCTTGGGCGGCGGGGCCGTCTTCCACACCTTTCTAGGATATTGAAATAGAATTTTAAACCTATCTCATTTGTTTACTTTCCCTTCCCAAAAATAAAAAAACACCATTATTTGTATCTCAAAGCATGAAAATGTGAGACAATACAGTGCTTTTAAAATTTAAATATATACGTCCTTCAAAACCCGCCGGCCCATGCCCGCCCTATCTTTTTGATAATTAAGGACTTCTTAAATTTTTCAGGCATTTCCCAAAATTTATTTAATTACGTGGAAGTATTGAAAAAAACCCTTGGGGTACCTATATTTCCACCTTTGCCCGATGCTATAAGCCTATGAGTTTAAAGGAACAACTCCTTTCTGATATGAAGGAGTCTATGAAAGCCAAAGATACTGTAAGACTGGAAACCGTTCGTAGTGTAATTTCTGCCTTTAAAAAGCAGGAAATCGACACCCGGAAAGATCTCACGGAAGAAGAAATTCTTACCCTTGTCAGTCGCGAAGTAAAAAAAAGAAAAGAAGCTGCAACCCTTTACGAACAAGGGAATCGCCCTGAGTTAAAAGACAAAGAACTTCAGGAAATGAAAATATTGCAATCCTACTTACCCGAACAGGTTTCGGAAGAAGATTTGCGCCGCCGCATTCAGGAAGTGATTGCCGAAACCGGTGCGGAAGGTATGAAAGATTTTGGAAAGATAATGAAAACCCTGGTTCCTGAGTTTAAAGGCAAAGCCGACAATGCTCAGATCAAGGAACTGGCAAACGAATATTTGAACTAACTTAATTATTATCCTGCATCTTTTCTAATTAAAGATGCCTGATGGATCACTGAAATATTGAAATACTCTATTCCCGACAGTGTCATTGATGAAGTGAGAGAGCGCACTGATATTGTGGAAGCGGTTTCGCAGTCTGTGGCTCTTAAAAAAGTCGGCAACAATTTCAAGGGCCTTTGTCCTTTCCATTCAGAAAAGACACCTTCGTTCACCGTCAGTCCTGAAAAGCGCATTTACCACTGTTTCGGCTGTGGTGCAGGTGGCAATGTGTTTAAATTTACAATGGAAACTCAAAGCATTTCGTTTGTCGATGCTGTTCGACAATTTGCCGAGAAAGCAGGCGTTACTATCCCTAGCCGCGATGCAGGCAACTTGAACGACCCTCAATATAAAGAACGCGAAGCTTTAAAAAGCACAAACGAACTTGCAGCGACCTATTTCCACACTCTCTTCAACGATGCAGAGGCGGGGTTAGCGGCTCGGGACTATTTAAAGAGCCGCCACTTTACGGGTGAGGTGCTGGATAAATATCAAATCGGTTGGGCGGCTCCTGGTTGGCGTGGGTTGGTTACTCATTTCCAGCAAAAAGGGAATCTTTCGCGCGAAATTGTTTTAAAATCGGGCCTCGTCATTGAAAAAGAAGATGGCTCTAATACCTACGACCGTTTTCGAGGTCGAGTGATTTTCCCTATCAAAGATCCTCATGGTTATGTCATTGGTTTTGGCGGTCGCAGTATTGTTGAAGGCGAAAACCCCAAATACCTGAATTCTCCAGAAACTCCGCTCTACCAAAAAAGTCAGGTTCTTTTCGGCATGGACGTGGCGCGTCAAGCGATTCGCAAAAAAGATCAGGCAATTTTAGTCGAAGGCTATCTCGACCAGATACGAGCCACCCAATATGGGATTTTAAACACCGTCGCTACTTGCGGAACGGCTTTGACCTCCAGGCAAGCGGGAATGCTGAGAAACTATGCCAGCTCTGTAGTTCTGGTATTCGATTCCGACAATGCAGGTCGGGCCGCCGCCGATAAAGGGTTCGATGTTCTCCATGAAAAAGGACTTCAGGTGAAAACCGTCTTTCTGCCGGAAGGGCAAGACCCAGACTCGTATATCCAGGAAAATGGAGCCGAAAAATTTCTGGAAAAAATTAAAACCGCTAAGCCCTATTTGGAATCTTATATTGATAGGGTTGTCGCAGGGAAAAATGGCAATTCCCCGGCTGAACAGGTAAAAATGGCAAACCAAGTATTGCCTATGCTCAGGAAAGTCCATCATCTCGTTGAACGAACTGGTTTGATGGAATATTTCGTAGGTGAAGCAAAAATTGACAATGCCTCATGTTTAAAAGAATTAAAAAACATATTTTCACAAAATCAGTCCAAAGTTGAAGTCTTGGAAGCTGAAACGGTTCCGCTTTTAAACCTAGAAAGACATTTAGTTCATCTAATTCTTTCCGATAAGGAAACCGCCCGAGGGGTTTTTGAAGCTATAAATCCGGAAGACTTTTCGAATCCGGCACTAAGGTCTATTGCGATAACCTGCTCGCAGACGGACGATGAAGATATTGAAATCGACAAACTCATCGATCAGACCGATGACCCAGAAATCAGGAGTCTATTAACTCAGTTCGGGCTTGAACCTATAGAGTTTGATTCTCCTGAAAAAACCGTTTCGGATTGTGTCACTAAATTTAATAACGTTCACATCAAATCGAAAATAAAAATTGTCAAACAGCAAAGAAACGAAGCTGAAATGGCCGGCCAGTTAGAAAAGTCGCGCGAACTTCAAAATAAACTTCGTGAAATGCAATTAGCGTTAACCCATTAATACCGTTTTACTATTCAACAACCGCTTAGCGTAAGAGGAGAAATTGTCCAGATGGCCACAATGGAAAAATTGACTCATGTTTCTGAAATAAATCAATTGGTTTCACAAGGCAAAGAAAAAGGTTACCTGACTTACGAGGAAGTCAACGATGTCTTACCTTCCGATGTCGTCACCCCGGAACAAATTGACGACCTCATGGCTCTTTTCGCTGAAAACGAAATCGCCATCGTTGACACCTCTACAAAAGGAGAAAAAATTGCCGCCGCAAAGGGGGATAAAAAAGAAGGTGCAGATGAAGATGTAGCAACAGCGAAGTCCGATTCCGTTTCTATCGATGACCCTGTCCGATTATACCTCCGTGAAATGGGGACTATTTCCCTTCTCACCCGAAAAGGTGAAGTGGAAATCGCGAAACGAATTGAAGCCGGTCAAGATGAAGTCCTTGCCGCGGTTGCTAATTGCGGAGTGACCATTCGCGAGTTCCTATCTCTGACCGAACAGGTTAAGAATGGAGAACTTCAGATTTTCAAAATCATACAAGCAACTGAACCCGAAGAGGGCAAAGAAGCGATGCAAAAAAAGGAAATCAAAAACCTTCAGAAACGAGTAAAAGCACTCAAAGCCGATTCAACAAAACTGGAAAAGCTTCGCGAAAAAATAGAAGGTGGAAAACTATCAGAAAAAATGCTCGCAAAAACCACCAGCCAGTCGGAAAAGCAGCAAAAGGTAGTGGAAAAGATGATTACCGGTCTCGGTCTTTCTAACGATGTAATGGATGAAACCATTGAAAAAATCTACGGGATAGCCGCAGAGTTCCGAGAAGCAGGTAGCCAGGAACGCTTGATCGAAAGACAACTGAAAATGTCGCTGGCAGGGGTAAAAAAGCTCGCGAAAAACTGGACCAAACAAAAAAGCGTAAAACTACCCATCGGCAAAGTCGTCACCCGCGCCCAGCACGATGCTTTCATTAAGCAGATTCAGGGAGGTCGGCGCAAAATCAAAAAAATTGAGAAAGACACGCAAACCACTAAAGACAACTTGCTGGCAACCGTTCGTTCAATTGCTCGTGGAAGGGTAAAAGAGAAAACAGCGAAACGAGAACTGGCAGAGGCAAACTTGCGTCTGGTGGTCAGTATCGCTAAAAAGTATACCAGCCGCGGCCTTCAGTTTTTGGATCTGATTCAGGAAGGCAACATCGGCCTTATGAAAGCGGTTGATAAATTTGAATACCAGCGCGGATATAAATTTTCAACCTACGCCACATGGTGGATTCG
>ENA-OREN01000794-OREN01000794.1-marine-metagenome-genome-assembly--contig:-NODE-794-length-42281-cov-9.148303_pt1 | contig 42281 bp, 47 predicted proteins | sample MGYA00248624_ERZ508555 | MGnify/ENA primary metagenome ERZ508555 (study PRJEB26222, sample SAMN06267773) | marine metagenome | isolation source: Saanich Inlet, British Columbia, Canada | place... | reverse complement strand
TTATTTGGTTGTTTCTACCCTAGTCCAGGTCTTTTTGAATGATTCTTTCTTTAGTTTTAAGTCTGTAAATATCTTAAACCATAGATAGATTCTTGCGAGTATTAGTAATAGAGTCCAAGAAAATTCTTTTATGTTTTTTGGATATGTAAACACTTTGAATATTCCTGCAACTTCTTTTGAAAAAGACCTCATAGTTATTTTACTTTTAGCAAATTCTTCTAATTGTAAATATCCTCCTGTAGATCTTTTCTTTTGGATCATCCAATCTTTGAAAGTTGTAGGATACTTTACATAAACTTCTGATTTAGGAGAATATGTTATTTTGTAACCTTTTTCTGCAATTAAACTAGAAATTACTGCATCATCTGATAAAGTATCTTCAGGTATTGAATCAACTAACCCTTTTCTTATTGCATATAGGTATCCTGAACAGACTAGGAATTTATTCTTTGTTGCTAACTTTTCTCTTGTTTGATGTGCACCTACGTCTGTTAGTAAATGTGACCAATAACCCAAAATGGTATTTCTAGAATTTACTGAAATTGGCCTTCCAGTTACGGCCCCCACATTTTTATCTTTGAAAGGCGTGATTAGATTCTTTATTGCATTTTTTCCAGAATAGACGTCTCCGTCAGTTAATACTAATATGTCTCCCTTTGCTTTTTTGAAAATTATGTTTAAGGCTACAGGTTTTCCTTGCCCTGGATCTTTGATTAATTTAATGTTCTTGTGTTTTTTTTGATATGTTTTTACAACATCGGCAGTAGGTTTATCTGGACAAGAAACTATGATCTCATGATCTTTAATTGATTCAGAAAGTGCAGATTCTATTGCTTTTCCGACTGTCTTTTCTTCTTTATATGCTGTGATAATTGTAGATATCATTTTTATAGGGAATTAGAAATTAGGTTATTAAGGTTTCTATTTATGTTCTGAAGTAGGGTAACTTATTTAAACAGTATAACTTCCTTTTGAATAATGGATTCCACAGATATGTTAGCTAAAAGATCTGAAAAAGTAAAGAAATTTTTCTCTGATAAAACTAATTTTCCTTATTTTATACTGGGCATTTTGATTGTTATTGGCTATGCTATAAGAAGTAAAACCTTGAAGAATTTAATTGATCCCACTACTGGAAATTATATTCCTTTAGCACTAGATCCGTTTTTATTTTTGAGATATGCAAAAGAAACTTTGACAAATGGAGCATTATCTGCAGTTGATGTGATGAGGTATGTTCCTACAGGGTATGAACAAATCGGAGAATTTGGATTATTGTCTAATGTTATTGTGGGTTTGTATAAATTTTTAGGTTTTTTTAATTCTGGAATTACTTTAGAATATGCTCATGTTGTTTATCCTCCAATTTTATTTTGTTTATCCCTAATATTTTTCTTTTTATTGATTAGAAGATTATTTGATTATCGTGTCGGGTTATTGGCTACTGCTTTTTTGGTGGTGTTACCCAGTTATTTGTATAGGACGCTTGCCGGGTTTTCAGATAAAGAAAGTTTAGCAATGTTTTTTATGTTTGGAGCTATGTACTATTATGTTAGGGCATGGCAAGAAAAGAAGTTAAGAACTGCAATGATTTGTGGGTTATTTTCTGGTATTTTAACTGGTTTAATGGGTCTGACTTGGGGAGGAGTTAGTTTAGTATTTTTAATTTTTGGATTATTTGTTTTAATAGAAGTAGTATTGGATAAGTTTAGTGAAAAAGATTTCTATGTTTATTCTGTTTGGTTATTTTCTTTATTGTTCATATTAAAGGTGTTCTTTGGTCAGAAATATACTGTTTCTACTTTAGCATTAAGTGTTACTAGTGGGTTTATGTTTTTGGCTTTTTTAGTTGGTTTAATTAATTTGATTATTAGGAAGAAAAATTTGTTTGGAATTAAAGATAAGATTGAAGGAAAATTGCCTCTTGGTTTTGCAAGTTTGATTATCTCTGGAGTATTAGGGGTATTTTTTGTTACTCTTTTAGAAGGATTTGGAGCAATAGCAGGAAAAGCATCTTCATTTATTCGTAATTTGTTAGAGCCCTTTGGATTTACTAGATGGAATTTAACTGTTGCAGAAAGTCACCAACCCTATGTTTCTGATTGGATTGCAAGTTGGGGCTGGAGTTATATGTTGTTAATGGTCATTGGTTCAATTATTTTAGTTTACAATTTATTGAAAAAAACTAAACTTAAATTGAAAGGAACTGCATTTTATACTTTCTTTATTTTCGCGTTTATCTTTAGTAGATACAAGGCAGGTGCAACATTAAATGGGGTGAATACTCTTTCCAAATCACTGTATGTTGGATCATTAATAGCATTAGGGATTGGAGCAATAGCAGTATACTTTTATGCATATAAAAAAGATAAGGAATTATATACCTCAATTTTAAATTTTGATAAAAATACTATTTTTGTAATTGTTTGGTTCTTATTATTGACAGTTGCTGCGAGAGGGGCAATTAGGTTATTGCATATTTATTCTCCTGTTACAACAGTGCTTGTTGCATATGCATTTGTTAAAATATTTGATTATGCAAAAAGTTTAGAAATTAACTGGGCTAAATTTGGAGTTTATGGAATATTATTAATTTTATTATTCTTGCCAACAGTTCAGGGAAGTTTAACTAATATGTACACAAGTGCAAATAATCAAGCTAAATATACTGGTCCGAGTTATGGGTCTCAATGGCAAACTTCCATGAAATGGGTTAGAGAAAATACAGATGAAGATGCAGTGTTTGCACATTGGTGGGATTATGGTTACTGGGTACAAACTGGCGGAGAAAGAGCAACACTTACTGATGGAGGAAATGCTGGGGGATATGCATTAAATTATTTTATGGGTAGACATGTGATTACTGGTCAAAGTGAAACTGAAGCTTTAGAATTTTTGTATGCTAAAAATGCAACACATTTATTGATGATTAGTGATGAAATTGGAAAATATCCTGCATTTAGTAGTATTGGTAGCGATGTGGATTATGATAGATATGGATGGATAACTACGTTCCAATTGGATAAATCTAGATCTCAAGAAAGAAGGAATGATACTAATTTATTTTATGCTGGAAGTTATGCTTTCGATGAAGACTTTATTTTTGATGATACTTTATTTGTAAAACAATCTGGAGGAATTGGGGCATTTTTGTTACCTTCTGTTCCTCAAGAAGACGGAACTGTGGTGTTAAAACAACCTGAAGCTGTTGTTGTACAAAATGGTCAACAATATAGTATCCCTGTTGAATGTATTTTTATTGAAGGTAAGGAAATTGAATTTGAACAACCAGGATTGAAAGGATGTTTAATGATTCTTCCAAGAGTCAATGGGAATCAAAATGAACCTTTTGGTGCAGCAATTTGGATTAGTCCAAAAATAAGGAGAACTTTATTTACTCAATTGTATCTTTATGGTGTGGAAAGTGAAAACTTTAAACTAGTTTATGATGATTCTGCTCAATTCTTCCCTCACGGATTAAGTTTGGGAGTATATAATGGAAGATTAATTGGACCTCAAAAGATTTGGGAGATGAGTTATCCTCAAGGTCTTGAACCTAGTGAATTTTATTATAGTAATGAATTGCCTGATGAGAGAGTTCGAGAATCTTAATTTCTTCTTTTTTAGAAATGTAAACGTTTGTATATATATCATTAATTTTTTAGTAAGTAATATTCAATAATCAAAATAAAAAAGGAGGGATATTGATGTTTAATAAAAATACGACAATTGTAATGGTTACCCTGTTAGCGTTTTCTGTGATTTACACTTCTTTTGTAGTGGATGATGCAGAGTTAACTGGAAATGCATTACAGATAAATAAGATAAATAAACAGGCAGGATTTAATAAATTCTTAGGCGGAAATAGTACTAATATAACAAAGAAGGGTGGAAAAAGGTTTCTTTCTGATTTAGTGATTGATAAGGTAGATTATTCTTGGGATAATAAAACTAACAATACTAATTTGACAATTGTTTATTTTGAAGTTACTGTGGAAAATATTGGCGGTAGGTCTGCTCGTTCTTCATGGTTGAATATAAGGTTAGATAATGTGCATGGTTGGACTGAGTATAGGGATTTTAATATATATGTTCCTGTAATTCCTGCAGGTAAGAGTGTTAAGGCACAGGGAGTTACATCTCTTAAATACCCTACTACTTGGTACGGTATTGCAACTGCAGATACCTATAACACAATTAGAGAACTTAATGAACACAATAACAATGCCACATTTAGTGTGTTTTAAGTAATATCTTAGGTTTCTCGTAAAACGGGAAACTATTTATTCTTTTTTTTAATTTCTTCTTTTTATCCAAGCAATTATAGAAATTGCCCTAGCATCTGTATGTTTTTTTCTGAAGAGTAAGGTAAAATCTAATGAAAGGTGCAGAATCATTCCTAAAAAAGTTATTGTAAACATGTAAAATAGGAATTTTTGATTGAAGTAATAAGACGTTATACTTGATAATATCATGAATAACCAGAATTCCCCTGTATGGAATAGATGTAGCAAATCTCTTTCATAATGTTTATCTTTATGTCTATCAAAATGATAGTGGTAAGATTTCTTCAAAGATAATGTCTTTAGTCTAAATAAAGTCCAAAGATAGTGGTCAAAGTCTATTAACCATCCTCCAACTAGAATCCATAAAGCATAAAGTCCCAAGTAAGGATAAAGAAATAAACTAAGAATCAAAGAAGTGATAAAATGTACTGAAACGTTCATTTTAATCTAATAGTTTTTCAACTATTGATGCGAATGCTGGTCTAGTAATTAATACTCCAATAGTTACTCCTGCTATTGTTGTGATTGCAAATTGTTTTAGTAATCCTGCACCTGCAAACATTAAAGGTAACATAGCAACAACAGTTGTTGCATAAGCACTAAAAATAATAAAGAATGCCCTCTTAATCTTTTCTTTCCAATTAAGTACTCTTATTCTTTGTTTAAGAACTTCGTCAGCAATGATGATTTGGTCATCTATTCCTGTTCCCACTGCTGCAATAATTCCTGCAATAGCTGCTAGATCTAAGTTCCATTTGAATAGTGCTGCAAACCCTAAGATTAGTATTACTTCTGAAACGCTTGTGAATGCCATAGGCAATATAATCTTGAATTTTCTGTATCTAATGTAAACTACAATACCTACTACAAATAATGCTAGGAAACCTGCAAGGAATGCGTTCTTGATGAAAGCTTTACCCATCATTGGACTTATGGTGTCCATTTTTACAATCTCTAATTTGTGAGGTAGTGAACCTGTGATTAATACTGTTTGAAGATTATTCATGCCTGCAATTGCATCATTATATGCTATTTCTTCTGTTGCCCCATTTCCAGAACCTGAAATTGAAATTTGTGTTGTTTCTTCTCCCTTAAGACTTTCTGAGATTAGTAAAGTATCTACTAATTTTCCATCTAAGTATAAATCTAAAGGTTTTGAAAGATAAGCATTTGTTCCACTGTAATTAATTTCTAATTTATCTGTGATTTCTGCATGTTTTTTAGCAGCATCTGCTGAAAGTGTGATTGCAAATCTAAAGTTACAATAAGCAACTTCTGGAGATTGAGTATTACAAGATTCAATAACTGCACATGAACCATCGTCTCTACATACATAAGGGATATCTTTTTTCCCACCTTCGAATACAGTTTCTTCTCCAATTTTTGCTTCGAAAACTCCTTGTTTGGAAATAATCTCTTTTACTTCTTCTCTTGTAGCTCCTGCAATTTCAATTAATACGAATCTTGTTCCATCAAGATCTTTTGCAGGTCTTATTTTAATATCTGCTAATCCATAAATATTCATACGTTTATGCATAACATCTATGATGTTGTTAATATCTTCAGCACTTACAGGTTCTTCAGAAATAGGTTTAAGCATTACTCTTGTTCCACCTTGTAATTCTAATCCTTTTTCTATATTGCTTGTTTTTGCTTTTCTTGCAGTAATTCCGTGGTCTCCTGTAGTCAGGAAAGCATAGTCTGCTTTGTTTGTTTTTAGTATGAATTTGTTTTTAGTAATTAGCTTTGAAATTATTCTGTTAAATCCTTCTACATCTTCTACAACTTCATTGTTAATTTTTAATAATTTTAATCCATTTTCTAAAGGATTTTCTGAATCTGCTGCAATAATTGTTAGGTTTGAATCTACTTTGAATCCAATTGAAGAAACTATTTCATATTTTGTAATTCCTTCTGAAGTTGTGATCTCTACTTCTTGTGATAGGGGAATTAGTTTGTCCGTTTCTGTTTTGAAGTCTATTAACTCATTTATTTTAACTCCATTAATTTCTAGAATTTTTTCTCCTGGTTTTATTCCTTCTGCGAATGCAGGTGAATTTGAATCTATAGATCTTATTTCTATGCCTGTTGAAATTGGAGAGGGATCAATAACTAGTAAGGCTAAAAATAAAAATACAATTAATACCCAAACTCTTCCGCCTAATTTAACCATTTTAGTTTTTCCCTCCAAGTTGTTTTTCTGCATAATCTGCCAACATTGGGGCGTTAAGCATGTAAGTTAATATGATATCTACTAATAATCCAATTATAATAATCAAAAACATTTGTTTTAAAATTAAAGATGAAGATACGAAGTATGCTGCTGTAATAGCTGAAATTGTGGTTATGCTCATGGTTAAACCAGTTTTCATGGAACTAATGACACTTTCTATGATTGTCCCTTCTCTGTTTTTCAATAATCTAGTTGTTAATAATACGTCTGTATCAATTGAATAACCTATCAGTAATAATAGTGCCGCAATTCCCGCTGAAGAAATTCTCATATTCATCAGATTAATTATTGCTAAAGTAATCATCAAATCCCCTAATGCTACAATAACAATTGCAAAGGAAGGAAGTAATTTTCTAAAGGTAATTAATACCACTAATGACATAAATAAGAAAGCAAAAATTAGTGCCTTTACCATTTGTTTAAAGAATGAATCTCCTAATGAAGAACCTACAACTTCAATTGAAGAGTTTTCTTCTGTCAATGTTATCCCTGTAACTTCTAGAATCCCTTTTTTCATGTCTTCTTCGTTAATATCAGGGGTATCAATTACAATGCCTACTTCTTTGTCTGTTCCAAATTCTGAAAGTCCTCTGATCAAAATTTCTGAAAAATCTTTTTCTAAGGTGGTTTTTAATAAGTGTTTATCGATTTGAACGTCTGTATAAAGAGTAACTGTCATTCCTCCACTCAATGAAATGTCTTTTTGAATGACTTCTCCGGTTGTTAGCTGTTGATTAATTAAAAAAATTGCTGAAAATAGGATTAATAGAATAGGTAAAATCATTAACTTTTTTGAATGGTTCTTGAATATTTGCTCTATTTTCTTTTCCATGGTGTGATTTTGATGATTTTATATTAAAAACCTTTTGTTATGGCAAAATATCATAACTTTTAAATAGTTTTGACTGGCATTTATAAATAGTCGTGAATACGATAAAAAAAGGTTTAATATGGTATTAAGATGGGGTGAAAAGAAGGTAGTATTTGGAAGTATATTATTCTTAATTTTATGTTCGTTTATTGTATTTGGAGCTACAAATTCCGAACCTTCTGAAATATATTTAGAGGGAAATATTAGTGAACTTTCTTTTGTTTCTGGGGAGCCAGTTTTACTTGATTTTGTGATTAATTTTACTGGACCAATTTCTCCCAACACTTTATTGAACATTTCTTTTGATGATATGAGTAAATCTAAGAAATTAAAAAGTTTGTTAGATTATCAAGAAATTTTATATGATGTTGATGGAGAAAATTATAGGCTATTAAATTCCAATACTAATGTGGATTTAATTTATACTTCTGCAGGAGACCATCTTGTTTATTTAATGGTAGATACAGTTGAAGATGTATTTGAATCTATTTCATTTGGAATTACTGGTTCTGCGTTGAATCCTTCCTATTCTCCCTATTTGGATTTTGGAAATGATGGATTAATTGAGTGGCAATATTTTGGAGGACTTACTGGTTATGTTGATGAATTTAGTTTACCTGATGAATTAAATGAGAATGGAAATCCTAGTGAAATTATAATTAAGAACGAGGCTTTAGTAGATAGAACTTATTGGTGTGAAGAAATAGATTTACCCTATACTCGAGATTTAGAAGTTTATGCTAGTATTGAAGATTTAGCTGGACTTAATCTTACTGCGACTCTTCTTCAATTAGAATCTCCTAGTTGTGTTGATTCTGCTGGTTGTGAAGCATATGGTGGACAATTTGAATGTAAACTTGAAACTGTTCCGGGAACTGCTAATTATTATAACTGTTCCATGGATATTGGTTATGCAGTTGAAAATGAATATTTGATATGTTTGTATAATGAAGTAGATGGTGATGGGACAGTACACCAAGGAAAATTAAATGCTGAACAGGGAGGAGATACTTCCGCATACACTTGTAAATTGGAGGGTTCTTCATATGTTTGTAATGATTTTGCTTCTGATGATTTTTTTATTAAAGTTAAGGGTGGAGATTATACTTATGAATTAGGAAATTTTTCGGCAGATTTTGGATCAAGTTTAGTTAATAGTTATGCTGCATTTGAACATAGTTTAAATAATCAAATTGAAAATTGTATTGAGTTAAGTGGAGGCGGGTGTGCAATTCCATTAAGGATTGGAAGCTTAAGTCCTGCAGCAATTGCAATTCATAGCCTAGACATGTATTATACTTCTAGCGGAGCTACAAAATCTAAAACTTCTTTTTATATGACTCTAATTGCAGAAGAAGGATCACTTATTGAAATTGGAGATTTGGATTTACTGGACTTAGAGAGTAAGAATAGTTTATCTATGGATACTTCCGGTATGTTCTTTTTCGTTCCACAAGTTGATGATGAAGATGATTATGAATTTACAGTTGAATTAATGCCTGGGCCCCAAGTTACTCTTGATGTGACTATTGGCCCTTCAGACGAATGGGATAGTTCAGGATATAATGAATCTTCAACTCAAGATTTTATTAAAGGATATATTTCAAGTTTAAACTATCAAACTTCTAATTTTGCTGATGTTTTGAGTTTTTTAGAATTAAGTGATTCAGTTACTGTGGCACTTAGTGGATTGAATTCTTATTTGAATAGTTCCGAACATATTAATTATTCCAATTCAAATGAATCTCAGAACTTTTTAGAAAATTTAACTAATGAGCTAGATGCAATTGTTTTAGGTACTCCTCAGTCAATTGAAATTGTTGCAGATATTTCTGAACAAATAATTGCCGAACCTCAAGATATTTTGATAGATATGGTTGCTGGCGGAGAAGAGGAAAGGGTTAATGCTTACCATCATCAAAATGATTTTATTGTTAATTCTAGAGCAAGGCATTTGAAAGTAGAACTTCAAGGCGGAGTAATTATTGAAGGTACTTGGGTTGAAAAAAATATTGCTGGAACTGGAACTGATTATTATTTATATGAAACAATTCCTGGAAGCTTATACGTTGATCCGATTTATGAACTTTCATTTAAAGAGCCTTTTGAAATGCATAGGCAAGTTCCAAATTTAGTTTATAGAAAAGAATATAGTTCTTTGAACAATGTGGCTTATTCTTATTTTGTTAGAAAAAATATTGCTTTTGATTTGAGTAGTTTGAAAACTATTTTAATTCCTAAAACTGGTATTTCTGAAGTTGAATATGAAACCGTTCCTGTTTGTGGTGATGGTGTTTGCAGCGTATTGGTTGTTGACGGGGAAAGAGTTTCTTTGGAAGATGCAGTATCTTGTCCTGAGGATTGTTCAAAGAAAGTGAATTGGACGGGAATCTTGGTTGCTTTTATGATTGGATTATTGTTAATTGTTGGAATGGTTCTTTACTTTAAATTAAGCGGAGGGGACAAAATAAATTCTACACTTAAAAGATTGCCTAGAGTTTTTAATAATCCTGAAGATGAATTTAATCTTAAAAAATATGTTTCTGATTCTATTAAAGGTAAGAAAACAAAAGAAGTAATTGTTGCAGAGTTATTGAAAAGAGGATGGAGTAAAGAACAAGTAGATTATGTGTTTAAGAATCTGAATGTTCTTAAGAAAAAATGAAATTTAAATTATTTTTAATTAGTTTTTTATTGTTGGTGGTTTCTGTTAGTGCATTTCCTTGTCAAGATGGACAAGAAAGAGTTTGTGGTGAGTATGATTTAGGAGTTTGTAATTATGGGATACAGTCTTGTGAAAATGGTCAATGGGGCATTTGTATGGGTTGGAACTTACCTGGTGTTGAAGTGTGCGGTGATGGATTAGATAATGATTGTGATGGTTATGAAGATGAAGGTTGTGAATGTGTTTCAGGTGATTTTAGAGAATGTGGAAATTTTACTTCTGCAGGTATTTGTGAAAAAGGCAAAGAATATTGCGTCGATGGAGATTGGTCTGGTGATTGTATGAATGCTACGTTACCTGATGTTGAAAAATGTGGGGCTCAAGGAACTGGAAATGGACTAGATGATGATTGTGATGGGTCGGTTGATGAAGATTGCGTGTTGGGTGCAGGAGGAGTCCCATTACACTGTACTGATAGGATACAAAATGATGATGAAACAGGAGTTGATTGCGGAGGTTCTTGTAATGAATGTAATGATTGCAATAATGGAGTTTTAGATAAAGATGAAAAAAGAAAGGCAATTGATTTAGGTGCAGGTGTGATTAGTGATTGTGGGGGATTGAATTGTCCTAAATGTCCAACATGTAATGATCAAATTAAAAATCAAGGTGAAGGGGATGTTGATTGCGGAGGTCCTTGTCCTGCAAAATGTTATGATCCTACTTTGGGTGATGAAGATGGCGATGGATTAATTTATTCTGAAGAATTGTTGAAAGGAACTAATCCTAAAAACCCAGATAGTGATGGTGATGGATTAAAAGATGGAGTCGATAAGTTACCGTTATGTCCTAATTCTATTTGTGGAAGGGGAGAAACTGAAGATAACTGTCCTCAAGATTGTGAACCTGAAAGTTCAGGTAAGGGGGTTTTAGTTGTGGTTTTGATTTTAGTTCTTTTATTTTTGGGAGTGATTTTATTCTTTTATTTTAACATGAAATCTTCTTCAAAGAATGTTAAAAAGAAAAGTTTAGGTGGTTTTTCAGATTTAGAAAGTTATGTTCCTAAGAGAGATAATGTGAAAAAAAGACTTCAACAAAGAAATTTTTCAAGAACCTATGTTCGTGGTTCAACCAGAGGCTCAAAGGTTAAACAAAAAGAAACAGATATTGAAAAGAAATTGAGAAAAGCAGTTGAATCTATTAATAAAAAATAAGTGCGCCGGGCGGGATTTGAACCCACGTCCCAAGCTTGGAAAGCTCGGATGCTAACCACTACACTACCAGCGCATATTCCAATTGTATAATGTTTTGTTTTTAAAGATTTCTGAAGGATTTGATTAAAAAGCGGACCTGGAAGGATTTGAACCTTCGACCTACAGCTTAGGAGGTTCGACCCATTGTTCTATGGTCTGTCGCTCTATCCAAGCTGAGCTACAGGCCCAGTTTTTTCTGAAGTTTTTTCATTCGTTTCTTCTTAATAGGGTGATTAAATCCTATCTCTTTTAAAAATCTTATTATTTCAGATTTTCTTCTTATTCTTAATTCCCATATGGTGCTTGGTTTTTTAAATTTTTTACCTGCAATACTCTTGGTCTTTCTTGCATAAAGTTTTAAGGTACTTATTTCAAATTTTTTTAAAGCTAATTTGATTTGACACATTAATTTTTTGCTTTTTACACCTACATCTATGAAATTTTGTTTTACTTTTTCTGGATTTTTTGGAAGAGTTCCATCTGCATCATAGATTCCCATTAAATAAAATTTTAAAAAATTCTTGTCTTTAAAGATTTCAGAAGAAATTTCTAAATGATCCTTAAATCCTCTAGGTATTTTAAAAACTCTATGAAGGAATGAATTGATTACATTTTGTCTTATTTCTAAATGATAACTTCCCTTTTTCCCTATGGGGCTTTTCACCTTTCTAATTTTTCCTTTTTTGTTGAATATTTTAAAGCAAATAGCATTTATTTTAATTAATTGATTTTTGTATTCGTCGCTAAATCCTACGGTTTTTTTATCACTTCCAAGAAATCCATCTCCATGAAGATATCCTATAAAATATGCTAAATCGTTAGACAAGTTTTTTGGTAGTGTGGTTATCTGTTTTCTTGCAGTAAATTTTAAATTTGTGTTTTCTAATTTCGAGAATATGTTTGAATCTAAAATTTTTAATTTAGTTATAAACCATATTGGCGGATGGGCTAGTTCTTGAATATATTGCCTATATGAACTTTCACCTATGCCTAGTTGAATTGCGATTTCCTTATAAGATTTTTTTTGTTTGGCATGCAATCTTAATAAAATCTTTTTAGTTCCAATTAATTTTATATTTTCTTCTAATAAATGTAGATAATTTTTTAGCATTATCTCTTTATTTAATCCTTTAGTCTTTAATAACTTTCCCTCACTATTTCTACTGAAAAAATAAAAAGCTAAGACTCTTTTAAGCCTTTACTTCTATTTTTATTTTCTTATGCAGAGCTTTAGTAATATCTTTTCCTTGGAGACTATTTTTGTTGATTTTTACTTCGCCTTTTTTGCTAGAAATCGCAGATGTAATGAATTTATTTCCTGCATATATCTCAATTGAAGTTCCAGGGTCTACGCAAAAGATATAGTTTTTTTTATTTTCTTCCAAATCAAAATCTGCCTGATTTTTTTCTTCTTTGAGTTCTCTTATATCAATACTCATCCCTAAATCTTTTTCACATTGGGTGATGTTTTTTCCTGCCTGTCCGATTATTTTAGAAATTTTATTTTCTGGAACATAAACGACTGCCTTGTTTGTACTTAGAACTTCTACTTGAACAGATTTAGAATATTTTGAAAAGAAATTTTCTATTTCTCTTTCTGCAAGTTTTAACGCACCAGAACTTTTTGTTGATGTGTTTGAAATAGGAATTACTACAGTTTGTTCTCCATAAGTATATATTTCATAATCTAAATTATTTGTTAATTCATCCCTTACTTCGACAATCGGTCTTGCAAGATCTGACTCAGTCATTCCACTTGGAACTTTAACTAACATCTTTAGATTTAGTACTTTTTCAATCTCTCCGCTTTTCATGAAGATGATTGTATCTACTACGCTAGGAATCATCCCTATATCTAATCTTGAAATAAATCTTTGCACCGCATCAATTGCTTCTGCTGCATGCAATACCCCTATCATATTTGATCCTGCTAACCTTAAATCTGTGTATAGCTGAAAATCTGGTGTTGAACGCATTTCATCGAATAAAATGTTATCAGGTCTTGATAAAAATAGGATGTCATGAATTTCTCCTTCGCTTGTAAAGTTCTTGGAGTATTGTGTTACTGCATCAGGTAATTGTAGGTCTCTAGGTGATTCAATTGTTTTTACAATTCTTCTATCGTTTACGTACCATTCTGCAATTGCTTGTGCCAGAGTTGTCTTTCCTGAACCAGTTTCTCCACAGATTACAATTCCTCTTGCCTTATTTTCTATTTTTTCTGCTAAGTTTTCTGGAATTTTATATTCAGAAATATCTAGTTTTTTAATAGGGTGTACAATTGTAATCTCCCATCCATCAGATACTGGGGGCCTTACTATTACAATTCTTAAATTTCTATATTGGACTACTGTTGTGCAACGTTTAGAGATTTCTGTATATGAGTTGGGATCTAATTTTGTTTTTTCAATTATTTCTTTTGCAAATTCTTGGATTTCTTCACCTGTTAATATTTCTTTAGAAACTTGCTCCAGAATAACTTTTCCAGGTCTTCCTTTTTTTGCATGAATTGGATTTCCTTCTTTTATGTGAAGGGATAAAGTTTCATGATCAATATATTTTTGAATACTCAATTCTCGATCATATTGGGATACTTCTACAAATTCAACTAAAATTCCTAATGCTTTTGCAGATTCTGCTTGAACTTTATCTGCAGTGATTAATATTGCATCATTCTTATCTGCTAAGTCTCTGATGTATGCGTCAATCTCTCCTGATTTTGCATGTTTGATTTGGTGATCTGATGGCCTTTCACCTATGAACTCTAAAGTTATTTTTTTATTACTTCTCAATTCTTGGATTTCTTCTAATCCTATTAATCCAATATCTCTTCCTCTATTCGCTTGGTTTTCTAATTCTGCTATAACTGCGTGAGGAATTAGTATTTTTCCTGATGTGAGGGATTTATCCTTAAGCTTTCTAGTTGGTATCTTTTCAATTATTGCCGAGGTGTCTATTACGTATGTTTTCATGTTTGCTCCGAAACCCTTTAAAAGGGCGATTTGTTATGTTATAGTGTACTAGGTATCAAATTTAATAGGTAAATTAGGTAAAAATTAGGTATCTAGTACGTCGGTTTTATGTTTTTTAAAGGTTTAGTATTTTCTAAAGAAGACTAAGAATGCAGTATGCCCTAACATTTGATGATTTGGCCTACAAACTTTATCTTTGACTGTCCATTCTCTTTCTAGAGTTTCAGATACTTTTTCTAGAATAAAATTATGTTTTTTTGAATCTTTGATTAATTCATGAACTTGAGTTATACTTGGCAAATAACATACTAAATATGCTCCAGATTTTAGGGAAGTATGTGCATGTTTTAGAATTGGTCCAGGTTCTGGAAGATCAAGAGTGATTAAATCTAAATTTATCTCTTTTATTCCTTCAGAAATATCTTGGTTTTTAATTTTCGCTTTGGATCCGATCTTTTTTAGGTTTGATTTTGAAATTTTAAAGTGTTTTTTATTTATTTCATAGGTTGTTACGCTGTCTGTAATGTTCGATAAATAGGCTGCAAGTATTCCTGAACCTGAACCGGCATCAACAATTTTACTTTTTGAATTAATTCCTGTAGTTGCAATTATGGTTCCAATGTCTTTAGGAATTATTGTTGCCGGCCCCCTTTTTAGATCTTGAACTTTGTCTGGAAACTGAGCTTCAAATTTATGTAAAACTTTTCCTAAGTTTGTTGAAACTGTTGAGCAGTTTTTTTTAATTTCTTTTTCTGTTATGGATCCTTCTTCTATATGTAAGTCTCCTGATTCCCAATAATGCCTTTTATTTTTTTTATCAATTATTATTTTACTCATTTTATGAATTTTAATATTTCTGCGTACGCTTTTTTCCTATGTTTATCTAATATAAATACATGGTATGACTCTGGAATCGTGACTAATTTTTTTATTTTTGATTTTGAATTGTTTATTATATACTCTCCACTGCTTTTGTCTACTACTGTGTCGTTCTTAGTCTGGATTACTAACAGTGGCTTTTTTATATTTCTAACGCTTTTTTTCGATATGTTTACTACTTTTAGTAGGTGTCCTAGTGCTATTAGTGGGATGGAATTGTAGCATACTCTTTTTTTGTTAATGTTTGTTATTCCTTTTTTATATTTCTTTTTTTGAAATAGTTTAATTCTTTTGAGTATGGGCAAGATAAAAAATCTGTTTATTTTTTCTCTTCTGAAATGAATTGGGGTGCCTAGAGTTACCACTCCTTTGATTTTTTTAGATTTGTTTGAAGAAACTAATGCGAGATTTCCTCCAAATGAATTTCCAATTAAATATATTTTATCGCAAGTTTTTTCTAATACTTTAATTGCTTCTTCTACTGCTTCAATCCATTGATAGTATTTTGTTATGACTAGTCTTTCTGGAGAAGTTCCATGTCCTGGAAGTAAAGGCGTATAGACAGTAAGATTCTTTTTTGTTAGGATTTTTCCCAGTTCTTCTAATTCTTTTGGACTGCTTGTGAATCCATGTATTAATAGTGCGCCAGTTTTTCCTTTTTTCGAGTAAAAAGACTCTGCACCTTTCATAATTTTTATAGGGTCATTACTATGTCTCTTAATTAAGAAAAAATTAATTCCTGTGTAAATTCTTAACAATGCGAAAAATCCGATGATGTATCCTATCATTTTTGTGTTATGTGGGTGTTAGGGTTCGAACCTAAGAAGGCACTAAGCCAATGGATTTTGAGTCCATCCCGTTTGACCACTCCGGCACACCCACCTATCTTTAATTTTTTGTGGATTTATTATTAAAACTTGCGCTTTTGATTTATCAAAAACTTTATAAATAAAATTAGGGTTGTAAATTATATGTTCGATAAAAAGAGGTTTGGTTCCGAACTAAACAGAAGGTTTAGTTCTATATTTATTTTAGGTTTATTTATTATTCTAGGTGCTATGTTTGTATCAGGAGTAGGAAACGCAGAAGTTTCTATTACTTCTCCAGATTCAAACAGCTATAATACAGAAAGCATCTTAGTTAATGCCACATTTACTGGCGGAACCAATGTTACAAATTATACTGTAACAGTAACTGACGAATCAGGAGTAGTAGTATTTTTAAATAATACTCCAGGTATCAATATTTCAAATATGACTATTGGTGTTTCATGGCCAGCAAGCAATGGAACATTTACTGATGGAACGTATACTATTAACGTGAGTATTATTGATAACATTACAAATCAAGGTGCAGATGTATTTAACAGTACTTCAGCAACTATACAAGTAGTGGTGGATAATACTGATCCAAACTCAAATGTAACTATTTTAGGAATAAAAGATGGTGTTAGAAATTTAGATTTAACCGATGAACAAATTATTGATTATGGGACTGAACTTACAATCAACTGTGGTGCAAATGATACACAATCAGGAATTAATCTTACTAGGAGTTCACTTTCAATTAAACACCCAGGGGTTGCTAGTTTTTCAAATATTTCTTCAACATATTTGACCACTGGAAATAATACACTTAAAGCCTCAATGATACATGCAGACACCAGTTTCCTTGGAGATTTTGTTGTTCTCTGTACTTTAGTGGACTTAGCAGGCAACTCATTTAATCAATATTATAATTTTACTACTCAAACGGCTATTGTTGATAAAGGATCGCCATTTACAAATGAAAATTTTGTATCACCTATTGGCAAAACTTTAATTGGAAGAGGCACAGTAGAGAACTATGCAGTTAAGTATGGGGCACTTCCAGAAGATGGAGATGCTAGATTAATCAAGAAACAAGGCGGAATTATATTATTAATTGGTGAAGAAGAACATACAGTTATGGTTGATGACATTGATGATGCTTCAGCAACTTTAACAATTTCAAGTGAACCTTTTACATTTGATATTAATGTCGATGAAACAAAAGAAGTAGATGTGGATGGAGATGGAACAAATGACCTTGAAATTTATTTACACAAGATTCATCAAAGGGCAGCAGATTTAGTATTCAAAGAAATTGCAACTCCAGTAGTGGCTGAAGAAGAAACTATTGAAGAAGCTGTTGAAGATGTAGTTGTAATGCCTGTCGAAGAAGAAAAAGATCTAGGATGGTTGTGGACATTATTTATCTTAGTAATTGTGATTGTAATCTTTATGTTTATTTTACATAAATTCACTGGCGGACCTAAAGGTGCAGCTACTGGAATTAAATTTAAACCGAGAGATTTAGGATCTTCAAAGAATGGTTCTTGGGGAACTCCTGAAGTTTCTTCTAAAAAGGGTTCAAAACCCTTTTACTAAATTCTAAAAACTTTTTAAATAGAAATTTACTATAATTTCTTATTATGGCAACAAATGTAACTTTTGATTATCAGAAAGCTGAAGAGAAATATAGGGATGCAGACAGTCTTGAAGAGAAAATGAATTGTTTGAAAAAAATGCTTCAAACTGCACCTAAACACAAATCAGCAGGAAATCTTTTAGCATCCATTAAGGAAAGAATAGCTAAATTAAAATTACAGATGGATCGCCAAAAAAAGGCATCTAAGGGAAGTGGCTATTCTTTAACAATTAAGAAAGAAGGGGCCGCCCAAGTTTGTTTGGTTGGAAAAACAAATACTGGGAAAAGTTCATTACTAAAAAAACTTACTGGATCTAATGTGGAAATTGCAGATTATGAGTTTACAACTAAACGTCCCGAAGTGGCCATCATGGATTATAAGGGTGTTAAGATTCAAGTTATTGAAGTTCCAGCCATTGTTAAGAATTTAGAAGAAAGTGTTATGGGTCCCACTTTTATTAGTATTATGAATCATGCAGATTTATTAGTCTTGATGTTTAAGGATGCTAAAGAAAAAGGATTTTTAGATAAAGAATTAGACGGAATAAAAACAGAAAGAACTGTGTACAATGATCAAGATAAAAAAGAGTTTTCCAAAGTACTTTGGAAAAGACTTGGAATGATTAAAGTCTATACTAAACAAGCAGGAAAGGAAAAGGATTTTCCTCCAGTTGCATTTCATAAAGGTGCTACTGTCGGAGAAGTAACTGGAAAAGTTCATAAGGATTTTGTTAAGAATTTTAAATATGCAAAAATTTCTGGAAAAAGTGCTAAATTCAAGTGGCAAACAGTTGGAAAAGATCATGTTTTAAAAGACAATGATATTGTTGAATTGCATATGAAGTAAAATGAATAACTTTTAATAGGTTTAACTTATCTATTTAATAATGGCAAACTTAAAAGAGAATTTAGAAAATATTGAAAAAGCTAATAAAAATTTTGAAAAAGAACTTTCTAATTTTAAGAATGAATTTGCTGAAAAAGCTGAAGTCAAAGAAAGACACTTTGAAAAAACTGTAGGTGCTTTAATTTCTAAGGATCAAAAAATATTATTGGTACAGAGAGGAAATCATCCTTTTAGGGGTACTTGGACATTACCTGGGGGACACATAGAAGAAGGAGAATCTGATGAAGAATCTATAATCAGAGAAGTCAAAGAAGAGACTTCTTTAGGGTTTAAACCAGAATACTTTGGAAGTTATGAGGAGTGTTTTGAAGAGTTAGGATGGTTTGCGTATGTTTCTATTTTTAAAGGAGAATTCAAAGGAGAACTAGATATGAAAAAAGTAGACCCTGAGGAGATATTAGATATTAATTGGGTGAGTTATGCAGAGTTAAAGGATTTAAAGGTAGGATTCGAACATAGAAAAATTATCGATGAATATTTTTCTTCTTAGTTAATTATATAAGTGAGAACGTGTTAATTTATTTTTGGAGGGATTATTATGAGTAAAGTAAATTATATAGGATTAAAGTCGTTAGATGCAACTGAGGGAGAAATTTTGAAAACCTTGGTATTAAAATATTTGGTTAAGTTAGATAGATCGCTTCCAAATGGAAATGTTAAGTTTCATGTTAAACTTCACGAAATTGGTGGAAAAGTAAAATACTCATTTCATGCAAGAGTTAAAGCAGAAAAAGAAATATTGGGTTCCGCTGCAGATGATTGGGATTTGAGAAGGACAGTTCATAAAGTTATGAAGAAGTTACTTAGTTCTGTTGAACATAAACTTAAATTAGATGGACAAAAACAAGAAAAGTTTCATCCTAAACGGGCGAAAAGAGGATTTGGTAAAAGTATCAAAATGAAACTAAAGGGTTTGGTTAAGTTTAGATGAGTTTTAAACAAGTTATTCTTGTACGGGCAGATTTGAAAATGCCCAAAGGAAAACTTGCAGTGCAAGTAGCACATGCAAGTGTTGAAGCTGCACTTGGTTCAAGTCAAGAAAAAGTTAATGCTTGGAAAAGGAATGGTATGAAAAAAATAACTTTGAAAGTTATTGACAAAGAAGATTTAATGTATTATGTAAAGAAAGCAAGATCTCACAAATTGAAAACTGGTTTAATTACAGATGCAGGAAAAACTTTTTTTGATACACAGACTACCACTTGCTGTGCAATTGGTCCTGATGATGAAGGAAAAATTGATACTGTAACTGGCGAACTTAAAATGATTTAGAAAAAAAAAGTAGACAACTAACCAGGGTTCCCACAGCAAAGTGCAGTACAACCTGGAACGTGGGATTGCTTAACTTCTGTGTTCGAAATGGGAACAGGTGGAACCAATCCGCTATGGTCGTCTGACTAGAATTCTTTAATTGCTATTTAAAAATGTTTTGGAAAAGTTTTGGAATTATCTTCGAAATTTCTTAGGCAACTGCTATTAAAAGCAATTCTTATGTTCTTGTATGAGGTTAATAATTGCAGTTTTGGTTGTTTTAGGGCTTTTTTATGCACCTGTTGAGGCCTATAACACTTGTACTAACTTTGAGGTTATTTCTGATAATTCTACTCATTATAATGCCCCTCCTAGCATTTTTGGAGATCAAGTAGTTTGGGCTAGTGAGGGAAATATTGTGGCCCATAATCTATCTAACGGGGTTCTAGAGCAGATTACTAATGATTATTGGTGGAAAGAAGATGTTGAAATTTTTGAAAATAGGGTAGTTTGGGTAGAATATGGTCCAATTGCTCAAATAAGGGGTTGTGATTTTGGATTGAATGGTTTTAGTGGCGGTTGTTTAGAAAATGATTCAAAAATCTGGATAACTAATACTGTTTCTTTGAAGACTGATCCTGTTTTATTTGAAGGCAAATTAGTTTGGTCAGAATACGATGGAAATGATTTTGAAATTGTTGGATGCGATTTTGGATTGAATGGTTTTAGGGGCGGTTGTTTAGAAAATGATTCAAAAATCTGGATAACTAATAATAGCTATGATGATAAAAATCCAGATTTATTTGAAGGTAAATTAGTTTGGGAATTTTTTGAGAATGATTGGAATATAGGATTTTATGATTTTTTGAAAGGTTCTTCTCTGAGACTGATGGAACTTGGAGATCAAAGAGGTCCTAAAATTCTAAAGAAAGAACATAGATTTTATGTAGTTTATTCAAGCAATGAATTGAATGAAGATGATATTTTTTATTATTCTTTGAATTCTAAATCTAAAAGGAAACTTAATCTTATAGACGGGTATGATGAATGGAATGTTGAAGTAAATAACTTTGGAAATATTTCTTTGTTTTGGCAGACTTCTAAATTGGGAATTTCTAACTTGGAAGGATTTGATGGAGAATTTATTGATGCTTCAATTAATGGAATTGATAATCAAAAAGAGTTAGATTTGTATGGAAATAAATTGGTATTCCAGATAATTAATTCTGGAAAAGAAGAAATTTGGATAAGTTATTGTTAATTATCCAATTAGTCTTGTGAAAATATCTTTTGCATCTAACCAAGTTCCAAATCCAATTGCCATGATTACAAAAAGAATCATGAATATGATTAAAACTCTTAGTAGTTGATTGGTTTTTCTTATTTCTTTGTTAGTTCTTTCAAGGTTTTCCTGAGAAAATCCATAAAGTTTGTTTCCTTTTTCGTCTTTGTATTCCATTGCTATTGCCTCCTGCAGCGTTATTCTGTAGTATAAGTTATATTCAAGCCTTTCTCTTCAAGACGCTCCTTTATTGCTTCTTTGTCTGTTTGTATCCAATTATATTTAATTGGATCAACAGGAGAAATTAATCCTTGACTCATATCTATGAAACAAAATTCCTCAAGAGCGACCATATTTTTTGCAACTTCCGTTTTAACTTCTGCTAATCTGCTATAGAAAAATCTTGGTTTTTCTTTGTTCATTCCTACTAACTCTTCAATGTTTGCAATTAGATGGTAATCTGCAATTAAAGTATCTAACATTCTATATGCCTCTAGTCCTGCACTATAACTTAAATTATAATAATATGCAGTGTTAATTAAATATCCTGATTCTGAACAGCTAAATCCTTGTTCTGCTCCTGCAAATCCCTTTGGCCCGTATTGGTTACCTAAATGGTAATTCTTTTGAGCTAGAAGCATCATTGCCCTAGTGTCAATGAATAATAATGTTGCCTGTTCTTCTTTTGTTTTTTCTGAAGGTAGATTATTTACAACTTCTTCTCTAATTAATTTTAGTTCTTCAAGATATGCGTCTATGTGTTTGTAATTGATTAAAGATTCTGCTTCGCCTCCAATTCTTTCTGTTTTGAACGAAGTGTTGTATTTATTATCTAATTCTGTTATTTGATTGAATGTGGTTTTGAATTCTACTTTTTCTGAAGTTAGAAATATTGTTGATAGTATTACTGCTGCTAGTATTCCTAGTGCTATTTTGATTTGTTTTTTTTGGATTTTAATTAGTTTTTTCATAGGGATTTGTTTTTGTTTTGATTTATAATATTTTTGATTGAAAAGTTATTTATATAGGGCTTATTAGTTAATAGTATGGCTAGAAGAAATTTTGATATTAAGGGAATTGCAAAAGAAAGGATTATGGAGCTGTTTAAAGAGGCAGAAAAGCAGTTCGATAAGCATTCTGAAAGAAGTAAGCAATATGTTAAGATCTCCTTGAGATTGGCCGCTAAGAGCGGGATTAGAATGCCTAAAGAGATTAGACGAAGTTATTGTAGAAATTGCAAGAGTTATCTGGTTAGTGGAAAGAATTCTAAAATAAGGACTAGGAAAGGGAAATTGGTTGTTTCTTGTCTAGTTTGTGGAAGTCATAGAAGGATGATTTTGAAACCTAAAGTTTAAAATAAGTTAGTAAGTTTTTTTTATTGATTACTTTTGAGGTCGGTTGATTTGCCTTTCTTTGGGCAGTAATTTCTCGGTATAAATTATACCATTCAGCTTTTTGCCATTCTTTTTCTTTTTTTAGCATGTAAGAAAATCCTCTAGTTTTTAGATCTTTATCCACTACTCCTCCTTTGTGAGGGTGTCTGTATTTTCTTGGTAAGTGTGAATGAAAACCATGAGAATAATGCACAATTTCATGCGCTATTGTTAATTTAATTACGTCTTCAGGAACTTCTAGATTTTGAAATATTTTATTTATTGCAATTTCTGTAGTTCTATCTTTTTTTGTAGTTATGTGTCCAAATTTATTTTTCCAATGGCCTTTCCAACGTATAGCTATGTTCTTTTTTTCTACGTCCGGAAAAAATAGTTGCCAGATTTGTTCAAATCTTTGATTTAGCCATTCATCATCTCTCATTTTTAGAAAGCAGTTACTATGTATTAAAAATATTGTTGTGAAGAATGTTGCTAATTACGCTCTCTTGAATTGGGCAACAGTATCAATAAATTCAGTGTGTCCTAAGAAAATTGCCTTGCAACAGTAACGATCAAGACCTAGGTCTTTCATTATCTTTTTCTTTTCTTCGCCTTTTTCAACTCTTTGAGTATACTCTTCCCAAAGGTGACTAATTGGTTTGCCACATGAAAAACATCTTATTGGTATTATCATTTTGAATATTATACTAACGGTATGACTTTTGTCTCTTTGCACGAGGTTTTGAGTCGTTTGGTTTGTGAGGTTCGTTTCTTCTCACATCTGCTACTAACAGGTGCCTATCATAATTTAAAAAATCTTTCTTTAATTGAGGATCTTGTTTTGAAAATACAAAAATTGCCTTTGCAATTGCTAATCTTGTTGCTTCGATTTGGCTTTGTGAGCCTCCACCGTGAACCTTTACTTTAATATCTACTTTTGAAGCTAATTCTTGAGCTAATTCTAAAGGTTCTTGTAATCTTAATCTTGAGAGTAATGGTTCAATTGTTGCTAAATTTTGTTGGTTAATTACTACGTTTCCTTTTCCTTCTCTAACTGTAGCTCTTGCTATTGCTTTTTTTCTGCTACCTGATACGTTAAAGATTAATTTTTTCATTTTCTTCTACCTAGTAATTTAGACACTTCTTTTAGACGAATATATTTAAGAGTTTGCGTTTTACTTATGTTTGCTTTAGGAATTGTAATAGCTTCTTTACCTTCAAGTTCTTCTGGAACTCCAATGTGGCATTTAACTTTTCCATATGCTACGATTCCTCTTGGTTGTTTGTGTGGAAGCATTCCTCTGATCATTCTTCTCATGAATTTATCTTCTCTCTTTGGAACGAATGGCCCTTTGTAAGGATGTCCTCTGTCTTGTCTATGAAGTTGTTTCTTCATAACATCTGCTTTGCTTCCAGTGATTAGAATTTTTTCTGAATTAATTACGTCGATTTCGTTACCCAGTAATGCTTGTTTTGCAGCGTAGCTAGCAAGTCTTCCCGCAATTAAATTATTTCCATCAATTATCATTTTAACAAAGTAATCTGATTTTACTCCCTTTTGGATTGTCTTTCATAAGTTGTGAAATTGAAATAGTATCTTTTAGTTTTTCTGTTGCTGATGCTGAAAATTGCCATGCTGCAACTTTAATTTGTTTGGTTAATTCTCCTGTAGCTAAAACTTTTCCAGGGATTAGAACTGTTTCTCCATCGTTGGAGTTTTTGTTAATATCTTGTAAATTTACATGACGTCTTTGTCTTGTTGGTTTTTCTAATTCAGTAGCTACTCTTTTCCAGATTTTGGATTCATTCTTGATACTAGCTATCTTTAACTCTACTATGAGTTTTGCTAATTCTGGGTTTGTAGGTCCTGTTCTTTTCATTTTAAGTTTGTTATAGAACACGTTTGTGCTCTACTATTCGCTTTCGCTTGCAAAGTATGTTTATTTTATGATTTGGGTATATAAAAGTTTCTATGTTATCTTAAACCTTTAGAACTATAATTTTTTAATTGCAGTTTCAAATTCTTCAATTTTAGCATCAAACATTTCTACTGCAGTTTTTAGGATTTCTCCTGGTGCTAATTGTCCCCAAGATTCAATTGTAAAAATGAAATCTTCTTTACTTGAAGTTACTTCGATTCCATTCATTTCACAAAAATCTTCATGAGCTTCGTTCCATCTTGTTAAATCTTTGATTTCTAATCCTGTTCCTTTCTTTTCAATTACTTCAGAAAGTTTTTCTAAAACAGCAGTAACATTGCTGTCTTTAGTAGTTGTTAATTGAGGAACCCCTCTGTAAATTGCAAGTCCTGGTGTGTACTTTGCATGTTCTTTTCCTTGGCCTAATCTTGCAGTTGCAATTAATTCAATTGATTGACCTTCTAAAAGTTTTGTAATTATTGTTTTTTCAATTGCAGGAACTACTTTTGGATCCTGGCTTTCTAAATCTGAAGCATAAACTGTAAGTGGGCCTTCTACATTCATTGTTAATTTTAATTCGTATTGTGCACTATGCGGTCTGTCTGCTTCTTTTCCTTCCCACAATTTGTAAGATTTTAAGTCTGTTTTTAATGGGGTTAATCCTAATCTTAATGCCAACATTTCATCATATAATGCTGAACCATTTTTTTTGAATTCGATTTCATCAATAGCCATAGTTGGAACATATGCTAAGATGTATCTTCTAATTGCGTTAGCAATTGAAGGATTTATTTTAGAAATTTGAAAAGAAACTTTAGTATCATCTTTTTTTAGAACTTTGATATCCATAGTTAAACTCTCCTTCCTCTTCTACCGCCTTTCTTTCTACATCCGTCTGTTGGTAATCCTGTAACATCTTCGATGATACCTATTCTAATTCCACTTCTGGATAAAGAACGAACTGCAGCTTGCGCTCCAGGTCCTGGTGAATTTGGACCGTTATGGCCGCCAGGTGCTCTGATTTTAATATGTAATCCTGTGATTCCTTTTTCTCTTGCTTGTTCAGCTACTTGTTTTGCTGCAGCCATTGCTGCGTTGGGTGAGGATTCTAAACGGTGTGCTTTTACAACCATTCCTCCAGTAACTTTTGCAATTGTTTCTGAGCCTGTAATGTCGGTAATATGAATTATTGTGTTGTTGCTACTTGAATAAATGTGTGCAACTCCCCATCTTGGTTTTATATCTGCCATTTTATTCCGTTACCTCTTTTATTTCTTCTTTAACTTCAGCTACTTCTTTTGGAGCTTCTGTTTTTGTTTCTTCTTTAACTTCAGCTACTTCTTTTGGAGCTTCTGTTTTTGTAGGAGTTTCCTTAGGTTTTTCTTTCAAAGGTAATTCAACTACGTCTACTTTCTTTAAATCTTCTTTCTTTACAATTACTAATTCTGGATGTTCATTATCTGTAAAAGGTGAAGATGGTGCATAAGCTAAATCATCACTTGTTTTTACTAAATAAGAGGGTATATTTGTTTTGTTAGCATTAACTGTTATGTGTCCGTGTGCAATCATTTGTCTTGCTTGCTTACTTGTTCTTGCAATTCCTTGTGTAAGAATCATGGATTGTAATCTTCTTGCTAGTAACTGTTTTACTGAAATTTCTAAAATATCATCTAATGATGCGCCTTCAGTTAAAATTCCTAAACTGATTAATCTTTTGATAAGTAATTCTTGTTCTTTTACGCCTTGATCAGAAGTATCTGCCACAAGTCTTTTTGCTTGTTTTTTAATTGCACTTAGTTTAGAAGTTAATTTCCAAATTTCTTTTTTATTTTTTAGTCCGTATTCTTTTGTAAGAATTCTTTCTTCTTCAATTCTTTCGCCTTCCCATGGATGTGATGGTCCTGAGTATTTTTTCCTTGGTTTTCTTACAATTCCCATTTTATTTCTTTCTCTTAGTTACTCCTACACTTCCTGCTTTTCTGAAGTTTCCTTTTGTTCTTTGTCCTCTTACTGGAAGACCAAACATGTGACGGATTCCTCTGTAGGATTTTATTTTCTTCATTTTACGAACGTCAAATTCTTTTGTTAATTTTAATGTTGGACCTGTTAAGTGGAGGTTATCTCCTGAATCGGGATCATTTTTCCTATTGAATAACCATGCAGGTATTCCTTTTGATTTTGGGTCTGCTATTGCAGCTTCAATTTCTTTTATTTTTGCTTCATCTAATGAAACTATTTCATCTTTTTCTTTGATACTTAAAACTTGACAGATTGCTCCTGAGAATGGTAAGCTAATTCCTTTGATTTTTGATAACCCATAAAGAATACTTTTGTTACCAGCTATGTCAGTATTAGCTATTCTAATTAATCTTTTAATCTCATTTGCCATTTTATTTGTGAATTAGAATGAAATCCATTTAAAAGAGTTTGGGTGTTTAAACGCCTAAGAATAGCCTATATTTGTCTTCTTCACTGATTTCTACAATTAATCTTTTAATTACTGCAGATTCAGGATCTGGCATTAGTTTAACTCTCGCTTTAATGTCTTCAAAGTCTGTAAATTCTTTTTCTTCTCTTTGTTCTAATATTTCCCACATGTGTTTTTTACCTATTCCTGGAATAAGTTCTAACTGGTGCATTCTTGCATTGATTGGGCCAGCTTTGTTAAAGAAATCTACAAATTTTTGTTCTTTTTCTTTAACTAAATTTTTTAGAGTTTCTTCTAAGTTTAGTTTAGCTGTTTGTGTTAGTTTGAAAAAATTAATTCTTCCACTGATGTGGTGGATGTCATCTCTTTTACCTTCACCCATATATACTTCTTGGTTAGGTTGTAAAAAAATTCCTTTTTTTGGAACTAATTCTAGAATTGAAAAATGTTCAGTACCTATAGCTTGCACTATTGCTGTCTTGATGTGTGCAGGTCTTGTATCCGATGGATACCCGTATTGGAGAAAGTCTAGTACTATAGCTTTTTCTTCCTTCGCTTGTCTTTCCATTTTTTAATTGCATTCTTAATTACTTCATACAGTCGACGATTTTCTTTAAATCTTCTTCTTTTAGCGTTATGTTATCGTTGGATAATATAATTTTGATACTGTCTTCATCTGTTGGTTGAACATTTGCAAGATTGTTGATTTGTCTTTCTTTTAATCTTTGAATGTCTAAAGTTTCTAATGCTTTTTTTAAGTCACTAACTTTCTTTAATCCTTCTTTACCAAAAGAATCAATAAACTCTTGAGCTTTAGTTGTTCTGAATCCAGGCTCATTTTCTCCTAGATTTTTTTTGATTATTTTTAACTTGTCAGCTACTTCTGAGTAGTTTAATGTTTTTTCTGATTTAATTTCAATTTCTGCCATTTTATGCTTTTTTTAGGTGTACTGGATGTACTACCGCTGTTTTTCTTTTGTTTCCATCTTTGAAAGATACATGATAACAGTTTCCTTCTTTGGATATTACTTCTCCAGTCTTTCCGTGAAATCTTGGAAAATACATTCCTTTTTGATATGCAGGTTCTGCACTAAAACATACTTTTGTACCGTTTTTTAATTCTTGAAAGAATCTTCTGATACTTATCTTACCCTTCTCTTTAGGGCTTTTTCTCATTTTACTTCTGGTTTTTCTTCTAAATCCACCAACTCTTGTTGCCATAGTTTGTTCCTCGTAATTAGTTATTATAAGATATGGTAGTGATAAATTTTGAATTTATAAATGTAATGGTTACTCTTTTTTTGTTTTAATGCCCTCTAAGGCCTTACTAAGAGTAAAGAATAGGTTTTCTCCTTGGATTTCTGAGTTTAAGTTTTCTGAAGTTTTTTGAAATTCTATATTTATTTTGAAATCTTTGGGAGTTTTAGATTCTAAGCTTAGAATTAAATTTTGAAAATCGTCTGTTGTTTCTGCTAATTTTTTAGCATAGTTTCCAACAATTTTTTTAATTACGATTAAGCTTGCGTTATCAATTTCACTAAATCCTTTTAGTTTTATATTTCCGCCTAGTTCTATCATTGTGAGGTGTTAGATTATTATGTTAGAATGTATAAATAACTTTCTAAATAATTTTGTTGGAAAGGTTTATAAGTAATTTTAAGTTGATTAAGGTAGTAAAAGGGGTTATTTTAATGCATTCAGATCACAAAGTACTTTTTCCAGCGTTTTTGATATTATTTGCTATGTTTTTATCTTTTAATTATGATACTTTAGTTAGTTCCGACGTTGAAATTGGAAATAGTTTAACTGGTTATTCTGTGATCGGGGGTGTTTGTGGAGATAGTGGGGTGATGTCGATGTATAAAGATACTAATTCTCATGTTGCTTCTGCTGGGACAGATTTGAGTTATTGTGCGGCTGTTCCTCAGTCTTTATTAACTTCCAATCCTTTACGAAATTGTTATGCTGATTTGTCAAATTTAATTGGTTATGCTTCAAGTGGAAATGATATTGGTGCTGAATTTAGTTCCCCTAAAGGTGTTCATGTTTTGATGGATGTTGATGGTTTTAGTTACGCATATGTTGCAGATACTGGGAATCATTGTTTGAGAATTGCAAAGGGAGATGGGGGTGTTGAACATTTTTCTGGTCAGTGTGAGAGTTCTGGAAATCAACCTGGAAATGCAAATGCTGCCAAGTTTGATTCTCCTGAAGATTTAACTGAAATGGGTGGTAATTTTTATGTTGCAGATACTGGGAATCATTGTATTCGTCAAGTTAATGTGACTACTGGTACAGTGAGTACGTTTGCAGGCAGTTGTGGGGGTTCTGGAACTAGTGATGGGCTTGGATCTAATGCTAAATTTAATTCTCCTTCTGGAATAACTTCGGATGGAGTTTATCGTTTGTGGGTTTCTGATGATAAATGTGTAAGAGAAATTGATACAACTAATGCAAATGTTACCACTTTGGTTGGGACTTGTGGGAATGGTGGAAGTTTGGGAGAGGTGAATGGTATTGTTTATAATTCTGATTTAACTGAAATTTATATTGCTGATAAAGGAAATAGTAAGATAAGAAATTATAGTTTAAGTTCAAGTTCGATGAGTGATGTTATTAATGTTGTGAATCCTATTGGAATTGTGCTTAGTTTAGATAAATCCCACCTTTATGTTTCAACTCAACATAAAATTAATAAAGTTGGTTTGAATCCCCCGATTCTTGAGGATTATGCAGGCGGGGGTGTTAGTGGTTTTGTTGATGGGACTTTGACTGCTTCAAGATTTGATGGGCCAAATGGTATAGGGATAGATAGTTTTGGAAATTTATTTGTTGCAGATACTAATAATCATGCAATGCGTGTGTTGTCTTCTGGTTCACCTATTGAAGTTTATACTTTATCTGGGAAAGATGTAGTGGGTAAGTCTGATTTGAGTCCAGTAACTAATGCACATTATTATTCTCCCGTTGCAACTACGAATGTCACTAAACAAGGAACGTATGCTAGGATTTGTTATGATGGTTTAAGTTGTGAAACTAAGAATGCTATCTGTCAATCTCCTCTTGAAAATATTTTTACATTTAGTTCAGATACAAATGCTATGGTTGGAAATACTGGAGATTATGGCAATTATTTATGTTGTGAAGATGGAGGAAGTGGAATTTATTGTGGTGATGGAGTTATTAATGGTGGAGAAACTTGTGAATCTAATGCTGATTGTAGTGGTAGTCAAACTTGTGTAAGTTGTCAATGTACTGTTCCTGGAGATGATGCAGATGTAGATGGAATAACCAACGAGAATGATAATTGCCCTAATCATCCAAATAGTGCTACTCTTGGAACTTGTGTAGTTGTTGGAACTTTATCAAATCCTGATCCTTCAGATACGGGAATAACTACTTGTACTACTGATGATGACTGTAATGGAAAAACATTGGGAGGTGTTGCTACTACTTATTGTGCTGGCGGAAGTGGAAGAAGTCAAAAAAATAATGATAATCCTAGTGGAAATAATGCTGATGCCTGTGGTGATGCTTGTGATATTGACTCCCGAAATGCATGTACTTGTTCTGGAGAGAATCTTTGCCCTGGAGTAGATACTTGTTCAGATGCATTAGTTGGTGCTACTTTTGGATGGAATATGCTAACTGCAAACAAAGGAGAATTGACTAACATAACTCTTGATTTAAATTTTATGCCTGATTGCGACGGAGAGACATTTGATATTACTGTTATAGATGCAGATACTAGTTCTAATTCTAGAGTTACACCTGCGCCGATAACAGTTACAAATGCAAAGGGTTCAACTGAATGGTACGCAGAAAATAATAATCCTGGAGAAACTCCTGCAAATATTACTTGGTATGGAGAAACAAGTAAAGAGGGAATGTTAATGAAAACTGGAAATTTAAATGTTAGTGCAGGAACAAGTTATTGTGGTGATGGTCAAATCAATGGTGGGGAACAATGTGATGTTAGTGCTAATCCTCAATTTGGAGATGGAAGTGATAGTTGTGAAGATTTTGGTTTAACTGGTGGAGCCTCTTTGGATTGTAATGATTGTGTGATTAATACTACTAGCTGTACTGGGACTAGTGGTAGTTGTGGTGATGGAAATATTAATCCTGGAGAAACTTGTGATGGAACAAATATGTCTGGATTAATTTGTACAGATATTGATGAATTTACTGGTGGAAGTTTGGGATGTTATGCTTCTGGAGATGCTAATGAATGTACTTTAAATGTTTCTGATTGTGTTGGAAGTAGTGGCGGTTATTGTGGTGATGGAATTCAAAATATAGATGAAGCTTGTGACGATGGTGGAAGATGCGAAGCTACATCTGATTATTGTACTTCAGATAGTGAATGTACTGCAAATGTTTTATGTCTCCCTCAAAGTGGAGATGGGTGTGATGATACTTGTGATTTAGAAGATGGATATGGTGGGGGCGGTTCAGGTAACTGTAATTCTAATTGTATTAAAGGAAATACGATGTGCAGTACTACTGGGACCACACTTTATACTTGTGCAGAGTACGATAATCCCCCCGATGGATGTTATGAATGGGGTTTTGGAGAGAGTTGTACTGACGGAGAAACTTGTAGTCCAGAATTTAATGAATGTGTAGCTAGTGATTGTAGCGTTAAGAATAATCCCACAATAATGGTTCCTAGTTGTAGCAACGGGGATGAGGATTATGTGTGCGGTAAATGGGGTGATTGTACTGACGGAGAAAAAACAAGAACTTGTTCTAAATGTGATTCAGAAACTACTTGTCCACTGCCAACAACAACAATTAATTGTGAACCAGAACCGTCCGTTAAAGGATCTGCCTTTGACTTATTCAGTTGGATGGTAGGATTATTTTTAATTGCAGGATTCTATTTAGTTAGAGAAAAGAAACTTAAAATTAGTTTTAATTAAATTAATTTCTTAGAAACATACGGGCCGTCTTGAATGTAATTTAATTGTTTTTTGTAATATTCTCTTACGCCTATTCCAGAAATAACTAGCATTTTATTTGCATCATATTTTTCTTTAGCAATTTTTTCTGCTTCTAACATTAAGGATTTTCCTAATCCTCTATGTTGAGCTTCAGCAGTTTTAGTTGGTTGATTGTTAATATCTAAAGATTTACCAAATACATGTAGTTCTCTTATACCTGCGCTGTTAGGCGTTATTTCTTTTCTAAATGGTTTGTAAGGAATTCTTAATCGAGCATAACCTAATAGGATATCGTTTTTAGTATCTTCTTTAGAGATGAATAATTCAGTTCCACCTGATGCTTCATAAGTGTCTATTTTAGTTTGAACATGATCATAAGAAACTTCTTTGTTTTTTGGTTCTCTACATCGAATACATCTACATGCAGATTTGGCTTTTTCTAATTTTTGTAAAATTAACTGTCTTAGATTTGTTTTGTCTACTCCTGCCTCTGTCATGTAGGTTGGAATGTCTCTCTGTATTCTCATGATTCTACAATATTCTGGAATTATTTTTTTGATTTCAATTATTCTTTCTGTTGCTTGTTCAGTGTTTATTGGTTTGAATTTTCCTTTTTTGAAATCTTCATATAATGGGGTTCCAGCCATGACTAAGCAAGGATAAATTTTTAGAGAATCTGGTTTAAAGTTAGGATTAGTAAATAGTTCTTTGTATTCCTTTATGTCTGAGGATTTAGTGGAGAGAGGTAATCCCATCATCATGTGGTAAGTTACTTTTAGGAAAGAATCTTTTAACAATTGAGTTGCTTTAATTGTAGTTGCAGTAGGATGTCCCCTTTTGATTTCTTTTAATATTTTATCATTAAGACTTTGAACACCCATTTCTACTCTTGTAGTCCCTGCCCTTAGCATTTCATTTATTTCATCTTCTTGTGAACAATCAGGTCTTGTTTCTATCACTAGTGCAATGCATCTAATCTTAACGTTTTCATTCTTTTTTTGTTCTTTTTCTAATGTGGTTGATTTGTTCTTTTCTTTTAGTTTGAACATCTTTGCAATTAGTTTCTTTTCTCTTTCTTTGGAATCTAGTTTTTCTGAAAGTAAAAAGAATTTGTTAAACTTTTTTTCATTTAGGTTTCCTTCTTTGTCGTAAAATTCTTTTGAGAAATCATTTAATGCTTTCATTGCGAAGGTAATGAATTCATCTCTGTAAACTTTAGGGAATGAAGTAAAGGTTCCACCCATAACAATTAATTCTATTTTTGTAGGGTTGTGATTTAGTAAGATGTAGTGTTCTAATCTGTTGAAAACTTGTAAATAAGGATCATATTGATTCCTAATAGCTCTTTTTACTGCAGGTGCCCCGTCAGTATAACTTTTTGGTGTGCTTCCAAAAATTGAATTAGGACCGCCAGGACAATAAGTGCATTTAGCTTGAGGTGGGCAAGAAATTGGTGCAGCCATAATTGCTAAAGGTGCTACTCCTGATAATGTTCTTACAGGTTTACTGGTGATGAATCCTTCAATGGATTTTCTTTGAGATCTAGGTAATGTATGGACTATCTCTGCGTTTTTTGGAACTTCTTTTAATCCTAACTTTTTTGCAATTTGGTGTTTTAATTTGTTGAATTCTTGACGAGACTTAACATTTTTAGCATGTTTTACAATCTCTAACATAAATTCTTTTTTTTCTTGATTTATCATGGTTTGTTTGGCTTTAGTAAGTTTTATATATCTTTTTAAGGTATTTTAGTTTATGAATAAAAAGGTGAGTTCTAGAAAGAAAGCGTCTAAGGCGTCTAACATAGCCGACGTTATGGGTGCATCCTACATTAAGAGAATTATGGCGTACTTTATCGATATGTTGGTTGTATCTTTAGTAATGTATTTTCCTATGAAAGGATTATTTTCTGGAATGATTGGTGATGAAGAGACATTTTCGTCGTTGTTTGCAGCTTCAAATGAAATGAGTTTTTCTATATTTTTACTTGATTTTGTTTTAGCTTTAGTATTTATTTTGTATTTTGCATTATTAGAATTTAAACTTTCACAAACTGTTGGAAAAATGATGATGGGTTTAGAAGTTAAATCTGTAATTGGAGAATTAACATTTAGACAGTGTTTTATGAGGAATATTTCGAAAATGTCTGTAATGTTTTTATTTATTGATAGTATTTATGGTTTATTTAAGGGAACTAGAAGAAGATTTTTAGAAAAGTATTCTTCAACTGTTGTGGTGAATAAATGATAAGAAAAAAAACAACAAAAAAGAGTGCTAAAGCAATTAATAATAAATATCAAGAAGAGTATATTAAGAATTTGATTAAGAGTAGTAAAAGAAAAAAATTTGATGGTAAAAAATTTAAAACTGTTTTGAAAGTTTTATTGATTATTTGGGTGTTGAGTTTTTTTATTGGTAAAGCTTTTTCTGGTGAAGTTGGAAATAAAGTTGCAATTATTCCTATTGAGGGGCCAATAATGAGTTCTATGGGTGCATCCCCCTTTGGAGGAAATGTAGTAGATAGCGAAACTATTGTTGATCTTATTGAAGAAGCTAGCGAAGCTAAAAACGTTAAAGCAATTATATTAAAAATTAATAGTCCTGGTGGAACTGTAGTTGCTTCTAAAGAAATAGCTAGAGCAGTAAAAGAATTGGAGATTCCAGTGGTTTCAGTTATACGTGAAGTTGGAGCAAGCGGAGCTTATTGGATTGCAAGTGCTAGTGATTATATTATTGCTGATGAGATGAGCATTACTGGATCAATTGGAGTTAATGGTGGTTATTTAGAATTTAGTGGATTAATGGATGAGTATGGTGTAAGTTATGAAGAAATGACTGCAGGAAAGTATAAAGATATGGGAAATAAATATGAAAAGTTAAATTCTAAAGAAAGGGAAATTATGCAAAAGAAATTGGATTTAATTTATGAAAACTTTTTAGGCGCAGTTGCAGAGAATAGAAATTTAACTTATACTAGAGTTGCAGAAATTGCAGAGGGACTTTATTACTTGGGTGTTGAAGCAATGGAGTTTGGATTGATTGACGAGTTTGGTGGAATGAAAGAAGGTAAGGAAAAGGTTGAAAATTTAACAGGTTTAGCGTTGGAAGAAAAAGTTTATGAAGTTGATGAAGGATTCTTTAGTGCATTCGATATGATTGGAGCTAAAAGTTCTTATGGTGTTGGGAGAGGTATCGGAGACTCTTTCATTAAAGGAAATATTAATTCTGGTTATTTGAGTCCTATAACATAGATTTAAATAATAGATTTTACTAAGATTTGGTGTAGACTAGGCCGGGGCAGTAGTCGTGCCTTGTAACCACAAATCGGCTTTAGGGTGGGGCTGAAGTAGCGGAGAGGATTGAACTCTTGGTACTATTCCCGAATCGTACGGCGAAACTTTGTCCCAATTGGCCGATAATCTTGAGAACCAGGTCAGATCCTGACGGAAGCAGCCTTAATCATTGTTGTTGGCGCTTTTGGGGTAACGAAGTGGAGGAAAGTTTGGGGCTCAATAGTATTGGTGTTTGATTCCATCTGCTACGGTCTACATTTTCATAATGTTTTTTGCTTCTTCTGCAATTTCACCAAGATTTAGAATTATTAATTCGTACATTCTTTTTACAATTAGTTCATACAATGCTTCTTTTAATTCTCCCGAACAATAAGGCATTATTTCATCCATTTTTAGTAAGTCTTTTTCTCTTAGAACGCTTTTTGGAATGTTACAGTTCATAGATTTTCCTTCTAATAGCTCTATATGCTCTGGAGGTAATCCTTCTTGAGCTCTTTCAAAAGTTATTTTTAAATTACACTTATTTCCTATTATTGGTGTTAATTTGTAATGATAAACATTATTACTTCTAGAAAGATAAACTTCTGAAGGGGAACAAGATTTTGCATTTTCTGAAAAACAATCTTGGTCTTTACCACAATACTCTCTGGTCATTCCAGAATAATATGCTGCGAAAAATATTCCAGTTAAAATTATGGCAAGGATGATAAGCTTCATACCGCTTCTGAGTTTTTTATTCTCTGAGTATTCTACCACTTATTCACCCTCCGCCTTTTTATTTTAACATAAGTCTTTTTTTGTAAAAACTTTTACTTGTGACTTCACGTCCTTAAGATAAGACTTTTTACCTATTAAATATCTTACTCTTGCATTTTCTGCAGCTGTTAATAGTTCTTTTGTTAATGAACCATCAATAATAACTACACTAGTAGCTTTTCCTAATCCTTCCATTGTGGAAGCTGCTTCTTTTGCAGGAACTTTTCCTAAGATATTGCCTCTACCATCTAATAGACAAGCGTTTTTAGTTCCATCCATTTCTTTAATTAAATCAATGAACTTTTCTTTTTGTTTTATTGGAATTCTAAATTCTCTGTCTGGATATCTGTCTCTAGAGTTAAATCTACCATTAGAAGGCTTTCTGTCGTTTCTATTGAAAGGTTTTCTTTCAGATCTATCAAAAGGTTTTCTTTCAGATCTATCAAAAGGTTTTCTTTCAGATCTATCAAAAGGTTTTCTTTCAGGTCTTCTGTCATTTCTATTGAAAGGTTTTCTTTCAGATCTTCCTCTGTCTCTTTCGGAGGTATCTCCTACTCTAGGTTTAACTCTTGCAGGCCTCTTATATTCCAATGCAGCTTTCAAAGAAACTTTTCCTCTAAGTGCTTGATGAATTTCCTTGTGTGTTATTTCTTCCACTTCTTTTCCATCTGGCGCTTTTGCAACAAAATCTATCTTTGCAACTTCTGCAAGTTCTTTGATGATTAAGTCTCCGCCTCTGTCTCCATCTACAAAAACAGTTACTTCTTTGCTTTTTGCCATTTCAATTACTGTTTTTGGAACTGAGGTTCCATTCATAGAAACTGCATTCTTAATATCATATTTTAGAAGATTTATTACATCTGCTCTTCCTTCAACTAGAATTACTGATTCAGCATTTTCTACGTCTGGCCCTGCAGGTAATTGATCTTCACCATATTTTACAATGTCTGCAACTCTTACTGCATTTGTAACTTCTTCTTTGATTTCTCTTGAATCCGGAAGTGTCCCATGAGTAAATGTGCTCAATAAACTTTTAGCACGATCAATTAATTGATCTCTCTTAGCCGCCCTAACATCCTCTAAGCCTGTAACTTTAACTTCTGCATTACATGGTCCAATTCTTAAAATTGTTTCTAATGCTGCTGCAACTAGTGCCGTTTCTGTTTTATCTAAAGAACTAGGAATACTTATTTCTCCAAAAGTTTTTCCATCTTTGCTGTGTGTTTCTACTTCTATTCTTCCAATTCTACCAGAACTTTGTAATTCTCTTAATTCTAGGTCTGAACCTAGTAATCCTTCTGTTTGTCCAAAAACTGAACCAATAACATCAGGTCTGTCTACCATGCCGTCAATATTTATTGTAGCATGAATTATGTATTTAGCTGATACTAAACTTATTTTTCCCATTTTGTGCTCCTTTATCGCACTCTGTTGGTTTATTATAGAATAAGCGAAACGCATTTTACCATTAAACTTTGAGTTTTATGCTGTTAATCGGCTAATTTGCCGTAAATATTAATTTTTTCTAACGTTTTTATTCAAATAATAAACTTTTGCGATGTGTGATTTATTAATAATTGTGAGTTTTGCCCACAGTTAACTCTCAAGTTCCTTGCTTGATAATTATCGTGCTCAATTGAGTGATTCTCAAGTGGGCTAGATTATTGTAGAAATAATGTGTTTATATAGTTTACTTTTTGAGTTTTGGTGCCTTGAAATGGTCTTTAATGGTGTTTCTAAGCTCCCTAGTCTCTTTTTTCAGTAATTTTTCATCAATTTCGTATCTACTATTGCCTATAAATCTATCATAGAATTCTCTTATGAATCTGTAAAGATTTTTTCTGGTCCATACATCTTCATAGTCTCTTTTGATGAAGTTGGTTAGAGATACTAAAACATCTCCCTCTTGAATTATCTTATTTTTTATTTTTACATTCTTTAATTCTGTACCTATTAGTGCTACAATAATGCTAATTTTTGCATAATCTGAAACTTTTTTATTTAATTCTAGAACTATTTTTGTGTTTTGACCTTCTTCACCTCTACTTATTTCGTATTTTTTCTCATCAATGTTATATTGGTGATGTTTTCCCCATCTAGTTATTTCTTTGTAAAGATCATTAAATTTTAGCTTACCACTAAATTTTACTTCAATTCCTCTTTCTACAAAATCCATGTATCCCATTTTAATATAAATTTTCCTTGACTACTTTTATTAGTTCTTGTCCTTCTTCATCTAATTTATCTTCATAATCATCTAATCTTTCTGCTATAATAAACTTTTCGTAAAGGTGTCTTTGAATTTTACCTGGTAATGTGCCTTTGAAACTTTTTTCATAGTTTTTTGTCATACTTGAAGATAATCTAAATTCAAAATCTCCTTTTTGTAATTTTTTATTTTTTATTTTTACATCTACTTGTCTTACAGTGATTAATTTTACTTCTGTTTTGAATTTCACATATTCACTTACTTTTTTTTCACATTTCCATTCAGTGGTTAGTTCTTTTCCGCTTGGTTTAACAGATTCACTATGGTCTTTATCTTGGATGAAGTATCCTAGGTCATCTAAAATTGTTTTGCATTCTTTTAGAATTTTAGGTAGGTTGTAAAGTCCGCTATGCTTGATTAAGTAATAGCCAGTATCGCTGCCATAAATATTCAATGTCCCGTTACTTTCTTTTCCCATTTTATTTCTTTGTAAGGATAATTATATTTCCTCTTCCTTTCTTTATTTTTTTAACTAACTTTTTTGATTCTAATTCTGTAATCATTAAAGATATTTTTGCTTCACTTGAAGGGAATTTTTTCCTTATTTCTTTTTGGGTGCTTCTTCCACCTTGTTCTTTTAAGAATTTTAATAATTTTTCTAAATCTTCTTCTGTTTCGCTTTTTAGATTGCTTTCATCTAAATCTTTGATGAAATGGCTTTTTGCAAAATGTAAATAGGATATAATTATTAATAATGCAATAATTGTGATTATGATTCCTAAGTTTGAAGATTCTTTTTCTTCATCTAAATTTAAATTGTCTTCACTAAAATTTCCAAAATTATTTACATCATCTCCCAAGATGTCATCTCCTAGCACTGGAGTAAGTATCAAATCTAAGGTGTATACTCCGCCTTCATTAATCTTGATCCCTTCTTCCAATTCATAAGTCTCTTCTTCTCCATAGTAAGTTGCTAAAATAGTATACTCTCCTGGAGGAATTTCAAAAGAATAACTTCCGTCTTTTGAAACTGCCATTTGTTTTGGTTCAGTATCTACGGTGATTATGGCCTTATCTAATTCTTCTAAAAATATATCATATACTGATCCTTGAATTGTTGCAGCATTAACTAATGGTGAAAATGTTAGCATAGCTAAAATTATTGTGATAATCTTGGTTATATTTTGTTTTTTCATATTTGATTGGCTGTATGTAAAATATAAAAACCTTTCTTATGAAGTTTTTTTGATATTTTGGAAATACGGGCTAGATTAAAGTTTTCTAAAGTTTCCTTAAAGTATGTTTATAAATAATCCTTTACTAATAATTGTAGATTAAATTCATATCAGGAGGTATAGAATATGAAAAAATTAATGAACAGGGCGTTTACCTTAGGTATGGCTTTAATGTTTTTAGTTATTATTGTTCCTGCGGCCTTTGCAGAGGCAGATACAGATGCTACTGACACAAATATAAGAACAATAGATGCAAGTTCTGGAAGAATTTCTTTTGAAAGGGTTGCCCCAAGAGAAAGAGTTGGAGTAAATAATCCTATAACAGTAAATCCTATTAGGATTAGGCCAATTAGTATGACTCCTAGAGTTATAGATGGACCAATTGAAGCAAATCCTAGAACAAGGGTATTGAGAAAAATGGGAGATGATGTTGAAAAAAGTGAAAGAAGAAGTAAAATTAAAAATTCAATTAATCATTATCGTGAAAAAATTAAATATTTAATGTCTGATAAATTCTTAGAAGAAGAGAATTATAATGGCGAAAAAGCTGCTAAATTTTTAGTGTTTTCAACATTATTGACAGAAAGAGCAATTGATTTTTTAGAGAATGCTGAAAAAAGGGCAGAAAATTCTCCTAAATTTTTAGAGAATCATCCCGATGCATTAGAAAATATTGGTGAGAAAAAAGAAGATCTTTTAGAGTTATATGAGGGACTTTATGAATTTGTATCAGATAGTGGTATGAGTGAAATGGGTCTTGTTTCAGTAACTAGTGAAGATTATCAAGAACTTAAAGAAACTTATTTGATTTCTCTTGGAAAAGAACTTAAGTCAATTTCTAAAAATAAATATCTTATTGCTTATAAAAAATACAATAAAGAAAAAGTTGTAAAAAAACTTAGGTCTGCAGCTAAAAACTGGAAAAAGAAATATGGTGCAGATAAAGTTAAGGATGTTGAAGTTGAAATAAACAGATATGAAACTTCTGGAAATATTGGTGCAGTTAAAACAGAAATAACTAAAATGATTGCTACAAATGTTGAATCTTTAGAGGTAGATGTTACGGATGTAAATTCTCAGGCATTAAATAATTAGGGTAGCTGGCTTTATTTGGGTGGAAACCTTTAAATAGGGCCTTTCCCTGCTTATGTTATCGAAATATTAATGAGGTGTTAACAATATGAAAAAATTAATGATTTTCGCAGTTTTCTTGATGTTGATGGTTTTTGTAGCAGGATGTGCTCCAAAAGGAATCCCAGAGACTCCAGAAACACCTTCAGAACCATCAACAGACGATTCTGTTCCAGAACTTGATAATGAGTTTGGGGATCTAGATGAGTTTGGAGAGGATGATTTTGAAGATTTTGAAGATTTAGGCGATTCTTTTACATTATAAGGTCCCTAATTTCTTTCTTTTTTTACCACTCCTTGATGATTAAAAACCTAAAGTTTTTTAAATGATGGATTCTATTTTTTTATTATAAAATGATAGTAAAAGAAGAACTTTTGAAGAAATTGAGAGCGTCATTTGACCTTAATATTTATGAAGTTAAGATTTGGACAGCATTACTTTGTAGAGGCGTAGCTACGGCTGGAGAACTTAGCGATATTTCTCAAATTCCTAGAAGTAGAAGTTATGATGTTTTAGACTCTTTAGAAAAGAAAGGTTTTGTAATGATGAAATTAGGAAAGCCTATCAAGTATTTAGCAATTAAACCTGAAGAGATTATTAGAAGAATTAAAGAGCAAGTTAAAACAAAAAGTAAGGCTAGATTAACAGAGTTAGAAAATATTAAGGGAGAGAATATTTATGAAGATCTCCAATTATTATACACTCAAGGTATTAAGAAAGTAGACCATTCTAATCTATCTGGTGCTGTTACTGGAAGAGATAATATTTATACACAATTAAAAAGCATGATTGAAGGTGCTGAAAATGAAGTAATGATTGCAACTACTGAAGAAGGAGCATTAAGAAAGATTAAGAAATTTAAAAATTTATTTACTAGATTAGATAAGAAAGGGGTAAAAGTTAAAATTGCAGCGCCATTAAATGGTTTAGATACTCCAATTCTAAAAGACCTTAAAGATGTAGTAGAAATTAAAAAATTAGAAGGAATTAATGCTAGATTCTGTTTAGTGGACAGAACACAAATGTTGTTTATGGTTTCAGATGATAAAGATGTTCATGAAGCATATGATTCTGCAATTTGGGCAAATTCTCCGTTCTTTACAAAATCATTCAGTTCAATGTTTGATACTGTTTGGAATAGTTCTTCTAATGTTGAGTGATTTTAATGAAAGAAGATTCAAATTATTTGGAAGTAGGATTACATATTTATTCTGATGATACAATTACTAAATTTAGAGCTAGTTCTAAATCTTATGATCCTCTTGAAGCAGATACTGTTGAAGAATTAGGGAAGTTAACTGTACATTCTTATCCTGGAAAATTTATTAAATTTAAGAATGGGGTTTATTATTTTTGTGGAACTGAATATGCTATCGATCCTAGAAATAAACATAGTAAATATTTTTCTAAAGAAGAAATGATTAAGTTTCATTCTCAACGTCGTGAAACATTAGAAAGTTTAATTGATGGAACCGAAATTTAATTTTTATTTAATTTTTATTTAATTTGTTAATAATAACTCTTATATACTATAATATATATGTTAAAAGAGTAATCACAAACTACATTTTGTAAAATGTTTTGTAATTGCAATAAATAAAACCTAAAAATAAGTTTACGATAATACGTGAATGGAGGAAAAATGGTTAGAAGAAAAATAAAAAGAGCTGTTAGAAAAGCAGTAAGAAAAGTTACAAGAAAGGTAGCAAGAAAAACTGTTAGAAAAACAGCAAAAAAAGCAGTTAAGAAAAGAACTGTAAAAAGAACAGTAAGAAAAACTGTTAGAAAGAGAGTTGCTAAGAGAGCAACTAGAAAAACTGTTAGAAAGACAGCAAAAAAAGCAGTTAAGAAAAGAACTGTAAAAAGAAAAGCAGTTAAGAAAAGAACTGTAAAAAGAAAAGCAGTTAAGAAAAGAACTGTAAAAAGAAAAGCAGTTAAGAAAA
>ENA-OREN01000793-OREN01000793.1-marine-metagenome-genome-assembly--contig:-NODE-793-length-42314-cov-6.508725_pt1 | contig 42314 bp, 31 predicted proteins | sample MGYA00248624_ERZ508555 | MGnify/ENA primary metagenome ERZ508555 (study PRJEB26222, sample SAMN06267773) | marine metagenome | isolation source: Saanich Inlet, British Columbia, Canada | place... | reverse complement strand
TTTCTATTTCAAAGCACTTAAGCAGTGTTGATAGAATAGATCAATTTGTTGGAGGCGCAAATACTAGTTATATAGCACGCTGTCTCCCAGAGTTTAACGTACAAGCAACGGGAACAGGCGAATTATCAACTAACGGATCTTTGGGAGTTTGTGGCTCTACATATATTATTGAAAATCTTGACGATCTTAACAACGCTGAGATTGCAGATGACAGGCCAGCTAAGTATGATTCTAATGATTATCCAAAGAATTTAGACGGAAAGCCGTTATGTTATGGATTAACCTGTTACGAAGGGCTTGGTCCTGGCGATTTTCGTCGAGGGGGATCCTTCTCACCTTCAACAGATAATTGTGTTCCAAGAACAGATAACAACGTTGGTTTTGTGTGTGACTCGAACAGAGTAGGCCGAAGAAATGATTCTGTAACTGCACAAGTTGCAATTGAAATGTGTGGGGCTGAAAGTGCAGTAGGTCCTACTTCCTGTACAAATCATTCTATAGAAAGTGTTATTCCTGCTACCAGTCATGAGTATTTTTGTCGATGGGAAGATACTTACAATGCTGGCCAAGGTTTGTGTTATGCCCGCAAGATAGCAGAATGTACGAACAATGCTCTTCAGTTGAAATGTGACGGGAATGATATTCAAGATAAAAGAAGCGTCTTTACTGAATTAGGTCCAATTCCTCAGTATACTTTTATGGGATTTGATCACGCAAGAAATGAATGTTCACGTGCCCAGCGGGTAGATGGGGATCCGAAATCTTGTTACACAACAAATACGGCTCCAGAGAATTTTCCATATGCTGCAGAGGATGCTGTTTGTTGTGCTAAAACAGAAGGAGCTTCCATAGCTGACGTAGCTTCTATTAAAGAAGAAATTATCGATTGCCGTAGCCCATTTGATTCATGTAATTCAAACGAAGTTCAAGTTGCTTGCTCTATTTTTGATGATGAAATTGGTACCCCGTATGAAGATGTGCATTGGGGCGGTGCTGTTAATCAGAATACGTGCGCTGCTTCTAATGGGGCTTCTGGTAAATGTTGCTGGCACGTTCAACTTGATTTTAATGGCAGTAAAGCAGGAGCTTGGTTTGATTGGACGGCTCAATAATAAGTTTAATTTATGGACATATCAGCATTCTATCAAAAGTTTAAAATGCCGCTTATTATTACTGGCGGAGTAGTTTTAGTTGGATTATTGGTGTGGCTTTTGTGGCTGATATTTTTTAAACCAGCAACTCTGTTGGTATCACAACCACCGTTAACTCCAGATGCTGATTTGTCTGGTGGGCTTAAACCCTCTGAAACCGGTTCCCCAACAACTATTATTCTAGACCAAAATGGCCAACCAATCGGACTTACTCCAGACACAGGCCTTCCAGTGCTAGATGATCTTCCACAAATTGACTCCCAAGGATCGATATTTAACGTAAGTGATGTCGCACTTGGGGGGCTTACAAAAATTACACCAATAATTCCTCAAAATTCATACCAACCGCCGGCAATTGTTGGAAACAGTGTTCGGTATTACGATGCTACTCAACAACGATTTATAGAGCGACAGAGTGATGGAAGTACTCAAAGATTATCTGAAGATAGATTCCCGAGTGCAGAAAAAGTTGTATGGTCGAAAAATGGAGACAAGGCAGTATTAGAATTTCCAGATGGATTTAACATTATTTACGATTTTAAAACAAAACAGCAAGTAACATTACCAAAAGAAGCAGAAGGTTTTTCGTTTTCTCCAAATAGCCAACAACTTGCCTATAAAATGCAGACAAATGATTTTTGGCAGAATTGGCTTCGAATTTCAAGCACCGACGGAGAACGAGTGGTCCAGACAGAACATTTAGGTGATAATGGTAAACTCGTACAAGTGGATTGGTCTCCTAGTAACCAGGTAGTTGCTATGTACACAAAGGGTGAGACATTAGATACTCAAAAAATATATCCTCTTGGTCAGCATCAGGAAAACCTGCCATCTCTTCGAGTTGCTGGAAGGGGATTTGAAAGCGAATGGGATAATACAGGCGATAGATTGCTGTATAGTGTCCGAAATGAAAGTACAGATCATAATCCAAGACTTTGGATCACCGAAGCTCGTTCCGACACTATGGGAGAAAACAATATCCCTTTAAATATTCAGACATGGGCACATAAGTGCACCTTTACACCAAATGACGAAAGAGTTATTTGTGCTGTTCCAAAAGAGCTTCCTTTGGGAGCAGGATTATTCCCAGAGCTTGCTGCTGATGTTGAGGAAGATTTTTATTCTATAGATATCTTTACCGGCCAAAGTACTTTCCTTGCTACTCCAGCTGCTATTCCTCCTGGATTTAAAGCAACAGATCTTACTCTTTCTGAGGATGGGGCGTTGTTGGTGTTTAGAGATGAAAGTAGAGGTGGAATTTACGAAATGAGGTTGAGGTAGAAATTCCAAGAAGCAAAACACAAGATACAGATAAATTTCAAGCACCAAATTACAAAATACAAAAACCATCCCGCCTCTCGAGGCTCGAGCCACCCCTTCCTTCGTTAATCACTCAGGACAGGCCCTATGCAAGGAGGGGGCAATGCAATATTTTATTTTACGAATAAAAGAGATCTATCCCCTCCTTTTGCATGAAGGAGGGGAGGAAGGGGTGTTTTGTAGTATTATTTCTGATATGGAACAAAAAAAGATTCCTATTATCGGTACCGTCATTTTCATCATTATTGCCATAGGTGTATTGATTCTTTTTTATTTTGCTGTTTATGGAGAAGACAGACCTCCTATTCGGCTCAATAGACCATCGGCAACTATTCGTGATACCTTGGCAATTCATACTATTTCAGAACCACAGATAGATAAGACATCGATAAGAAAAGGGCAAGAAAATGCAATAATGAAGATTGTTCAGTACAGTGATTTTCTTTGTCCTGTGTGTTCAGAGGCAGCTCTTTTGATAGATGAATTTTTAGCAGCACATCCAAGCGATGTTCAGTATATTTGGAAAGATTTTCCTGTAGAAAGCAGTCACGCTGGAACTATGGCAGTACATAACGCTGCTCGCTGTGCCTCTGAATATGGGCGATTTTGGGATTTTCATGATGCGATATTTAGTAGTGGTTATTCCAGAGACAGGCAAGGGTTGTTAGCAATTGCTCAGGATTTAGAAATTCCATCATTAGCATTTAGCCTTTGTGTAGATTCTGGAAAATATTTCGGGAATATCCGCCAAGATTTTTTAGAGGGACAGGCCTTGGGGGTTGATGCAACGCCATATTATATTATTGGAGACAGTAAAATATCTGGGTTACCAGAGCGAGCAGAACTAGAAGCTATTTTAGCTGCAATAAAACGTCAGAAAGAATTGTAACGCTCGTCATTCTGAGCGAATTTTAGTGAAGTGAAGAATCTGGTTTTTTATATTCGTTCAGAGATCCTTCAGGCTGCCTTCCCTATCACAAGGACGGGGCACAGCAGGATGACGTACTAACGTTGCGTTCGGTTTTTTTTTACTGTACAGTAACACGCTATGGCGATAAAAAAAGTATATCATTGCGTTCATTGTGATGCTCAGTATCCAAAGTGGGTGGGGCAGTGTGCCCAATGTGGGAAATGGGGATCTGTAGAAGAAGAAGCCGCCCATGAATCTGAAAAAAGGGAAGAAAAGAAGAATCTTCCCACAGGAAAAACACTTCAAATAAAAGATATTCAGCAAAAAGATGTCGTACGACTGCAGACAGGAATAGAAGAATTCGACAGAGTTGTTGGCGGTGGAATTGTTCCTGGTTCGTTATTGTTATTGGGCGGAGATCCTGGAATAGGAAAATCTACGTTAACAGGTCAGGTATGTACGGCATTGTCGACACAGAAAAAAAATGTATTGTATGTTTCTGGTGAAGAATCTGCCGAACAAGTGGCTTTAAGATTTCAGCGTCTTGGTAAATCGAATAGTCATCTACATTTTTTAGGAGAAACTGCTGTCGAAAGTATTATTGGGACTTTTCAAAAAGAAAAACCTGTGCTCGCGGTTATCGACTCTATCCAAACAGTTGCCTCTGTTGAGATAGAGCAAGCTGCAGGCAGTCTTACGCAAGTTCGAGCTTGTACCGTAAAGTTACTACAAGCTGCAAAAGAACTGGGAATAGCTTTATTTATTGTTGGGCATGTTACAAAAGATGGCGCAGTCGCAGGCCCTAAAACTCTTGAGCATTTGGTTGATTGTGTATTGTATTTAGAAGGCGACCCTCAGCATGGGTATAGGCTTTTGAGGGGCGTAAAAAATAGATTTGGCTCAACAGCAGAAGTGGGTGTATTTGAAATGAAAGAAACAGGGTTAGCAGAAATAAAAGATCCATCTAAAATATTTTTGTCCGCACAAGAAACATTAGTGCCCGGCTCTGCTATCACCATCGCATTAGAAGGGAATAGGCCATTTTTGGTAGAAATTCAGGCTCTTATTTCTAAAACCCATTTTGGCTATCCTAAGCGCGCGAGTTCTGGATTGGACAACAACAGAGTTCAGTTATTATTGGCTGTGCTGGAAAGGCGCGTTGGGGTTAATTTAGGAGAATATGATGTGTTTGTAAATGTGGTAGGCGGCTATAAAATAAAAGAACCAGCCGCAGATTTGGCAATTGCGCTCGCAATTACCTCTGCATATAAAAACATCCCCTTAAAACAGAAAACGGTTGTATTTGGGGAGGTTGGACTTGGAGGAGAAGTTCGTAATGTACTTCACTCAGAAACTCGGAACAAAGAAGCAAAAAATCTTGGCATGAATGTAATAGATGCAGAAACCGGAAAAACACTTACCGAAAGCATTCATTCACTCTTTGGAAGTTAGGTAGCAGAATTTCTAATTACTCTAATTGACCTAATTTCTAGTCAAACCTCAAGAACCAATGAGCAACTATATACAATACCCATAAATTTTTATTTGGAGAATTGGTTATTGCTTAGGTTAATTAGGAATTAGTGCAATTAGAAATTCTTTTAATTATTCTAGATGAACCTTTTTTTCGAATTCTTCGAGAAGGTTTTTTAGTTTTTTAAATTTTCTAAGCGTTGGATCTTGTTTAAACAATTGTTGGGCAGCTTTTTGTGTTTGTTCTATGAGGTGTGTGTCTGTAAGAGATGCTATCCGTAAAGTAGGTAAGCCTGACTGCCGGTTTCCATATAAATCTCCTGGGCCTCGTTGTTCAAGATCTATTTGTGAAAGTTCGAATCCATTATGCGTTTGAACAAGCGCTTGGAGTCTATTTTTTGTCTCTGGAGAATAAGATTCTGTTAGGAGGAAGCAGTGCGATTGGTCTTTACCTCTTCCAACACGTCCTCGGAATTGATGAAGTTGAGAAAGCCCGAATCTTTCTGAGCCTTCTATCATCATAATAGTTGCATTCGGAACATTTACACCAACCTCTACCACTGATGTTGCTACAAGTATATCTATAACCCCGCTGGCGAATTTTTCTTGAATTTTTTGTTTGTCTATTGGTTTTAATTTTCCGTGTAACAACCCAACTGTATACTCTGGAAAAATTTCTTTTGAAAGTTTTTCATATTCTTGGGTTGCAGATGTAACACCCAGTGTGTCGGACTCTTCGATTAACGGACAAATAACAAATGTTTGTTTCCCGTTTTTTGTGTTTGCACGAATAAATTCATACGTAGTATTTCGGTTACCAGGATGAACGACAGATGTTATGACTGGTTTTCTATCTTTTGGCATTTCTTTTATTACCGAGATATCTAAATCTCCGTAAACGGTAAGTGCAAGTGAACGGGGGATGGGGGTGGCGGTCATCGAAAGAAAATGAGGAGGTATTCCATCTGTTTTGTTTTTAAGTGTTTTTCGCTGATCGACTCCAAATCGGTGCTGTTCGTCTATTATGGTAAGTCGGATATCGGAAAACGAGACCGATTCTTGAATTAAAGCATGGGTTCCGATAATAATTTTCGCTGTTCCATCTGCAATGGTATCTATAACTTCTTGTTTGGTGAACGTTTTATTTTTATGAGAAAGCCGGTGTTCTGAGCGTGTAAGCAAGGCTATTGGCACACTTGAAGATTTTTTATTTGAAAGCAACTCTTTAAACGATTGAAAATGTTGGCGAGCGACAATTTCGGTTGGAGCCATTAGCACTGCTTGGGCGTTGTTTAATGCGCAATTTAACATTGCAAGTGCAGCTACAACCGTTTTTCCAGAACCGACGTCTCCTTCAAGTAATCTGTTCATTGGGGTTTCTTTTTCGCAATCTTGTATAATAGTCCAAGAACTTTTTCGCTGATCCTGAGTGAGCTCAAAAGGAAGAGAGGTAACAAATTTTTTAATTTCTTTCTCGTGGAATAATATTTTCTTTGCAGCACGTTTTTGGGATTGATTCCGAATATGCTGAGACCGAAGTTGCAGTAAGAAAAGCTCCTCGAATTTTAATCGCTGTTCGGCTTGTTGGAGTGATGGTGTATCTGTAGGAAAGTGAATTTCTTTTAATGCCTCTTGTCGGCCAATGAGTTTGAAGTCTTTACGTGTTTTTTCGGGGATCCATTCAGTAATTTCTGATACCGCCTCCATTGCTGTCTGAATAAGAAACCGAATTTGTTTTTGAGTAAGGTTAGAAGTCGACCCATAAATAGGAACAAGCCTTCCGGTATGGATGCTTTTTTGAGAAAATATTTTTTCGTATTGAGGGGAAGTAAATTGCAGTGTGTTGTGATATCCAAACTCTGGTGTTCCCGAGAGTGCAATCTGTGTTCCAGGTGGAATATTTTGAGTAAGATATGGCTGGTTAAACCACACGCATGAAATTGTATCGCCGATATCGTCTTGTACTGTTGCTTCGGTAATAGATGTTCTTTTTCGAGGACTCTTTTTGTTTGCTATATGGGTTATTTCGCCTTTAACAGTTACAGCCATGTCGGGCCTTAAATCTTTTATAGCAACCGTTTGCGAGAAATCGTCATACCGAAAAGGGTAGTAGAGTAGTAAGTCTAATACGGTTTCTATTCCAAGGTTTTTTAGTCTCTCGGCTGTTACTTTACCAACCTTCCACAGCTCGGAAACTGGGGTAGTAAGATGGACTGTCATAGTTTAAAACCTACCCTTGATAATACCGAAAAGCAGCGCATTTTGTAAGAGGCAAGTATCCTTTGTCATCCAGCTTGCCCCGTCCGTAGTCTACTTGACGGAGTGACAGGGAGGAGGCTGCATGTCTACGAAGGATCTCTGTTTTCAAGTCTACAAAAAAGTTAGAGATTCTTCGTCTAGCTGCTAGTCTCTGAATGACGAAATCGAGGAGGTTGCTTTGTAGAGACGTGGTGACTACACAGGTCTTTTAAGCGTAAACAAAGACGCCCCAACGGGGACGTCTCTACAATAGCAGCTGAGTATAGTTTTTAATCGAGATAATATGCACCCGACACGATTCGAACGTGTGACCTCCAGCTCCGCAAGCTGATGCTCTATCCAGCTGAGCTACGGGTGCTTAAAAAATAAAAAACTATTTCAAAAGCTTGGCTCATCGTACAGTAGTTTGATTATATTTTCAAGACATCGCTAAATTGGTCACTTAATGGTGTGTTTTCTTGCTCGAGATCTTCTTTTAAATAGTTAAGCAAAAATTCACGAACCACTAATGGGTTTTCGTCTTCGAGTGGGATTTTAAATCGTGGTTTTATTTTGTTTTTAAATTCAATATAAAGAACTTTTGTTTTTGGTGGTTCATACATTATCCAAAAACTTGCAAGATCTTTATACTCATATACCAATCGTCCAACATGCACACCGTCGGCGTCGAGCTGGCATGCAACCTTATTTGGGTCTTTATGGTCGTGAAAAAGGATAATAACAGAGAACGCCAAAATAAGAACGGCAAACAAAAAATTCCCGTCCACGAGTGCATATATAAGAAGCAGGCCTGCAACTATTCCTGCGATAATATACCACAACAGAGAATGGTTTTGTTTTGTGTATTCAGGGAATGTCCATTCAAGTTTTTTACGAGCCTTTGCCATATAGTATTAGTATACATGAAAATAAAAAAACAGGGGATAAGCCCCTGTTTTTTGAGAGTTAATTAAGCAGCAGCTTGTGCTGGCGGTTCTCCAGGTATTGGTGCCTGTTCTGGTGTAGCTGGCGGAATTTGATCTGGCGGAGTCTCTGCTGCAGGGATTTGAGTTTCTGCCGCAGGCTCTGGCTGAGCTTCTTGTAGAGTTTCGGGTGCTAGAGGCGGAGCTTCTAATGGAACTTCTGGGGTCGCTTCTGTTGGCTGTTCTGTTTCTTGTTGTGTTGTTAGTTCAGCTCTTTGTGTTTCTAGTGCTGTTTTTTGTTCTTGGAGGTCTGCTAGCACTGTACTATCGGCCGTCATTTCTGGAGTTGATGCTTCTGGGGCTACTCCAAGATTTTCTCTTGTAGCTGCTATTTCTTCCTGAGTCTCAGTTGCTTCTGTTGTTGCAGTATCAATATCTGATTGCAACGCTTCTAATTGCTTATCTACTGCCTCAATTTGTTTTTGTACTGTTTTTTCCGGTGCTGCTTCTTGTTGTTCTGTTTGTTCAGGCGCACCTTCAGTTTCTTGCGTAGACATTTCTGCTTTGGAGATATCGTCTGGGCCTGGGCCAGTTTCTGGGCTAATCATAGAATGTATACTAATTAATACTACTCAAAGCAAGTTAATGGTTGGTAAGATAGAGTACAAGGAGCAATAATCCGCCCCACCAGCCAATGTCTGAGACAATTAAACTTATCATGATTTTGTTTTGTAATGACTGTGGCAGTAACTCTTTAACCTTACCTTCTTGTTCTCTCTTGATCAAGAACGGACTGACTTTAAACGAAAGAAAAAGGCCATTTAAAATAAGAGTACCAGTTATTATAGCGTGGATTAGAGGTATGCCCGTGAGTGATTCATTGCGATAAAAAATGACTCCACCAATTATAGCAAGAACTAGACCAACCCAAATCATGGGCTTTGTTACTTTGTGTGTTCGAGTGGTTGCCTCTGTCCAGTAGGCAGATTTTCTTCCCAAGAAACCATGAATATCAATAACCGTCACCGCTCCTAAGCCTATAATAAAACCAGATAGGAATATAAATAATCCAATAGCGTCGAGAAAATTAATTGAGAGTTCAAATAACATAGCGTTTATTCGATCTCAACCATGACTTCGTTTCTATTAAGCCATGGAGTGGTAAATGGTGCGTTATAGCCGGCATATTCAGGGAGTCCTTTTGGTGAAATACCGTCTTGTTCTAAGGACGCAAGAAGTTCCTGTTTTTTCTTTGCAACACGCTCACTGCTTCTCAACCACGAAAACCTGAGTACAGCTACTTTTCTCGCCTTTTGCGGAACGATTTTCACTTCAGAATTATTAGGCTTTGGAAGTGTTTCAAGGGTATATTCAAAGGGCATAACAAAAGAAATGACTCGTGTTTGTTCATTTCCGCTTTCAGTTACTGGTGCAGTCATAGAGAGCTTCTCGCTTTCAGTTACAACAACCGGTGCCGTCATAGCCATTTTTTCAGACTCACCTTCGCGTTCTGTCACTGGAGCGGTCATGGCTATGTCGGTTCGTTTTGTGTTGTTACCAAAGATATAGTCAGCCAAAATACGAAAGCCTTGATTAATCGCTTCATCATATGTGCCTGTCACCTCAACTTGAGCCAAGATGTAGGGTTCATACGAACGGATTTCATAACCATCTTTTTGTTCAAACACAGTGTACTCAGGCGAAGCAATAGAACGATCTAAGAAATAACTAAAAGCAGTCCATCCTAACAAGAGAACTACAATGATTATGATAAGTATATACATACCTTTTTTCATAGAGTTTTTTTAATTGTGTGTAGAATAGATATTTATATTTTACAACTTATAATCCTATAAAATCGACTAGATTAATTAAGAGTCCAAAGAGCATAATTTAAGTAGGTTGCAAATGATACCCAAAGAATATAGGGGACCAGCAAGTACATGGCTGGTTTTGATATTTTGTAAAAACCCACCATAGTCCAAATAATTGCAAGCCAGAGGAGGAGAATGTTAATTAATGCCAAACCTGGGTTTTGCAGGCCAAAGAACATAATAGACCAAAGAGTATTTAAGACCAGTTGAGCACCAAATGCGCCGAGAGCTATTTTTACTTCTTTTTTTTCCCAGCCTTGTTTCCAAATAAGGAATGCAGCAATTCCCATAAGCGCATACAATGTTGTCCAAACAGGCCCAAATACCCAACTTGGTGGATTTAATGCAGGTTTTGTGAGTGTTGCGTACCAGTTTGGGATTGATGATACTGTAAAGATAGACCCAAGAACTCCGGCTAATTCAGAAATACCTATAGCAAGAATTAATTTTGAGATATTTTTTAATTTCATAGAGACAATTTGTTTACTTTATTATAATTTTTTTGTATATCAACATTTTTAATTATATGCTTTGATAAAAATTCCGTCAAAATAATTGTTCGCGATAGCTGCGCGGTGTTGCTTGTGTTCGCTCGTAGTTTCGTTCGGGTCAATTAGTTATATGCCAAATCCCAACATTTGTTCAATGCTTCAAATAACTTCGGCATTTGTTTTTCAAACTCGTCTTTAGAAATATTAACACCTGCGGATTTGGCTTGATTCAATTTTTCATCACCAGACATAGTTTTTACGTCGGCAGAAGTTTTCTGCCACGGTGTAGGATAGTATTCCTCGATACTGCCAGCTGTAGATTCAAAAAATTGTCCATTGGTTTGTAACTCAGTATGGGTTGCCAAGAAATCATTGCGTTGCTTTGTGTCAGCTTGTTTATCTACAAAAATCACAGCGGTATCTTTGTAGATACTTGTTTCAAGTGGCTTGAATACTTGTACTATTGCGTTAAAAGAACGTTTTGTTTTAACAATGTCGCCGTCTGCAGGGACAATCTGGATACGAGGTTTTTCAGGATAGTGCCGAGAAATCACTTTATTCACAAATTCAAGATCGCTTTTACCCTCAACAATCAAAAAATTCTTTGGTAGAAGCAAGTCAGCAGGACTACCACCAAGCAATTCGTAAACTACAAACGGCTTTTCAACCTCTGTTATTGCTGAGATACTAGTTTCTTTATTAATTTTTTCAACTTTGAAAATAGTTTGTCCGTCGTTCTCATCAACAACCAAAACAGATGAATGAGTATTGATAAAAATTTGATCACCACCTTGAGCTAATTCAAGTAAGGCGTTCTTTAGTTTTCTTTGCGCCGACGGATGTAGATGTAATTCCCCCTCATCAACAAAGAATAGAAAATATTTGCTTGTTTCTTCATGGTCTCGTCGAAAATCCGCATACGCTTGAATTATCGCGAGCATTAAAGCTCTCTGCATGCCATCGCCTTTTTCATCGGCATCTGTATAAACCCCATCATCAATAGAAGTATCAAAATTTTTGAGCAAATCTTCAAAGACTGGTTCTGCCACTTCAAAAACAACTTTATTACAATCAGGGAATTGCTTTTCTAGATATAATTTCACCTTTCCACTTAATTCGTCTAGCTTAACTCTTACATCCGACTCCGAAGCTGTAAAAAGTTTGTCGAATTGCTCTCTAAAAGCGGCATATTCTTTATTCTCTTCCAAGATTGTTGAAAGAACCCCAGAAAGCATATTTGCAATCGGCGTATTTTTCCCATATTTTGCTACTTCCATGGGATTGATCCGAGTGCTTACATACTCAAATTTTGGAAGAAAATCATTAAAAGCAGAATCAAATCCAGTTGGATTTTTCTCCAGCCATTCGTCTTTACTGCTATCAAAAATTTTTCTCGTTTTAGGACTTACGCTTGTCCTTTTTACTCTAACTGTGTCATTTTCGCCGAGAAGATTCTTTATTGCTGTTTTATTTTTCTCGTTCTTCATTTTAGAAATACCGTCTTGAATTTCTGAAAATTCAATCTCAACACAAACTTCCGCATCGCCAGACTGTCCATGTCGGATTTTATCAATATCTCCTTTCCCAATATAAAACCAGTCTATCGCTTCAAAAAAGTTTGTCTTACCGTGATTATTCTGACCGACAAAAAGATTAAATTTATCAGCAGTGATTTCTGCGTGTTTGATAGATCGGAAGTTTGTGACTACAATTTTATGAATTTTCATTTTTATAAACAATTAAATATGGCAATTTGTCTAATCCAATATAATTAAACATCCATAATTCCCGCCCAGATTTTTTTATTGTTGTAAATCTTTTCTTTAGATTCTTCTTTGGGATGAACGGATAAAACCTGACCTCTTGGTGATTATTCCATTTAAAGTTTGCGATTAGGGGTGGCGTAATAAATCCTGATTTTAGAACTTTTTCCATAATGTCCCAGCCTGCTCCAAGAATTTCTGCTTTTGGTCTACAAAGATTTGTTTTCACCTGTGCACGAAAAGAACACGCTGTGCATTGTATATCATAAAGAGGATAGCTCTCTGGCAGGAGCATTAATTTTTTAGAACAATTTGGGCAAAAAACTAAATCGACTACTTCTTGCTCACCAACTGCCCCAGCTTTTTTTCTATGATTTTTTTCCATATATCATTCGTTTTCTAGCAATTCTTGCATATTCTTTATCTTGTTCAATTCCAATCCAATCGCGACCATATTTTTTTGCCACACAAGTTGTTGTTCCGCTCCCCAAGAATGGATCAAGAACAACATCTCCTTTATTAGAACTCGCCAAAATAATTCTTTTAAGCATTTCTTCTGGCTTTTGGGTAGGGTGCAATGCACGTCCGTCATCACCGCTTAATCTTTCTTTCCCTTGCACGAGTGGTAATTCCCAAAGATCTCGCATTTGTTTTTGGCTTCCGTCTTTTTGCTTATCGGGATTTATCTCTTTTATCTTTTCATAATTGAAAGTCCAGCCACTTCCTTTTACTGCCCAAACAACAAATTCCGTAGAGTGTGTAAATATCCGCCTCGTCATGTTTGGCATTGCGTTTGTTTTATACCAAGTGATGATGTTGTTGATTTTGAAATCAAGTTGCTTTAATACAATCATCACTTCGCTAAGATTGTGGTAACTGCATGCGACGTAAATTGATCCTTTGTCCTTCAAAACTCTATCGCACGCACCAAGCCATTTTCTTGTAAACTGCAAATATTCTGGGGCAGTCATTTTATCCCATTTCTCATTGACCATGTACCAGTCGCCACCCGTCTTATTTCCTTTCCACTTCAAGCCGTTTCCCGATAAGTTGTATGGCGGGTCGGCAAAAATCAAGTCAATGGATTTTTCATCAACTTTTTTGTTGAGTGTTTCGATGCAATCTCCGTTGTAAATAATATTTGTTTTCATATTTTATGTTTGAGAAATAAGACTTTCTTTCCACGCAGAAATGGTACTTGGAATATTTTGCAACCACTCATTTGAATCGCTAAATGATTTTGATGAATTCAAAATTTCATCATACAGGCGAGAAATTTCCGCATGTTGCAAAAACTTCTTTTCAGATTTCATTTGTACCAATACTCTTAAAACGGAAACGAATTGGCTAATTGAAAGAGGGATGATTCTTTGAGGTTGTCCCTCGTATTCATATTTTATTGCTGTCCAAAAGGTGTTTATTGTGTCTCTGTGTAGTGTTGGCGCAATAAACAGACAGTATGAAGGCTTATCGTCATGTTTTTGCTCAAAGTCTCGCAAATGTCGCATTACTGGCTGACCCTCGTTGTACCATTGATCACGACCGTTCAACATCGTAACTTCGCAGATTGCATTAAAATTTTCATAAAAACATTCTATGTCTGGTGTGTTTGCTGGTGCAGTAAATGTTGGCTCGTTATCGTCACCAACAGGATAATTTGGCTTAATTTTTAACGCATCGTTTAGAGCATGAAGTCCAAGTGCTGACAATTTTTCAAGCAAGATTGGTCTGTCTTCAAAATCAAAAATATTTTCCAGACTTTCTATATAATATTCAATCTGTTCGACTGCTTGAGATTTTTTGTGACTTTCTTCGTTCTGTAATTCTCGACGATACACTCTTAGTTCTGCAATATACTTTTTCAATTCATCACTTTGCATTGACTGGAAATCTTGAATCGCAATATTTTCTTTTTGCAAATTAGATTCGTATATTTTTATTTCTTCAAGTAATTTTTCAATAATTTCAATGTATTTCTCTGTTGTTTCCCAAGGTAGTTTCGGTTCCGAAATATCAGAAATATAAGCAAGATATTCATCCTTTGATTCAAATGTTTTCGATTGTGCATTATCATATGCAAGCAGTGAATCAATTTCGATTGATCTTCTTGGCTCTAAATCAATATAGTGACCATTACCTCTTATAAATATAAGTTTGGTTAACCTGAAGTAACGAATTGCATTATCTCCATAATCTCTCAAGTTGCTCAGTAGTTTTCTGGTTTTTTCAGAATTATCAGTTTCCAAAAAACCTTCTGCAAAATTCTGTTGGTAATTATCAAAAATTTCTTTTTGCTCCCGCTTGCTTTTCCCTTGTTGTAATAATCTTAAATCTATGACTTTTTGTGCTCGTTCGCTTATATCCTCAAAATTTATAAGAGTAGGGGAAAATAAAAGAAATTCCTTTTTTGATAACCCAACAGGGCTGTTACCCAATGTTTCCCATTTTGAGTTCACTTCCTTCACCAAATGTAATGACCCAATGAAAGGTTTTATATCATATCCATCTCTCAATTTGTAACCAGTGTTATCAGGGTTTGGTAATTGCCATTTTATAAAACTACGGAAAAATATTTCTGATAAATCGTATTCATCAGACAAAAAGTGTTCACCAAAATCAGTAATCTTTACAACGCCATTTTCCAGTAGGACGAAGCCAAATTTCTTAAATGGATTAAACGATTGTCTACCTCGCATTGAAGGGTCTGTATAGTTTTTACTATCAAAAATCTCTCTTGCCTCTTTAAAGGTTAGGTTATGTGAGAAATTAGTGAATATTTCTTTATGCTCATCAGATAATCCGAGCAAAAATTGATTTGAAAATCCAGTGTCTTCATTATGCCCATACAATCTGTGTTGTATGAGAGCAATTTGAAAATTAATTTGATTTTCTCGTGTCCATTCAAGGCCAGAAAATTCATCTTTCAAGATGCGCAATTGATCCCTTAATCTGTAGGGACTTCTCGTTGTAGTTGTAATTGACCAAGGTTTTTTCATAATTGTTTTGTTACTTTACAGTAGAATATGCGCTCCGCATTATCTTCTCCATTGCTTTTTCCTGTCGTAAAAGCTTTGTAATCCTTTTCAAAGATCTCAACATCACCTTTTTCATTTAGGGTATGCAAAATTTCATCATCATTCATCCGTGCATTTGAACGACCGTCTTTTGAATCCCCTGTGTTGTTGTAGGAAAGCAAAATGTGTTTGCAGTCAGCATTTTTAATTAGATCTGCAAATGCTCGTGTAGCGTTTTTAAGACAATAATCACTTTTGATATGCGAGCGATCCATTTTTTTACCGATACCAACGACTTCGGGCTTTTTCCATTCTACAAGATTTTCTAAAAGATGATAGGAATCGGAATACTGGCGAGAATTATATGGAGGGTCAATGTATAAAACGTCGCAATAAATCCTTCTAATAAGTACGTTTGCATCTTCTTTGTAAATTTCATTATTGGCATTGTGTGAATAGTCTATTTTTGGAATAAGCAATTTTATTGGTTGGAGCATATCTAATTTTTTGCGAAAAGCATCATAATGTCCAACAGTATTTGCTATTTTATCTACAGCATAAACTAAAGAGCAAGTTAAAATACTTTTCTCATCTTCGTCTTCCGTAATTCTGTCGATTTCTTCTCTAATTGCACCAATTTTTTTCGCGTTTTTTTCTGTGAAATATGTCCCTCCAAAGTGTTCTGAAAAATAATTTTCCTTATCACTTGATAAATTATTGAGATATTCTATTTTTTTAAAAATATTTTTTTGTAAATCCTTGCTGACTCCCATGAATGCTTGTATGCAGGCGTAATTTGAATAAAGAAAATCGTTAGAAATAATTTTTATATCTGGGCTGTTGAACCTTTTACCAACAACACCAGTACCAGCAAAAATGTCGCAAAATGAATTCACTGAACCACATTTTTCAGAAATTATATCTTCGATGAAACCAAGTAATTTATATTTATTACCTAAATAACGTCTGTTTTGAAGTTGAAAGTATCCACTTTTTGAATCTTGTTGCTGAAAATAATGCCTATCTATCTTTTGCGCACTAATTTTATAAACAGGCTTTTCAATTTCGAGCAAAGCAAAAAGTACTCCTTGTACTCCATCCGCAACATAGTCAAAACCTCTGTTTTGGTTTTTTAGCTTTTCATAAAAACTATAGTTTCCTTTTTTAGAGATAATAATGAAATCAATAACAGACATTCCCATTATTTCTCCTGCTTTCGCGATTTTTTCAACAATCTCAACATCTTTCTCGCTCGGTGTTGAATCACCAGACGGATGATTGTGGACAAGAATTACACTTGCGGCGTTAAGTTCTGTTGCGGGATAAAAAATTTCTCGCGGGTGCAGTAGTGTCTTATCAAGTAGTCCAACGCTAATAATTTCTTTTTTTAACAAAACATTTCTTGCATTTAGATATAGACAAACGAGATGCTCTTTTTTCTTATCTCTCAAATCGTAAGTTAAAGAGATAACATCTTGAGAATTGTTTATTCTTATTTCACTAGTCTTATCGTCTGTATAAAATCTTTTTACTAGAGAAATTGATGACGCAATTTGCAATGCTTTGGCTTCGCCAATTCCTGCAATACTTTTCAAATCATCAACAGTTATATTCAAAAAGTTTTTACCAAATTTCTTGATGATTTGTTGTGAGAGTTGCTGAACATTTTTTCCTTTGATTCCACTTCCAAGCATAATCGCCAAAAGATCACTTTTTGAAAGTGCTTCTGGACCTTTTTTGAGAAATCTTTCTCGTGGCCTATCAATTTTTGGAATGTCTTTGATCTTTCCCATAATTATTTCAAAAGTTGATTAATTACTCGCATTTTATAAAAACTTATCAACACGAGTCAGTATAGCATTATGCTGTGTTTTGGCTCAACAAAAACAGCAAACGAAAATAGATTGCTGTTTTTGTTTATATATTTGGCGGAGAGGGATTTACCCCTCACTTTGTTGTGGAGGCATAAAAAAGTGGGGGACACCTTGCTTCTCATCTCTTTTTAAAATTCAATCCGGAGGGAGAGGGATTCGAACCCCCGGTAGGCGTGAACCCACAGCAGTTTTCAAGACTGCCCCATTAAACCACTCTGGCATCCCTCCACGCTAAATTCTATTTTTTAAAATACGGAGGGAGGGATTTACCCCTTCGGGGCACCCTGCTTCTCATCCCTTCCTTTTTGAAATACGGAGAGGGAGGGATTCGAACCCTCGATACGGATAAAACACCGTATAACGGTTTAGCAAACCGCCGCCTTCAGCCACTCGGCCACCTCTCCTCGTCGAAATTGTACTACAGCTTTCGTATCCAAGTAAACTTGAATACTTCAGCCTCCGTAATTCCTCCTCTTAAAATGAAATGTTGCATTTCATTTTTATTGCTAAAAAACTCCGATTTCTACTTAAGAAACTTGTTGGAGTATAGCTATTTTTAGCAGTTTAGTCAATTTAAAGTTCATATATTCTGCTAAATAAACGGCTCATTCAATGAGCCGTTTATTATTGCTTAACAGAGCCATTTATGCCAGAATTAAAGAAAAGAAATACTATGTATTTATTATTCGATATTGGCGCAACGAATACCAGATTAGCGGTTTCGAAAGATTTGCAATCATTCCAAGAGCCACGAATTATTCCAACAGATCAATCTTTTGATGTGGCTGTTAAAAATATGGTGGCCACCGCCTTAGAGCTTTCTAAGGGCGAGCATATTTTAGCAGCAGCAGGTGGAATTGCAGGCCCGCTTGATAAAGAAAAATCAAAGCTGGTTGTTGCCCCAAATATTCCAGACTGGGAGAATAAACCATTACAAAAAGAATTAGAAGGCGCATTTAATGGGCCAGTATTTTTAGAAAACGATACCGCAATTATAGGACTGGGCGAGCTTGCAGATGGAGCGGGCAAAGGTTCTGAAATATTTTCTTATATTACGATAAGCACTGGCTTAGGTGGCTGCAGGTTTGTTGATGGGAGAATAGATAGAAGCGCCTTTGGTTTCGAGCCTGGGCATCATATTATAGATGCCGACAGAACCTATATGAATGGAAGCAATCCAGAAGGCCATATAGAAGGGTTTGTTTCTGGTGCTGGATTTAAAAAGAGATTTGGCAAAAACCCGGAAGAGATTAACGATGAACAGGTTTGGGAAGAGGCGACACATGCGCTTGGAATTGCTTTACATAATATTATTTTATTATGGTCTCCAGATACTATGGTTATTGGTGGCTCGCTTACGAAAAAACTTGAAATAGAAGCAATTGTAAAGGAGGTAGAAAATACGATGGTTATATTTAAAGAGTTGCCAGAAATAAAAAAAGCAGAGCTTGGTGATATTGGTGGGTTGCATGGAGCAATGGCATACCTTCGTCAAAGAATAGAATTGTAGTTTTCCACATTGCGCAATAGCTTTGGTTTTAGTACACTTATTTGGAAGTAAAAAATAATATGTACCAAAAGAAAAGAATAAAGCATTTTTTTGAACCGCCTCTGGCGAAACAAAAAATATTTCATTCTTTTCTTTTTCTTCCTCATCACAATCGGCGATAATATCGCCGGTTTTTTTGTGCTAAGAAATTAGTACAGGCACATCGAACCTGAAAGCAGAGACTTATGTGTGAAGACACACTTCAAAGAAGAGAACCTGAACTAACCAACCACGATGCTGCCGACGATCACACAGGGCATCCTGCTCCACGTATATCGTTTGCGGATCTGATGGTTGGACGACGAGAAATACCAGTACAGCTTGGCGGACCGCTGGATGCTCGTCCTGAAAAGTACCGTCGTGGATAGCTCGCTCGTGCACCCAGGGGTTGTGAACGCAATTCCCCTGGGTGCCTGTCGTTTGAGGCTATTTTTTAGTATACTAATACTATCTGCATTTAAAGCAGCTACATTTTATAATACTATTCACTATGATTCGTTCCAAAAAGCTAGCGAAAATTATTTTAACACTGTTTATTTTTAGTTTTGTTGTTTTGCCTGTAGCTCAGGTAGAAGCGCAAAATGTATATAGTTTTCAGTTGCCAGGTGATACAGCATCAACTCAAACAACAGATACTACAACTACAATAGATCAAACAACCGATACGGTTACTACTGATACAACCACAACAGAAGATACTTCCGACAAAAAAGGAGAAGACAATAAAGATAAGGATGAAGATAAAAAGGTAAAAGAAGAAGAGAAAGAAGATAAGAAAGAGAAAAAGACAAGTTTTAAAGAAGTTACAAAAGCAGAGAAAGATAAAATTATAGAAGATCGTAGAAAAGCTACTATCGCACGAAAAGCACGATACGAAGCTCAGCGGAAAGCATGGCAGGACGTATTGCAACAGCGAATTGATAAACAGCGAGAATTACGAGAGGCTATTGCGCGAACGCGAGAAGAAATTTATAAAAAAAGAAGAGAAATTCAACGCTTAAACGAGCTTCGACAGGCTATTATCCAGGGGCCTTCAACAACAACCCCAGATCAAGCAATAGAAACGCCGGTAACACAAGCAGAGGAGACGTTTGAAATTCCAATAGAGGCGCCAGTTCCTTCGGCATCAACAGCACCAAGCACTTCAAGTGTTACAGTCGAAACAAAAGAGCATGAAGACATTAGCGTTTTTTCTAATAGACTCAAAGGAGACGAATTTGAGGAGGAAGAAAAAATTCGAGTTATTATTAAATATAAAAATGCACCGACCACCACAAAAAAAGATGATATCGCAACAGTAGGTGGGGAAGTAAAAAGAGAGATGAAAGACACGAAAGCTGTTGCTGCAGATCTTTCACAATCAGAACTAGATAATTTGCTTGCCGATGGTGATATTGAACAGATTGATATAGATAGAGAGGTTGCCCTTCTTGATACAGAGCTCGATAATTCTTGGGGAGTAAATAATATTTTTTCTGGAAGCGCTCATACAGAAGGTTTAAAAGGGACGGGCATTAAAGTTGCCATTTTTGATACAGGGATAGATTATAATCACCCGGATTTAAAAGGAAGTTATGCTGGTGGATATGATTTTGTGAACGATGATGCAGACCCAATGGATGACAACGGGCATGGTACTCATGTTGCTGGAATTATTGCGGCAGCAGATAATAATTCTGGTGCGGTTGGAGTTGCTCCTAATGTTCAAATATATGCATTAAAAGTGTTAGATGAAAACGGAACAGGCTATGCAAGTGATTTGGTTGCAGCACTTGAGTGGGCAATGGCAAACGGAATACACATAACGAATTTAAGTTTTGGTACGGTTCTTGACCCTGGCTCCACGGTAGAGCAGGCGTTTTTCGATTCAAATGCTGCTGGTATTTTAAATATTGGAGCGGCTGGAAATTCTGGCACGTGTGATGGAGGTACTAATACGGTTAATTATCCAGGGAAATATTCATCGGTGTTGGCGGTAAGCGCCACAGATAAAGATCAATCACGTCCATGTTTCTCGAGCACTGGGGCAGAGGTAGAAGTTGCTGCTCCTGGGGTTGATATTTATTCAACATTACGAAGTGGTGCATACGGAACATTAAACGGTACCTCTATGGCTGCGCCTCATGTTTCTGGAGTTGCAGCGCTTATTTATTCGAACGGAATTGCAGACGGAAATGCTGATGGAAAAATAAGTGACGACATATGGTTGCAAATTACTTCGACAGCAGACGACCTTGGATCTGCTGGAATAGATACTCATTTTGGGTATGGAATTGTGAATGTTGAATCCGCGCTTGCGATTGAATCTACAGTAGAACTTGATCCAGCGTTGTTTGCTACTGTTTCGACAGATAAAAATAATTATGTTGTGTCGAGCGATCGTCTAGTGACTATTTCGGTTCAGGTAACGAACGAGCAGCTCCAATCGGTGAGCGGCCTGAAGGATACGGCATTTACATTAAGAATAAATGGTCTGGATAAATCAGACGCCACCTTTACTGAAACTGGTTCTTCTGGGACATATACCACTACGTATACTATTGCAAACCTTTCGGCAGGACTTCATTCTATTAGTGTGTCAATAAAAGATCTTCGGGATATTTCTGGAACAGGGAATGGGAAGTTTATTATTCAAGCCTCGGCCGGTGAGAATATTTCTACTCAAATAGCATTAATAGATTATACGCCATTTTTAGACAGCGAAGGGAGAACGAATCTAGATATTACAACGCAAATAACAGATCAGCTTGGAGGTGCTGTAGAAAAAGCGACAGTAGTAATGAATCTTGCTCATGAATCGGGACAAGCGTGGGCTGGGGCGAATCTTTCTGACGAGGAAGGGAAAGTACGGTTTAGTTTAAAAAATGTTTGGCTCGGGTGTTTTTCTACAACCATAACAAGCATTACGAAAACCGGGTTCGCCTGGGATGGAACAACTCCAGAAAACAAATTTTGCTTTACCCGTGCAAAAAAGCAAACTCAACCAGACCCAGATGCTGGTCTTACCGAAGAGCAAAAAGATTTTAGAGTGTTTGAAAAAGACCGTTCGACTCAGTTGCAAAAGATAAGTAATGAATCTCAACAGCTTACAGAAACAACAATAGAGACTCTTGCTTTACGGCTAGGTGTTGCAAGAAACTCTGAGAGAGAAGATATTGGAAATAAACTTGTGGGGAGGGTTGTTTCTGATGATGTGTCATCAATAATTAAAGACCAGGTGTTTACATTTATTACCTACGGAACAGAAACATCTATCCCGCTTGGGGCTGGAGAGCGTGCTGGGGTAGTAAATTCGTTCCAGGAAGCATATGGGTATTTGCCAAGACTTGCGAGTGATTGGGAAGAAGTACTAAAAATCGCAAACGGTAGATGGCCCTCTAAACGGAGCCTTTCTCGTGAAGTTGATGCAATGGAGCGATTTGAGAGGATTTATCTGCGCGCTGCAGACAGGGATAAGTCTTTCGATGATGCCGCTGTCATAATTATGGCGTATGGATTACGAATCGGAGATAGAAAATTCGATAGCGAAAAACAAGCAGCCGATATTTTTGAAGATATTTTTGACTACGCTCCAAATTCTGCTACCGATTGGGATATGGTTCGGGCAATCGCATACAGTGGTGCTACACGGTAAGACTAAATTTAAAATTCGAATGAAAGAAAATAAAAAACGGCTCATCCAGATGAGCCGTTTTTTATTGAAGAGTATAGGTTGCATTAGAACCACTTCTTTTTCTTAAAGTAGGCAAGCATAAGAAGTGCGGCCACAAGCATTATGCCGAGTGCGAATGGGTAGCCATATCTCCATTGCAATTCTGGCATATGAATAAAGTTCATGCCATATAATCCAGTTAAAAAAGTGAGGGGAATAAAGACTGTTGCAATAATCGTAAGCACCTTCATAACTTCGTTCATTCCGTGGGTCATTTTTGAAAGATGCACATCGAGAAGATTCGAAAGCATATCACTAAATGTTTCTGTTGTATCCATTATTTGAATGGTATGGTCGTATACATCTCTAAAGTAAAGTTTGCTTTCTTTGCCTATAAGTTTCGATTCTGAACGCTGCATGTTGTTAATAACCTCTCGAAGAGGCCAAACAGAGCGTCGAATAAAAATAATATCTCGTTTAAGCGCATGAATTTTTTCCATTGTGTGTTGGTTGGGATGGGAGAAAATTTGTTCTTCGATTTTTCCGATTTTTTCACCAATATGTTCGAGCACAACAAAATAATTATCTACAATCGAGTCAATTAAAGAATAGGCAAGAAAATCGCTTTTGCTTGTTCTTATTCTAGATTCGTTTTTTCTAATTTGTTCTCTAATGGGATTAAATACATCGCCATCAGCTTCTTGAAAAGAGATAACAAAATTATCGCCAAGAAGAATACTTACCTGTTCTATGAATGTTTTTCCTTTCGTAGAATTATACGAAAGCATTTTAAGTACCGTGTAAATATATTTTTCGTGGTCTTCGGTTTTGGGCCGTTGATCTGTGTTGGTTATATCTTCAAGCACCAACGAGTGAATATCAAACGCGTTGCCAAGTTCTGCTATTTGTTTGACATCGTTAACCGTGCTGACGTTAATCCAGCTAACACTTTTTTTTGTTTTAAGCGGCGCACACGCGGCTGATTTTTTTACTTTCTTTTCCTGAAAAGTTTTTGGAGTGTAATCTATGATCGATATTTCAGCGCTCTGTTTTTTTGTGCGATTTTGAAGAAGCGTTCCAGGAGGAAGCCCCGCCTTTTCTGATCTGTGTTTTGATATCATATCCTTTTTGTTTCTTTTATGTCTTTATTGTACATCACCCAAAAGACTCTTACAACGTTTTTAATTAAAGAAGATGCCTGTGCTGGAGAATTCGTTTGTGGATAACTTTCACACTCATTTGTCAATATGATGTATTATAAAAGATAGAAATATTATTTTAGAAAACTATTTTTTTTAAAGGTTCTATGAACAACGCTTACAAAGCATGAAATTCGTGCTCACTTTGTAGCGGACCTTTCGCTTTTCGGTTGTTAATGTGCAGCATGCTTTTTGCTGCTCTTTTTATTTTGAGCAGTTCAATTGCTTTTGCTCAAGAAGCTACAACCACAGCAGGTTCGCAAGATACTACAGTTGAAGTAACTGATCAATCTGCTGATGAAACAGCAGATGGAGTAATAGTCGAAGAAGAATCATCTTCCGAAGAAGCTCTTATAGATGAAGCTGTTACGATTGAAGATTTAGGCGCCCAGCCAGCTTCGATTTTACCAGACAGCCCTTTTCATGTGTTTAAGCGTTGGGGCCGAGGAGTTCAAGAAGCATTTACGTTTGATCCTATTGCAGATGCTGCATTAAAGCTCGAGCATGCAAACCAGCAGCTCGCAGAAACAAAACAACTTATCGACGAAAGCGGATTAGCGAATGTAAATCCGATTGTTATTCAAGGGGCTATTGCAGCATTTAATAATAAACTTACCGATGTTAGAGAAACAGCTATTGCTTTAAAAGATGAAAAAGTTGGGAACCCAGAGGCGGTAGATGCACTTCTTACGGAAGTTACTGAAAAGCAGTTAAAGCAGCAAAAAGTTCTTGAGAGCATTGCAGTTGATGTTTTCGAAATTAAAGAAAATGCTGAAATAACAGGCGAAGGTGAAGTGCTGGAGATAGAAGCAGTGCTTGCGCAGGTTGAAGACACTCGGAGCGATGCGTTATCAAATCTTACTGATATATTACTAGAAGTAGAAGATACTGCTGATGCTGTTGGATTGCGACTTGTAGATGTTATGGAAAGCCAATCAGGATCTACTTTTAAAGATTTAAAAAATTTAGAAATTTTAGAGGCTATTCGTAGTAAAGTCCCAGATTCTGCACAGGGTGCTATCGATAGGGCAAAAGAAACAACATTAGCAAATTTTGAAATAAAAATTCAAGATCTGCCTTCTGGAGTGCGTGCTGAAAGATTTGAAAGCTATGTAGAGAATGCTACTTCGGACGAAACATTACTACTTTCGTTACTTGATCAGATAAAACAATCAACCGGCCTTCCTCCAGATGTGTTAGCTTCTATAGAACAAGCTAAAGAAATTGCTGTAAGAAAGTTCGAAGATAAACTCAGGTATATAGATGATTATAGGGTAGAACAACGTTACTTTAAGCGTTTTGAAAACGGTTCAGTTGACGATTTGGTTGTGCTCGAAGAGTTGAAAAATCGAATGCGAGCAGAAAGCGAAGAATTGCGACGAATGGAGGAGCTTCATACTGCTTCAGTTGCAGACTTTAAGAGTGCATTTACCGACGCTCAGTCTCAAGATCAGGCAGATCTTTTCCAAAGGCTTTCCAGAGAAATGGAAAATAATCCATCACCTAAAACATTCCGACTACTTCAAGAATTGGAAGATGCTGTTCGATCCGATCCAACGAAAGCAGCTTTCTTAGATTCATTAGAAGATAGAATGCAGGGAGAGTTTGAGCGACGATTCGAACAAGAAGGCGACAGATTCATGGATCGAATTGCAACACTCGATCCTCATGACATGAACGCGTACGATAATGTTGGATTCAGTGCTTCTTTTGTAGATAGTATTTCTCAAAATCAAGTGGGGAAGTTTAATGATTTCATGCAAGACGTGTATATTCCAGAAGATTTCGACAGATTCCATGAGCGTTTCTTCGACGCTCCGGAAGATGTTATTCGAAGAATTAAAGATTTCGATGATGGGTTTGATAAAACCATTCAATTTAAAATGAGAAAAATGGAAGAGGTTCGAGCCGATCAGGAAAGAGAAATAGAGAGAGCACGAATAGACTACCAAGAACGAGAAGTTCATTTTGAATTCGATAGATTACAACGCCAAGAAGATGATGAATTTTGGAGCAAAATAAACCAAATTCCATGGGAGAATTTTGCAGAACGACAAGTGTTGTGGGATCAAAAAATTAATAATGCGTATAATAGAGTCGAAGCGAAATTTGCAGAACAAAGACGCATTTTTGAAGAAAGAATTGCGAATGACCCCTGGTGCGATGAGGTTTGTAAACAAATTCAGGTTCAGTTCTTAGAACAAGAATTACGACACGAAAAAGAACGACTCTCAGACGATTTTACTCGAGAAAAAAATAGAATAGAACTTGAACAATCTCAGTTCCAACAGAACGATCCATTTGCTGGTGTTTGTAATGGCCCAGAGGAATGCGAGCAGTATTGTAGCACCAACCCAAATAATCAGGCTTGTGGAATTTTTGTAACAACATTCCAAGTTTTCTGTGATCCTCCTGGGTTTATAGATCAAAGTGGGCAGTGTGTATATCCGAATAATCCGGACGATCCATATCTTCCCTATTTAGTAGATTGTACAGAAGGGCAGTATTACGATCCAGGCGTTGCCAGTTGTGTGCCAGATCCATATTATCAGCCACCAAGCGATTTTGTGAATTGTGGCCCAGGAATGTTCTGGGATGATCAATTTGGGCACTGTAAGCAATTCGAAAATCAAGGAAACGATTGTGGCCCAGGTGCCTATTGGGACTTTTCAAGTGGAACGTGTTTCCCAATCGATGGCCCAATTACTCCGGGGATATGTCCTGATTATTACGAGCCAGTTTGTGGTGTAGATAATGTTACTTACAGTAACGAATGTCAGGCTCGATCTTCGCAAATTGCTATTCAATACTTTAATTCTTGTGGTGATTTTGCAACTCAATGTTCACATGATGAATATTGGGCACCAGAAGTTGGGCAATGTTTGTTTGAAGGCTCTTACATTCCATCTAACCCAGGGCAGTGTGATGGTGGTTGGTTCTGGAGGAATGAAGGGTATTGTGAAAAAGATTCGTCTCAAACACAGTGTGCGGCAACCTCTTGTGAACCGAGCTGTGGATCTAATAGCTACTGTCAATATAACCAATCAGGATGTGCAACCGGTTGTGTTGATGTGTGTCCAGCAGGTCAAGTATACGAAAACGGAAGCTGTACTGGTTCTACAGATCCAGGAAATAATGAAAATTGGGTAAGCCATTCTTGGAAATTTAGTGACGGTTCTTGGGAGACGTCTTCTATTTTAGGAAGAACAGATTCAGCATACCTCGATTTTATCGCGCGAACAGACGCACAATGTTTAACAAGCTCGCATAATCAATTCGCATGGAGGCCAGATGCAGGAAACGATTCAGATTGGAATTGGGAAAACTTTGGTATTCCCGAGTGTTCAGGAACAGCTACTAATTATTGTCCGCCCCCAAGCTGGTGGGATTCTGTAAGCAATTCTTGTCAATCTGCAGAGAATCCTGGCGATGCAAATACCTGTCCGGGCTTTGCCTATGATATGTGGGATACTAATGGAAATAGATATTGTGTATTAAACAATGTTCGGTCGTGTAGCGGTAGTTATCCAGATTATCTTAATGCAGATACCTACAGCGTAGATTATTGTCCTAGCGACGACACAACTCCGGTCGTAAACGACAATTGTCCAGCTGGTACGCATTCTCATGTAGAAGATAGCGGTTACTGTATTAACGATGCCGATGATTATAGTGGGCTCTGTTATTCTGTTGACGGTGTTACGAAAATTTCGTGTCCTTCTTCTGTGCAACCAGATTTTGAAGATTGTCCAGCAGGTTCGTATTGGGATCAATCAACATATCAGTGTGTAGGCGGAGATACGACATGTAGCCCAACACTATTTAACGATTGGCAATCGTCTTCAACCTGTAACTATAATGAATGTTCAGATGGGTGTAATTTCGAAAATGCTTGTCCGGTTTCCTGTTTAGACACCACAACTACTACTGCGTGTAATTATGATGGCGTCTGTAATGGCAGCGAAACAGAAGTAACGTGTTCAGCCGACTGTGTGCCAACAACAACGGAATACTGTGGTGATAACATTTGTAATAACGATGAATCTATCTCTACTTGTTATTCTGATTGTCAGACAGGGACAGGCCAATGTCCTGCAACTTCTGCAAATAATTATAGTGAGTCCTATAGTTGTGATTATTCACAATGTTCTGAAGGCTGTAGTTTCGATAGCCAAGGATGTCCTACAACTTGTTCAACAGCAGAGGATATGTGCGCAAATATGGATGGTTGGCATTATGATTCATCTACTACTACGTGTGTAAGAGATGGAGTTACCTGTAGTAACTCTAATGCCTGTTCTGCATGTCCAACAACAAACGATCCGGCTGCTTATTCGACTTCGTGGTGCCAATACGATAACGACGGCTGTCCAACATCTTGTCAGGATTCAAGTTCAAGCGGCTGGTGTGGTGACAACAGCTGTAATAATGGCGAAACAACAAGTTCATGTTCTCAAGATTGTGGAGGAGTGGACGGAGTGGATGGAACGCTTAGCTGTCCATCTGGCTATCACTCGCATGATGGTGAGGATTACTGTATTAACGATGCCGATGATTATAGTGGTACCTGTTACAATGGCTCTGGAACAACAGTAATAACATGCCCTGGCGCTGGATCTGGTGATTATGGGGTTTGTACTGGTTACACGGATTCTACTTCTTGTACAAGTGTAACTAATTGCTATTGGATGGATTCAAGTTCTTATTGTTACTATGATAGTAGTGGAGGAACTTCAACAGAATGGTGTGGTGATAACATCTGTAACAATTCCGAGACAGACAGCTCTTGTCCTTCTGATTGTGGGTCTGGAAGTTCCATTTCAGGCTATTGTGGCGACAATGTTTGTGATAGCAACGAAGATCCAAATTCCTGTTCATCTGATTGTGGCGGAGGCTCAACACCAAATTATTGCGACGGAATTTGTGGAAATGGAGAAGATTCATCCTGTCCAGGAGACTGTGGCACCACTTCAAGTAGTTGTCCATCAACGCTAGCAAATGATTACGGCGGTTCTTATACGTGCAGTAGTACGTGTTCTGGTGGCTGTAATTATGACGGAGAAGGTTGTCCTTCTACTTGTTGGGAATCAACCGCTGGCTATTGTGGCGACAATGTTTGTGACAGCAATGAAGATTCAAATTCCTGTTCAGTTGATTGCGGAAGTGTTCAAGGAACTCGAGTAGGAGGCACCGATAAAGGAGTGTTTCGATCTATCTTTCAATTCTTTGGTAATCTATTTTAATCCACACGCGCTATGATTAACTCACGACGCTCACACACCCTTCTTGTTCTTGTGGCAGCAGTAGCATTTGTATTAGTAGGGGTGTATGGGTATAGTAGAGGCGTTATTTCCGAGTCACAAAAAACTGCGTATAATAAAGCGCCGGTAAATGCAACTCAAGTACTTGGGGTTATAATTTCTGATGATTACGTGAATCCTTTTACGGGCGATAGTAACGCGCATTTCGCGTATCCTGTAGAACAATTGAGGGGGTGTCGTAATCTATCAGAGTGTACGAAGCTGTGCTCTCAGCCGGAGAACTTTCAGCGATGCTCCGTTTGGAACAGGAGTTTATAAATCAGTTAAACAATGACACAGCGCTTAATGCGCTGTGTCTTGACATATCGATGGAAATTTGATTGTATTAATAGTTCTGCAAAAGGGCATAGTGTATCTTGGGAGGGAGAACTATTGTGTTAGATTCGTTGCATCAATCGCCGTATGCACTGAGGGAACATGGAGTTTCCCAGGCAGACCTTCTAGCGGCCATTCGTTGTGGGCGCAATGGAATCACTCAAGCATGTAACAACCGAGTGATTCCAGGACTGGGCGCCTCAAGATGGCTTGCTCAATTCACTGGGGTTACTCCAGATTTAGAGAACGCGCATGTCTTGGAGTGGGCAGAAGTAACGACTGGGATGAGCATACTTTCAGGCGATATTCCGCCAGATCCAGAGATAATCACGGGCGTAACTCTCGTGATGGGGCGGGTAAGTCAGGCGGCGCTTGTTTCAGAAGACGGAATACCTGAAGAGGTCTATTCTGGGTTGTGGATGGAGGTAATACGTTTCCTCTGTTTGGAATTTGGGGGTGCTTCTCCTTCAGAGTATATCAAACTCGTACTTGGTGGATGCCTCGCGTTGAGGAAAAACATCTTACCAGATTCCAATGTACTGGGCCGGCAAGTTATTGCGGCCCTTCTTTTATTTAATAATCTTTTTGCTTTAAATAAAACATGATATACTAAGTGCGTATTCCAAAAGAAATATCCATGGCAAAAACAAAGAAACAGAGAACACAAAAAGAAAATAGTGTTTTGGATTCGATCGGACTTTCTTCTCCGCAGTCGGTAGCTTTTGTGTTATTCGAGGAAAACACCATTCGGGTTGTTGTTGCTGGCCCACGAAGAGTAAACCAAATGACAATGACGGTTTCAAAGAAATCGCTTTTTACAAGTGCTTTTTCTTCGCGATCACAAAAAGGAAAAACATCTGCAGCTGGAGATTTAAAAAAAGATATTCTTATTTTTGTATACGATTCAATCCGCAGGTATTCTCGCCGGCACTATAAAGTAAAAATTCCATTGGTAATTATTGGTGGAAATTGGAAAGGCATAGAAGCAGCAAACGACGCCATTGAGAAAGAACTTGGAATGCCAACTATTTTACGATCTAGTTCAACGGTACGTCATTTGTTAGAAATTTTTCTCTCACGAATACAGACCGAACGAACAGAAGAAATGTCGACAGTTGTAAAGAAGAATGGTTTAAGAAGAAAATTACACTTTATTGTACCAATTATTTCTATTGCAATAGGCGTGTTGCTGTTGTTGTCGACGCTTATAGTTGTGGTTTGGTATCAAATAGCTCCTGGAGGATTTGCAGAAACAGTTCAAGACACATTGTTATGGAGAAATAGTCTTGAACGAACGTTTGTATTAGATTTTCAATTACAAGGGCAGTCCTCGTTAAAAGATGTTATTGCTGCACGACAGCTGGTTCTTACCCAAGATGGGGTGGTAGAGATAGTGCCAACAGGCCAAAGAACAATTCAGTATCCATTAATAGCAAAAGCGCGAATATTTAATGATACAGAATCAGAATTACCATTGGTAGAAAGAACGCGGCTCGAAACACCGTCGGGAGATATTTTGCGCACCATTGAAAGTGTTGTTGTTCCTGCTGGTGAATCACTGGCTACAGATGTTGTTGCCGATGATACGGATTTGGAGGAGGTTTTCCCGGTGGAATTACGTTTTCCAGCTCTTCTTCATACTCAAATAGAAAAAACGGTGACAGCACGTATAGAGGCGGCAGCATTCAGGCCAGTGAAACAAGCAGAAACATTTATAAAAGAAGACGAACTCGAACTTTCTCGTCAGCATTTAAGATTATCGTTAAAAGACGCATTGTTAACGCAGGTAGATTGGGATAGGTTTGCAAAGCTTGATAGTGGGACACTAAAACTGATTAATGAACAACTCGATACCCCGGCTGGTGTAGATACAGATACAAAAGCAACACTTAAGGCGACTGGTTCATTGTTTGTTTCTATAGTGGAAAAAGACGAAATAGAAAAAGCATTGATTGGAAGTGTTGTTACACGAGTGGGTAAACCTACTGAACTTATAACATGGAGGGTAACAAATTTCGCCTACCAAACAGATACATCAAAAGGAACGCTTGTTGTAGATGCAGTGTTTGCAGAATAAAAAGAATTTTAAAAAATTAAAAAATCCCCGCAAGGGGATTTTCTAGTCTTGAGCAAGAACGCATCCCCAGATAGAAATATCGGTTTGTTGTTTAATTTTTTTGGCGGCTTCTTTTAATGTCGTTCCTGTTGTTGTTACATCGTCTAGTAAAAGAATGGTGCCTTCTTGTGGTGTTTGTGAGGAGCATTCGAATGCATCTTTAATATTTTGAATACGTTTTTCTTTGCTAAGCATTATTTGAGAAGGAGTATATTTTTTTCGAGATAGTATATTTGGAATAAATGTTATTGAAGGTGGTAGAAAGTTCCCGATTTCATCGTTTTGGTTAAATCCTCGTTCTCGGTATCTTCTTGGGTGAAGAGGAATAGCAATAGCCCAAAGCGGCGTGGTTATTGCTCCTCTTAAAAGTGCATGTGAAATAGCCGAAGAAAGAATAGCTGAGAGTGGTTGTGCTAAAACCCTCTGTCCGGAGTATTTAAGCAGATGGATTGCTTGTGCAATGTCTGGTGCTTCTTGGTAAATATGGGCTGCGATAATTCCAGAAAGAGGTGAGTCTTTTTCTAGATAAATATTCGGAGTAACTCGAGAAAGAATTTGTTGGCATGGCAAACAAATACTCTCACCATATGCATTGCAGCGAATACAAAAGGAAGGAAAAATGGCCTCTCTGAGTAAAATAGCAGGACGTTTTATTAAGGACATGTCCAAAACCTATCACAGAATTCAGAAAGGGTTTTTCGAATCTGGAATAGCTTAAGATTGCGATATTTTTTTGGACATATCCTGAATTATAATCGATTTTCCTTTGGTTGTTATTTTTATGTTGCCAGGTTTTTGCTTGGAAGATAAAAGTTTGTTTGCGATGGGGGATTCAATAAGGTCTTGAACAGCTCGTTGCACACCTCGTGCTCCATATTGAGGATGGTATCCTTTTTGAGCAATAATTTTTAAAGCGGCTTGTGAAATCGAAAATGAAATTCCCATCTGAGAAAGCTGTGTTTTTATAGTATGCGTACTCTGGAGTGCTATTTTTTCGAGGCTGGGAAGTGTTAGTTGGTCAAAAATAAGAATTTTATCAAGACGGTTTAAGAGTTCTGGAGCAAAAAAATCCTTAACTTTTTCTGAAACGTCTTCGTGAATATCCTTTAAGTTTGTGTGTGGAGTGTGCTCTGCGTTATTGAATCCTATTTTTTTTGTATTAAAGTGTTCTCCTCCAAGGTTAGAAGTAAGGATAATTGAGGTATTATGAAAATATACTTTTCTTCCGGTACCATCTGTTACTGTTCCTTCGTCTAATATTTGAAGCAGTATCTGAAAAACTCGTGGGTGAGCTTTTTCTATCTCATCGAACAATATAACGCTATAGGGTCTTAACCGGACTTTATCGGTAAATGGGGTTTCTTCTTTGTAGCCAACATATCCGGCAGGTGCGCCTAAAAGTTTAGAGACATTAAAGCTTTCGGAAAATTCGGACATGTCTATTTGAATAAGAGCACTCGAGGTTCCGTAAACTTTTTCGGCGATAGTTTTTGCTGTAAGAGTTTTTCCAACGCCAGATGGTCCTAAAAACAGAAAAGAAGAGCGTGGTTTATGTTTAGCAGTAAGGCCAGCAAAATTTCTTTTTAGAACATTCGAAATTTCTTTTACACTACGGTTTTGTCCAACAATAGCGTTGCTGAGTTCTTTTTCTATTGTTTGAGAAATTTTCGAGGGTGTTTTTTCTAAATCTTCAACAGGAATATGAGAAATTCGAGAAACAACAATCGCTATATCATGAGCATCTACGTTGCCGTGAAGGGGAGTGGAGGTGTTTTTGTTTTTGTCCGAAAGTCTTTTTAATTCTTTTGAAAGCTCACTATTTTTTTCTTTTATTGCCTGAGCTTTTGTGAAGTTTTCTTCTCGAATCATTTTTTCTTTAAGCAAGGAGTTTTTTTCTAGCCGAGCTTGGAGTTCGAGAATTTTATGATTCAAAGATTTAGCTGGAGTGGTCGTTTTTTTTCTCGAACATGCTTCGTCGATAAGGTCTATTGCTTTGTCAGGGAAAAATTTATCAGGAATATGTCTGGCTGCTAATTCTGCTGCTGTTGTTATTGCCTCATCTAATATTTGTGTCCCATGAAATTGTTCGTACACTGGGCGAAGACCTTTTAAAACTTCTATGGTTTCTTCCTTGCTTGGTTCTTCTATAACAATCGGTTGAAATCTTCGATCAAGTGCGGCATCGCCTTCGAATATTTTTTTGTATTCCTCGAGGGTGGTTGCTCCAATACAAGAAATGTCGCCACGAGCGAGTGCTGGTTTTAGCATGTTAGCAGCATCAAGGCTGCCAGAAGCAGAACCAGCTCCTATGATGGTGTGGATTTCGTCTATAAACAAAATAATATTTTTATGGGTTTTTGCTTCGTCAATAATTTGTTTAAGTCTACTTTCAAATTCACCTCTATACATTGTTCCCGCAACAATCATTCCCATATCAAGCGCATATACTTTTTTGTGCTGCAAAGATTCGGGAACAGATCCATGAGCTATTCGCTGTGAAAGCCCTTCTATTATTGCTGTTTTACCAACTCCCGGGTCGCCAAGCAAGAGCGGGTTGCTTTTGGTTCTTCTTGAGAGAATATGAATAATACGATCAATCTCATCGAGTCTCCCTATAATAGGATCCATTGCCTGGGCTGTTTCATGGTGAGTAAGATGGTTTGCAAAGTATTCAAGCGCAGGAACTGGGCTCTTTTTTTCTTTTACTTCTTCTTGCTGGTCTATTTTTTCTTCGAATTCTTCTGGCGTAAACGGTTTAGTAATTTCAGAAAATTTTGAAGTACTTTTAAGTACTACTGAAATGTGGCGATCAAATACATCTTTCGTTACTCCTTGTGAGTCTATAATCGAACTCAATAATGTGTTGTTGCTATAAAAAAAACTCGCAAGAATATGTTCGCTCCCAATATATGGATGTCTAAACTCATATGCGAGCACAGCGGCTTTTTCTAAAAGCTTTATGGCATCTTCAGATATTTTTACCGTATTGGGTTCATGCGAAGGCATAAATGAATGCATGCCTTCTATTTTAGCGGCTAGCGAATATGAAAGGTTAAGTTTGTTTAAAATTTTTGAAGCTAATCCATGCGGATAGGAAAACAAACCAGCAAGCAGGTGTTCTGGTGTTAGCTCTCCGCTTCCTTCTGTAAGTGCAAGAAGTGAAGCTTGTCTCATTATTTGTTTTACGTTGTGGCTTATTTTATCGAACATACTTGAAGGAATTTCTAATTACACTAATGAGTAATTTCTAATTAATCACCAAAAAACAAATCCCAATGGTTTTTTAGTGTGTTGCTCAGCGTTTATGAATAGTATAGGGAAACGACACTAATAAAACAATTAATTATTGGAGTTTGGGTCCTTGGTTATTGATTAATGTAATTAGAAATTAGGTTAATTAGTTATTAATACAACCTCTTAGATTAACCTATAATTCGCCGAAAGGTAGTATGGTTTGAATGATTGTTGCTGTCAAGAATGCATAGTACCCCAGATATATATATGATATACTATACTCTAGAAGAGGAAATATATCTTTACCTTTTGTTTTTGGTTAATAGAAAAATTATGGGGCTTTTTTCTCAGCATAAAAATTATATTGGAATAGATTTTGGAACTTCGAGTGTTAAACTTGTTGAGCTAACACAGGTTCAGGGCGAACCACGGCTTGTTACGTATTCTTACACAGACGACGTGTCTCAGATTATTCGTTTAAATACCCCTCAATCATATCAGCAACTAGCGGCTATTGTTCAAGATATGTGTAAAAAAGCGCATACGCAATCAACTCATGTGGTTGCTGCACTCCCAAATTTTGCGGTTTTTAGTTCTGTTATAAGTGTTCCATCGCTTAAAAAAGATGAATTAGAAAGTGCGATTCAGTTAGAGGCAAAAAAGTTTGTTCCAATGCCAATAGAAGAAACTATTCTGGATTGGAGAGTTATAGATAAACCAGAAGAAAGCAAACCAGAAAAGATTAAAAAGCAAAAACCATCACAATTAAAAGACGAAAAAACGCAGAATTCAAAAAGCGATCACATGGAGGTTCTTATTACGGCTGCTCCTAAAACATTGGTAGAAAAATATCTTACAATTTTTAAGGCCGCAAAATTAAATTTATTAAGTTTAGAGACAGAATCATTTGCGCTTGCCAGATCTTTAGCAGGAAAAGATAGCTCAACATTTATGATTATCGACTTAGGGGCTATTTCTACCGATATTATTTTAATAGAGAATGGTGTGCCTGTTATTTCTCGCAGTATAGATGTTGGGGGGCAGACAATTACTGCCGCACTTAAAGAACATTTAGGAATAGATGAAAAACGAGCAGAGCAGTTTAAGAGAGATGTTGGAATGACAGCAGGGACCCAAGAAACAGAGGGGATGTCACGGCTTATTGCTTCGTCTTTTCAGTCTGTTATAAATGAAGTTCAGTATACGCTCGATTTATATCGCAACCGAAATAAAGGCACTGTGCAGAAAGTTGTTCTTGCTGGTGGCAGTGCATTTCTTTCTGGAATGCCCGAATATATAGAGAAAGCTCTGTCGTTGCCTGTCTATATCGGCGATGCTTGGCAGCAGGTAAGCTATCCTGCAGAGCTTAAGCCTGTGTTGGAGAGCTTGTCGCCTCGGTTTTCTATTGCGATAGGGCTTGCGCTTCGAGAGTTAGTTTAAGTTCCAATTCAATTTACCTGTATTATGCCAGCGCCTCCTGTACAAACAAAAAAAATAACTATAGCGGAATATCTTCTTCAGGAAAAGATTATAAGCCAGAAAGGTTTCGAGCAGATAGCAACCCAGGCTCATCAAAAAAATATTCCAATAGAGCAAGCATTTCTTGAAAGTGGTGTTATATCGGAACAAGATTTGCTGAAAGCAAAACAAGCAGTGTACCAGCTCGAGGCTATAGATCTCGAGCGTGTTAAAATTCCAGAAGAGGTAATGAACCTTCTGCCAAAAGAGCTGGCAGAAAATTATAAAATGGTTCCTTTTCAACGTGCTCAGGATATTGTCTCTATAGCATTAATAGACCCAACAGATTTAAAAGCACGAGAGGCCGCAGAATTTGTTGCACGTAATAAAGGTTTTCGGGTTCGTTATTTTCTTACAACACCAACTTCTTTGCGGACTGGATTAAAACAATACGGCGATCTTTCTGCCGAAGTCGAAGGTGCGGTTAGTGCAGCAGAAAAAAGAATAGAAGAAAGAAAAGAAGATACCGGTGAAAAAATTGGAGATGTTCAGGCCGTTGTTAAAAGCGCTCCAGTATCTAAAATTGTTTCGGTTATAATGAAGCATGCAGTAGAAGGAGAGGCTTCAGATATTCATATAGAGCCATTTGGTAACAATACTCGAGTACGATACCGTATAGACGGTGAATTATTTACAACGCTTTCGCTTCCTTTATATATTCACGATTCAATTGTTTCTAGAATAAAAGTATTAGCCAGTTTAAAAATAGACGAAACACGCAAACCTCAAGATGGAAGAATTCATATTGCAACCACAGAAAAGGACATGGATTTTAGAGTCTCTATTCTTCCGCTTGTTGGCCACGAAAAAATTGTAATGCGGCTGCTTGATACCTCGGGTAGTGCGCCAACGCTTGGAAGCCTTGGGTACCAGGGTCGAAATCTGCAAATTATAGAGAACACTATTTTAAAACCAAATGGAATGTTTCTTATTTCTGGGCCAACTGGCTCTGGTAAATCGACAACATTGTTTTCGGTTCTTACAAAATTAAACCGAGAAGGCGTAAATATTTCAACACTTGAAGACCCTATTGAATATAGAGTAAAAGGAGTAAATCAATCACAGGTCAGGCCAGATGTAGGGTTTAGTTTTGCTACTGGATTACGGTCTATGCTGCGGCAAGATCCAGATGTTATTCTAGTTGGAGAGATTAGAGACAACGAAACAGCTCAGTTGGCGGTGAATGCAGCATTAACTGGGCATTTAGTTCTTTCGACGCTTCATACAAACGACGCCTTTGGCGCGATCCCGCGACTGATGGATATGGATGTTGAGCCATTTTTAATTTCGAATACCCTGAATGCTATAGGCGCTCAGCGATTGGTCCGAAGGCTATGCGATGATTGCAAGAAAGAATATCCGTTGCCACAATATTTAAAACAAGAAGTAATGGACGAATTAAAAGCTATTCCTCTGAAAGCTTATTATCAGGGTCTAAATCCCCAGAAACCTACTTTTTATAAAGGACTTGGTTGCCCTCGATGTGGACATTCAGGCTATAAAGGCCGAGTTTCTATTGCAGAGACAATAGAGATTACATCTGAAATGAGAAGTATTATCGCAGAAGGCGTGAGAGGTGATGAAATTAAAAAACATATCTCTCAACAAGATTTTATTACCATGCGCCAAGAAGGAATATTAAAAGCTTTACAAGGGGTTACAAGTATAGAAGAAGTGTGGACATCAACACGATCGGATTAAGTTTGGGTTTTTGCGTATGGACAAAACACTTATTATAATAGAAGACGACACGTTTCTTTCTCAGATGTATGCAGAAAAATTTGAAGCTGAGAGGGAGTTTTCGGTTTTTGTTGGCGGCACAATGGCAGAGGGGCTTGCGCTTATAGAGAAGCATCCACCAGATTGTATTTTACTCGATATTGAACTTCCTGATGGCTCTGGTCTCGACGCCTTAGAGCAACTTCGGATTGAGGGTAAAATAAAAAATGCTGTTGTTATATTACTTACCAATAACGACGCAACCAGAGATATCGAAAGAGCTACCCGGCTCGGCGCAAAAGATTATTTAATTAAAGCTCACTTTACTCCACAAGAAGTTGTGGCACGCGTTCGGCGTGTATTATAAATACTGATATGGCAGAAAAGACAACACAACTCGAAGTCTCTCGGTTGCTTACAAAGGCTGTTCAAATGGGTGCTCAGGTAATGCATTTGCAACCAGGCGCATTACCCGTTATTCGTATTTCAGGTGAGCTGCGTTCACTTCAAGATGAGGTGATCGTAACAGTCGAAATGGTTCAGTCCATGTTCGACTTTTTAGCACTGCCGATTCATAAAGAACATCTCGAACGCGATAGACAAGTTATTTTTTCTACAGAGCTCGATAATCATCAACGCGTTATTTTACGAGCAGAGTGGGAGCGGGGCCGGTTAGTTGTTTCTGTACAATTTATTCATGCAAAAATTCATACCTTTCAAGAACTTGCAGTCCCTCCTGTAGTAGAAAGAATTGCTCAAAAAGAGAGCGGGCTTTTTATTATTTCCGGGCCATTCGACTCTGGAAAAACATCTCTTTGGACAAGTATTATAGAAACGATAAATACGAATCTTACAAAAAGAATTGTAACGATCGAGTCGCCGATAGAGCATGTTTTTGTAAACAAGAAGTCGTTTATCGAACAACGAGAAATTGGCAGAGATGTTACTTCTTGGGCTGCTGGCGCTCGTGGTGTCAAAGAAACAGATGTCGACTTATTAGGTGTAAGCGATTGTACCTCAGGAGAACAGCTTAAAGAGATTATTAATGTTTCAGAAGGAAAGACCTTGGTGATAATGATTATGGAATCGCTTTCAGTTGTTCATGCACTCGATATTTTACAGGGGTATTTTACCGCAGAAGAACAATCAAGCTGGCGAGCAGCACTTGCCCGTGCAACCGAAGCGATTGTGAATTTACGGTTATTGCCACGCGTTGGTGGCGGTCGGGTAATGGCATACGAGGTCTATGCTAAAGCACTTACTACTCAGTCTCTTGTTTCTCAAGGAAGCTTTTCTCAGCTTCCAAATGCAATGCATACAGCTTCTCAGGAAGGTATGCAAACATTAGATAGCGCATTGGTGTCGCTTGTGCGAGCGGGAAGTGTGTTGCCAGAGCATGCACTTGCAGAGTCTCAGAATCCTGATCAGCTTAAATCGATGTTTGGAAAATAAGAGGGAGAGATATGATGAATATACTAATTCGGCAGATATATTTAGTGATTCTTTCGTAGTTTGTATACTTTTAAAGCGTATGTAAATTTCTAATTGCACTAATTTCTAATTAACCTAATCAATAAACAATTATCTAATCACCAGTCTGCACGTGCGCTTATGCATTGTTGAGGTATTATTCATTAGTCATTGGTATTTGATTATCCCCCTTCGGGGATCGCCATGGGGGAGAAATTAGTGCAATTAGTGAATTAGAAATTTGGATATTTGATAACTTTATGCCACTTTTTAATTACAAAACAATAGGAAAAAATGGGCAACGGGCGGAGGGAGTTGTAGATGCTGTTACCATTACACAAGCCCAAGAAATTTTAGAAGATAAAGGTTTGGAGGTTATTTCGCTTGAGGCTTCAGAAAAAGAATCTGCTTTCGAATTTAGGATTTCTTTTTTAGAAAGAGTAAGCGCCAAAGATTTGGTGATTTTTTCTCGTAAGCTCTCTATGATGATTTCGAGTGATATGTCGTTGGTTCAGTCGTTAAAAATTATTGAACAGCAGACAGATACGCCGAAGCTAAGAGATGCACTTGGAGATATTGCAGACGATGTAGATGGCGGAACAAAGTTTTCTGAAGCGCTAGAGGTTCACAGAAATATTTTCGGAAATTTTTACATAAGCATGGTGAGAAACGGTGAAACTACTGGTAGACTCGACGACGTGTTAACCTATCTGGCAGATCAACAAGAGAAAGACTACGATATGTCCTCTAAAATTAAAGGCGCAATGACGTATCCGGCGTTTATTATGGCTGCTATGGTTATTGTAACGTATTTAATGATGACGTTTATTTTGCCAAAGCTTACCGCTGTATTAACAGAAAGTAACCTGGAACTACCATTGCCAACAAAAATTCTTATTGCAGTTTCCAATTTTTCGGCAGAATTTTGGTGGCTTATTTTAATTGTTCTTATTGGGCTTGTTGTTGGAATACCATTTTTAATAAAAAAGACACGCATGGGAAAAAGGGTTTTTGATATTGTTATGTCGTATGCGCCGGTCTTTGGAAAACAGCTTACAAGAAAAATTTATATTGTACGGCTTACGCGAAGTCTTTCAACGTTATTAAAGGGCGGAGTGGCACTTCCGGAGGCCTTAAAAATTACATCAGAAGTTGTAACAAATTCTTTGTATAGAGAAATTCTTTCAGCTACGGTCGAGGAAGTAGAAGACGGTAACCCAATGGCGAGTGTGTTTTCTCGTTATTCACTTATGCCTTCTATGGTATCGAGGCTTATATTAATTGGTGAAGAAACTGGGAATTTAGAAGATGTATTATCGAGGTTAAGTAAGTTTTACGAAAGAGAGCTTGATAACACTGTCCAGAATTTAACGACCCTGTTGGAACCACTTATTTTGGTTGTTATGGGAATAGGAGTTGGTTTGTTGGTTGTTGCTATAATGCTTCCAATGTTTAAGCTTGCGCAAGCATTTTAGGATGTAATTTTGTAGTTTTGTGAAATATGGTATAATAACAAAGAAATAAATGTGGATAACAATTATTTATTAAATCACCTGTTCTTCTGGCCCTATTTTTGGGGACAGCAGAGATAGGTCACACATAGAGCTATGTCTCATTCTTTTAAGCCCAAAGGGTTCACTCTTATAGAGCTCTTAGTGGTTATTGCAATTATTGGGTTACTTTCGACGCTTGCAGTTGTTTCGTTAAATACTGCCCGTGAACGATCTCGTGACTCTAAACGTATTACAGATATTAAAGCCATCCAAACTGGAATGGAATTTTTCTTGAATGATAATCAAGGATACCCAAGAAGTGATGGTTCTGGTGCTATTTATGGAACTGGAACTGGAACTGGTGGAGCTGATGAATTCGACAAAACAGCTTTCAATGTATTTCTATCAAATTGGCCAGTAGCTCCAACTCCAGAAGATGGGAGCTGTACTTCAGGTGAAAATAGTTATGTGTATACATCTTTATTATCAGGCGGCGGCGACTGTGATTCAACAAGTAGTCCTACTGATACTACTTTGTGTGCTTCGTATAGTTTAACTTTCTGTTTAGGATCTACTACTGGCGGAGCAACGGCTGGTACAAAAACAGCTACACCTGGAGGCATCAATTAATTTTACTTCTTAAAAAAACGTCAGGTTTTCCTGGCGTTTTTTGATTTCTTATTTTTGAAAGATATATTTGTATTGTTAGTGTTAAATACGCCACCCGGATGGCGTATTTAGAAGTGAATGAATATGCTATACTTTAATCTATGATAATCGCATTTTTAGTGCTTTTGGGCCTTGCATTAGGTAGTGGATTAAATGCACTTGCATATAGACTATACAACCAAGAGTCCTGGCTAAAGGGTAGATCTAAATGTCCTCAATGCAAACAAACACTTTCTGGATACGAGCTTATCCCGTTGGTAAGTTTTTTTATTCAAAAAGGAAAATGTCGGCACTGTAAGAAAAAAATAAGCATTCAGTATCCACTTGGCGAGTTAGTAACATCCATAGCTGTTGTAGGTAGTTTTTTATGGTATATACAGAATGGCGCTAGCCCTGAAATGTTTTTTGCGTGGGCGATTTTTCTTGTTGTGTGGTGTATTTGGTTTATTGTTTTTGTGCACGATGCAAAACATACTATTGTTTTAGATTCTGTTGCGCTTCCTGGGATTGTTTTGGTTTTAGTTTTGCAAATAATATTCTATACCCTCTACGGACCAACAAGTGAGTTTGTTCCTTTTTTAGGAAGAATTCTGGGGGCAGCATTGTTAGGTGCTGGGTTTTTTGCCGCACAATTTATAATTTCTAAAGGCACCTGGATTGGTGGTGGAGATGTTCGGCTTGGTGGATTGTTAGGGGTTACGCTTATGTGGCCACATATTATTACCGGGCTTATGGTGGCGTATATTGTTGGGAGTATTATAAGTCTCGTTTGGCTTGGATTAAAAAAAGTAAAATGGAAATCCGAAATTCCGTTTGGGACATTTTTAGCACTTGCTGCTGTGTCGGTATTTGTTTTTGGGGATGCACTTGTTTCTTGGTATATGAATCTTTTCCATTTTTTGTAATATGAAAAGCATAAAAAGTACTGCTGGATTTACTCTATTAGAGTTGATGGTGACAACATCGTTAATTATTATTATCTCTGCGGCGATGTTTGTTAATTTACGAGATTATAATTCTTCGAAACA
>ENA-OREN01000790-OREN01000790.1-marine-metagenome-genome-assembly--contig:-NODE-790-length-42329-cov-4.605770_pt1 | contig 42329 bp, 40 predicted proteins | sample MGYA00248624_ERZ508555 | MGnify/ENA primary metagenome ERZ508555 (study PRJEB26222, sample SAMN06267773) | marine metagenome | isolation source: Saanich Inlet, British Columbia, Canada | place... | reverse complement strand
AAATCATCGGCATGCATATAGGAAGCAACATTGCCGTCCATTGGATCCAAAGCTAATTGCTTTAAATCCACACGGTGATCTTCCGTGATAATAATTACCGGAGTTGGACTTCGCATCGGACTTCTTTTCTCTTCGCTACGTAGCGAAAACAGAAATTGATCACGAGGCTTCTTATAACTGTTCCAACCAGTTATCACGCAAGAGAGTTTATTAGTTAACAATCCGAAACCGCGATTATATTGTTGCATCGCTTCATAGGCATTGGTTTCGTTATAGGTATTGATTGCGGTATAGAGACCGGTTAGACCAATGATATGGGCGCACTCATCGATGAGTGCGTTATCTAGATCGTAAAGCAGTACAACTGGTTTAAGACTCATAGTTTTCTTCTAGCTTGACCTAAAAGTGATATTCGCCGAAATGTCTTCTCGCGTCGTTCTGGTTTTATTGGCTGGTATTGAGCTGTCCTCGTACCCGAAGCTTATCCCGAACAATATCCTGGTGTCATCCTGGATATCGAATGACTCTCTCACTAAATCAGGATAGTTGCGCATTGTGCCCATAGGGCAGCTATGGAGCCCAAAGCTCACCATCGTCAGCATGAGTGATTGCGCCCACATTCCGACGTCCACAGCCACAGTTGTGCCAAAGGCAGGGTCCATGCCGATAAAGGCAATATAAGGCGCATCGAAAAATTCGAAGTTCCTTAAAGAGGCTCTCATCCGCCCTTCTCTATCATCCCGGCCAATCTCCATCGTGGAATATAGAGCAACTGCGCAATCAACTTGGCGCTTGCGATATTCGTTTTCAAAAGTACTGCGGTAGGGATAGTCAGGATTTGCTTCAACGCCCGAAGTCACGTTTTCAACCATTTGCTTCTTGAGCTTTTCAATATCAGAAAAGACTTTTTCATCACGAATCTTCTTTACCAAAGAAACTTTTATACGTCTTCCATAAATATCTCCACTAAAATTTAGTAAATGAGCCTCTAGAAATCTTTTTTTACCTTTAAATTGAGGCCTATATCCTGTTGACACTGCTCCCATATAAACCTTGTTATCTAAATTTATCCAACCTGCATATATACCATCTGAAGGAATTATAGTATTTAAATAATTAATATTAGCTGTTGGAAAACCTAATTTATTACCTAACTGCTCTCCTTTTACAACGCGACCCTCAACTTCATAAAAATATCCTAAAACTTCTTTTGCTTCCATCATTTTTCCATTAAGTATCATATCTCTAACTAAACTAGAAGAATATCTACCATTTATTCCTGAAACTTCACGAATTATATGAACTTTAAAATATTTTTTAAACTCCTTAGACATTAAATATTCAACATTACCTTGCCTTTTATAACCAAAATGAAAATCATCTCCTATGATAATGTCACTTGCCTTAAGTCCATCAACTAACACTTTTTTTATAAAATCTAATGGTGTAAATTTAGAAAACTTTATATCAAAACGTTGTGCAAGTAATATATCTATTCCAATTTTTTCCATTTTACTTACTTTATTTCTAAATGATAAAATGTTTTTAGGCTCTTTTCCTGGCCTTAATACCTTTAATGGGTGAGGATAAAATGTTAGTATAATTAATTTGCTTCCATTTTCCTTTTTTAGAAATTTTGCGTGATTTAAAACAGCATGATGTCCATGATGTAAACCATCAAAATTGCCTATCGCTACAATTGATTTATTAATATTTTTATTTATATCTTTAAAATCTCTAAATAATGAAATCATATTTAGGCTCTTGTATTATTCATTTTAATACAATCCATCCGATACCTTTAGAATCTTTTAAAGACTTGACGTTACCTAACTCTTCAATATGTAATAAATGAGCTAAAACTGATCTTCCTGCGGCTTTAATTAAACGTTTATCTAGTTGAAGGTACATTTTACTTACTAAGTCAGGAATGTAAGAGGCATGATCAGTAGATAAATATTTTATTATCTGCTTTTCTCTCATTTTTCTATGACCTATTAAAGCTTTTACAAAACGTCTAGGATTTTTAATCATCTTTCCATGGGCTGGAATATAAAATTTATCATCTCTTAATAACATTTTTTCTAAACTGTTAAAATAATCTTTCATATTACCATCCGGTGGAGACACTAAAGTAGTAGACCAACCCATTATATGATCGCCTGTTAAAACGGCTCCGGTACCTTTGACATCATAGCATATATGGTTAGAAGTATGTCCTGGTGTATGAATACATTCTAATTCCCAGTTATTACCTTTAATAATTTCTTTATCTTTTAATGTATAATCTGGAATAAAGTTTAAATCCGCACCCTCTTCTCCACCTGACTCTCCATGTGCACCATATCCCATAATTGTAGCTCCAGTTAATTTAGATAAAGGTCTAGCGGCAGGAGAATGATCGGCATGAGTGTGTGTTACTAAAATATGTGTTATTCTTTCACCATTAGTTTCTCTTAATATAGCTTCTATATGCGCTTCTATATTAGGGCCAGGATCTACAATTGCTATTTCATTTTTTCCAATAATATAAGTTCCTGTTCCATGCAAAGTGTAAGGGCTAGGGTTTGGGGCCACAATTCTTCTAATACCAGGAAGGACTTGCCTAGCTTCAGCATATTTAAATTCTAATTCATGAGTTAATAACTCTTGAATAGGCGACAGCTTATTAACATTAGCTTTCAAAAAATTTACTCCTAATTTTTCTGATAAATAATTGTACCTTTGTGTTATAAATATATATAAAATATATAAAATTATAACCTTCTTTAATTGAAAAAACACAAAATAATGCAGCAAAAAAAATATATAGCAAAAAGTATGGAGAAAAAAGAATTAAAGTTTACTCCAAAAAGAGATAAAAACACAAAAATAGCAATACCTAGAAATGCTGCGAGCTTAATCTTACTTAAAAGCTCTGTTAATGACGTCAAAGTATTGCTTGGAAAAAGATCAAATAAAACTCGCTTTATGCCAGGTGCATGGGTATTTCCGGGTGGTGTTTTAGACAAAGCTGATTTCACTTTATCTATCAATACTTCTTTAAATAAAAAAATAATACAAAAGCTCGCAGTATCTAATAATGCAAGAACAGCTAAGGCTCTAGCCATTGCCTCAATAAGAGAAACTGTAGAGGAAACGGGTTTAATTCTAGGTAAAAAATCTAAAAATTTTACATCTACTAATTTTGAAGATCATAATAACGGAATTACTATAATGTCAAAATTAGGTTTAGAACCAGATCTAACTAATCTTTTTTATCTAGGTCGGGCAATAACTCCAACTTTTAGTCCTATACGTTTTCATGCAAGATTCTTTATGGCAGATGCTAAACATCTTACGGGAAAAATAAAAACTACTAATGAATTAGTTGAGATTGAATGGGTTTCATTAAAAAAAGCTACCAAACTTCCAATGGCAGATGTAACTGAGTTTATGATAAATGAACTTTTAACTTATGATGGTAATATATCAAAAATTAAAAAAATGTTAAATAACCGGCCAATGTTTACATGGAAAATGGGTAAACAGTGGATTACAAGAAAATAAATTGTGCATAGAGAATAGAATGGAAATATTTACTGAAAGTCTATATAAAAAGTATAATCAAAACATATCTATAGAAAAAATCATTGTTGAAAAAAATAGCCTATTTCAAAAAATATTGATATTTGATTCAAAATATTTTGGCAGAGTGATGGCTTTGGACGAAGTCATACAACTTACTGAACGCGATCATTATGGTTACTCAGAAATGCTAACTCATGTCCCTATATTAACTCATGGAAAGATTAAAAAAGTATTAATCATAGGAGGAGGAGATGGTGCTATTGCTGCAGAAGTTCTTAAATATCCAGAAATAGAAGAAATTTCTATATGTGAAATAGATAAAGAAGTAATAAATCTGAGTAGACTCTATTTAAAAACTATAAATAAAGGGTCATTAATTCATTCTAAAGTTAATGTAATAATAAAAGATGCCTCTAAGCTGATCACACAGAAAGACCTTACAAATTACTTTGACTTAGTAATAGCTGATAGGCCAGACCCAACAGGACCTGGCAAAAATTTATTTCAAATTAAATTTTATCAAGATATTAAAAATGTACTTTCAGAAACAGGTATTGCCGTATTTCAAAATGGGGTTCCCTTCTTTCAAGAAAAAGAGCTCCGAGAAACAAATAAATATTTAAAAAAAACTTTTATGCTTTCAGGCACTTACCTTACAGTTGTGCCTACATATATTGGTGGTTATATGGCTTTAACATGGGCCTCAAAAAAAACAGATATGTCTAAGAATATAAATACAAACAAAAAATTAGATATTGGAGAAAAATTAAATACTAAATATTATACAAATGAAATACATAGATCCTCATTTATACTTCCTAACTGGATAAAAAATATATTATTGCCTAAGTAATATTAATAAAATACTCTTTTAGTCTTTGTAAACCATTAAAGTCTGAACCATAAACAGATGTATAAGCTCCAGTAGAATATATTCTTAATTTATCTCCAGATTTTATACTTAATGGCAACTCATAGTTATATTTTTCGAACAATATATCAGCACCATCACATGAGGGGCCTGCAATTATTACTGGTCCAGTCTTTAAGTTTTTTTTATTTAATGGCAGTATTTTATATTTAATTGCCTCACCTTCTGTTTCGGCTAAACCACTAAACCTTCCCATATCTAAATAAACCCACCTTTTATTATCTTCATAATCTTTTTTGGACACTAGTATAACCTCTGACTCTATAACACCAGATTCTGCAACCAAAAACCTTCCTGGCTCTATCATAATTTTTGGTATATCATGATTAAAAATATTTTTAATATTATGATTTAATTCTTTTGAAAATTTCTCTAAATTAAAATTGAAATCTTGATAATTAACAGGAATTCCTCCTCCAATATTAATAAAGTCTAGTACAATATTATTTTCTTTTAAAAATGTATAAACCTCATGACACATTTTTAATGCAGAGAACCATCTTTTAATATTAGTTTGTTGTGATCCTACATGAAATGAAATGCCTGTTGGAATAAGACCTTTCTTTCGTGCTTCTAACATTAAACCTTTAGTCATATTTATAGAGCAACCAAACTTTTTAGATAAAGGCCAATTAGCTCCTTCATTTGGTACTTGTAAACGACAAAAAACTTTAGCATTTTTGGCCTGCTTTTGAATTTTATTAAGCTCTTCTAATGAATCAAAAGCAAATAATCTTAAACCTTTACTATATGCCCATGATATATCTTTTTCTTTCTTTATAGTACTACCATAAGATAACTTAGAAGGGTTAATAGACTGTGAAAGGCATAATTCAATCTCTTTTTTACTAGAAACATCAAAATTAGAATCAATATTTTTCAAACAATTAATTATTTCAATAGCTGGATTTGCCTTTACTGCGTAATATATAAGACTACTAGGAAAATTTTTCTGAAGCTCAATGTAAGAATTTTTAACTATTGCTAAATCCATCACTAAACAGGGAGTTTCGATATTAGACTGCTCTAAAAATTTATTTATACTACTGATTGTCATTTTTTTTTGACTAACTAGCCCTCTTTTAATCTTTTTTACATTGATTCCGCTAGGTTTAAAATTTTTTCTAAGAAACTCTAAGGAAGCATCAGGATTTGTATTACCGCACATAAAGATATCAAAAGCCGCATAGCTTCTTTCAGGCCAAGTATGTATACTTATATGAGACTCTGCTAATACAACTACTCCTGATATTCCTTGTCCTTCTCCAAAATGATGAGTATGGGCGTGTAATATTGAAGCTCCAGCTATCTCTGCAGCTCCAATCATAAATTCTTTAATTTTTTTATCATCTTCTAAATAATCACATCCCCACATATCAATTAAATAATGATTGCCTGCATATAAAGAACCATTCTCTTCTACAAAATGGTCTGGATGCACATCTAATTTATTAGTGTTTTTATAATTTAAGTCCATAAAAATATTATTACCTTAATACTTAGTATTACCCAAAAGCTTATGGAAAATACACATTTAATTTATAATGTCAAAATATAAAATAGTATTTTTATGGTACCACTGGTCGGACTCGAACCGACACTGAGTTTCCTCAAATGGATTTTGAATCCATCGCGTCTACCAGTTCCGCCACAGTGGCTTATGTGATGAAACATATCATTAGTATATAATGAAAAATTGGGCAATAAAAATCTATTCAAATTCATATTTATTTATTAATAATGGTAAATCTCTAATCCAAGTTTCTTTTGCTAATTTATACTTAAGTAATGGCTCTGGTATACCTTTATTAAATATTTCAGCAGGACTCATTCCATTTTTTGCTGCTTTTTTAGCAATTTTATCTATATAATTAATCCAATACTTCGTTAATAAGAGCTCTTCTTTTTCCTTTATTAATTTCCCATGTCCTGGCACCAAGTAATCCCAATTGCTATCCATTATAGTAGAAATATATTTATTCCAATTATTAATATTTGCGTGCGGAATAGTTGGAGCTCTTTCATTAAAAACTAAATCACCCACAAATATAGTTTTGCTAAGTATATCTTTAACTATTAAGTCACCTTCTGAATGTCCCTGATCATATAACTCTATAATTATTTCTCTTCCACCTAAATTAACATTTATTGGAAACTTTATATTTTTATTCTTAAAAGCAACTATTTTAGTATCAACAAACCAATCCTCACCTATTATATTTTTTAACTGCTTTAACAACCTATTTCCATATTTTACATATCTGTTTATTTCAGATTTAGCCATAATAATTTTAGTGCCATTCTCTATAAACCTTGAAAGGCCAAATGAATGATCAGGATGATGATGAGTCACTACTAAATATCTTATTGGAAGAGAAGAATAAGATTTAATAATTTCTATAACTTTTGAGCCATATAAATAGCTTGGTCCAGCATCTATAACTAATATGCTTTTTGTACCAATTATAAAAGCAGTATTACTTATAGCTCCACCATTTTTAGGGTTTGCATCATTATTGTCGCCCATAAATACATAAATATTTTTAGAGACTTCTATTGGATGTATATTAAAATTATTTTTTGATAGTGCTTGAAAAGTATTTAAAAGAATAAAAATAAAAATAATATTTTTAAAGTATTGCATTACATAGAAATATTTTTTTTATATGAAAAAAATTCTAAGCCATGAGAATCCATTACATGGACACGTACACTTTGCCCTTTCTCAGGAAGGTCTAATAATAGAACAGGATCAGAAGATAAAGCTGCAAATGTAGTAATATCTGCTATTGGCCCATCAATATCATCTACATGTATATTTTTTATAAAATATTCTGGTATAATTTCACCCTCTGTATCTACAACAAAGCCGGTTTCCATAGGATGTGTAATTTTTAATTTTATTCTTTGAGCACCCGCTTCTCTTTCATATTCTTTCACTGCTATTTTACCTACTATTCCAGGCTCACAAACTTCAATTGCTGGGTCACATGCCGGGGTTGAACAACCACCAGCACTAGCTACAAAAACCATTTTAGAACCTATATTCCAATTTCCATCATTATCGAGAATAGCCACCCTAATCGGAGAATCATCCTCCAATCTTACGTTCATTCCTATTGCCTCTATAGATCTATATGGTTTTAATGAAATTACTTGTTGAATGGGATTATTTTCTATTAATAAGATAAGCTTATTAAAATTATGCAACCTTTTGGGAATCGTCACTATTAAAGGAACTTTATGTGCTTCCTCAATATAGTCTTGCATTATAATTTTTACATCCTCTACAAAAAATACTTTCGCATTTTTACCTAGTAATTTATTTTTTAAATCATTCCACATTTCAGAGTTCTGAGAATCAAGAGCATCTCTTGATTGCACAATGCTATCAGAATTTGGTTTGTTTCTTCTTTCAGTAGGGCTTGAAGAAAGTTCTTCCGATAGACCTGCTCCAGCTTTAAAATCAGAGAAAGGTCCAGAATAAGCAAATTTAGAATATAAAATGACCATTATAAATAAAAATATTTTAAACAAATGATTCTCCTTAAAAAATTCTTTTATGTTATAGCTAATTATGTATATAATTTCAAATATTACCCTCTCAATATTAACAGAAGAATTAAAATAATGATATTAAAACACCTATATAATAAAGTTTTATTAATTTCTGCTAAGCCTAAAGCAGAAAAATTTTTAGGTGCTATTGCTTTTATAGAAAGCTCTTTTTTTCCCATCCCTCCAGATTTGATACTAATACCTATGACCCTATCAAGACCATTAAAATGGATTAAATTAGCTACCATAGCCACCTTATTTTCAGTCTTAGGGGGAATATTTGGTTATTTTATAGGTGTCTTTTTATGGGATACAATAGGTCAAACCATAATTGAATTATATCATCTAGAAAGTCAATTTGATTTATTTAAAAAAAATTATAATGAAAAAGGAGCTCTAATAGTTTTTATAGCTGGATTTACCCCTATACCTTATAAACTAATTACTATTTCATCCGGTGGAATGCATTTAAATCTCATTACGTTTATAATAGCCTCCTTAATATCTAGAGGTGCACGTTTTTTTATATTAACTGGAATAATTAGAATATTTGGAAGTACTGCTAAAAAATATATTGATAAGTACTTTAGTATTATTACTATAATATTAGGACTTATTATAATAATCGTATGTAGCTGGTTATATTTTTAATGATGAATATAAATAATAAAAAATATATTACTCAACCGAACATTATAGCATTAGCTTTTTCTACATTAGCTCTCTTAATTGCCTTTTTCTTGCAATTTATCTTAGGTCATGACCCTTGCCACTTATGTATGCTCCAAAGATATGGTTTTGCAATGATAATTATACTAAGTTTAGTTGGTCTTTTTAATAATAAAAATATTATTTCTATTTTGATAGGTTGCTGCTTATTATATACTATTTCAATAAGTTTCTGGCATATAGGAGTGGAGTTACAATGGTGGGCAGCTTCCTTAGAATGCTCTGGTATGACCGAAAATATAGGTAGCTTGAAAGAAGAATTAAAAAATGTATTGAATATTTCACCTGTCGCCACCTGTGATCAAATATCTCCTATATATTTTGGTATAACAATAGTCCAATGGAGTTTTATATATGGACTAGTTTTTTTAATAATTTTAACTATATTAACTATTAAAAAAATTAAAAATAATAGGTAATATGACAAAAATTTTATTAACTAAAAAATTAAAAAATAATCTTATATCAGATATGATAAGAGTGAATCAGGCTGGTGAATTTGGAGCACAAAGAATATATCAAGGGCAATTAGCGGTCTTAAAAAATGATAAAACTATTCAGAAAATGGCGCGACAAGAAAAAAAGCATTTAGAAGCATTTAATAAAATAATAATAGATAGAGGGATAAGACCAACAGCCCTTTCTCCTTTTTGGAGTTTAGGAGGTTATTTATTAGGAGTAACTACTGCCTTAATAGATCGAAAAGCAGCAATGGCTTGTACAGTTGCAGTAGAAGAAGTAATTGATGAACATTATAAATCTCAACAAGAAAAACTTAAAAACAATATTAAAGAAAAACACCTTTTAAACTTAATTTCAGAATTTAGAGATGAGGAAATTGAGCATAAAAAAACTGCATTAGAAAATAGTGCTGAAGATATTAGAGGCTATAAAGTAATGACTACTGGTATTAAAAATATTACAAAACTAGCTATATTTCTTTCAAAAAAAATATAAATTAAACTGTAAATGATTCTCCACAGCCACATCTAGCTGATTCATTAGGGTTATTAAAAGTGAAACTAGATTGAAGTTTATCTTGATTCCAATCGACCTCTGAGCCAAGTAAAAACAAAGTTGCCGACGCATCTATATATATATTAATATTCTCTTTTATTATCTTTTCATCAGTTACTTTCTCTTCTGAAGCATAACTAACATCATAAGTCATACCAGAACAACCTCCTGTTTTTACACCAAATCTTACTCCTAAAGTATTTTCTGGGGCTTTTTCGAGAATTGATTTAATCCTTGATAGCGCTCTATCTGTAATAGTTATTATTTCTGGGCGCATTTTAGATAATTTATTCATATTTATTCCTTTAAAAAAACCCTAATTCTAGTCTAGCTGCTTCACTCATATTATCTTGGGTCCAAGTTGGTTCCCACACAATTTCTACTCTTACATCTGCTACATCTTTACATTTTGAAACAGCTTCCGCAACTCTATCTGGAATAGTTTCAGCCTCTGGACAATTAGGCGTTGTCAAAGTCATTGTAATCAATACATTAAATTTTTCATCTATGTCAATATTATATACTAAACCTAACTCCCAAATACTAACTGGAATTTCAGGATCATACACCGTACCTAATGCAGTTATTATCTCATCTTTAAGAACACTTTCTGAATTTTCGCCTTTTATATCCACCTTGTAACACCTTTATTTTAATAAGTTAAACGCTAAAACTATATCTTTTATATATTTACGATATACTAATTATCTTAAATTCTTTCAAAAACTTTACCTACTTTTAAAATACCTTCAGCTAAAGCCTCAAAATCGCTCTTATCATTGTAACACCCAATTGATGCTCTTACAGTAGAGGATACATTATAACGCTCCATTGTAGGCTGGGCACAATGATGACCTGTTCTAACTGCAATATTATAAGAGTTTAAAAGTGTTCCCATATCATGAGGATGAATATCCTTATATAGAAACGAGATAACACCAGCCCTGTTATCTGGCTCACCAATTATTCTAATTCCTTTTATACTTTCTAGAATATCTAAGCCTTCATTAACTACTTTTTGAGAATGCTGATAAATATTTTTCATTCCTATCTTCTTCATCCAGTTCAATGACTCACCTAAACCAATTGCACCTACAATATTAGGAGTTCCGGCTTCAAATTTACTAGGAATATCTGCATAAGTAGTCTCTTCAAAAGTCACTTTATCAATCATATCTCCTCCGCCTTGGTAGGGTGGGGCCTCAGATAAAATTTCTTTTCTCCCATACAAAACACCGATTCCTGTTGGGCCATAAGTTTTGTGCCCAGAAAAAACATAAAAATCACAACCCAAATCCTGCACATCTATTTCAAATTGTGGTACGGCCTGACAACCATCTATAAGTGTATAAATACCTCGTGATTTAGCTTCCTCACAAATTTTCTTAACAGGCAAAACAGTTCCTAAAGCGTTAGACACATGGGTAATACATATAAATTTTGTTTTAGAGTTAACTTCTTTTAAAACAGAATCAACACTAACATTGCCATTTTCATCAGATTCAGCAACTTTTATTTTTGCACCATATTTTTTAGCAGCTATTTGCCATGGTACTATATTTGAATGATGCTCTAATCTAGAAAGAATTATTTCATCGCCTTTTATTAGCTTTAAGTCAGAGACAGATGAAGCAACTAAATTAATTGCTTCCGTTGCACCTCTTACAAAAATAATTTCTTTAGAAGACTCTGCATTAATAAATTCTTTAACAATTTCTCTAGCATCTTCATGTTTATCCGTAGCAATTTGACTTAGCGTATAAAGCCCCCTGTGAATATTAGCGTAATGCTTAGAATAAGTATCATTTATAGAACTTATTACGGAATTTGGCTTCTGCGCGCTTGAAGCACTATCTAAATAAACTAATTTTTTATTATTCAAAATAGGAAATTCATTCTTTATATCATTTAGATTATATATATGGGATTTAATCATTTTCATTAAAATCTTCTAAAATAAAATTTTTAGCTTTTTTTAATAAAACATTACTAATATTATTAATAATTGTATTACTAAAAGAATTAATTAATAGTTTTCTAGCTTCATGTTCTGGAATACCTCTGGACTGTAAATAGAAAAGCTGTTCTTTACTTAAGGTCCCAACTGTTACACCATGAGAACATTTAACATCATCAGCTAATATCTCTAGCTCAGGTTTAGCGTTTACTCTAGCATCATTACTTAATAATAGGCTTTTTCCTGACATTTCTGCTAATGTTCCATCAGCTCCTTCCTCTACTCTAATTTTACCTTGAAAAGACCCTCTAGAACTTTCATCTAGGATCGTTCTAATAACCTGCTTACTTTTTGTATTCTTAGTAGCATGTTTTACTTTTATTAGAGTTTCATGTAATGATTTTTTAGCACCCATCATTAATACATTAATATTAGATATACAGTGCTCTCCTAGTAAATTTGTTCTAACTTCGTTTCTTACTTGCCCCTTAGCATTTATTAATGAATTACTAATAAATGTAGAGTTTTTATCAAGTTGGGCATGCACATTATTAATATGTATATTTTTACTATTACCACTTATAAATCGATTATAAGATAATGAAGCACCATCAGATAAATGAATATCTGTCACATTAGAAGTAAATATCATATTGTTATTTTTGTGCGACTGTATGTTTTCTAAAACTTCACACTTAGAACCTTTATCTATAAAAATAACAGACCTAATATGTTTCATAGTCTTGTCTGAATAATCTCCTATATGCAACAATTCAATATAACCAGGAACCTCTATATTTTTATCTATATGAATTATAGCTCCATCTTCGTGAAATGCTGCATTAAGTGCAACAATACTTTGAGGTCTACTATCTATAATATTAGATAAGCGTGATTCAGAATATTCATCAGCCGGTTTAATTTTTTCTTTAAGAAAATCTGGATTATTTTTAATAAAAAAATTTAAAGTATTAACTTGAATGCCTGTAGGCAATTCATCATGTTCTATATTTATAATTTTACCATTATTAAATATCACTCTTACCAAACAGTCTGTATCTTTTTTGTCTATTGATGGGACATCTGTCTCATAACTATTTTCTTGTTGAGTACTATAAAATGTATCTGTTAATCCTTTAAATGAATTTACGTTCCATTCTTCAACACTTTTATCTGGGAAACCATCTTGATGAAATTGTGTAATTGCATCATCCCTTAACCTCTTCATCCATTCCAAATCTAGGCCTGGAAGATGTAAATTAATTTCATTATATGATTTATAATATCTATTTTTTATATCTGGCATATTTGTCATTATTTATGCGGCCTCAATAATGCCTTGATAACCTTTTTCTTCTAATACCAATGCTAAAGATTTATCACCTGTTTTAACTATTTTTCCATCTGCTAATATATGAATAGTATCAGGTTTTAAATATTCAAGAAGCCTTTGATAATGAGTAATAACTATTCCACATAATTTATCATTTCTTAATTTATTAACTCCTTCAGCAACTATTTTTAAAGCATCTATATCTAAGCCTGAATCTGTTTCATCTAGAATAGCTAAAATAGGTGACAACATAGACATTTGAAAAATCTCTGCACGCTTTTTTTCTCCACCTGAGAATCCTACATTTACCTCTCTTTTAAAAAAATCTTCACTCATTTCTAATTCTTTAGCTTTTGCTCTCGCTAATTTGAGAAACTCAATAGCATCTAACTCATCTTCTCCTCTATGTCTTCTTTGGGCATTTAAAGCCGTTCTAACAAAAGTCGAAGTTGCCACACCAGGTATCTCAACAGGATATTGAAATGCTAAAAATACACCCGCTGCCGCTCTTTCATCTGTTGGCATATCTAGAAGATTTTTACCTAAATATTTAACAGACCCACTTAAAATATTATACCCATCTTTACCTGCTAATACAGAAGCTAAAGTTGATTTTCCAGCTCCATTTGGTCCCATAATTGCGGCCATTTCTCCATGTTCTATATTTAAAGATAAACCTTTAAGAATTTTCTTATCATTAACTTCAACATGTAAATCTTTAATTTCTAATGCAATTGTCAATATTTTGTACCTCTTCTAAATTATTGTTTTAACCGACTGAACCTTCAAGACTTACTTCTAAGAGTTTTTGTGCTTCAACTGCAAATTCCATAGGTAGTTTTCTTAAAACTTCCTTACAAAATCCATTTACTATAAGCGCAACAGCTTCTTCAGGGTTCAAACCCCTTTGTTGACAATAAAAAAGCTGTTCATCACTGATTTTTGAAGTAGTAGCCTCATGTGCTACTTCTGCACTTGTATTCTTAGAATCAATATAGGGAACTGTATGTCCTCCACAACAGTTTCCAATTAATAAAGAATCACATTGTGTAAAATTAGTTGAATTATCAGAACCTGCCTGCATCCTAACTAAACCTCTGTAAGTTTGCTGACCATGGCCTGCAGAAATACCTTTTGAAATAATAGTAGACTTTGTATTTCGTCCTATATGAATCATTTTTGTTCCCGTATCTGCCTGTTGTTTTTTATTTGTAATTGCGACTGAATAAAACTCTCCCACTGAATTATCTCCCTGCAGAAGTACAGAAGGATATTTCCATGTTATAGCAGAACCTGTTTCCACTTGAGTCCATGAAATTCTTGAATTATTTCCTCTACATGCACCTCTTTTTGTAACAAAATTATAAATACCACCCTTACCATTTTCATCTCCTGGATACCAATTTTGCACAGTCGCATATTTTATTTCCGCATCATCTAAGGCTATAATCTCAACTATAGCTGCATGCAGTTGATTTTCATCTCTCATTGGAGCAGTACAACCTTCTAAATAAGATACATATGAACCTTTATCTGCTATAATTAATGTCCTTTCAAACTGGCCTGTCTCCGCAGCATTAATTCTAAAATAAGTACTTAAATCCATAGGGCATCTTACTCCCTCAGGGATATATACAAAAGAACCATCAGAATAAACAGCTGAATTTAATGCTGCATAAAAATTATCTGTCTGAGGAACTACAGACCCTAAATATTTTCTTACTAATTCTGGATGACTTTTTACTGCTTCAGAAATAGGACAAAATATTATACCTAACTCAGATAACTTAGACTTAAAAGTTGTCGCAACAGAAACAGAATCAAATACTGCATCCACAGCTACATTTCCTGAACCTACAATTCCTGCTAACATTTCTTGCTCTCTTATAGGTATGCCTAATTTGTTATAGGTACTTAATATTTCCGGATCTATTTCATCTAAACTTTTAGGTTTATCCGCATCTGATTTTGGAGCTGCATAATAATAAGCATCTTGAAAATCTATTTCTGGAAAGTGAATATTAGCCCATTTAGGATCTTCTTTATCCATTTTGAGCCACTTATTATAAGCCTGCAATCTCCAGTCTAAAAGCCATTTAGGCTCATCATTTTTATTGGAAATATACCTTACTATATCCTCACTTAGACCTTTAGGAGCAAATTCTGTTTCTATATCTGTAACAAAACCATACTTATAATCTTTAGTAGCTTTCTCAACTGCATTAATAGTTTCTGTATCTATTGCCATTTTCTTCTAAACCATTCTATTATTGATATTTGAAAAATTTTTATCGTCTTTATATTTATAATTGTTTTTAATTTTAGATGGATTTGCCATTTCTTCTATACTTATTGCATTTAAAGCATCACATACTGCATTATTAATAATTTGCCAATTACTTTGAGTAGGACACATAGCTACTAAACCACAATTATTATTCACGCCTTCTTCTACACATACAGTGAGAGCTACTCTTCCATCTATAATATCAATTATATTACCTACAGAAATATCTTGAGCACTCATAGCTAGTTTATAACCTCCTGTGACTCCTCTTATGCTGTCTGTCACATTAGCTTTGGTTAACTTTGTTAAAATTTTATTTATAGTTGTGGTTTTTAATGATGTATTTAAAGAAAGTTCATTTGCACTATAAACTTTACTTTCATTTTTTGACATTTTACAAACTAAAAGAACTGCATAATCTGCCATTCTAGAAACTTTTATCATTTTATATATTCCCAAAAAAAATAGACCGTTATATATAGGAGTATATAGTATTCTAGACTAATTTGGTCAAGTATATAATCTATCTAGGTAAATTTGTTTTACCCATTAAGTGTTTATCTATAGAATGCGCTGCCTGTCTGCCTTCTCTTATAGCCCAGACGACAAGAGATTGTCCTCTTCTCATATCTCCAGCAGAGAAAACTCCTGTCATAGAAGTTTTATAATCCTCAACATTAGCATTTATATTTCCCCTACTATCAAGATTAAAACTATTATCATTATTAATATGATTTATTAATGGACCAGTAAATCCCATGGCTAACAAAACTAAATCAGCTTCAATTTCAAATTTTGTATTTGGCATGACTTGTAGTTTTTCATCTACACGATTACATTTTAAACCCTTTAAAACTCCTTCTATTCCATAAAAACTATCTGTTAAAACAGAAAAATCTCTAATTGCACCCTCAGCTTGAGAGCTAGAAATTCTCATTTTAAGGGGCCAATCTGGCCAAGTAAGTGCTTTATTTTCTTTTTCTGGTGGTATTGGCATAATCTCTATTTGTGTAACACTTTTAGCTCCCTGCCTTATAGAAGTTCCTATACAGTCCGACCCTGTATCTCCTCCTCCAATAACAACTACTTTTTTATCTTTAGCACTAACATCATCAAGTTCATTAAAACTTTCTCCAGACACTCTTCTATTTTGGTTAGGAAGAAAATCCATAGCAAACATTATACCTTTAAGATCTCTCCCATGAATTTCCAAATCTCTTGGAACTTCTGCTCCACCAGTTAATAAAATAGCCTCATATTTAGCTTTTAACTCTTTAATAGTTATATCCAATCCAACATTAACATTGGTTTTAATAATTAACCCTTCTTTTTCTAACTGTTCTTGTCTTCTATCTATCAGATTTTTTTCCATTTTAAAATCTGGAATTCCATATCTTAATAATCCCCCAATCTTACTATTTCTTTCATACAATGTAACATTATGACCAACTCTTACTAGTTGTTGTGCAGCTGCCATACCTGCTGGACCAGAACCAACAATTGCAATATTCTTATCAGTTTTATTTTTAGCTAGTTCAGGTTTAATTAAACCTTCTTCCCATGCATTATCTACAATTGCACATTCTATAGACTTAATAGCAACAGGATTATTATCAAGATTTAAAGTACAAGATTCTTCACAAGGTGCAGGACAAATTCTACCAGTAAACTCTGGAAAATTATTGGTAGAATGAAGCACTTTAATAGCTTCTTCCCAATTATTATTATAAACCAAGTCATTCCAATCAGGAATAATATTATTAACCGGGCACCCTGTATGACAATATGGTATCCCACAATCCATACAACGAGAACCTTGCTCAGCAATAACTTTATTATCTAGCTTTTCAGTAAATTCACTAAAACTCTTAATTCTTTCTTCAACTGGTTTATAAGATTTTTCAACTCTATCTACTTCTAAAAATCCGGTAACTTTTCCCATTTTTAAACCTTACTCTTTAAGCAACTATTTTTGATTGAATATTATTATTTTTGTTTTCTAATAGCACTTTTTTATAATCTACTGGCATTATTTTTTTAAAATTTTTCAAAGAATTATTCCAATTTTCAATAATGTTTTTTGCTAAATTACTATTTGTATGCTTTATATGTAAATCTAATAAATACTTTATTCTTAAGTCATCATCTATTAAAATATCTTCATACACTTTAAATTCACTTTCATAATCAGACTTTTTAATATTTTTTTCTTTAATAATTAAATTTTCTACTTTGACCATTTCAGTATTTAAGAAATTATTAATTTTATTCTTTGGATCATAAACATATGCAACACCACCGCTCATGCCTGCAGCAAAATTTCTTCCTATTAGGCCAATACAAACAACTATTCCACCAGTCATATATTCACAACCATGATCGCCAACTCCTTCAACTACTGCAGTTGCTCCAGAGTTTCTTACACAGAATCTTTCACCAGCAATACCATTAAAATAACATTGTCCTGAAACAGCTCCATATAATACTGTATTTCCTATAATCATTGACTCTTCTGGAATAATTTTGGCATCTTTAGCAGGCTGAATAATAATCTTCCCTCCTGATAGTCCCTTACCTACATAGTCATTAGCCTCTCCAAAAAGATTAAATGTAACACCATTAGCTAAAAAAGCTCCGAAGGATTGGCCAGCTGTACCAGTAAAATTAACTTTTATTGAATCTTCATTTAATCCAGCATGTCCTTTATTTAAAGCAATTTTTCCTGATAGCATTGACCCTACAGTTCTATCCGTATTTTTAATACTTATATTTATCTCTTGTTTTTTACCTTCTTTTTTATACTCATCAAATAAAGGAATGAGTTTCTTGTCTAAAATTTCTTGTATAGGGTGATCTTGTTTTTCACAATTATATAAAGCAATTTTATCACTTACATCTGGCTTATAAAATAATTTAGAAAAATCTAAATTCTTAGTCTTCCAATGAACATGTGCAAAATTTGTATCTAATTTATCTACTTTTCCAATCATCTCGTTAAAAGTCCTGAAGCCTAAATCTGCCATTAAATTTCTGACTTCTTCTGCTACAAAGAAAAAATAGTTAATTACATGCTCCGGTGTACCAGTAAACTTTTTTCTTAAATCTGGGTTTTGAGTAGCAATGCCTACAGGACAAGTATTTAAATGACATTTCCTCATCATAATACATCCCGATGCAACTAGTGGAGCAGTAGCAAATCCAAATTCATCTGCACCCAATAATGCACCTATTACAACATCTCTGCCTGTTCTAAGTCCTCCGTCTACCTGAAGTGAAGTTCTGCCTCTTAAACCATTTAAAACTAGAGTTTGCTGTGTTTCGGCTAACCCTATTTCCCATGGTGAACCTGCATGTTTTACAGAAGTAAGTGGACTCGCACCTGTACCACCTTCAAAACCTGCAATTGTAATATGGTCAGCTCTTGATTTTGATACACCTGCAGCAACAGTTCCTACTCCTATCTCTGATACTAATTTAACACTTATTCTGGCTGAAGGATTTACATTTTTTAAATCAAAAATTAATTGAGCCAAGTCTTCAATAGAATAAATATCATGATGAGGTGGAGGAGATATAAGGCCTACTCCAGGAGTGGAATGTCTTACTTTAGCTATAACTGGATCAACTTTATGTCCTGGAAGCTGTCCTCCTTCACCTGGTTTTGCTCCTTGAGATATTTTAATTTGTATATCATCAGCATTAACAAGGTATTCAGCAGTCACACCAAACCTTCCAGAAGCCACTTGCTTTATAGCAGACCTCATAGAAGAACCATCTTTATTTTTTAAAAACCTATCTGATTCTTCTCCACCTTCTCCTGTATTAGATTTTCCACCGATTTTATTCATAGCTAGCGCTAAAGTTGTATGGGCTTCCCTTGAAATTGATCCAAAAGACATCGCCCCTGTTGCAAACCTTTTAACAATACTCTCCGCTGATTCTACTTCATTAATATCAATAGGTTTTTTATTAATTTTTAGTTTAAACAAGCCTCTTGGAGTCATTGCTTGTTCAGACTGATCATTAATTAACTTAGCATAAGATTTATACTTCTCTGGTAAGTTTCCTCTAACCGCATGTTGTAAATCTTTAATAGTATCAGGAGTCCAAACATGGTTTTCTCCTCTAATACGGAAAGCATAATCACCTCCTACTTCTAGATTATCTTGCAAGACCTTACTCATCCCAAAAGCAATTTTATGACATTCAAATGAAGAAGTTAATATTTGATCAATAGAGAAACCTTCTATTTTAGTAGGTGTTCCTGGGAAATATTCATCCACAAATTCTGAAGATAATCCTACAGCATCAAAAATTTGTGCACCATTGTATGATTGATATGTAGATATACCCATCTTAGACATTACTTTCAACATGCCTTTTCCTATTGCATTTATGTAATTAAGACATGCGTCCTCATATGATAAAGATATTGATGGACTGCAGATTAAGTCTTTAATAGTAGAAAAAGCTAAATAAGGATTTATTGCATCTGCTCCATAGCCTCCTAAAACACAGAAGTGATGAATTTCTCTTGCTTCTCCGGTTTCTACAGCCAAACCAACATCCGTTCTTAGCCCAATTTTAACCAAATATTGATGAACTATAGTGGTAGATAATAAACTTGGTAGAGCAATACTATTTTCAGAAATATTTCTATCTGATATAACTAAAATATTTGCCCCATTTTTAATAGCCTTTTCAGCAGAATGTTTTAATATCTCAAGTGCGTGCTTCATGCCATTAGACCCACCATCTAAGGGAGCTGTTGCATCTAATACATATGTTTTATGACCACTATTATGTGTTTTTTCTATATTTTTTATTGTTTCCATCTCTTCATTAGTAAGTATCGGTTGATCTAATTTTAAACATTTAGTATTTATAGGCACGAGAGACAAAACATTCTTTCTAGGACCCAAAATACTCATAAGGCTCATAACCATTTTTTCACGTATGGGATCTATAGCTGGATTTGTAACTTGTGCAAATAGCTGCTTAAAAAAATTATATAAAGGTTTATGCTTAAAAGATAATACTGCAATGGGAGTATCTGTTCCCATCGAGCCTGTTGCTTCTTGACCATCTTCAACCATTGGAGACATTAAGAATTTTATATCTTCTTGTGTATAACCAAATGCCTGTTGCAAATCTAATTTATGTTCTTTTGAAAAATCATCTTTTAAAACAGAAGATTTATATAAATCTTTTAATGAAATATTACTTTCTTTTAAAATGGAAACATAAGGAAATTTATTGGAAAGTTCATCTTTTAACTCTTTATCTGTAATTATAGATCCTTTTTCTAAATCTATAAGAAGCATTTTCCCCGGTTGTAGTCTCCATTTTTCTTTAATTTTACTTTCTGGATGAGGCAAAACACCCATCTCTGAAGAAAGAACTATTTTATCATCATCTGTAATAAAATATCTAGCAGGCCTTAAACCATTTCTGTCTAGTGTAGCTCCTATTTGTTTGCCATCTGTAAATGCTATAGCAGCAGGTCCATCCCAAGGCTCCATAATTGAGGCATTATATTCATAAAAAGCTCTTCTTTTCTCATCCATTAAATTATTATTTTTCCACGCTTCAGGAATTAAAAGCATCATTGCATGAGATAAGCTATATCCTCCCATTGTTAATAATTCTAAAGCATTGTCAAAACATGCTGAGTCAGATTGTCCTTCTGAAATTATAGGCCATATCTTTTTTAGATCATCACCTAATATTTCTGAAGACATAATATGTTTTCTAGCATTCATCCAATTTACATTACCTCGTAAAGTATTAATCTCCCCATTATGACATATCATTCTAAATGGCTGTGCTAAATCCCATGACGGGAAAGTGTTAGTAGAAAACCTTTGATGCACAAGGGCTAACGCACTGACTACTCTCTTATCTTCTAAATCTTTAAAATATGCCCCTACAGTATCAGATAAAAGCATGCCTTTATAATTTAAGGTCCTAGAAGAAAAAGAACATATATATATGGAATGTTTTTTCTTAAACAGAAAATTATCTTGCCTAAATTTGTTAGACAAAATTTTTCTAATAACAAATATTTTTCTTTCAAAAGAATTCTGACATCCTTTATTTTCTTTTAATACTATAAATGCTTGCTTGATAATAGGAGCAGTAGAATTTAATGATTCAGATACAGATTCTTTATTAATTGGCACTGTTCTCCAACCTATTATCTTAGCACCATTATCTTCTATAATAGATTCAAAAAGATCTTCAGTATACTTTAGTAAAGCGCTATCATTTGGAAAAAAAACTTGAGCAACAGCATAACTTCCAAGTTTTGGTAAAATAACTTTATTTTTTTTACACTCTTCTCTTAAGAAAAGGTCTGGCATTTGAAGGAGCAACCCCGCACCATCTCCTAATGTTGGATCAGCTCCAACAGCACCTCTATGGGTTAAATTATTTAATATTTTTAATCCATCCATAATTATTGCATGGTCTTTATTTCCCTTTATATTTGCAACAAAACCAATACCACAAGAATCATGTTCTTTACTAGAATCATATAGCCCTTGGTTTTTTGGCCTTTCTGCAAAATAAGTATAATTTTTCTTTTTCTTCATAGTTTATCAATTCATTAAAATTTTAGTTATATTAAATACTTAAGGTTGCGCAGAATAAACAAAATTGAACCCACAAGCAAATATTTAAATAAAATAAATTAAATTAATAGGATTAAAATAAAGAGTAATTATATATCTTAATTCCATATTAATATCTATAATATTAATTCTATAAAAGACAATATAACATAAGGATTAAAAAGAATCATATTGCAAAGTTTTTATAATGATCAATATAGTTTATTATTATATTAATGACAATATAGTTAAGCTTTATTAAGTTTAAAGGAAAATAATACAAATGATTTACTTTGAAGACCTTAATATTGGTAAAAAAATATTAATTGGGCCTATTTCTGTTTCTGAAAAAGAAATTATAGAGTTTGCTAAAAAATTTGACCCTCAACCCTTTCACGTAGATATAGAAAAGGCAAAAGATTCATTATTCGGAAATCTTTGTGCTTCAGGTTGGCATACATGCTCACTTTATATGAGAATGTTATATGATGGATTACTAATTAACCTTGCTTCATTAGGATCACCTGGTATGAATGAAATAAGATGGATTAAGCCTTTATTTCCTGATGAAACAATAAATGGTGAATTAACCATAATTAGCAAAACACCAAGTAAGTCTAAGCCATCTATTGGCAGCATGGTTATAGATTCTAAAGTTTTTAATAGTAAGAAAGAATTAATAATGACTATGCAAAGTATAAGTATAGTAAAAAAGCGTAATACAAAGTAATAAAAGATATTTATGTTAAAAAGTAACCAAAAATTTTCTAATAAATATACTACTGCTAATGGAGCCAGTCGGGCATTTGTAAATTTTATAGGCTTAAAGACTCTCTGGCTTAATACAGGAACTCTGTGTAATTTAACTTGTAAAGGGTGCTATATAGAGTCAAGCCCTACAAACGATAAGCTTTTGTATCTAAGCCTAAAAGATGTTGAACATTACATAAATGAAATTCTAATTAATAATAAATCTTGCAAAACGATAGGTTTTACAGGAGGTGAACCATTTATGAACAAAGATATTATAGAAATTTTGGAATTATGTCTTGTAAAAGGCTTTGATGTATTAGTGCTAACTAATGCAATGCAACCAATGCAAAATAAAATCAATAATCTAAAAAAACTCTCTAAATTTAAGAAATTAAAATTAAGAGTCTCGTTAGATCACTTTTGCATGAGTGAACATGAAAAAATTAGAGGCAAAAAAACCTGGAATAAAGCCTTAAGAGGAATAGAATTATTAATTAATAATAATTTTAATTTGAATATTGCTTCGCGAATCTTGTATAAAGATGAGCAACTAATTAGAGATGGTTTTGCTAAATTATTTAAACTGCATAACTTTAAAATGAATGCAAACGATCCTAACGATTTAGTTTTATTTCCTGAAATGGACTCAAAATTTAACACTCCAGAGATTACAACAGAATGTTGGAACCTATTGAGTGTTGAATCTAAAAATATGATGTGTTCAGATTCTAGAATGATAGTTAAACGTAAAGAAGATAAACAAACTCATGTAGTCGCGTGCACTTTAATTCCACATGAATATCGTTTTAGTTATGGCCATATATTAAGCAACTCTTTCAAAAAAGTTTATTTAAACCACCCATATTGCTCAAAGTTTTGTGTACTGGGTGGAGCAAATTGTTCAAATAATTAAAAATAAGGATTGAAATGTCATTAAAACCATACATAAAGGATAATGTCGAATACTATTATACCAAAATTACGAAAGATATTAGAGTGAGTGTAAAAACTAATTTTTTACATGATCAATCTGATGAAGATAGTAATATATGGGTATGGTCTTACCATATTTTAATTGATAATAATGGAAATGATATAGTTCAATTAATCGATAGGTATTGGAAAATTACTGATGCATCTGGGATTATACAAGAAGTAAAAGGGTCTGGAGTAATAGGACAACAGCCAAGTATAAAACCTGGAGAATTTTTTAAATATTCTAGCGGCACTCCTCTTAAAAAACCTTCTGGATTTATGGTAGGGAATTACAGAATGATAAATGAAAAAAATAAATCATTTTTTATAGATGTTCCTATTTTTTCATTAGATGCCCCATCAATAAATAAAATATTAAATTAAATACCTAACATTTACTTAATTAAAATTATAAAAAAGTTTATTATAAATTATAATGAGTTTTAAGGTTAATAAATGAATTTCAGGTCTGTTTTATATATTATAGGATTACTTATTTCCACTCTGGGTTGCATGATGTTTATTCCAGCTATTTTTGATTTAGTAAATAATAATTCAGAATGGGGTATTTTTGCATCAACAGGTATAATTAGTTTCTTGATGGGAATTACAATAATATTAGCATTTAGAAATAAAAATACTAAAATTGGAAGCAAAGAAACTTTTCTTTTGAGCGTTCTTTCCTGGATATTCATAGCAGGGATATCGGCCTTACCTCTATACCTTTCTGATTTAAATTTAAGTTATACAGATGCCTTTTTTGAAGCAACAAGTGGAATAACTACTGCAGGATCAACTATACTTACTAATATAGAAGGTGCCTCTAAAGGAATATTAATATGGAGATCCATTCTCCAGTGGTTGGGGGGAGTAGGCATTATTGTTATGGCTGTTGCTGCATTACCATTACTCCATATGAGTGGTTTTCAACTATTTTTTTCTGAGCAAGCAGAACCCTCATCCAAACTAAAAGACAGAGTAAAAAATTTAGCCACTTCTATAATAATAATATATACATTTTTTACTTTTATATGTGCAGTATTATTAAATATTGCAGGTATGCCTTTATTCGATTCTATATGTCATGCCATGACCACTATTGCAACTGGTGGATATTCAACTCAGAATTCTTCTATAGGACATTATGAAAGCCTATCTATAGAAATGGTAATCATATTAGGGATGATAATGGCTAGTCTTCCATTTATTTTATTCGTAAAAATGTTTAATAATGATGTAAAATCAATATTTAAAGACAAGCAAGTTAAAGGTTTCTTTTTATTAATCATAATTTCTGTATTTATTATAGCAATTTGGCTTAATACTAAATTTAATATTACTTTTATAGAAGCGATCAGAATTTCTACATTTAATGTAATTTCTATCATTACAGGTACAGGTTATTCTACAGCAGATTTTTCTAAGTGGGGAGGTTTTGCTATTGGTTTATTATTTATATTTATGCTTATTGGTGGTTGTACTGGTTCAACTACAGGAGGTATTAAAATATTTAGAATACAGATTTTCTTTAAAGTAATTATTCAACAAATACAAAAAGTAATTAGACCTCACCAAATTGTTAAAATTACATATTCTAAAGCATTAATAGATGATAAAACAACCTTATCTATTTTGTCTTTAATTTTTTTATTTGTTGTTTCAGTTTTTATTATTGCTGCAATTCTATACTCTATGGGGCTTGATTTATTAACCTCATTTTCAGCTGCAGCTACATCTATTGCTGTAGTTGGTCCAGGTTTAAGCAGTGAGATCGGTCCTTTAGGAAATTTTAGTTCATTACCGGACCAAGCTAAATGGATATTATCAGCCGCAATGATTATTGGTAGATTAGAGTTCCTTGCTGTTTTAATTTTACTAATGCCATCTTTTTGGAAAAGATAAACTAGCTAACACTTATTTCTTTATTAAAATTGTTTACTTCCACAGGGGATTCAAAATATTTAATATCAGGAATAGAATACCTTTCAGACAAATATGCTATCCTTTCATCATCAAACCATTCATGTGCATTATCTACATTATCAAATACATACACTCCTCCTGCAGTATTTATCTTTATTAATTAGATAGTTTTTTCTAAGTAGACCCTTAGTATTTTAATACATAGATGCAGTTTCTACAAATTTGTCTTTAATTTTCTCATTACCTTCTATTTTAAAGCTTACTATCACTACAAACATTTATATTTCTCCTTCTATTTCTTAGCGTAATTTATTTTTAATATTTTTATATAAAATCAAAAAATCATTTTGTACTAATACTAAGGCAGGAACTAATAGTAAAACTAAAAAAGTAGTAGCTAATAAACCAAAAACAATAGTGATAGCCATGGGTTTTAAAAATTGAGCTTGAGTACTATCTTCAAATAAAAGAGGTATCAATCCAGATATTGTAGTTAATGAAGTCAAAATTACTGCTCTAAACCTTTCACAGGCTCCCTCAATTACTGCACTTATGATGCAAATACCTTTTCTGATTTTATCATCTATTGTTGTAACCATTATTATAGAATCGTTTATGACGATTCCTGCCAAGCCTAAAAGAGCAACTAATGAAAGAATAGTAATATCAAAACCAGTTATCCAGTGACCTAGAATAGACCCTAACGCAGCAAAAGGTATGATGCTCATAACTATTAATGGTCTCAAATAAGATGAAAAAACTCCAGATAAAATTATAAATATTAATACTAAACCTATTATTGTCCCAATTTTCATATCATTAAGAGTTTCATTTTGTTCTTCTGACCTTCCGGCCAACCTCCATGAAAACCCTTTAGTTGAAATTATAGCATCTAAAGGACCTTCTGAAAGAGCTTTGAGCATAGTAGAAGGGGCAATGATTTTTTCATCCAATTCTGCAGTAATAGATACTTCGGATTGACCATTTTCTCTTCTAATAATAGAAAATCCTTTTTCATAATCAACTTCCACAACCTGATTAAGAGGGATAAAATTACCTTTGGGAGAAATAATAAACATTTTTTTTAAGTCACTTTCTTTTAATTTTGAATTATCATATCTTACCCTAATAATTATTTCTTCAGTTCCATCTACAAACCTTTTGGCAATAATGCCTCTAAAAGCTGCACGTATTTGACCTGCAATATCAAGAGCAGTGAAACCCAATGATTTTCCAAGAGGTCTTAATTTTAATACCAACTCCTCTTTTCCCCATGGCATATCATCATAAATATCACTTATTCCATCATATTGAGCTAAAAGATTCTTAACTGCATTAGTTACTAGCTTTATTTGATGCATATCATTATTGTTCGATAATATTCTTATATCTATATCTTTTCCTGGTGGTCCTTGTCTTTTGGATGACATCGTTAGAGATTCCAATCCAGGGGGTCTATTTAATTTTTTCTTCCATAAGCGCATTAAATCACTTACTTGGGTGTTTCTAGCATCAGATGCAACAAGCTCTACTACCATAGCTCCTAAATGCTGTCCTTGTATTTGTTGCACACTGCCTGGCAAACCTAATGACTTGCCTATAACTGAAAAGTAGGTTTGCACCTCATTATTAATATCTACTTCTATCAAAGATTTTTCTAATTCTTTAATCATGCCCTTTGTATCATTTTGAGTTGTTCCAGGAGAAAAATTAAAATTTACATAAACTATATCTGGCTCTGGAGAAGGAAAAAAAACAAATGCAACTCTACCTCCTGACATAAGACCCGCAACAATTATTAGAATTGAAAAAGTTACAGATAAAGTAATATATCTATATTTCACAGCCAAACTTACTAATCCAAAAAAATATTTTTGTCTTAAAATATTAAAGTATTTATTAAACTGCATACGGAAATTAGATATCTTTTCTCGTTCATTCTTTAAGGCATGCGACAAATGACCAGGCAAAATTAAGAAGCATTCAACAATAGAAGCAATTAATACTGCGATAGCTACTAAAGGTATAGCTTCTATCACTTGACCAATTATTCCAGAAATTAAAAAAATAGGAATAAATGCAGCAACAGTCGTAATAGCTGCTGTAAAAACTGGAATAAACATTTTACTAGCACCTTTATTAGCAGATAAAAATGCATCATCTCCATTTTCATGGCAAGTTTGTGTATATTCTGCAACTACAATTGCATCATCAACTATGATACCTAACATCATAATCAAAGCAAATAAACTGACCATATTTATAGTTTGTCCACTTATCAGCATAACCCCCAATGTTCCAGATAATGCAATAGGAATTCCGAATGCTACCCAAAAAGCAACTCTGCCAGATAAAAATAAAAATAAAATTATTACAACTAAAATTAATCCGCCAAGACCATTTTTTATAAGTAAACTAATGCGATCTCTTACAGACTGAACACTTAAGTCATAAATTTTAAGCGTTAAATTAGGCAACAATTCCTTTTGATAGTCATCTATATAATTTTCTAGAATTCTAGCCATTTTAAGCGCATTACGTCCTGTAGCCCTCTTAATATCAAGACTTATTGCCTGCTTATTATTTACTAATCCGTATGCTCCTTCATTATCAAAGTGAGTATATATACGAGCAATATCTCCTAAATTTATTTGCTCTCCTTCTTTTCCATTAACTATTGCAATAGTTTGTAACTGATCTACTGTATTCTTTTGTTCAGCTATTTTGATTTTTTTTCTATCAATATCTTCAATAGTTCCAGCTGGAAAGTCTTGGGAAAATTCAAATATATTTTTAGCTAAATCTTTAATTGTTTTTTGAAAAGATATTAGTGAAAGAGGCTCAACCGCAACTATGATTTCTTTATCTCTCATCCCTAATATATTAATTTTATCTATTCCTAAATTTAAAAGGTCGTCACGGATATTTATTGCCGTTTTTCTAAGTTGGTCCTCAGAAACATCCCCATATAATAAAAGCCTTCCAATAGTTTCATACCTAATAATTCTTCTAACTTTTGGTTTATCTGCATCATCAGGTAAACTTAATATTCTAGTTACTGCAGAATTAACATCAGATAGAGCTCTTTGCATATCTGTATTTTTTACAAATTCAATACTTAATTGTCCTATACCTTCCCTAGCAGTAGAAACAACTTTTCTAACTCCGTCTATAGCCCTCACTTCTGGCTCTATCGCTCTAATAATTTGATTTTCAACATCTCTTGGACTAGCACTTTTCCAATCCACACTAACTGTAATTAAGTCAAAACCAAAATCTGGCAAGGATTGAACATTTAGTTTTAATAATCCTAATAACCCAAATAATAATATTACAACCATCAAAACATTAGAAGCGGTTCTATGGGAAGAAAAAAAATTTAAAATGTTCAATTTAGATTACTTTCCTATAAATTTATTTTGCTAAGATATTTACGGACATATTATTTCGCATATCACTTAATCGAGTAATTACAATATTTTTTCCTGATAATTCATCATCTTCAATTAATATTCCATAATACTCTTCACTGATAATTCTAATTTTCTGTTTTTTAAGACGTCCATCTTTTAATAGAAAGATAAACTCATTATTAAAGACAGAAGATAATGGAACTAATATAGAGTTTGATAAAACTTGTCTTTTCAATTTAATTTCAACAAAGGCCCCTAAAGGAATTTCTGATAAAGAGGATGAAGGAATACTCGCATATAAATTTATTCCGGCTATTTCTCTATTAATTGAACCATCAATTCTATTAATTATAGCTTCTGCTTTATAATATTTATTCCCTATTAACCATTTAATAGTTATAGTTTCTCCTATTCCATTATTAGAAAATTGCATTAATTTATAATAGTCTATTCCACCTATAGAAAACTTTACTTCTAAATTATCTGAATCACTTAATTCACCTAATACTTCATTAAAAGATATCTCTTGTCCTACTTCTATATTCAAATTAGATAGATGTCCGGAAAAAGGGGCTACTACTTTTGTTTCTTTAAGATTATTATTTAATTTAGCCATATTGTAATCTAATTTTTCAATTTCTGCTTTATAAGTTTCTAATTCTATTGAAAGTAAATTGATTAATTCAATGTTGTCTAATAATTTTTCTTCTTTTGAACTAAGTGATAAACGCAAATTATCTATAGAGTTTTCAGAAAATACTTTATTTTCATTTGCCAATATTTTATTTAATTGTTTTTTTATAATATCTCTCTGAACTATTAATTCTTGTTGTTTTAAATGTGTGGTTTCCATCTGACCAATTATTCTTTGTATAGTTAATAAAATTATTTTTTTTGATGAATTTTTCTCTTTTAAATCATTTTTAATATTAAAAGGATCTACTTCAAATAATAAATCACCTTTTTTTATATATACCCCATTATTAATATTATTCCCTATTCTAATAATCCTGCCTTTATCTCTATATTTTATTTTGAGCACTCTCTCACTTATAACCTCTCCATATGCTGTTATATTAATACTATGTTCTTTAGAAATTAATTTAGTTATTTCAACTAAAGGATAATCAATACTATTTTCTTTTGAGTTGGCAAGAGGACGAGAGTTAACAAATAAAATGTATATAATTATAGCTGTAATAATTATTATAAATGATATTAAAATACTTTTATATAAACTTTTCATGTATATATCCTTATCATTCGAAATTAATATATTATACTTGAATTATAATTATTAAGATCTTTATAATATGATTTAATTTAATTTTGAATTAAGTAATTTTATGAAATCAATTTTTTTGTGCCTATTATTAATTGGTTTATAAAATTTTACTTTTACTAATCCTGGCCTTTTTATAAAACCTTTTTTATCCCAAAATTCTGCAGTACTCATATGAACAGGTATGATCTTAATATTTAAATGCTTATACAGAGCATATATTCCAGATTTGATTTCCACATTAGCAGAAGCCTTTACTCTAGTTCCATGAGGAAATATAACAATACTCTCATTCTTATTTAAATTATTCTTAATCTTTTTTAACATTAAATATATTGATGAAGCCCTACCATTTCTATTAATAATAATATGTCCACAACGCCATACAAATAACCCATAAAATGGTATATACAATAGTTCTTTTTTTAAAACATATTTAATATTTGGGAAGTATGCTAAAAATAAAATAGTTTCTAAAACAGATTCATGACGAACTGCAAATAAAACTTGCTCTTTGGCAAAGCTCTCAAAATTTTGAATATCTATTTTAATATTACAAATAGTATTTAACATATAAATTGTTATTTTAGCCCAAATATTAGTAAGTTTTATACTTAAAGGCTTAGATACTAAAATTGGAGAAAATAGTACTCCTATAATTGCACTAAGAGAGTAAAATAAAATATTAAATAATAGAGATTTAATAAATATCAATTGATTAACCATAAATAAATGACTTGAACATGAGCTATAATATATTTTATATGTTCTTCATAAATAAAAAAAGTTTTCTTATTAAACTGTATATAATCTTTCAGAGTAAAATTTATAGAACTTAAAGCATATGGATATATATTTTTATTTGGCATCAAGGCTTTGAATAGTAATAATGTTCGTTGCATGTGCCAATTATCAGTTACTAAAATAATATCTTTAATATTATGTTTTTTAAGCCAACCAAATACTTCTAAAGAATTGCCAAGTGTATTTTTAGCATTATAACCTAAATCTATTCTATCTTTACTAGGGTATTTATTTTTTATAATATCTGAGTATTTTACTCCTTTCGCAACACCTGTAATTAACATTCTAGATTTTATATCATTATCCATTAACATCAATCCAACAGTTAAACGGCCTGCGTTGCCAGTCAAAACTACTATATTATTTACATTAATTTTTGTTATATAATTTTTCTCTATATTAAATATAAAGTTGAAAAGTGAGATAAAATATAATGTGAGAATTATTACTACTAAAAGAATTATTTTAAATTTATTCAATTGTAATTCTCATATATTTGCTAACAATTTTAGAAATTATTATATATTGAGAAGCAAGAACCATAATTAGTAAAGACATAAAATAAAAAAAACTATTAATATTTTTTAAATTTATAAATTGTATAGTATTTGAAGAAGTTGAAGCTGTAATATACAAAATATGTAATAAAATAAATATAAATAACCACCCAATGAAAAAGCCTAATAATGTATTATGAGTTATTCTCCTAAACAATATACTCATTAATAAATTTTTATCTGCACCATAATTTTTCATGATAATAATAGCTTTTTTATCTAATTTTAATGAGAAAATATTACAAAATGATAAACCTAGCAGTAAAAATATAAAATAAATACTATAAATAAACATATTCATTAATCCTAAGCTGTTATTCAAAATATATTTATGAAAAACAATCTCTTGTAGAATGTTTTCAATATTTAATTGTGAATATGATTTATAATTAAATTCAATAAAAATTGGTAAAGTATAATTTTCATTATTTGATAAATACTTACTGATTGAATCCCTATTTTCAAACCCAATAAGCAATTTTGATATTTCAGTTTCAGGTATTATTTTATAGTCATGCTTAACCTCATACTTATCAAATAATTGAATAATACTATTAATATTTTGTTCTGTATGATTTTGAGATATAGCTACAATAATTTTAGGCCTTATATTTAAATTATCACCAATTAGATATAAAAAGCCTAAAATTGCAGACATTGTTAAAATTGCTGTGGATAATAGTCCAAATTGATAATTATTAAATCTAGCTATAGGCCAAATATCATATTTATTAAATAATTTCATTAGACAGAGCTATATAATTTTATAATTTCAGCTTTCTTTAATATGCCTTGGTAATTATAGTCAAAATTATCTAAAATCAAAATAGAAGTTTTATATGATATTAAGCCATTTATTAGCTTTAAAATTGTTTGATTATAATTAGAGTTTATAGAGAATGGCTTTATTAAAATTAAAAGTTTAGGATTCGTTATTATGGCTCTAATTATCTGTAATAAATGAATTTCATCTTCATTCAAATTTCTTACTTCTTTATAAATAATATTTTTTAAATTCAACCATAAAATTAACTCTTCAAATCTCATATTAAGAGCTTTTTCAGACATACTTTTTATCCTTAAAGGTAAAACAATATTATTCACAATAGACATATTATGAAATAATATATTTTTTCCTCCTCCAATACTAATTTTATTTTTATAATTTTCTCTTTCATTATGCCTTAAAAATTTTATGTCCTTGTCAAATAATTTAATTTTTCCAGAATATTGAAAAAAATTTAAAGAAGATAAATCTGCTATTTTATGACTAACATGCAAACTTCTTGTTTCTAATACTACAATACTAGAAGCTTTTAAGTTAAAACTAAATTTATTTGTATATTTTAGTTGATTATCAATCGGTATTTGAACTAAATCAAAAAGAAGCAAAATAATTAACCTTGTAATATAATTTAAATTTATAGAATTATATTATAATTTATTAAAGTATAATAAAGTATTATTTATTAAAGTATAATAAATTATACAGCAGAGGGTTTAAAGTGATAGTTACGTGTAGTAAATGTAAAACAAAATTTAAAGTATTAGATCGTCTTATTCCACCAGAGGGGAAAAAAGTTAAATGCTCATGCTGTGGTAATATATGGAAACAAGAAAGTAAATATGAAACATCTTCTAAATCAGGATTATGGATTTTTTGGATTATAACTTTTCTTATTACATTTTCTATACTTTATTTAGGACTAATTATTGTTTTTGGAAATCAGATACCTATTACAGAAACTCTGAGCAGCTATTTAAAAACTATAGGCATACCTGTTGATGGGGGTTCCTTATTTGGAAGGTCTTTTACTAGATAATTATATTAGTACCAATCTAACAAACTATCCACATATTTTCTTTCTATTGAGCCTTTAACAGAATTTTCGGCTTTTTTATATAGTTGTTTTACTATTTTTCTTGCCTTATTAGAGTCTGGTTCATTAGGAATACCTACATCTCCTCCTGGAGAATTTCCTTGGCCTGGCGGAACCCTCCCTAATGGATCTCTTTGATCACGATCACTATTACTTCCACTATCTCCTGCCATTTGACTAGGGCCATTTGCTGAATTCATTTTATCCATCTTTTCTGCAGCTTTTTTAAGCTCTTCAAGGGCTCTGCCTTGTGCAGCCTGGGCTCTATCTGGCCTTCCTCTTTGCAACTCCTTTTGTGCTTGTCTCATTGATCTTTCAGCTCTGCCTAGTTCATCAGGTACCGGCGTATCAGACTCACTTATTTCATGCATAACATCTTCAAGTTGTTTTCTTAAACTTTCTTGTTTTTCTCCCGCATTTACTGGTCCCGATCCAGGAGTTTTTTGATCAGCTTGTGCATTCATAGATTGCTCAAAAGAATCCTCCATTAATGCTTCTTGTTCCTGCATCATTTCTGAAATTTGTTGCATAGCCATTGGAGCATCTTCACCTTCTTGTTCTCCTAAAGCTTCACCTAAAGCATCACGATCTAGGGCTTCTGACATATCTTGCATTTCATCTAATTGTTCTTGAGCCTCATCAAGAGAACCTGAAGCAGTTAATTCTGCAATATCTTCCAGTTTTTCTTCTAAATCTGCTCCCTCATTAGATTTAGCTCCATTCTCTCCGCCTCTATCTCCGGGATCATCAGATTCGGATACTTGAGGGGCGTCAATATCCATAGGGTTCTCTAACTCATCCAAATATTTAGCTAATGCATTATCCAAATTGTTAAGCATTTCATCAATTTCTGCTCCTTCTCCACCCTCAGATAAAGCCTCTTGTAAATCTTGTTGAGCCCTTCTTAGTTCATTTTCTGCTATAGATAATTGACCTGATTCAATAAATAACGCTGTTTTCCATAATAAATCTATAACAAAGTTTTTCTTTTTTTCAGTTAATAAAGAATTATTACTACTTTCTAATAAAATATTTGAAGCTTCTAATAACCAATCTTTAGCTACTAATAATTTGTCCTCAAAATATTTATCTTCTGCAATTTCAGTAATTATTTTTCCTACTTCAAAAGGCTTATCTTTATTTAAAGCTAAATTCTTTCTTTGGTTAATCACTGATAATGCTAATAAATTATTAAATGGTTTCTCAGGTAAAAGCATCTCTAATTCTCTACTTTTACCTTTTTGTCCTTTATAATCTTCTGCAACCAAAATAATTTTAGCTGGCAAACCTGCCCATATGTGTTCTGATAAATCATGATAATATTGACCTACTATTTGCTCCTCTTCACTTACATCAAAAGGTATATTAAACTTAATCTCTTCTAATTTAGAGGATAGTATTGGTTTTTTTAAGGAAATTTCTGCATAAAGTTTAGTAGTATCATAATCATCAGAAAATACGTAATCTATATCTAAAACTCCTTTAACTGTAGATTTAGGATTTTCTATGAAATCAACTAGTGGAGGCCTATCCAAAATAACTTCAATAGTTTGTTTAAAAATAATATTTTTATTTTGCTTAATAGTTAAATATATATTTTTATCAATGATACTCTCAATTGCGGCATTATCTTTATCTATTTTTAAAAATATTTCTTTTTTATCACCCATATTTAATTCTGTAATTCCATCTCCACCGAACACTCTTGCAGATAATGAGCTTCCTATAGGAACTTTTATGGAATTATCAATATTTCTTATTAAAATTGGTTGAAGCCTTGTATATTCTGGAGGATTTATCCATCCTGTAAAAACCCCATTTCTATAAACTATAATATCTTTTTCAGGTAGCAAAGCTGCTTGAGTTTTTTTATCTAAGTTTTGGTTAAACCCTAAAAAGATAAACAAGAATAAAGTTATAACGGGTAATCTAATAAATAATGGATCAAGATGGGAATAAATAGCCTTTAATCTAATATTTTTTAATGATTTAGAAGTTTTTAAAATTCTATTATAATGTTCTTCCCAAATAACACTATCCTTATTTAAATTAGGGATATCAAGTAGTGAGCTAAAAGGCGTATGTTTTACATTATTATCACCTTCTATTCTCTTTGCACATATAAGCTTAGTTGGCCATTTAAAGTTATATATAAAATATAAAATGACCGATATGTAAGATAGTGAAAATAAACCCAACAATATTATATGAAGCCAGTAAGGTAAAAAAGTTAAAGATTCTGTAATAATTAACATTATAAATATTAATGACAATATTAATATTTTAAATAAATATGAAGCTAAATTTTCCCATATTATAGCTAGCCTTGCTATATATATTTTTAAATTTAATATTAAGGGTAAGGATTTATTTATTTTATTATTATTCATTAAATATACTCACATACATTATTTTAATCTAGAATATTTTCATAAGATATCAAATCTTCAATTAAAATTCTCTTTCTAATTATATTTATTTTTTTATTATTAATCATTATTTCAGGTACTAAATCTCTACTATTATAGTAAGATGACATAACAGCCCCATAAGCTCCTGCATACTTAACAGCAAGTAAGTCCCCATCTTTTATATTACTTAAACTAGCTTTTCTACATATAATATCTCCAGTTTCACATATAGGCCCGACCACCTGATAATCAATAAATTCTTGTTCTTTTTTCTTTTCTACTACTGCAATAACTTCATGGTGAGCATCATAAAGAGCTGGCCTCAAGATATCATTCATAGCTGCATCTACAATAAGAAAATTATTGTTATAACTTTCTTTATTTCTAATAACTTTAGTCAAGAGTATTCCGGCATTAGCAGTTATATATCGTCCTGGTTCAAAAATAAGTTTACACTCGAGAGATCCAAATTTCTCTTTAATAAGATCTGCATAATCATTAATATCAAAAGGTGTAAAATTTTCACCATATGAGATTCCTATACCTCCGCCTAAATCTAAATTAATAATATTATGCCCATTTTCAATTAATTTCTTATATAAAATCAAAACTTTATTAAAGGCTAATTTAAATGGTTCAAGATCTGTAATCTGAGACCCAATATGTATATCAATACCTACAACTTTAATTCCAGGAAGATTTTTTGCATATTCATAAACATTCACAGCTTGTTTGTAGGGTATGCCAAATTTAGTATTACTTCCGCCTGTTGAAATTTTTTCATGGGCTCCTGCATCTATATCAGGATTAATTCTAAATGCTATAGGTGCTTTTTTATTCTTCGATGAAGCTATTTCAGAAAGTATCTCTAATTCTGAAATAGATTCTATATTAAATTGCATTACATCAGAATCAAGAGCAAAAGATAGCTCTTTCTTTGTTTTTCCTACGCCAGAAAAAACTATTTTTTCCCCATTTATGCCAGCTTTTATTACCCTCTTTAACTCACCTGAAGAAACTACATCAGCACCAGAACCAAGTTTTTTTAAAGTATTAATAACAGCTATATTAGAATTAGCTTTTACAGAATAAGCTATTAATTTAGGGTGTCCCTTCCTTAATTTATTTTCTAATGCTTCTTCAAGAGCTTTATAATTATTAGATAAACATAATTTAGAATAGATATAAACAGGGGTAGTAAATTGTTTTTCTATATCTAATAGAGAAACATCATCTGCATGTAAAACTCCATCTTTATAAAAAAAACCATTCATTTAAAAAACCTTATTTTTACTTATTTTCTTCAACTATAGCGGGCTCAAGATTATTATCCAATGGGGGTCTTTCTATTCCATCTTTTTTACCACAAGCATTTAAAGCAATAAAAATTAATATTAAAAATATATAAAAATTATTATTTAATTTACTCATTATTATTTTAACCATGTATTTACAGCATTTTTTAATGCTTTTTTTACTACCTTTGGTGCTGTTCCTCCATAACTATCTCGACTTTCTAAAGAATTTTTTAAAGAAAGTACCTTTAAAACTTCATTTGTAATTCTTTTATCAATTTTTTTAAAATCCTCCATAGCTATCTTATCTAAAGTTAATTTATGCTTTTCTGCATGTTTTACTACCTTGCCTGTAATGGAATGAGCATCTCTAAAAGGTATATTACATTCTTTAACAAGCCAGTCAGCTAGATCAGTAGCAGTTATATAACCTAAATCAGCCATAGATTTCATTACTTCTACATTAAACTCTACCTCTCTGATAAGCCCTTCCGCAACTTTTAGACATAACTTTAAATTATCAAAAGCATCAAAAAATGGCTCTTTATCTTCTTGCATATCTTTAGAATAGGCTAAAGGTAAGCCCTTAAGCATAGTCAGTACATTATAAAATGAGCTAGCTACTCTTCCTGTTTTACCTCTAATTAATTCTGCAGCATCTGGATTTCTCTTTTGAGGCATAATAGAAGAACCTGTTGAAAAGGTATCGGGTAAATTTATAAAATTAAAACCTGGTGAAGCCCATATTACTATTTCTTCTGCTAATCTTGATAAATGCACCATAATAATAGAAGCACTAGATAAAGATTCTAAAACAAAATCTCTATCACTTACGGCATCAATAGAATTCTCCATAGGTTTTTTAAAACCTAATGCTTTAGCAGTTGCAAACCTGTCTATAGGGAATGAAGTTCCAGCTAAAGCGGCCGCTCCTAAAGGAGATTTATTTAATCTTTCTTTAGCATCTTCAATTCTACTTTTATCTCTGCCGAGCATTTCTACATATGCTAATAAGTGATGTGCCAAACTAATAGGTTGAGCAGGTTGTAAATGTGTAAAACCTGGTAATATTGTATTAATATTCGACTGAGCTTGAAAAATTAAAGAACCTTGCACTTCTTTTATCAACTCTAAGACTATATCTAATTCATCTCTTACCCACATTTTAAATGACGTTGCCACTTGATCATTTCTAGATCTCGCAGTGTGTAATTTTTTTCCTGCATCTCCAATTAATTCAATTAATCTTACTTCTATATGCATATGGATATCTTCTAGCTCGTCAGAAAATACAAACTTATTATTACTAATTTCTTTTTCAATTATACTTAAACCTTTTTGAATTTGTTTATTTTCTTTATTTAAAATTATACCTTTATTGCAAAGCATATCGGAGTGCACTTTGCTTAAAGCAATATCATGAAAAGCTAATTTTTTATCAAACCAGATTGACGCATTAATAATTTTCATCATTTCTGATGAATTTTTTTTAAACCTGCCTCCCCAAATATGAGAAGTTTGTTTATTTTTTATAGATTTTGCTTTATTCATTTAATTCACCAATAATTACTACTATTACCTATACAATAATAAAGAGAAAAGTATATGATAATTTCTATAAAAAAAATTTGTAATCCGTATATATATTTTATCATAACATTAATTCTGTTAACTAACATTAACTGCAATGCTAATAATATTCCAGATTCTATTAAAAAAATTAAAGTAGAAGAACAAATAAAAAATTTGCCTGATGTGAGTTTTACAAACCTAGAAAACAAAAATAAAACTTTATTTGAACTTTCAAAAGATAAATTGTTAATTATAAATTTTTGGGCTTTATGGTGTACACCTTGTGTAAAAGAAATGCCAGCATTATATAACCTCTCAAAAAAACTTAAAAAAACAGACGTTAAAATAATATATATAAATCAAGATAGCTTTAAAGATTATAAAAAAATAGAGTCTTTTATAAAAAAATTAAATTTTGAAAAAAAAGATATTTTTATAGATTTTGATATGAGTTCTAATAAAACTTTTAAATTACGCGGAATACCTACAACTTTAATTTCTAATAAGGCAGGAGAGATTTTATGGAGAATAGAAGGTGTAATAGACTGGGAGAGCAAAGGAATTATTTCTTGGCTTAAAAATGAAGCTAAAAAAAATTAATTTTTACTTAGTTAATAACTCTTTTAATCGAGAATAATTATTTGCTGTTTTAAAATTCTTATATTTCTTTATCAATACTGAAGGTGCGGAGAATAATACACCAAAATCTGCCTCCTGAAGCATACCAATATCATTATAAGAATCTCCAGCTGCAAAAACAGAGAATCCTAACTTATGAAAAGCCTCAACAGCTCTTTTTTTTTGGTTTTCAATTCTTAAACTATATCCTTTAATATCTCCTGTTTTAGACACGTCTAAATGATGGCAAAATACCGTTGGATTACCTAATTTATTAAATAGTGGTGAAGCTATCTCGTAAAATGTGTCAGATAAAATTACAACCTGAAAATCTTTGGATAATATATCTAAAAAATCTTTGGCTCCATCAAAGGGTTCTAAATCATTTACCGCCTTATGAATATCTCCAATTTTTAATCCTTCGCGTTTAAAAACTTTTAATCTATGATCCATTAGTTCAGAATAGTCTTCTATGTCTCTAGTAGTAAGTAATAAATCCTTAATTTTAGTTCTTTCTGCAAGAGAAATCCATATTTCTGGGACTAAAACTCCTTCTAAATCAAGACATATTATACGCAATATTTTTACCTATACTTTATTATAATTTTTCTGATAATTCAGGTATAACTTGAAATAAATCACCAACAAGACCAAAATCTGCAATTTGAAATATTGGTGCATCTTCATCCTTATTAATGGCTACTATAACCTTAGAATCTTTCATGCCGGCTAAATGTTGAATGGCTCCTGATATTCCTACAGCAATATATAATTCTGGGGCCACTACTTTTCCTGTTTGACCTACCTGATAATCATTAGGCACATAACCTGCATCTACAGCTGCTCTACTAGCTCCCACTGCAGCTCCTAATTTATCCGCTAAAGTGTCTAATAATGCAAAATTATCTGCACTGCCTATGCCTCTTCCTCCAGATACAACTATTTTTGCAGCAGTCAATTCTGGTCTATCAGATTCTGATAAATCCCTCTTTACAAATGTACTTAACCTATTTGTCTTTGCTATAGGACCCTCTATAATATCAGCAGAGCCTCCATGTGTTTCAGCAGCTTGAAAAGCCGTAGCTCTAACTGTTAAAAACTTTACCTTATCTAAGGATTTAATAGTTGCTAAGGCATTTCCTGCATATATAGGTCTAACAAAGGTATCTTGATCTATAATTTCACAAACATCTGAAATTTGTTGTGAATCTTTTAAGGCTGCTACCCGAGGCATAATATTTTTTCCAAATGTGCCTGCAGAACTTAAAATATGTGTAGCATCTTTTATAGCCTCTATAATTACCGGGGCTAAATTTTCAGCCAAACCACCCTCTAATTCACCCTTGGCAGAGATAACTTTGGTGACTCCTTTAATATTTTTACAATTTTGTAAAACTTCTTCAACATCCTCGAGTACTAACAAAGAAATATTATCACTAATTTTTTGCGCTGCTGTAATAGTAGATAAGGTTCCTCTATCTACTTCTTTACTATTAGACTCAGCTATAACTAATACTGACATTATATAACTCCAACTTCATTTTTAAGTACATTAATTAACTCATCTACATTTTCTACTTTTCTTCCACCTACTCTTACAGGAGGCTCTTCAACTTTTAAGACTTCTAAACGGTTTTTAAAATCTATTCCTGTATCTGCTATCAAAATTTCTATAATTTCTTTCTTCTTAGCTTTCATAATATTAGGTAAAGAAGCATACCGAGGCTCGTTTAACCTTAAATCAGTAGTAATGATACAAGGTAATTTAATATTTAAAGTTTCTAAACCTCCATCAATTTCCCTAATTATGTTTAATTCTTTATTATTTAATTCTATTTTGGATGCAAAAGTTCCTTGAGGCCAATCTAACAGCGCTGCGAGCATTTGCCCAGTTTGATTAGCGTCATCATCTATAGCCTGCTTACCCATAATAACCAAATCTGTTTTTTCATTAATCACAATATCTTTTAAGATTTTTGCCACTACAAGAGGCTCCGTATTATTTTCATTAAATATATGAATACCCCTATCTCCACCCATAGCAAATGCTGTACGAATAGTTTCTTGAACACCTTTGTTACCTATAGAAACTATAATAATCTCATCTACTAATCCTGCTTCTTTTAAACGTACAGCTTCCTCTACTGCTATTTCATCAAAAGGATTCATAGACATTTTTACATTATTTGTTTCTACGGCAGATTTTTCAGAATTTACTCTAATCTTAACATTATAGTCGATAACTCTTTTTACAGGCACAAGAACTTTCATTCAATATTTCCTCAAATAATTATATTAAGTATTCATTAAAACCTTTGTAGATTATTTTAAATATAAAAAAAACTATTTTATATAAACTTGTTAAAATTTATTGAGAAAGTAAATAAGCAGTTAATAAAATAAGAATTACTGCTAGCCCTTGCAATACTACTCTTGCCCTCATTAACTTATTTCCCCAACGTTTATTAAAATCCCCACCCTTTAACATTGCAATAATACCTATTATTAATACAACCAATACAGTAAACAAAACGATATAAATTATATAAGGCAAAATTGTATTTAAAATTTCCAACAAAGTTATCTCCAGATAATAAATAAAAAACTATTTTATAAGGTTTAATAATGCTAACATATTCTCTTTTCCAAACAAATCAATCACATCATCCTTTTTTAAACCTGAAGCTTTTAAAGATTTAACTGTTTGTGCTCTAGTTCTTTTTGACAATCTAATTCCTTTGGAATCTAAAATTAATGGGTGGTGAAGATATATTGGAGATTTTAATTCTAATAAAACCTGTATTATTTTATGAATATGCGTTGAGTTGACTAAATCTTCTCCTCTAGTTATCA
>ENA-OREN01000789-OREN01000789.1-marine-metagenome-genome-assembly--contig:-NODE-789-length-42345-cov-3.675736_pt1 | contig 42345 bp, 35 predicted proteins | sample MGYA00248624_ERZ508555 | MGnify/ENA primary metagenome ERZ508555 (study PRJEB26222, sample SAMN06267773) | marine metagenome | isolation source: Saanich Inlet, British Columbia, Canada | place... | reverse complement strand
GTTTGTCCTGGCATATAGCCGTTGATGGCCAATCGAACGCGGCATCCTTCCTCGGCCAGTTTCTCGGCGATGCCAATACCGATCCAGTCAGCGCGCCAGTCAGCCACAACCACAGACCCGCCAACATTGGCTTCGTTTCTCAGCACTTGCCAGGCGTCAACCACATGGGCGCTTTCGCGACCTTCAAATTCCGGCCAGCGAGGCTCGGCACCGGTTGCCAGAATGACGGCGTCCGGGTTTTCATTGGAAATCATATCCATATCCACAGGGCAATTCTTTTTGACCGTAACACCGGCTATGGTCATTTCCTGTTCCAGATTGGTGACAATGCCGCCGAACTCAGCCCGTGTGGGTAATAGTTGCGCCAGTAGAGTCTGTCCACCCAACTGAGCGGTCTTTTCATACAGCGTTACATTGTGACCGCGTCCCGCTGCAACAGCGGCGGCTTTCATGCCACCGGGCCCGCCACCAATAACCATGATGTTTCGTGCTACTGTCGCCGGTGCCACGTCACCATACCTGACCTCACGTCCGGATACCGGGTTCTGAATACATGAGATCGGATAACCTTCATGGAAGTGGCCAATGCAGGCTTGATTGCAACCGATGCAGGCGCGGATGTCGTCGGCCCGATCATTAAACGCTTTGTTGGGCATGTCTTGGTCAGCGATCAGGGCGCGGGTCATGCCGCACATGTCAGCATGACCCTTTGCCAGAATCTCTTCGGCGATCTGTGGCTGGTTAATGCGACCAGTGACAAAGATCGGAATATCCGTGCGTTGTTTAATGGCGTGGGCAAACGGGGCGGTGTAGCCTGTATCTTCGGACATGGGCGGGACGATATGGATAGATCCGGCCAGCGTGGATGATGATCCACCCACAACACTCATGTAATCCAGGACCCCATCACCGGCCAGTTCAGCACAAATCTCGACCATATCATCGACACCCAACCCATCTGGGCTGCGCTCGTCACCCGAAAGTCGCATGCCAATGACGAAACTGTCATCGGTCTTGGCGCGGATGTTGTCGGCTACTTCACGGACAAATCTGAGTCGGTTTTCCAGTGACCCACCGTACTTGTCATCGCGCTGGTTGACGCCGGGGTTTAAAAACTGAGCAGGCAGATAGGCATGGCTGCCGACAATTTCGACACCATCCAGCCCAGCTTCGCGCATGCGCGCACCTGCGTTGCCGTAATATTCGATGACCTCTTCGATCAATGCGGTGGGCATAGGGCGTGGCAGCACGTGGAAGCGTTCGTTGGGAACGGACGACGCGCTGTATGAGACAGGTGCCGTGCCATCTTCTGAGGCGACAATCTCACGTCCCGGATGGAACAGCTGGGAAATCAAGCCGCAATCATAGCCATGCAATACGTTGGCCAAACGCCGGTAGCCGGGGATGCAATCATCTGTATCAACCCGGATAGGATCGGCCACAAAGACAGCTCCGGGATGAACCAGTGCTACCTCGGTCATAATCAGTCCGGCACCACCTCGGGCGCGGGCCTCGTGATAGGCCACCATTCGGTCACCGATCTCACCATGATCATTCAAATGGGTTTCATGGCCGGTGCTGATGATGCGGTTTTTCAGGCTCAGATTGTTAATCTGAAAGGGCGAAAACAAATGAGGGAAATTTTTATGTGTCATGCGATGAGTGAACCCTGAATTCACGCCCTGATCAATGGTTTTACTGCATGCCAAATAATGTTTTGTATTGACTTGAGGATATCAGAGACGCTTTCTTGGATTTGCGTGTTGATTACGTTGAATAAGAAAGAAAAAACAAGCGAGGAAGCTGTGGCTAAACGCATTATTCTCATTCGTCATGGTGATGATCCCCCCGATGATCGGGCCTACACATATTTTCAACAAAACGGCTTCGATGTTGAAATTACGCGACCTTACAAGGGCGACGTTCTGGGTGACCTGAGCGATGATGTCGTGGGCACTGTTATTTATGGCGGACCATTTAATGTGTTCGAAACAGACAAGCACCCGTTCCTGAATGATGAGCACCGCTGGATTGAGCTGTGCATTGAAAACCAGGTGCCGATGCTTGGTATATGTCAGGGCGCGCAGTCCATTGCCCATACGCTGGGCGCTAAAGTTGGGCCACGCGAGGGTGAGCCGCATGAGTTCGGGTATTATCAATTGTATCCGACCGAGGCTGGCGCAGATATTCTGTCACAACCTATCGCCGTTACGCAGGCACATTTCCATGAGTTTGAGGTGCCGGATGGTGGTGAATTGCTGGCCTATAGTGACACGTTTCCCCAGCAAGCATTCCGGTATGGTTCCTCTACCTATGGGTTTCAGTTCCACCCCGAAGTGACCATCGAAGGTTTCCGGCGCTGGCAAACGCTCCTGTCGTTCAATTATGGCCGCCCCGGTGTTCAGACCGTTGATGAACAAAACAGCTTGATGTATGAGCATGATGAAGCCCAGGCCGAATGGTTCTATGAGTTCCTCGATAAACTGTTTGGTAAACCAACTGATTAGCGGTTTGCTGCGTTAGAAAATACAAAAGGACATGGAAATGAAAGTTGGCTTCATTGGTTTGGGTAATGTTGGCGGGAAACTATCAGGTAGTTTGCTGCGCAATGGCATTGATTTAATGGTCCGCGATCTGGATCGTTCTATCGCTGAGCCGTTTTTGGAAAAAGGGGCGTCATGGGCTGATTCGCCCAAGGAAATGGCAGAGGCTTGTGATGTCATCATTACGTGCCTTCCGTCTCCCGCCGCCTGCTCAGCTGTGATGGAAGCCGACGATGGTATTCTGGCGGGCCTGAGTGCCGGCAAGATTTGGGCCGAAATGAGCACGACGGACGAAGAAGAGGTCAAACGGATTGGTGCGTTGGTTAAAACCACCGGTGCGGAGCCGATTGAATGCCCTGTGTCCGGTGGTTGCCACCGGGCCGCCACTGGTAATATCGCCATCTTTGCCGGTTGTTCGCGCGAAACTTTTGAGACCATGCTGCCACTGTTAACCACCATGGGGCGGCGCGTCCTGCATACGGGCGACCTGGGCTCTGCATCGGTGTTAAAAGTTGTCACCAATTATCTGGCATCGGTTAATCTGGTATCGTGTATCGAAGCCATGATGACCGCCCATAAGGCCGGTATGGACCTGAATACAACGTTTGAAGCCATGCGAATTTCTTCCGGCAACTCATTTGTTAATGAAACGGAAAGCCAGGTTATCCTGAATGGTAGCCGCGATATAAGCTTCACCATGGATCTGGTGGTGAAAGACATGGGGCTGTTCATGCAGGTGGCTGAACGATCAGGGGTGGATTTGGATATAGGCCCGCTTATTCTGGATATCTTCAAGGAAGGCATGGAAAAGTACGGCCCGCGTGAATTGTCACCAAATATCGCTCGCCGTCTTGAAGATCGCTGCGATGCCAGGTTGCTGGCTGACGGGTTCCCGCCTGAAATGACAGACGACGAGCCGGAAGAGCCGGGATACGAAGTTATTCCAAAAGGCAGGGAAGCCGCCGAATAAATCAGGCCACCCGGAACGTACGGCGTAGAACCCCGCTCAACACCTCCAGATCAACCGCAAACAGGCCCGTAGCCGGTTTCGGCAGCTGATCACCCAGTTCTTTTTCCAGGTCGTGCAAGGCATGGAACGGCACTTTCGGGTATAAATGGTGCTCAACATGGCGGTTCATGTCACAACCCAAGAAACGTCCCAGCCAGTTTGTATCAAAAGACCGGCATGATTTTCGGATGTCATGCTGATCTGCTTCCATTTCGGCGTGTTGGCTAATGACAAACAACTGCATGATTACACCGCCGACCAGGCGGGGGATGATGATGTAAATTAGCAAAATATCCCATCTATCGAACCACCATGCCGCACTGACTATTGACGCATAGATGACAACAAAGGCGAGGGCCGCCCGTTGCTGCTTTGGCAAATCCCGCTCAGGCGTGAATGAGCGAATGAACGCATCATGGATGCCAAGCGCGCTCATGATCATTTGCTTTCCGCTTATCCAGTATGGAGCGAGGCTCGACAACTCCAGCAACCATGTATGCAGGTGCAGAGGATTTATGGATATCTGAGCGTCCATGCCATTAATCCACGTGAAATTGTGGTGCCGCATGTGGGCGTTGTAGCGATGCACGGGGTCTTCGAAATAGATCAGTGAAGATATCCAAAAAATGACGGTGTTTAACCACTTGGTTTTCACATACGTTCCGTGCGCACTTTCGTGGCTGATCGCGTAGGACGTTTCTGTGAATATACCGGCATAGATGATCATCGCCGGGATGAACCAGCCAGTTTCGATACTGAGAAACAATCCGTATCCGGAGACCAGCAGCAGGGCTAGCCAGATTGTGAAATGGCGCAGCCCAGGCCCATCACGTAACGTCATCAGGTGTCGTAAATTTACAGGATCGATACTTACACCAGATGTTTTGGCGTTGGTGGCCTGTATCTCAACCATCGTTTTTGCCCCCGCGATATGGGTCAGGTGCGATAGTCAGGTTCTTCCTCGTCGAGGATTTCCTTCAGGGCGTTCCAATGGTTTTCCCAGAGACCCGGATAGCTCTGCCACTGCTGTGCCGTTTTTTCTGCAATCTCGTCGGACAGAACACTGAGTTCCTTACCTGTTGAGTACGCGGTGACCAGCGTTTCGCAGGCCTTTTCGAAATAGTACAATTCATCAAAGGCGTGGCCCACGGCACTGGCCGTCATTAACACACCATGGTTGCCCATCATCATAACGGCTTTATTGCCAAGCAGTGTGCCCAATCGTTCGCCTTCATCACCAAGGCCCATACCATCAAAGCCATCATCATAGGCAATACGGCCATGATAGCGGGCGGTGTTTTGATCGATTGACAGCATCGCTGGATCTTTCAGACAGGAAAGTGCCAGGGCATATTTTGAATGCGTGTGAAGCAAGCAACGTGCCTGTGGTGAATTACGATGCAGCGAGCTATGGATACACCACGCCGTTGGATCGGGTGCGTTGGGTTGGTCCATGGTCGTGGGATCATTGGCATCCAGCAACAGCAATTCACTGGCACGGACACGGCTAAAATGACGTCCGCATGGGTTCATCAGAAACTTGGAGCCATCATCTGACACGGCCAGGCTGAAATGGTTAGCGACGGCTTCGTGCATATTGTGACGGGCTGCCATGCGGAAAGCGGCAGCCAGATCGACACGCTCCTCATAATAGGGATCGTCTTCAATACGGGTGCCAGTCGTTTTCAATTCAGCTACAGACATGATCCAATCTCCAAAATGCCAGTTTTGTCGTGCGTTATCGGGTATCTATCCATTTTACCTGAAAATAATCGCGCTCTTTGCATAGAAACTTCAAGAGAGAAAAATTTGTTTGTTCACCACATACTTTCGGATTGGTTCTGTGCGTTCTCTTGCGCTTTTGTAAACAGTTCCCATTCATTTTCTGGCAAAAATCGTTGCGCCAGGAATTGATAGGTTTCCTGCATCATGTTTTCGCAAGATCGCGACCGCTTGGCTGGTTGTAATTCCCAGCTATCCACGAGCTCTTTCCAGGCCCAAAACCGTTTGTACAAATTATCCCGGTTGGTGCGGATGTATTTTATTTGTGCACCAATATTCCTGAGCACGGCCATGATCTCACCCGTTTGCGCATCCACATCAACAAAATTGGCGCGGAAGCCATCCATGGCAATCTTGCACAGGCGAGACACCGGATTAAGCGTTTCCATAATGCCGAGCTCAGATCGGTAAAGTTCTCGCATATCTCTCAGGCGTTCTTCAACCACGAGGATGCGTTCAAATTGTCGGCGTAATGCTTCGATGTAGGAGAGCTCTTCTGCAAGGCTATCAACCAGATCGACCACCTTTTCCACGTTGTCGCCCAAGCCAAGTTTATCGGCGGCTTGGGTAAACGCATCGCTGATTTTCTCCTTCATGGCGGGGTCTTCGGTCACCATGGCCAGTTGTTCTTTATCTGTCACAACGGACTCGTCACCAGACAGCCATGATACCAACTGCATCGTTACGCGGCCGCGTGCCACGCTTCGGTCATCATCTGTTATGCTCCAGGTTGCCTCGCCGGTTCTAAGCTCCATAGGGATCGCGTCGCCAACTTTGAGTTGGGGCACAAATGGTAGGGCGTCGACGAGTGTCTCCAGCATAAAAGCATCCTTGGAGTCTTCATCTAGTCTGAGTTCCTTCGCAATGGAATCCAAACGCAGTTCTACGGCACCGGTGTCCAACGGCGTCATCATAACCGCGTCATCTGTGCCTTCCTGGATCTTGAAATAGATTCCGGGCACAGCCGAAAAGAAGGGGTGTTTAAATTCTACCACTTCAGGGATTGGTCGCGGCTTGGCCGGTTTCTCCGGTTCTGCGGTGGTTTCAGCTTCAGCCTCTACTTCGGCTTCAGTCCCAGCCTCAGCTTCAACTTCAACAGCTTCAGCAGCTCCAGCCTCTACTTCGGCGTCGGCCTCGTCGGTTTGTTCCTGTGCGTTCTCTTGTGCTTCTGTTTCTTCGCTCATCATCATCTGATACTTATGGCTGATCGTTTAACGAAAGTGGTTGTTTAGTTATCCAGTTAACTATTGTGACGGGTTAGCCCCAACCATGTCACGCGCGAACCCGCTCAAGTAATCTATCCATAAACTGACAGCAAAGTTGTAATTGTTCAATGCTGACAAATTCGTCTGGTTTGTGGGCTTGTGCAATATGCCCCGGACCGCAGACAACAGACGGAATATTTGCGTCCTGAACGAATATGCCAGCCTCTGTTTGGTAGGCGACCTTGATATCATCATTTCGGGCCGCCAGTGACCGTACAAATGAAATGACATCATCACCGGGGTCCAGCTCAAAACCTGGCATTGCGGCGTATTCTTCAATGTGGATCGAGGCTTCGGGTGATATGGCCTTCATCCGCGGCTCCAGCTCGTTATGGGCAAAATCTGTTATGCGTTTCAGCAAGGCGACCTTGTCTGTCTCAGGCAATATACGGAATTCAAATTCAAACGTGCATTCTCCAGGCACAATGTTTAAGGCGCTGCCGCCTTTAATAGTGCCGGTTTGAAGAGTATCAAATCCCACATCATACCCTTCGGCGAAGGGACCGTTTTCCCGGTGATCATCAGCGATGCCGCGAATAAATGAAATCAACTCGCACGCATATTGAATGGCGTTGACCCCTTGGGGGGCAAGACTGGAATGGACCTCGAAACCTCGCAGGGTGCATTCGTAGCTGTAGCCACCTTTGTGGCCTGTAACCACCTGCATGCCTGTTGGTTCGCCAATAATACACATGGATGGTTTGATGGGAAATCCATTCAGAGCCTCAGCCAAACGCTTGGCACCGGCGCAGGTCACCTCTTCGTCGTAGGAAAATGCCAGATGGATAGGGGTTTTGAGTTCGGCCTCGGCAAACTTGCGGGCATATGCCAGACAGACAGCGATAAAGCCTTTCATGTCACAGGTGCCACGGCCAAACAGCAAATCGTCTTTTTCCGCCAGAGCAAAAGGATCAGTGGACCATTCCTGACCATCGACGGGCACCACATCGGAATGGCCAGACAACATGATGCCGGGTCGGTCTGATGGGCCAATGGTCGCATACAGGTTGGCTTTGGTGGCATCCTCATTTGGCACCAAAATACAATCAATTCCCAACTCAGCCAGGTAAGACTTTACCCACTCGATCAGGTCCAGGTTTGAATTCCGGCTGGTGGTATCGAAGCTGATGAGCTTCGCCATGACGTCGTACAATTCCGGTGAGATTTTGGTACTCATGATTCACCACACACACTGTCCACAAGACGATCCATAAATTGCTCACACAGCTCAAGCTGCTCCAGCGAGCAGTACTCGTTCGGTTTATGGGCTTGTTCAATACTGCCGGGGCCACAAATAACGGTGGGAATGCCTACCCGTTCGGTGAACAGTCCAGCTTCTGTGGCAAAAGCAACCTTGATATGATTGTTACGACCCGCCAGTGATTTCACGAACGTAACCACCTCTGCATCGGCGGCTGTGTTGAGGCCCGGTGCATCTGTAACCTCGACAACATCGATCCCGGTATTCGGGTCGACGGCGTGCATGCGTGGCTCGAGAGTCTCGCGGGCATAGGTCTCAATCTCGGCGATAATTGAATCCGGGTCATGTTCGGCCAGATTTCGGAATTCACATCGGATGATACATTCCTTGGGCACGATGTTGAGAGCCGTACCGCCACTGATGACGCCGGTGTGGACTGTTGTGTATGTCACATCATAAGCTTCATCAAAGGGGCCTTCGTCCGCAAACCGCTTTGCCATACCGGTCATATAGTTGATCAGATCTGCGCCAAACTCGACGGCGTTGACGCCGAAGGGTGCCAGACTGGAATGGCATTCCAGCCCGCGTACCGTGATGTCGTAGCTGCGTTTGCCCTTGTGACCCAATGACACATCCATGCTGGTCGGCTCACCCACGATGCACATGGCCGGTTTGATCGGCATGTGCTTCATCTTTTCAATCAAGGTTTGAACGCCAATACAGCCGATTTCTTCATCGTAGGAAAAAGCCAGATGAATAGGGGTGTTCAGGCCACGTTCCAGAAAAATCGGTGTATACGCGAGGCAGATGGCGATAAAGCCTTTCATATCGCATGTGCCGCGACCAAATAACTTGCCATCCTGCTCGATCACCTGCCAGGGGTCGCTGTCCCATGCCTGTCCGTCAACGGGAACAACATCCGTGTGGCCTGACAGCATGATGCCTGGCATATCCTGCGGGCCAAGCGTGGCGTACAAATTCGCTTTTGTTCTTTCTTCATTGTGGACCAACATCGGTGACACACCCAGATCCTCAAGATAGCTGACAACAAAGTTAATGAGGTCGAGGTTCGGGTTTCGGCTGGTGGTATCAAAAGAGATTAGCTTCTCAATCAATGAGCGGCTTTTTAGGTCGGGCATGGGCATGAATTTCCCTGAAATTGTTTCAGTGATAGTCTGGTCATGGTAACTTAGCTGAGGCAAGAAAATGTGGTTTAAAACTAGAATTTTGTGGCATTTAATTGGCTTGAAATATCCAGGTTGCCTTACTACGTTCCCCCCACTTTCTTCATACCCGCTATGGATCAGGGGCAACAATGTCTATTCACACAATAACCAACCAGTCAGTGAGTGAGATTGCTGAGGAATTCAAAGGGATTCGTGTTCCTTTTGAGTCCATTCCGATTATTGATCTAGCCGCGTTTCGTGATGGCAGTGCACGTAGGGACGTGGCCGATTCTATGGCCCGCGCGGCGCGTGACGTTGGCTTTTTCTATGTGACTAATCACGGAGTGGACGAAGCAGTGGTCGATGAAGCACTTGAGCAGACACGCCAGTTTTTTAATCAACCGCTTGAAATCAAGAGCCGTTATCCCATTGCTGACTCGTTCCCCCATCAACGTGGCTACGTGCCGGTGTTTGGTGAGGAACTGGGTATGGACGAAACAGTTGATCTAAAGGAAAGTTTTGATCTTGGCGTTGATCTTCCCGCTGATGATCCCGACGTGGTGGCTGGAATTCCTTTTTACAGCCCCAACACGTGGCCAGATCATATGCCTGATTTCAAGGTAGCGATTACCACATATTATGACGGCATGCTTGAGCTTTCAAAAGTACTCGGTCATGCGTTCGCCATGAGCCTCGGCCTGGATGAAGACTTCTTCGTTGATCGGATGAAAAAGCCGATCGCCAACATGCGGCTGTTGCACTATCCGCCATACAGTCCCGTATCGGGTCAGAAGGTCATCGGAGCGGGTGCGCATTCAGATTACGGATTTGTTACGATCCTGGTGCAAGATCAGATTGGCGGATTGCAGGTTCAAAATATGCGCGGCGAGTGGATCGAGGCGCCACCGATACCCGGTGCTTTGGTGATTAATATTGGTGAGATGCTGGCTATGTGGACCAATGATCTATTCGTGGCCACTCGACATCGGGTTATGAATATCAGCGGCGTGGATCGCTATTCTATCCCCTTGTTTCTGGATATGGATTACGATGTGGAAGTCAGTTGCTTGCCTACCTGTCTTGGTGATGACGGCCATCCAAAATATCAGCCAGTTCGCGCCGGTGATTACATCTCGAAACGTTTGAACGAGACATTTCCGTTTCGACGAGACCAGGTCAGCTAAACAAACCTGGGCCACTTCCATAATCACGTGCGCTGGTGCGGCGTGGCTTGGAATGGTTTTTTGTACACCAGTTTTTTTTCAGAATCCTATTTGTGTTTCCGAGGAATGTTATGTTAGGGTTTAGCCAAGGCAGGGGAGAGCGGTAATAAAACGGCAAAGACCGTTTAACACATGCTCTCTAAAATATAATAAGGCGTGACCACAAAAGTTGGTTGCCCATAAATGTGGCTAGGGAGATGCATGTCGGATAATAGTGATCCGCTAGTGCGGTTTATCGAGGTTCAGAAGAGCTATGACGGCGAGTCTCTCGTCGTTAAAAATCTCAATCTCGATATTGAACGGGGCGAGTTCGTTACAATGCTTGGCCCCTCCGGTTCAGGAAAAACAACCTGTTTGATGATGCTTGCAGGCTTTGAGCCTGCAACACACGGAGAAATCACGTTGGATGGCGTGTCCATCAATAATGTGGCACCTCACAAACGTGGCATTGGCATGGTTTTCCAGAACTATGCATTATTCCCTCATATGACCGTTGCTGAGAATCTGGCGTTCCCGCTAGAGGTTCGCAAGATGGACAAGTCCGAGATTGAGGCGCGCGTCAAAAAGACACTGGATATGGTTCACCTGGGTGCGTTTAGCGACAGACGCCCGGCGCAATTGTCCGGTGGTCAGCAACAGCGTGTGGCTGTGGCCCGCGCTCTCGTTTTTGACCCACAATTGGTTCTGATGGATGAGCCGCTTGGCGCGCTGGACAAACAGCTACGCGAGTCCATGCAATATGAAATCAAGCATATTCACGAAAATCTCGGTGTGACGGTTGTGTATGTGACGCATGATCAGTCTGAAGCTCTGACCATGTCCAATCGCATCGCCGTATTTGACGATGGTATTATTCAACAGCTGGCACCGCCGGATGTCCTGTATGAGAAGCCCGACAATGCATTTGTTGCCCAGTTTATTGGCGAGAACAACAAACTGCAGGGCACAATCAAAGGCGTCGAAGGCGACACAGCGCAGGTCCAGCTGGACAGTGGCGAAATGGTTCAGGCCCTGGCCGTCAATGTTGGTGCCGTGGGTGAGCGCTCAACCATGTCGCTTCGCCCGGAACGGGTCATGATTGGCCAGGCTATCGAGAATTGCCCCAATATGTTCGAAGCCAAGGTGGAAGAGCTTATCTACCTGGGCGACCACATCCGGTCCCGCGTCAGCGTTTGCGGACACGACGACTTCATCGTCAAAGTACCAAATGCCTCGGATCACGCCTCATTGTCAGAAGGTGAGGTCGTTAAGGTGGGTTGGCAGTCGGAAGATTGTCGCGCCCTTGATGTGTATAAGGGTATTTAATCCGGGCGAGTGTGTGACGTGACCAAAACACCTGGGGTCACACACTGAACAGGAATTGCCATCTCGTTTCATTAAGGATCGCCCCTCTTTAATTTGATGGCTATAAGCGCCGCCTCTCGTTTTAAAAGTGGGGTGGCAACAGCAACGAAAGCACCAACAATTGGTGCTATCAGGGAGAAAAACACTATGAAGACCTCTATCAAACTAACTCTGGCGGCAGGGGCAATCGCCTTAACCGCTGGCATGAGCGGTTCTGCTCTTGCCGACATCGTCGTTACCTCATGGGGTGGCGGTTATACAGCCAGCCAGCAGAAAGCTTACGGCGCAAGCTGGGAAGCCAAAACTGGTAATAAAATCAACTGGGAAAACTATAACGGCGGTCTCGGTGAAGTCCGCGCTATGGTAGAAGCCGGTAATGCAACATGGGATATCGTCGACGTGCTGCCTGATCAGATTCGCACAGGTTGTGACGAAGGCTTGTTCGTAGAAATTCCTGCAGATCGTTTCATCCTGGATTCTATGGGAACTTCTCTTGACGATGATCTGATGGTTCCACGGCCAAATGACTGTGCCATTCCACAGATTTTCTGGTCCTATATGGCCTTCTACAAAACCGGTACATTCTCTGGCGAACAACCTGATTCAATTGCAGATTTCTTCGACATGGATAAGTTCCCTGGTAAGCGTGGCATCCACACTTGGGCCAATGCTTTGATCGAAATGGCACTCTATGCTGACGGCGTAGCTATCGCTGATATCTATGATGTTATGGATACCCCCGAAGGTATTGACCGTGCATTCGCCAAACTCGACGTCATCAAAAATGATGTGGTGTTCTGGTCTTCAGGTGCCAAGCCGCTTGAGTTGGTAACATCTGGCGAAGTTACAATGTCTCTGGCCTACAACGGTCGTATCGGTGCTGCTATCCTTTCCGAAGGTGCTCCGTTCGTGCCGATCTGGGATGGTCAGGTTCTTGAAGAAGAATGGCTTGCCGTTATTAAGGGCTCCAAGAATATGGACGAAGCCATTGATTTCGCCATGCACGCTTCTGCTCCTGAGCAGCAAGCTGGTCAGGCTAAATGGATCAACTATGGTCCTATGCGTAAATCTGGTCTGGCAATCATTGCCGCCAACGAACCATGGTATAACACTGGTGTGAATATCATGGAGCATATGCCTAATCGTGAAGAAGTTATGGGTGACTCCATTTTCGCTCAACCTGATTGGTGGGCTGATAATGGTTCTGAAATCTCCGAGCGCTTCACCGCTTGGATGGCTCAGTAATCTCGAGTGACTAAACAGGTTTCGGGTCGGGCGTTTATACGTCCGACCCGGCCCCTGGTTTCTTTAATTTGTAAGTTTATTTATTTGTAGATTTTGGATTGGCATCAGTTCATGACCACAGCAACATCAGAACAGATTTTAACGGCCGACGGTACACCGCTGAAGGATAGCCTTCGAAAGTCGCTCGTTCGCAGTAAGATACAGGCTTCTCTGCTTGTCCTGCCCGCATTTGCCTTTCTGATGATCATGTTCATTATCCCCATTGGGCAACTGATGACTCGTAGTATTGATGATAAGCTGGTCAACGAGTTCCTGCCGCGTACCTTCGAACTCTTTGATCAATGGGATCAGAGCGACCTACCCGGCGAAGATCTGTACGAAGCCATGTTCCTGGATGTAACAACCGCCGATAAGACGTTGCTTGGCCGTGCGACGATCCGCATGAATTACGAAGTATCTGGTTGGCGTAGTCTGGTTAAGAAATCAAAACGAGAATTCAAGAAAATTGACAGCGGCCCTTATAAAGAGGCCATGATTAAAGCTCATAAGCGGTGGGGCGAGATTAAGTATTGGCAGTCTCTGGGCGCTATGGCCGATAATTATACGCTTGGCTATTATCTCAATTCATTCGACCTGCGTTTTGATGGCAACAAAGATATCATTAGCCAACCGGAAAACAGGCAAGTTTATAATCTGCTTTGGTGGCGTACATTTGTCGTCAGTATGATGGTGACTTTCTTCTGTGTATTATTGGGCTATCCGGTCGCTTACTTGCTGGCAACATTGCCATTGCGGATCAGTAACCTGTTAATGATTTGTGTGCTCATGCCGTTCTGGACTTCACTGCTGGTTCGGATCGTGGCCTGGATGATCATGTTACAACAGGAAGGCGTGGTGAATAATTTCTTCGTGTTGATAGGCCTGGTCTCGGATGAGAACCGACTTGCCATGATGTATAACTTTACCGGTACGATCATTGTGATGACGCAGATTTTGTTACCATTCATGATTTTGCCCATGTACAGCGTGATGAAGGGCATTTCACCCAACTATATGAAAGCGGCCCAGAATCTGGGCGCGGCTCCGTCTCTGGCCTTTATACGGGTGTATATCCCGCAATCTCTACCCGGTGTTGGTGCTGGCGTCATTCTCGTCTTTATCGTCGCCATCGGTTACTACATCACGCCAGAATTGGTTGGTGGTAAGGATGGGCGACTGATTGGTAACATGGTGGCCTATCACATGCAGACCTCCCTGAACTGGGGACTGGCATCTGCCATGGGGCTCATTCTTTTGACTGGTATCCTCGTGCTGTACTGGTTGTACGACAAGCTGACCGGCTCCGCCGGCATGAAGATGGGGTAACGAATAATGGCTCTTCCTAAATATAAAACACCGTTTCAGCGGTTCGGGCATTATTGTTATCTTGGATTCAGCGCACTTGTTCTGTTTTTCCTGGTGGCACCATTAGTGGCCGTTATTCCGCTGTCATTCACGTCCAGTGCTTTTCTGAACTTCACACCCGAGATGTTGGCCCTTGATCCGGACGCCTTTTCGCTTCGCTGGTACAAGATCATGATTGGTGATTGTTCTGATCCTACGATTACAACGGTGTGTTCTGATAAATGGAAAGATGGTGCGGCCAACAGCCTTATTATTGCTGTTTTTGCTACACTGTGTTCCGTGGTTCTCGGCACATTGGCCTCGCTGGGGCTTAGCCGGCCTTCCATGCCTTATCAAAAAGCCCTTACAGCACTGATGATTTCGCCCATGATTGTACCGCTGATCATTACAGCTTCCGGTATGTTCATGTTTTTCTCAGCCTGGGGTTTGGTCGGAACATTCACAGGCCTTATTCTCGCTCATACAATTTTGGGTATTCCCTTTGTTGTCATTACGGTGACAGCCACGCTGGTTGGTTTCGATCACAGCTTGATGCGGGCGGCGGCTAGCTTAGGTGGTTCGCCGACGCGAAACTTCTTCCAAGTCATGATGCCGTTGATTTTGCCCGGTATTATTTCAGGCGGTTTGTTTGCCTTCATCACTTCATTTGATGAGGTTGTGGTTATGCTGTTCATCGGTGGCCCGGAAGTGGTGACCTTGCCGAAACAGATGTGGGCCGGTATCCGTCAGGAAATCAGTCCGACAATCCTGTCTGTGGCCACGGTTCTTGTGATCTTCTCGATTATCCTGCTGACCACGGTGGAAATGCTTCGTCGCCGTACGGAACGCATTCGCGGTATTACACCGCACTAGTGTTACGACGATTGTTCAACCAATAAAAAACGCCCCGGATATTCTCCGGGGCGTTTTTGTTTTAGGTCTCTGTTCTTGTCAGTCTTTGACAAACAATGGCTCCGGGAAGTCGCAGAATTTCTCACACCCGTCTTCGGATACGCGGAAGCATTCACTGATCTCAATACCCCAGTCATCCATCCAGATGCCGGCGATAAGGTGAATGGTCATATTGGGTTGCAGAACCGTCTTGTCGCCCTGCCTGAGGCTCAGGGTGTGCTCACCCCAATCGGGTGGATAGTTAACGCCCGTTGAATAGCCAAGGCGGGAATCTTTGGATAACCCGTGCTTGGCTATGGAATGACGCCAAGCGGCTTCTACATCTTCACAGAGCGCACCCGGTTTCACTGTATCCAGGGCCGCAGCGATCCCTTCGACGACCACCTCACTTGTGTCGGCAAGTTTCTGAGGAGGCTTGCCCAGATGCATGGTGCGGGCCATGGGACAATGATAGTGCCGGTGCGCGCCGCCAATTTCCAGAATAGTGGCTTCACCAGACACGAATGGCTGATCAGTCCAGGTGAGGTGAGGGGTGGACGTGCCAACCCCGGTCGGCAGCAACGGAACAAGCGATGTGTAATCGCCACCAAATTCTGGCGTGCCGGAAATCTCCGACTGATAGATGGCGGCTGCCGCGTCACATTGGCGTACACCGGGCTCGATCATGTCGTAGGCAATCCGCATTGTTTTCTCAACAATACGGGCCGCACGGCGCATGTATTCAATCTCCTGGGCCGATTTCACAACACGGACCCAGTTTACCAGCGAAGTAGCATCCACCATGGTGGCATTGGGTAGGCCACGGACGAGCGCTGCGTGACTTGCGGCGGAATAGTAATAAGCATCCATCTCAACGCCGATGACGCCCTTGTCGATCCCGCGACGCCCCATTTCTTCGGCAATCCAGTCCATGGGATGGCATTCGGTTGATTGCACATAGGTATCAGGAAAGCCGATCATGTTGTTGTCATCAAGGTACGTGGTCACCCGACCGCCGTTCACATCCATCTGGCGAACAATACAGATGGGCTGGTCCAGGTCTTTGGCGACAATCACCACCTGTGGAGTATAGAACGACCAGCCGTCATACCCCGTCAGGTAATTCATGTTGGCGGGATCTGCGGCGACCAGAATGTCGATACCGCGCGATTCCATGCTGGCTTTGGTATTTTGCAGGCGCGTTTGAAACTCGGCAATGCCAAAAGGCAGGGCTTTATCAGTCATGGTATTTGGAACTTTCGAAAAAAAATGTGAGTCGTTAACCAAGTGATTCCAGGATGCGACCAAACCCGCTTAAGGGCTTATCGTAACCGACAGACTTCAAGGTTTCCCACAACATAGCCTGGTTACTGGAAATAACAGGCATGCCCAGCTTTTCTTCCAGCCATGGGATGTCTTTCACCACAATCAACGCGGTGCAGGACAAAAATAGCGCCTCGGTTTCTGACGTGATGGACTCCTGTGCAGCTTCCAGAATGGCCTCGACGGGCACGCAAGCCATATCCACGTCACGGGTGAGCGAAAATCCATTAATGCCGGTAATGTTCAAGCCTTCGTTTTCCAGGTAAGCCTGGATGGTGTCGTTGACCAGATCTGTGTAGGGCGTCACCACGGCAACATTCGAGGCCCCGAAATGCTTCAACGCACCCGCAGCACCCGAGATCGGTGTCGCAACCGGGATGCCTGGATGGGCAGCCTGAATACGATCAACCACCTCTTGGTGTCCAATGGCGACCGTGCCGGACGTGCAGCTATAGGCAATAGCATCCAGTTGCAGACTCTGTGGCAACATTGCAGCCGCGCGGGTCATATCTGAGGCCATGGCCCGCAGGTCCTCGGGCGTGCAGTTCGAATTGTACTGGATGCGGGATATATGGATGGCGATATCAGTACCGCCCGCCTGTGCCATATCGCGCCATTCTGGCTCGCTTGATGGATCCGAGGACAGAACAATTAGGCCAATGCGCGCGCGCGTGCCGGGTAAGCGGTTAGGGGTATAATTACGTGTGGGGCTCGGGCAAACGGTGTCGTCCGTTTTCGCGTTTATCTGGTTCATGTTATATAATTCCCAATTCTCGCCCAACGGGCGCGCGTTCTTGACGGGGTGGGTGATCAAACTTCTCACGGTACGATTTCGAAAAATGTGACGCTGAAACGAAACCGCAAGCAACCGACACATCCAGAATAGACATAGCTGTCTGTGACAGCAACATTTGAGCACGTTTCAGCCTTAAATCCATGTAATATCGTGCTGGCGTGGTGTTCAAGTATTTTATGAATAGCCGTTCTACCTGGCGGACGGATAGACCCACACTGAGGGCCAGACCATCCCGTTCAATGGGGTCTTCCAGATTGGCCTCCATCTGCTCGATAACGGCGATAAGCTTAGGATGGCTGATCCGCAGGCGCCTTCGAACTGGCATGCGTTGCGGGGCGTCAGGATCGTTGCTACCGATATGTGAGAATTGCTCGGCGACGGCAACGCTCAGGTCGTGACCGTGCTGTTGCGCGATGAGGTGCAGCATCATATCCAACGTGGCCCCGGCCCCTGCGGATGTAAACATGGTTCGATCAATTTCGTATAGCTTGGTCGTCACATCAATATCGGGAAACTCCTCTGAAAACCCGGTGAGGTATTCCCAATGGATGGTGCAGCGGTGGTCATTCAGAAGGCCGGCTCTGGCCAAAACATAGGCCCCACCCGAAATGCCACCGATGTGGCTGCCATGCCGGGAAAGTTGGCGCAGGCAGGAAAACGTCTTCTTTTCTGTATAGTCCTGCGGATCAATACCGGCACAAACGATCAGGGCGGGGCAATCTCCCACATCCTGAATGCTCTTGTCTGCGACCAGCATAATGCCGCTGCTTGAAACAATGGGCTCTCCGTCGGCCGAGAATATCTCCCACGCGTAGAGTTCCTGTCCGCTCATGCGATTGGCCGAGCGTAAAGGCTCTACCGCCGCTGTGAACGAGAACAGCGGAAATTGTGGTATCAGCAAAAACCCGACCTTTTGCGGCCCATCAGGGGGGGGATCACTCAACATCTTAGGTCACCATCCAAATAACGTGGATCAAATTTAGAGAATTCGGTGGTCGCAATCCAGCAATTTGACGTCGCTCAAGTCTTCTGTATTTGTTATTATCGCCACATGGCACATACTTACGAAACGCAGAGCTTGATTTTGTGGTTGCGAACTACCGTGGAATCCCGCCAAATCCCTTGCCACCAATTATTCTGGATGCCCGGCATTTGAACAACGACGTGATGATTGAAAACAGAGTACTGGACCCGGTCGCCATCGACCGGTCGGTCGCTGTGCGGCGTGTTGGATTTATTCTGGTCACGAACTTCTCCCTGATCGCCTATGCGTCGGCGGTTGAGGCCTTGCGTCACGCCAACTATGTGGGCGACCGGCCGGTGTTTGAATTTTCCACCTATTCCATTGATGGAGAGGCCGTCATGGCCAGCAATGGTATGTACCTGCAGGTTGGGGCTCCGCTCGAAGATGTTGGCAAGCTCGACATGATATTCGTGTGTTCCGGCCTTGATGTGCAACAACACACAGATGGCGGTATCCTGAAGCACCTGCGTCGTCTTTCGACCCATGGCACTCAGGTGGGGGCGGTGTGTACCGGGGCCTACATTCTGGCCAAGGCCGGATTGCTGAATGGATATCGGTGCACCATTCATTGGGAAAACCTGTCCAGCTTCGCCGAAGAATTTCCAGATATCGAGATCATTGCCGAACTCTATGAGGTGGACCGCACGCGTTATACCTGCGCCGGGGGCACGGCGGCTATCGATATGATGCTGCACCTGATCACCAGCCACGCCGGGCATAAGGTTGCCGCCGCCGCCGCCGATCAGATGATCCATCACCGCATCCGCGAGGGCAGCGAAGGCCAGCGCATGGCGCTTAGGGCGCGGCTTGGGGTATCGCATCCCAAATTGTTGGCGGTGATCAGCGAGATGGAAGAAAATCTTGAGGCTCCTTTAAACTGTGGCGATCTGGCCAGCAATGTGGGGCTGTCCACCCGCCAGCTGGAACGTCTGTTCCGTAAATATATGGATCAGGCCCCAACCCGGTATTATCTGAAACTCAGGCTCGATCGGGCGCGGTATATGCTGCTGCAAACCAGCATGCCCATTCTGGATGTGGCGTTGGCCTGCGGGTTCGTGTCGGCGTCACATTTTTCCAAATGCTACCGCGAATATTTCAAACGCACGCCTAGTGAAGAACGCCGCGTCGTTCTCTAATCTTTAGCGCTCGAACAGTCTTTCCAGCGCCGGATATTTCCAACCCAATGTGACCGCACGCGCTATCATGAAGATGGTCATGGCCATCCAGATACCGTGGTTGGCGAACTGTTCCACCAACACCACGACCGATACGGTAAAGATCATCAACGATATGATCATGGCATTACGCATGTCCGGACCACGGGTCATGCCAAAAAATACGCCATCGAGCAAGAAGCTCCAGACCGATATAAGCGGTAGAATAGCAATCCAGATCAGGTATTCCCGCGCCATCATGCGTACCGAAGGTGTGGCGCTGAGTAGGTCGATAATCTCGCCCCCAAAAAACCAGAACACCAAACAGAAAGGTACCGAAAACACCGCCGCCCACAGGCTGGACGCGTAAACCGCACCGCGAAAACGATCGCGGTCCCGTGCGCCATAAGCATGTCCAGCCAGCGTTTCAATAGCATGGGCAAAACCATCCAGGCCATATGCCATCAATCCGAAAAACAGGAACAACACCGAATTGGCGGCCAATACCGTATCACCCATACGGGCACCCAGGGCGGTGACGGTGACAAACGCCGCTTCCAGACACAGCGTTCTGAGCAGAATATCGCGGTTCAGCAACAACAATTGTTTCAGCTTGTCCCATTGTTTAACCAGATCAGTGCGCCAGGCACCGCCCAGTTTATTCGCGTTATAAAACGCCAGCCAACAGCCGAACACGGCGGCGCTGACCTCGGATATAACGGTGGCATAGGCAACGCCCTCTACGCCCCACCCGAATTCCAGCACGAACACCAGATCCAGCGTGATATTCAGCAAATTCATGCCCATTTGCAGTAGCAGAATAGCGATGGTGTTCTGAATGCCCACGAACCAGCCCAGCAACACGTAGCCCATGAACACAAACGGCGCGCCCCAGATACGGATGCTGTAATAGGCCTCGGCCAGTTCCGAGACCTGCTCACTGGCCCCGATCATCATCATGCAGGCCCACAGGATCGGGGCCTGAAGAACGACAGCGGCCACACCCACAACAATGGACAGCACAAACCCGCGTAACAGGTACGCGCGCACTTCGTCCAGGTCACCGGCCCCTAACGCTTGCGCGGTGAAACCGGACGTGCCCATGCGTAAGAATCCAAATCCCCAATAGATGATGGCAAAAATCTGCGCGCCCACGGCCACGGCACCGATATAGTGCGCGCCCGGCAACTGGCCGACCACGGCGGTATCCACAATGCCCAGCAGAGGGACTGAAATGTTGGAGAGCATGATAGGTCCGGCCAACAGCCAGATGGTCTTGTTCCACGCGGATAATTTCATGACGGCAGGGCGGCTTTCTGAGGTGGGGGATAACGCAGAGGTCGCATAATAACCAAGGCCCCGTAATGTTCCAGCTCATTGCTCGTAAAGAACGGGAACCAGTGCCGAAAATACGTGGCCAGGGCCGCGGTATCGGTGATCACAATATCGCCACTCAATTCTCCCGTCGGGCCATCACCCAGGAACCCGATTTCATCAAGAAAATAGACGAATGTTTCAATGGGTGCTTCGATGTGCTCCCGCGTCACGCGGATGTTCAGCATCGGTGTTGTATCAGGCGGGGCCACCATCAAGCGGCTGTAGAGCTTGGTGCGTTGGCTGCAATGGAAGGCACCGAACAACACGATATGACGCTTGCCCGGCTTGTAAACGGCGCGCAGGTTTTGCTCAATAGAGGCCTCGCGGCCTTGTCCCTGACTATTGAAGCGGGCATCGTACTGCGGTCGGGTTTCTTCAATGCCCAAAACTCGCACCGCCGGGTTCGCGGCCTTGGCGGCGAGAACAACAGGCCTGATATTCTGGCCAAGCAAGGGCACATAGTCGCGGGCTTGAACGTGGCGCAAAATCCGCGCCGCATCGGTGCGCCGGCCTTCCAGTAACAAGGCATCCGTGGGCAGCCGAGATAATATTTTCGAGGCCATCAGATTGCGCAGGTGCCCGTCATGGTTCTCGCCCAGGCACAACAGAGAAAACCCGTCCCGGTCCAAACCATCCAGCCACGGGTCCAGCGCCGTGATCGAACGATCCAGCAGCGCCATCAACTGGGCTTGCTCAGGAGCGGTAAGAGCACCAAACCGATTAACCCCACCCACGCCCCACGGATTATGCAGGGGGAACTGAACGCGTTCCACGGACAGCGGCGCCAGATCATGGCGCTCGGTCATATTGGCGTACCAGTTAAAGCTGTGCAGGATGCCCCACGCCACCAGCGGAATGCCAAATATGATCAGGAAGTTACGGATGATGTAATGGGGCACTTAGGGGGCCTGTTTGGTTGGTGCATTGGCAACGAGCGTTATTATTAACCACAGAGACACAGAGAAGAAGAGTTGTGTTTCCACCTGAAAAATTAAATCGCTCTCTGTGTCTCTGTGTCTCTGGGGTTCAATCTAAAATTGGTAACATTTTAAGTCATTGAAACAAAAAGCCGATTCCGGAGAATGTAGACATTCGAAGACTTTTGACCACGTTTTTGCCCCCTAGATGTCTACATTTTGTTTAAAATCAATACCTTGGTAGGTGTAATTTTCCATAATCCGGTAGACATTTGCATGCATTTGTAACGATTTCACTCACTGTCATTTATGTATTGAAAGACAATATAGGAATAAGAGCATAAATCAATCAAAAAGTCAACCCCTTGTGACGTCTCTTCATCCGTACGGCAATTTGTTCCCAATAAGCGCCAAATGGTGCCTAAAAGTGCCGACCACTGTTACCGTTAATCCTTTGAAAATACCCGGTTTCGCTGAATCCTGCCATTGTTCAGGATGGCATGTATCTTGCGACCCTTATTTGCCAATAAAAAAAAGAAAAACAGGAGTCGAAATGAGCGCTATTGAAAAAATGCAGGGTGGCATTGCCATCAATCCGGAATTGATGCTTTCAGGTAAAAGCCTGATGGAAGAGGCATCCAGGCTTCCCGAGGAACGATTTGAAGCCGGGCCTGGTCTCACCGTGATCAGGCAGGGTAATTTCTTCAAAATGGAAGGTGGCGACAATCTTTCAGCGGGGGCCCATATCGCCGCGTATGAGGCATCCAAAATGGGTGGTGATGCCGGACGGGCCATGTTTCAGACTTATCGGCAACACAACCCTTCAGAATTCGATGGTAGCAGGAACTTCGAGGCTATGCTGAACCGGTCGCAGTGGACCATGCCAGAGCCGCCGCCACGTGAAGCCCCGGGTGCGCTGCAAAACAACGACCCGAAGCAGAGCGCCGAATCTTCCGCCACAGGCACCGGGGCACCTGCCACAAGTAACAATCCAGCGACAAGTCCCGGAGAGGCATTCCGCAACAGCGAAGGCAATGATGCCCTGACCGACTATTCGCTTTGGATGCAGCACATGCGTTCTCTGACCGGTACCAGCGATGATGATGTCATGATCGCTGGCAACGGCAATGAAATGCAAGGCGGGGATGGCGACGACGATATCAGGGCTGGGAATGGCGATGATGCGCTGACCGCAGGTCGCGGCAATACTTTGTATGGCGGTGCCGGGGATGATGTTGTGGATACCTACGGCGATAATACGGTGTATGGAGGTGGTGGTAACGACCGGATATCCACCTACGGCAATAGCCGTGTCAGTGCGGGTGAAGGTGACGATTATGTGTCCGGTTACACCGACATGATGGTGGATGCCTCTACGGGTGACAACTTTGTGCACGCCTATGACCGCGCCGTGGTTAGTGCCGGTAGCGGCGATGACTGGATTACCACCTATAGCAATTCAAAAATCAATGCCGGTGATGGCGATAACTACATCACCACCTACGCCGATAGCAGCATTACCAGCGGCCGTGGCGCGGATTATATCAGAGCGGGTCATCACAGCGAAGTGGTGAGTGGCGACGGAGATGATCTGGTCGAGGTCGGCAGAGACAGCACGGTCTACGCCGGTACCGGTGATGACCGGGTCACCATAAAGGGCGACAGCACCTATCACTTCATGCGAGGTGACGGGAACGATATTCTGGGCGGTGGCCAGTGGGGCCGTGCGTACAGTGAGACCGAGAACCTGAGCTCAAGCGTGATTGTCTTTGGCCCTGGTATTTCGGCGGCGGAACTAGGATTCCAGGGGCAGGGTAACGACTTGCTGGTTGATCTGGGTAAGGGCGACAGTATTACGCTCAAGGACTATCAACGTCATGGTATCGCATCCATGATCTTCGACGATGGGTCTAACCTCAGTTCAGAAGAAATCACCAACGCGCTTGGGCCGTTACCGGATTACGAACCCATCAGCCCCTTGACGCAGAAGTGGCATGATGCCGGTGTGGCCAATCGCCGGGCTAGCAATAGCGGCGAAGAGACAGCGGTCTGACCCACAAAACGAGCAGGCGTCTTAACCCCGACGCCTGCGACGTTTTCGGCCACTGCCATCACCGTCATCCGGTGCCGCAACTTTGGGTGCGGGCAGCGTGACTGTCTTTGATAGCTTGCTGAAATCATCCGTCTTGTGCGGAAAAGCCATGGCACCCACGAAGTGGTCCTGAAATTTGGGCTCGACCGCCGTTTCGATCTTTTCGATGTTTCTGACAACCTGCTCGATTTCGTCTCGCGCGGTCTGGTTCAAAAGCGCGATGCGCGCGCCTGTACCCGCCGCATTCCCGGCGGAGGAAACCTTGTCCAGGTCACAATCGGGGATCATGCCCAGCACCATGGCGTATTTGGTATCGATGTGGCTGCCAAACGCACCGGCCAGCACGATCCGATCCACGTTCTCGATTTCTAGCTTATCCATGAGCAGCTTGGCCCCGGCGTAGAGTGCACCCTTGGCTAGCTGGATGGCCCGCACGTCGTTCTGGGTGATGGTCACGGTGACCTCACCTGCGTGAACGTGGTAGCTGAACGTACGGTCGTCTGGCTGGATGCGGTCACTTTTGGCGGCCATTGAGCCGTCGATCACACCATCGGTGGTGATAATACCGGCCAGGAACATCTCAGCGATAACCTCGATGATGCCAGAACCACAGATGCCGGTAACGCCGGTGCTTTCTGTGGCTTCCTGAAAGCCGTCTTCGGTGGACCATAGATCACAGCCGATAACCTTGAATTTAGGCTCCAGCGTTTCCGGATCAACCCGAACGCGTTCGATGGCACCGGGGGCAGCGCGCTGGCCGCCCGAAATCTGCGCGCCTTCAAACGCTGGCCCGGTGGGCGATGAGGCGGCGAGCAGGCGGTCTTTGCTGCCCAGCACAATCTCCGCATTGGTTCCCACGTCCACCACCAGCACAATTTCTTCAGACAGGTGTGGGGATTCGGACAATACAACGGCGGCGGTATCGGCACCCACGTGTCCGGCAATGCACGGCAGCACATAAACGCGGGCGTTGCGGTGCATATCCAGATCAAGTTCCGACGCCCATAGGGTCATGCCGGAATTAGTGGCCAGCGCAAAAGGAGCGCCGCCCAGCTCGATCGGATCAATACCCAGCAACAGGTGATGCATAACCGGGTTGCCCACGAACGTGGCGTTGAGCACGTCGTCGGTGGTCAGGTCCACCTCGGTCACCAACTCGTTGGTCAGGTGGTTGATGGCCTCACGCACGGCGTTTGTCATTTCAACGTCGCCGCCGGGGTTCATCATCACATAAGATACCCGGCTCATGAGGTCTTCGCCGAAACGGATTTGCGGGTTCATGATACCGGAGGAAGATACCACCTCACCCGATAGGAGCTCACATAAATGCCCGGCGATGGTGGTCGATCCCACATCGAAGGCCACGCCGTAAACCTTGTCCCGGAAACCGGGCCAGATTGCGGTCACGCGTAAACCACGATGGACGGCAACAGTGACCTGCCATTTGCCTTTGCGGAGGGCCTGTTGAAGCCCGTGCAATACGTGCAGATCGCAGTCTTCCAAATTCTCCAGACCCCATTGATCTTTCAGCGCCGTGAGCAGGCGTTCCAGATCACCCGTGGGGTTGTGCATGTCGGGCTCTTCCACCTCGACGTAATGCAGCCGGATCGCCGGGTCGAGCTCGATATCGCGAACCTCGGCGCGTTTGCGCACGATCTGTTTATGGACCTGGCTGTCGGGCGGCACGTCGATGACGCAGTCGCCCAGCAACTTGGTATTACAGCCCAAACGACGATTGGGTTTCAGGCCGCGCTTTTCGTCATAACGCTTTTCAACGTCATTGGGTTCGCTGAGATGTTCTGGCGCGGAGGTAATGCCGAACTTGGCGAACTCGCCAATACTGGGCAGGATTTGACAGCGGCCACAGATGCCACGACCGCCACAGACCGAGTCCACATCTACGCCGAGCGAACGGGCGCATTCCAGAACCGGTGTACCAACAGGAAAACTGCCCCGTTTACCCGACGGGGTGAAGACGATTAACGCTTCTTCTTGTCCACTTTCAGGCACGTATTCTTCTCCAGGCATTTAACGACTTAGGCAGAGCGACGACGACGACGGCCTTCACGGCGACCAGCACCAGCACCTTCGGCACCCGGTGCGGCGGGTTCACGGAATTTCTTGATCCATTTGCCACAGTTGGGGTCTTTGCCCATGACGATGTCGGCGCCCTTAACAGCGGCCATTTCCTGATCGTGCAGTGGGTTCATGATGGCGGACGTGAGCCCGGCACCGATAGACATGCTGAGGAAGGCAGCGTTCAGGCCATGCCGGTTGGGCAGACCGAAGCTGAAGTTGGATGCACCGCACGTGGTGTTGACTTTGAGCTCGTCACGCAACCGGCGGATCAGCTTCATCAGCTGTGCTCCGGCATCGTTCAGTGCGCCGACCGGCATGACCAGCGGATCAACCACAACGTCACACGCCGGGATACCGAAATCGGCAGCGCGTTGAACGATTTTCTTGGCCACTTCAAACCGCACATCGGGGTCTTCGGAAATGCCGGTTTCATCGTTGGAGATGGCAACCACAGCAGCGCCGTACTTTTTGATCAGCGGCAGAACCACTTCGAGGCGTTCTTCCTCACCGGTGACAGAGTTCACCAGCGCTTTGCCCTGATAGACGCTGAGACCACTTTCGAGGGCTTCAACGATGGAGGAATCGATGGAGAGCGGTGTATCGGTCAGGCCCTGAACCAGCTGAATGCATTCAGCCAGAATTTTTGGCTCATCAGCCAGCGGGATACCGGCGTTCACATCGAGCATGGTAGCGCCCGCTTCGACCTGTGCCATGGCATCGGATTCAACGCGGCTGTAATCGCCTTCGGCCATTTCGGCGGCTAGTAGTTTCCGGCCCGTCGGGTTGATGCGTTCACCGATCAGACAGAAGGGGTGATCGAAGCCGATAATAATTTCTTTGCTTGCGGAGCTGACGATGGTTTCCGTCATGGGGCTATCCTAAATAAAAGGGGTTGTTTGTTAATAGCAGAAGTTAAGCGTGTTGTAGAGTTTTAGGGATTACTCAGCAAGCCAGATTGCGACATGTGAAATGCTGAAAACGTCGTTTTATCTCAAGGATCTGTATTGAGTTCCTTCATGCGATCAGCCACGGCTTGCTCGCCGGGATTTGGCTCCCGCATCCAAGGCTTACGGTCCTTGATAACCCCGGATTCCTTGACGATTTCGGCGACCAGCGATTCCTGGCGGTAGGCCATTACGTGGGCACCGGCGACACCTTCGATCTCGGCCACGGCCTGCATCATTTCAATGCAGATTTTCTTGCCTTCCAGCTTTTGATCATCGGCACCTTCAATACGGTCGATGATGCTGTCGGGGATATGAATTCCAGGTACATTTTTGCGAATCCATTTGGCAGTCTTGGCTGAGGCAAGCGGTCCCACACCGATCAGGATAAAGCATTCTTCATGCAGGCCCAGATCACGGACCCGTTTCATGTATTCGTTCAGAATATCCAGATCGAAACAGTACTGGCTTTGCACGAACTGAGCCCCGGCGGCGATTTTTTTGGCAAGGCGGTGCGGGCGGAAGTCATAGGGCGGCGCGAACGGGTTGATGGCACCACCCAAAAAGACCTTTGGACCTTCTGTAATTTTGCGCCCCGACAGAAATTTGTTTTCCTCGCGCATGGTGGTGATGGTTTCCAGCAGCGACATGCAATCCATATCAAACACCGGCTTGGCGCCCGGCTGGTCACCGGCCTGAACCCCGTCACCGGTCAGGCACAGAACGTTGCTCACGCCCATGGCGGCGGCACCCAACACATTGCCCTGAATGGCGATGCGGTTGTGATCGCGGCAGGAGATTTGCATGACAGGTGCATAGCCCATGCGGGTCAGAAGCGCACAGATAGCGACGCTGGACATGTGGCAGTTGGCACCCGATCCGTCCGTTGCATTGATGGCATCGACCCAACCGTCGAACACGGCGGCGCGCTCGTACACATCTTCGGGGTTGGCGGAATCGGGCGGGTTCAGCTCGGCTGTAATGGCGAAGTCACCACGGCGCAGCACGCGCTCCAACCGGCCACGGGATGAATGGCCGGGCAGGATTGGTAATGGTGCGGCGGGGTCGTTCGGGTTTTCGTCTGATTCTTCGTACATGATCTACTGTTCCGCTTTTGCCGCTGTGCGTTCAGCAGCTTTTTCTGAGGTCACGCGCAGCCACGATGAAGTGCCTCTGAGGCTGTGATCAACGGGTTTCTGTACATCAAGAATGGTATCACCGTCCTTCATGGTACGGCTACCCTGCCAGGCCTGAACCCACACACACGGCATATCCGGCTCGACCTCGCAATGACCATTGGCCCGTACACCGCCACAGGGACCATTGCGCAAAGACTTGGGGCAATTCATGGGGCATGACATACCGGTGCTGGACAGTGCGCACTGGCCGCACATGCGGCAATCGAACATGACGGCTTTGATGCGTTTTTCAACAGCGACCATAGGGCCTTCGATGCGTTTGTAACCGATCAGTGACCACAACGGGTGCAGGGTCAACAGCGTGCTGGCAAAACTGTTGTAAAACCATTCCAGAAAATGTGAATGCCGCACAGACCACAGGCGAATGGAATAGCGTGAACGGGTGCGGTAAATGCTCGATGTGCCAGATGGCTCGTAAACGGTGATCTTTGTCATGGACGTTAAGCCTTGTTACCGCCGTTATGAATCAAGGCACGAAGTGTCTCCACGTCGAACTCTGCTTCCAGTTTATCGGCCATGGCTTGCGCTTCAGCTTCCATATCGTCGCCGCATTCCGTGGCATCACCCCGGCGCCAGTCGGCCAGATAATCGTCCGTATCAGCGGCGCCGCCCTTCATGGCGGCGGCGTCAATGGCTTCCTGAAAGCGTTCAGATAGCAGCACTTTGGCGTTTTTGCGCCCGGCTTTTACGACAACCTGCGACGGGATATCCCGCCAATATAGAATGGTCATTTGCGCCATGATTTTTTTTACCCTTGTTCCTTGAGCGGGCCCATAAATTGCCCCATGCCGTTCAGGCCGGTAAATATGTACTGATACTCCAGCCCCAACTTTTCTGCCGCGGCCTTCGCCTGTTCCTGAAGCGACGAATCTTCGATTTGCGCCATATAGAGCAGGCGTTTGTAGTTACCGAAATACATGGGTAGCAGCTCAGGGTGTTTGTCGATGCCAAGTCCGCCCATGATTAACGTGTCGAACTGACGGACCAGATAATCGGTCAGATAGAACGTGCCCAGTTCCTGTTCGTAGACTTCCGCAAACTGGTCTGATCCCATATAGAATTCATAACAATGTGCACCGGGCAGGCGTTCAACGCCTTCTTCTTCCAGAACCTTGTCCAGGGCACCACCGGTACCGCAATCACCATACAACGCCAGAATACGATCAAACTTATCGCGGTTCTCATGGATTTTCAGGCGCATGCCTTCGGGGATGTGTTCGGGCCGGTTATGCCAGATGGCGGGCAGGCACGTGATCTCCATATGCCGCCAATCGTTTAATTCGATCAGCGCCAGAGCTTCACGCGCAAGCGCACCACAGGCGATTAACAGCGTCCTTGGCAGGCGCGGGGTTTCTTCGAGTGACGCCACGACCGTACTCCTTCGTTAGAAGAGCAGTATGTTTCTAGCCAGCGAGAGCTGAACCCTGGCGTTTAGCCATCCAGGTTTTCGCCGTTTCCACAGCCACGGCTGCATCACGACAATAAGCATCAGCACCAACGCTGTCAGCAAAGGCTTCGTTCAGCGGCGCACCGCCCACGAGAACCACAAATTCGCTCCGCGTGCCTTGCTCGATCAAGGTGTCGATGACCACTTTCATATAAGGCATGGTGGTGGTCAGCAGGGCAGACATACCAAGGATGTCGGCGTTTTCTTTTTCAAGCGCTTCCAGATAGTTTTCAACCGGGTTGTTAATGCCCAGATCAACCACTTCGAAGCCAGCGCCTTCCATCATCATACCGACCAGGTTCTTGCCGATGTCATGGATATCGCCTTTGACCGTGCCGATAACCATTTTGCCCATCTGGGGCGCGCCGGATTCAGCCAGCAAAGGTTTCAGAATGGCCATACCTGCCTTCATGGCATTCGCCGCCATGAGAACTTCGGGCACAAACAGAATGCCATCGCGGAAATCGATGCCCACAATGCGCATGCCTTCAACCAGGGCTTCGGTCAGAACCTTATAGGGTTCCCATCCGCGTCCGAGCAGGATGTTGACGCCTTCATGGATTTCATCAGCCAGGCCATCATAAAGATCATCGTGCATTTGCAGTGTGAGATCTTCGTCATTCAATTCCGACAGTACGATATCTTCTTCGTCTGACATCACCAGTTCTCCCGATTTAATGGTCGGCACATATACAGCTATGGGCCGGTAAGCGTTGCACGATTTGGGTGACTAAAATTTGCCATATCCTGAACACAGATTTCAACCATAATCGGCGAAACGCTGTCCACCGAAAGACACGGACTGTAATTGGTGCGACATTTTATATGTTTTCACCATTCTCTACCTAAAAAAATCCTTAAGGCTCAGGGGGATAGACGATAAGTGCGGCAAATTCCTTTCATGCTATACGCGCATTTTTTCATTGTCTGGATCATTCAGTATTTTTCCAGCGGGGGGGAGGGGGAGAAGAAAACAACAAGAGTATCAAAAGTTGGCCTGACAGGTTGTTTGGCATATACTTGATCTATGACAAAACTACTAGAACAAGCCATAGAGAAAGCCCGGTTGCTGCCAGTGGAACGCCAGGACGAGGCGGCGCAGGTGCTGTTGAGTATTGTTGAGCAGTCCGAACCCGACGCACCGCAACTGAACGACGAACAGATAGCCGAGGTGAAACGGCGACGTGAGAGCAGGAATTACGCGACCGAAGAAGAAGTTGCAGCGTTCTTTTATTCTGCCACGGCATGAGGCTGGTTTTCCACACGGCGCAGGACCGTTCCTGATCGTTGAATTTTCTCTGACAGCACTGCCAATCGCCAGCGCCACACCGTTTACACTCCATACGCTACAAATATTTCCGCATGACGGTCAGCGAGCCTTCCAGTGTCGTCGACATACTGGTAATGTCGAATTGAGGACATATGGGATTTTCATTTTCTTCTATTTTGTGCTTCATCAGTTTCGCAATAGAGCGTCGTGTCCCGTTAGGTAGAATTTAGGAAAGATACAAAACATGTCAGCATTTCCAGAAAAGGCCCGTGTGGTCATTGTCGGTTTGGGCGGTATCACTGGCGCCTCGGTCGCTCACCATCTGGTCGAACGCGGTTGGGACAACATCGTCGGGATCGATAAGTCTGCGATCCCCACGGATATCGGCTCCACATCGCACGCGTCTGACTTTTGTTACGCCACGGCACACGATTTTCTGACCTGCTGGACCACGCGCTATTCCATCGATTTCTACGAAAAAATGGGCCGATACGAAAAAGTTGGCGGATTTGAGATCGCGCGGGTTGGCGACGACGGCCGCATGGACGAGCTTAAGCGAAAAGTCTCGTCCGGTCGGGCTTTCGGCACCAATGTACGGATGTGTGATGCAGCCGAAATCAAAGAGAAGTTTCCGTTGATCGAAGAAGATATGGTGCAGGGCGGCATGTGGGACCCTGACGCGGGACTTGTGGCACCGCGATCACAGATCGTTGCCGGTGAAATGGTGGAGGCCTTGGAGGCCACTGGCAAGTTGCAGTCTTTCGCCAACACCTCGGCCGATGACCTGATTATCGAGGGTGGCCGCATCCGCGGCGTTAAAACCCGTCGCGGTACGATCATGGCGGATTACGTCGTCGTTTGTGCCGGGCTCTGGGGTCGTTTGATTGCTGAAATGGCAGGCGAGGACTTACCCGTCATGCCGGTTGATCATCCACTCACATTTTTTGGTCCCTACGAAGAATTCGCCGGAACCGGCAAAGACATCGGCTTTCCGCTCATGCGTGATCAGGGCAACTCCGCCTATATGCGCGATACGGGTGACCCGACCACCCCGGAAGGCGGCATGATCGAGTGGGGTTATTATGAAGAGTCCGAGCCACGCATGTGCCACCCCCGCGATTTACTGGAAAAATCCGAAGCGCGCCTGTCGCCTTCCATGCGCGATCTGGACATCGAACAGGTCATGGAACCGCTGGAGCGGGCCATGGAGCTGACACCGATCCTGGGGGAGCTGGGATATGACGAGAAACGCTCTTTTAACGGATTGCTGCAAGTGACCACGGATGGTGGTCCGTCCATTGGCGAAAGCCAGAAAGTGCGCGGCCTTTGGTATGCGGTTTCAATCTGGGTCAAGGATGGCCCCGGTATGGGCAAGCTGCTCGCCGACTGGATGACCGATGGTCGCACCGAGATCGATCACAACTCCATTGATTTCGCCCGGTTCTATCCGTTCCAGATGGAAGAGGATTACATCCGCGAACGTTGTTACGAATCCGCCTTCAAAATCTATAACCCTGCCGTACACCCGCGTGAGCCTTACGGTGGCGGGCGGGGTGTGCGCCAAAGTCCGTTCTATGAACGTGAAAAGGAATTGGGCGGACACTTTATGGAACTGGGCGGCTGGGAACGGGCGCACGGGTATGCGGCCAATGATCACTTGTTGGAAAAATATGCCGACCAAGTACCGGTGCGCGAAAACGAATGGGACAACCGCCATTTCTGGCGCGTGTCCAACGCCGAACATCTGGAGATGAGTGCAAACGTGGGTATGGTGAACATTTCACACTTTGCCATGTACGATATCTCAGGACCGGACCACGTGGCCTTCATGGAATACCTGTGCGTTGCCAAGGTGGGTGCGGAAACCCAAGTGGGCAAAGGTATCTACACCCACTTCCTCGACGACAAGGGCATGGTCAAAGCCGACTTTACCGTATTCCGCATGGAAGACCGTTACCGATTTGTGGATGGCGTCGATGCCGGTAACCGGGACTTCGTTTATATGAAGCGTATGGCCGAAGACCTGGGCTATGACGTGACTGTCACGGACGTATCCAACGATTTCATCACCCTCGGTATTTGGGGACCGAACGCCCGCACCACTATGGCAAAAGTCGTGACCGACCCGGATGCGCTCAGCCATGAAAACTTCCCGTTTGCGGCCATCAAGACCATCGAGATTGCCGGGAAAAAGGTTACGGCCTTTCGTATTTCATACGTGGGTGAACAGGGTTGGGAATTGCATATGGCCTATGATGACGGCCTTGCCGTTTGGGACGCGTTCCGCGACCTGGATGTGACGCCGGTTGGTGTGGAAACCTACGCCAATACCCGCCGCGTGGAAAAAAGCCTGCGCCTGCAAAATGCAGACTTGCTGACCGAATACAATCTGCTGGAAGCCGATCTGGCTCGCCCGAAAGTTAAGGATGCGGACTTTATTGGCAAGGAAGCGTACCTGGCCCACCGCGCTAAGGATCAACAAACTGCGACGCTGTGCACGCTGGTTATGACGGACAATGTGGACGGGGGCGGCGTAGCACGCTACCCCGTGGGTACGTTCCCCATCGTGGACCCGGATACCGGGGACGTCATTGAGGATGCAGAAGGGCGCTTGTCATACACCACGTCCATGGCCTTCGGCCCGACTATCGGCAAAAACATTGCGCTCGGTTACCTGCCGCCTGAACACGCGGTCAAAGGCAAAGCATTACAGATCGAATACTTCAACGAGTCCTATCCGGTAGAAGTGGCCGGTGTGGGGTATGAGCCGCTGTACGATCCGGAGAATTTGAAGCCTCGATCGTAGGGTTAGACGCGTTTTTGTTCAACGGCGAAGGGGCTGAGGCCAAGCCATTTTTGCATTTGGCTGGCTAATTTTCTGTCACCGTCGAGGGTCAGGGTCTTATTGTTTTGTTCGGACTTCACCGTAGATAGTCCCATCCAGATGGATGTCATCGCTCGTAGTTTTGTTTCAACGATGAGGTCCACGTCAAAACCGGGGTCTACGGAGCACAAATCAACCGTGCCCGTAGGCTCAACGATGAGCCACCAGCGCTTTTTTGATGATGGCAGATCCGAGTACAGGAATTCAATGACGCTACGTTTCTTGGGTAGCGGCGATGTATTCAGATTACGTCTCATGTCCCACATCAAAAGAGACGGGTCCAGGTTGTCGAGCGAAAGGTCGCTGTCCACCCAGCGTTGGCCCCAAATGCCAATGGTTTCAACAACGGACCGCAAATCCTTACCAGCATCCGTCAAATGATACTCGTGTGTTTTCTGCTTACCTTCGATACGGCGTCGTTCGACAATACCTGCCGCCTCAAGGTCCTTCAGTCTTTGGGATAGAAGCGCCGAAGACATCCGGGGGACACCGCGCCGTAAATCGTTGAATCGGGTTGAACCGGCCACCAATTCTCGAAGCAGGACCACGGTCCATCTTGTGCAAAGAACTTCTGCTGCCATGGCAACGGGGCAGAATTGTTTATAACCAGCCTGCATCAGAATTTACCTCAAACCTATGAACATTAAATCGATTTGAATATCACTACGGCATCATGCGTTTTCGTTCAAGTAAGGTTCAGTTTCTGAACTAGACGTTTGAGCATTGTCAGAATAATGTCTGCTTCTGTTTATAACCTTGTTACAAAAATAATTAAGAGGAATTCTTCATGACTGAATCACTATATGAACGACTTGGCGGGACGGACGGGATTGAGCGAATTGCCGATGTTTTAATCGACAATCATGTGAACAACCCCCGGATATCACGGCGGTTCGCCGACAGCGATGTTACCGCCCTGAAGAAAGGTGCCGCGACGTTCATCATATCCGGGACAGGCGGTCCCAGCGTATATGAAGGTAAGGATATGATCGCCACCCACAAGGGCATGAACATCAGTGATGATGAATTCATGGCTGTTGTTGATGATGCCATGGGCGCTTTGGATAGCAACGGTGTTGCCCAACGCGAGAAAGAAGAAGTGCTGTTCATACTCTACTGTTTGAGGGCTGAGGTGGTTAATCAGTAGAGCAACGATCTACCGCCTTTATGGATGAGTTCTAACGGTCATCAATCCGGGGTGACTTGATACTCGACCAGCGCATCTCCGTTCACAGTAACTCCCAACCCCGGCTCGTTGGATAGCGGGATACAGCCATTCTCGTCCAGTTGGGCGGGGAAGCTGGCGAAGGTGTTGGAGCCTTCTATGAAGCGGGGGAAGTGTTCGACCATGGTGAAGTTGGGGATCACGGCGGCGGCTTGCATGGCCATGGCGAGGCCGATGGTCATGGAGTTGTTGTTGTGAACGGAAACTTTTGCGCCGTAAGCCTCGGCCAGCGTGGCAATTTCTGTTAAACCCAGAATGCCGCATGCGCTGATATCAGGGTTCAGGATGTCGGCGGATTCGTGCTCAAGCAGGCGGCGGAAATCCTGTTTTTTATACAGCGTTTCACCTGAAACCACGGTCAGTTTGGATTGAGCGCGAATACGGGCGAGGGTTTCCACGTCGGTTGCCGCTGCCGGATCTTCAAACCAGGGAACGTTCTGGGCGTGCAGGGCATCCGCAATCCGGGGTAGCTCTTCCGGGCGCATTCGGCTCCACATATCAATCATAATCGGCACATCAGCGCCCACCGCATCGCGCACGGCGGTTAAGGCTTCGATGCCATCATCCACGGTGTTACCGTAGAGAAACGGATAGATTTTGACCGACCGGAAACCGCGTTCCACTTGAGCTCCAGCAAAAGTCGCCAGTTGGTCTGCGGTGCGGGGATCATGGCTCCAACAGTTTGCATAAACGCTGATCCGGTCACGGCAGGGACCGCCCAACAGGTTGTGCACCGGGGTATCCATGGCCTTACCGACTGAATCCCACATGGCAATCTCGATACCGGCGGCGGCGGCTGAAATCTCGATACCATTAAGGGCGTCGCCAATCGTGTCATGCGCTTGGGTTTTGAAGCGCCTGATGTGGAACGGGTCCATGCCAATGATGATGGGCGTGAGGTTCTGAATAGCCTTGGCCGTGGCCAGCCCACCTTCGCCAAAGGCATAAGCTTCACCCCAGCCCGAAATACCGCCCTCGGTAGTCAAATTGACCAGAACCCAGTTTGCCCCCCGACACCACGCGGTCTCAGATACGGCGGCTGGTACGATATAGGTTTTGAGGGCGGTGATTTTCATGATGGTGGTGTCTCCCTGACGATACACCTGACATGCTTTTGCGGGAACGGAAACAAAAAACGGCCCGACTAGGTAAAGCCGGGCCGTTTATATATTATCTGATCTGGATCAGAACCGAGGGGTGATTATCCCAGTTCAGCGTCCAGCGCAGGAATGGCATCGAACAGATCAGCCACAAGGCCGTAATCTGCGACCTGGAAGATCCGGGCTTCTTCGTCGTTTGTCAGGGGTTTGGAGCCGACGCATAAGACTCTATGGTTGCTACGCTTCCAAAACACTATAGCCTAACGAGTATATTGATAATAAAAACGCGAAAAAGATGCAGAAGGTTATCACATTGATGTTAAACTCAACCGAAGAAAGTGGAGGGTTTAATCCGAGACGGAAAATGCAAACGATACTCAGCTTTATTGATGTTCAGTCGTCATCAGAGAAATGAAAAATCGAGATGCAATCTACTAGGTGAAGAATAGTATTAACGTCTACTTTTTTGATAGTTCTACCCGCATTGTTATTTGACTTGGAAAGCGCCATGCCTGATAGGCCAAAATTAAGTGATTTAGAAATTCTCAAAAATCTCGAAGATGAGATTGGCATGAAATTTCGAAAACTACGGAGAAATAGCTTCACCACACATTGCTACGTCCTTGATAAGAGGCTCGACGTTGTTGGTATGTCAATCCCCCACTTTGATGGCAAAAAGCTACCGGTAAATCTCCTAAAGCTTAAAAAAATCAGACGCCTTTATCTGAATAACTTAAAGATGAATGTTTTTCCAATCGAGCTACGGGAACTTCCCAACCTCGAATACGTCGAATTTTGGAACTCCAAAATTAGTCATTTACCTCCCGAAGCATTAGAAATTGGACTGCCAATAAAGCTTCGAGTTCAAGCTACAAGAGGCATTCTTCTTGAGGGGGCTAAGCTCACTACCCCTCCAATTGAGATTGTTGCTCAAGGGAACTTGGCAATTGAGCAATACTACAAGTCTATTGAACAGGAAGGCGAGCAGGCGAATCTAAATGAATTAAAGGTGGTACTAGTAGGAGATGGCGGAGCGGGTAAGACATCGTTGGTTCGACAGATATTTGGCGATGAGTTCAACAAATTTGAATCTCAAACCCATGGAATAGAGGTTCGGAAATACTCTTTCCAATCTAGATTTCGTCCAATAAAGGTAAATTTTTGGGACTTTGGTGGGCAGGAAATCATGCACGCCACGCACCAGTTTTTTCTTTCTCATCGTAGCTTGTACATTCTTGTCTTGGGTGGGCGTCGAGACGAGAAAACGGAGTATTGGCTAAAAAATATCGAATCATTTGGGGGCAATTCACCCATTCTAATCGTTATGAACAAGATTGACCAAAACCCATCGTTCGAACTTAACCAGCGTTTCCTTAAAGAAAAATATATTGGTATTAAAGGGTTCTACCGTATCTCTTGTGCAAGCAAGGACGGGGTAGAAACATTTATTCAAAAGCTTAAGTCTGCAATCGTTAACGTAGATTTGTTAAGGATGACATGGCCAAAAAGTTGGTTTGATGTCAAAAACGAGTTGGAACACTTAAACCAAGAATATATTTCGTATGATGCATTTCGAAAAATATGTGTGGATCGTAAAATTAACGAGAGTGCCCGTCAGGAAGTTCTCCTCGAGTTCCTTCATGATTTAGGGGTTGTGCTGCACTTCAAGGATTTTGAACTTTTGGACACACAGGTGCTCGACCCTCAATGGGTTACAAGCGGAGTGTACTCCATCATTAACTCTCACGTACTGGCAAAACGCCATGGCGTTCTTCGAATATCAGAATTGAGTAACATTCTACCTATGAGTTCTGGGCAAGGTACCAAGTTTTTTTTATCCACCGGAGAAACATCGGTATATCATTGACCTAATGTTGAAGTTTGAATTGTGCTTTGAAATTAATACTACGGAAGTTCTTATTCCCGACCTATTAAACGTTCAAGAACCGAAATTTAGTTTCGAATATGCCAATGCACTAGCATTTGTTGTTGATTATGACTTCTTGCCGAAATCAATAATTCCTCGATTCATTGTCAGGATGCATAAGGACATAAAAAAACGCCTTCGATGGAGGACGGGAGTTGTATTGGAAGATCAGGCGTTTAGATGTTCAGCTGTAATTAGAGCCGACGAAAATGAGAAAAGGATTTATATCTGGGTTGAGGGGCAGTTGCGGCGCGATTATTTTGCGGTTATCCGTCATACCCTGCATCAAATCAACTCTAGCTTCGAAAAACTTTCAGCAATAGAGAAAGTCCCTATGCCAAGCGAGCCGGAGGTGTGTGTTTCCTACGATCATCTTACTCTTCTGGAGCAGCGGGGGCTAGATGCGTACATACCAGATGGTTCGACGCATTCCTACTCCGTGAAGAAACTTCTGGGCTCTATCTATTCAATAAATCGAGGTGAAGAGGAGATGCTTACAATTTTGCGTAAACTACAAAACGCTTCAGATGATGAGGAAAGTCTCTTAACTAAAGCAAACCAAATCGTACAACTCCAACCAAACTTCTTTGGTTTGGGGGTGAATTTAAACGCATTGATAAAGAAACTATTCAAGTAGCAGTATTCTATCTTGCTGGGGGTTGTTTGAATACACGACAGTTATTACTCGTCTAAATTTGCCAAACAAAAAAACGGCCCGACAGGTTAAGCCGGGCCGTTTGTATTTTTGTCTGATCTGGATCAGAACCGGGGGGTGATTATCCCAGTTCAGCGTCCAGCGCAGGTATCGCATCAAACAGATCAGCCACAAGGCCGTAATCGGCGACCTGGAAGATTGGGGCTTCTTCGTCGTTGTTGATGGCAACAATGACTTTGGAATCCTTCATACCAGCCAGATGCTGAATAGCGCCTGAAATACCAACCGCGATATACAGGTCCGGTGCCACAACCTTACCGGTCTGACCAACCTGGAAATCGTTGGAGACATAACCGGCATCCACAGCGGCGCGTGATGCACCAACAGCGGCGTTCAGTTTATCAGCCACAGACTCGATCAGCGGGAAGTTTTCGCCAGACTTCATACCACGACCACCAGAGATCACGATCCGGGCGGTGGTCAGTTCAGGACGATCAGATTTGCTGACTTCCTGGCTGACGAAGGACGCGAGACCAGCGTCACCGGTTCCGGCAATCGCTTCAACAGAAGCTGAACCACCGTCTTCGGCGACGGCTTCGAAGGCTGTCATACGAACGGTGATCATTTTAACGGAATCAGTGGATTGTACCGTTGCCATGGCGTTACCGGCATAGATCGGGCGAACAAACGTGTCGTCGCTTTCAATCGCGGTAATTTCCGAAATCTGTTGAACGTCCAGCAATGCAGAGGCCCGTGGCATCACATTTTTACCAAACGTGGTGGCCGGTGCCAGAACATGGCTGTAGTTCGGTGCCAGTTGTACCAACAACGGTGCAGTATTTTCTGCAATGTCGTTGGCGTATTCGGCAGAGTCCGCGTTCAGAACCTTGGCGACGCCAGGGATCTTGGCGGCGGCTTCGGCCACACCGGATGTGCCACTGCCAGCAACCAGGATTTCGATATCACCGGAAAGCTGCGACGCGGCGGCGACAGCATTATACGTGGCGCTAGCCAGCGTTTCGTTATCGTGTTCGGCTACGACGAGGATGCTCATGAGATCACCTTTGCTTCATTCCGCAGTTTATCAACAAGCGTGGCCACATCCGGCACAATGACACCGGCTTCGCGTGCCGGTGGCTCGCCCACGCTGATCACGTTAACCCGCGGTGTGATATCCACGCCAAGGTCAGCAGGCGTTGTTGTATCCATAGGTTTTTTCTTGGCCTTCATGATGTTCGGCAGGCTGGCATAGCGTGGCTCGTTCAAACGAAGATCCACCGTTACAACGGCTGGCATCTTCAGGGTCAGCGACTGCAAACCGGCGTCCACTTCCCGTACGATGTTCACGCTGTCACCAGCGACTTCGATCTTGGACGTAAATGCACCCTGTGACCAACCCAGCAGAGCAGACAGCATCTGACCGGTCTGATTGTTGTCGCCATCGATGGCTTGCTTGCCCATGATGACCATGCCGGGGCCTTCGTTGTCGACGACCGCTTTAAGCAGCTTGGCAACACCAAGGGGCTCTAACACTTCATCGGTTTCGATCATGATGGCACGATCAGCACCCATGGCCAGCGCCGTGCGTAGTGATTCCTGACATTGAGAAGGGCCTGCGGTGACGGCGATAACTTCTTCGACCGTACCGGCTTCCTTCATACGAACAGCTTCTTCAACTGCGATTTCACAAAACGGGTTCATGGCCATCTTGACGTTGGCGGTTTCTACACCGCTGTTGTCGGCTTTAACCCGGACTTTGATATTGGCGTCAATGACGCGCTTGACTGGAACAAGAACCTTCATCGATTCATCCGCATCTAAAAATGTTTCCATTCAGGTGAAAACCATGGCGTTTCGGGCCCGTAGGTTTCACCGCGAAATCACTGAGTCGATCAAATGATTGACATTGGATTTATCCCAGCGAAGCGCGGAATGTAGGGTGCAATTGAAATGAATGCCAGCGAAATTTCACTGTCTCAATTTGGCTATACCAATAGGGATATTATGGCGAAATCGGGAAAGTATGAGACGCGTTGGGGGCAGTGATATATGCTCGGGGCCGTTAAATGGTCTTTGTTATTAATCTAAGGTCTTATGGCCTGATATCCCCGGTGTTGTCTTGGGGATGTATACGGCCTGAACGGGAGTAATTATGAGCGTAGAATCTGGACGCGTACGCAAAGCACGTGGCGGTGGACGTGAGGCACGTCGTGCCTTGCGCGAAAATGCCAAGGTAGAAGCCGCACCCTATATCCAGCGCAAAATTCCCTATACGGAAATTCTGGGTGAAGAAGCCCTTGTGACCATTGAGAATAATGCCGACACGATTCTAAAGGAAATCGGTATCGAATTTCGCGATGATCAGGAAGTCCTTGATCTGTGGAAGGATGCCGGTGCTGATGTGCAGGGCGAACGCGTTCGGTTCGAGAAAGGCATGTTGCGCGAGATTTTGAAAACAGCCCCCAGCGAATTCACCCAGCACGCCCGTAACCCGGACCGCAACGTGGTGATTGGTGGCGGCAATACGGTGTTCGCGCCTGTATACGGCCCGCCCTTTGTCCGTAATCTGGACGAAGGTCGCCGCTATGGCACCATCGAAGATTTCAATAACTTTGTGAAGCTGGCCTATATGTCGCCATATCTGCATCATTCCGGTGGTACGGTGTGCGAACCAGTGGACCTGCCGGTGAATAAACGCCATTTCGATATGGTGTATTCACACATGCGGTATTCGGACAAACCGTTCATGGGGTCTGTAACCGCATCCGAGCGCGCTGAAGATACGGTGGAGATGTGCAAAGTTCTGTTCGGCGCTGAATTTGTCGATCAGAACGCGGTCACCATCAACCTGATCAACGCCAATTCGCCCATGACGTTCGATGACACCATGTTGGGTGCCTTGAAAGTCTATGCCCGTAATAATCAGGCCTGTATTGTGACGCCGTTTATTATTTCAGGCGCCATGGGTCCTGTTTCACCGGCCGGTACTCTGGCCCAGGCATTGGCCGAAGGTATGGCTGGTACCGCGCTGACCCAGCTCATCCGTCCGGGCGCACCGGTTGTGTTCGGGTTGTTCTCAAGTTCCATGTCCATGCTGTCAGGTGCGCCCACGTTCGGCACACCGGAGCCCACTATGGTTATTGCGGCGGCCACACAGCTTGTAAGGCGTTTGGGTATTCCGCTGCGCTCCGGCGGATCGCTTTGTACATCCAAGGAACCGGATGCACAGGCCGCCTACGAAAGTGCCCAGTCCATCTGGCCGGTTGTCATGTGCGGCGTGAACTTCGCCTTGCACAGCGCGGGTTGGCTTGAAGGTGGTTTGGTGTCTGGTTACGAGAAATTCATCATGGACGCGGATCAGCTCGGCATGATGCAGAAAATCAGCCAGGGCATTGATATGAGCGAAGAAGGTCAGGCCATGGATGCCATCCGCGAGGTTGGCCCCGGCATGCACTATCTGGGCTGTGAGCACACCAAGCGGAATTTCGAAACCGCGTTCTATCCATCAACGGTCGCCAACTACGACTCGTTTGAGCAGTGGGAGGCCGAAGGGTCGCTGGACGCCGAACAGCGCGCCAACAAGATCTACAAGAAAATGCTGAACGATTATGAAGCACCGGCTATTGATCCGGCGACGGATGAGGCAATCCTTGCATACATTGCCAAGCGCAAGGAAGGCTTCCCGGACTCAAACGTCTAGGCTTCTGATTTGTTATGCGAACAAAACGGCTCTTCCTTGGAAGGGCCGTTTTTGTTTAGAGTGAACCTCCATAATGCGGAGGATTGGATATGAAAAAACATGACGGTGATTCGTGGATGCCAGCGGACCAGTTCGGACGCTTGCTCACGGGTGTCGGGTTTAACCTGCTGGTCAAAGATA
>ENA-OREN01000786-OREN01000786.1-marine-metagenome-genome-assembly--contig:-NODE-786-length-42387-cov-4.540416_pt1 | contig 42387 bp, 39 predicted proteins | sample MGYA00248624_ERZ508555 | MGnify/ENA primary metagenome ERZ508555 (study PRJEB26222, sample SAMN06267773) | marine metagenome | isolation source: Saanich Inlet, British Columbia, Canada | place... | reverse complement strand
GCGTTTTACGACAAAATTCTTCGACAGATTGAACGACAGCAAGGAGACGTTTTCACCAAGAGAGTTAAACTGAACAAAGTTCAGAAAATTAGTTTGGCGGCAGCCGTTTACATACGCCACAGGCTTCTCCCTGCATTCCTTGACCCAGTTTGGTCTGGACTTGCACGAATTGGCCTCTTACCTGCTGTTTGATTATCTCAAGCAAGTTGAGTGCTTCATTAATTTGTAATAGATGCAGAAGTGTGTCATAATTGACAAATCTTGACGTTCTAAATTAAACTAGGGGTTTTACAAATCCCTGTGTTCTACAAAATGATGAATAGAAGGCGCTTTCAGCACTATCAGACACTTCGTGTGAAGGCTTGAATGCCAGTGATATATCGTCCAAGAATTAGGTTGTGAATGTCGTGCGTTCCCTCATATGTTTTCACCGATTCAAGATTTGCCATATGGCGCATGACTGGATATTCGTCAAGGATTCCATTGGCGCCATGAATGTCGCGAGCAACGCGAGCAATCTCGAGTGCAATATCCACATTGTTCATTTTTGCGAGTGAAATTTGTTCGTTAAACCAAGTCCCATCGTCCTTCTTTCTTCCAAGATGGTACGCAAGGAGTTGCCCCTTGGTAATCTCACGAAGCATCCAAGCTAATTTGTTTTGAACCAACTGGTATGATGCAATAGGATGGTCGAATTGGATACGTGAAAGAGCGTAGGTCTTCGCACTATGGAAACACGACATTGCAGCGCCTAATGCGCCCCAAGAAATACCAAATCGGGCATTGTTCAAGCAAGAAAATGGGCCTCTCAAACCTTTGACATTTGGCAACATTCTGTCTTTTGGAATTTTACAATCTTGGAAAACTAATTCGCTGGTGACCGAAGCTTTGAGAGAGTGTTTTCCTTTCATTTCAGGAGCAGTGAAACCTTCATCATCTTTCTCGACAATGAAACCACGAATGACTCCGTCGAGTTTCGCCCAGACAACCGCGACATCAGCGATGGTTCCGTTGGTTATCCACATTTTCGCTCCATTCAAGAGATAGTGGTCACCTTTATCCTCTGCTTTGGTAATCATGTCACCCGGATTTGAACCGTAATCTGGTTCAGTTAATCCAAAGCATCCAATCCATTCACCAGAAGTCATCTTCGGCAAATAGTAATTCTTCTGCTCCTCAGAACCGAAATCCCAAATTGGATACATTGCAAGAGAACCCTGTACTGAAGCAAACGAACGAAGGCCTGAATCTCCACGCTCAAGTTCTTGACAAATCAAGCCATAAGCGACATAGGAAAGTCCCGGGCATCCATAGCCCTTCAATGGCGCACCAAGTACACCCATCTCTCCAAGAGCAACACGCCATTCATCTAAGAAAATACCTTCAGCACACGCATGTTCGATTTTTGGGAGTACTTCTTCATCAACCCAATCTCGAACCATGTCTCGAATCATAATTTCTTCTTCTGTGAGCAAGCTTTCAATGTCGTAGAAATCGATTCCTTCGTAAGGCTCCATAATACCCTCTCGTATCGTGGTCTTCTCGGGGCTTCAAGAACCTAACCCTCTCAACCGTAGATGAAAGGGTTCATTTTTTCTTCAATCCACGCCATTCAAGGTATTTTCTTTGAAGGTACGGGCTATTCATGTAAATCAATCCCAAGAACACACCTGGGACCGAAATGGTAACTGCTATCATCACCATCCACTCCATTATTCCTATCTCAACCTCTTCGGTTATCGTTTCAAAAGAGACAATGTTTCCAAAAGAAGTGATGATAAATCCTTCTTGATGGGCATTTTCCCATACCAACTCGATAGAACGTCCCGAAACAACGGGGTCCCATGCAGTCGCATCTAGAGAAACGATTTGAGCGAATGCTTCAGAGATTAACGGTTGATGACGAATGGTTGAGAAGGGTACCAAATGAATCAGTGTTGTACCATCATGCCCTCGGGATACGCCAGTGAAATCACCTTCTGGCATGGCCATATTTTTGATGGCCTTGGTTGTCGATTCACTTACATCAATCAAATCCAAGCGAATTGTTTGTGTTTTTAATCCACTGGCAAACCCTGTGCATTCATTCAAAGTCGGGTCAGCACAGTCGACTCCAATCCAAGTTTCCCCACCGGTACCCGATAAGAATGTCATTTGGTGGTTGGTCGAGAGAAGGGCAAGACCATCATTCAATGTTGCAACGACGCAAATATTTTCATTGCGGTGGCAGGAAATGTCACTTATTGCTGAACTACGTGTATCTGCGATTGCTTCCATGCCAGAACCCCCTGAATATTTCCAAAGGCTACCATCAGAAGCACCAAAGTAGGCATAATCTCCAGCAGGCCTCCACTCAACAGCAGTCATGTTAAGACCCATAATGGCGCCAGAACCGTTGACAGTTGTGATGGCATGGTTTTCGGTTGAATAACGCAGGGCAACACCCATGTCGCCAGTAAGCAATGCCGTTTCACCTCGGGGGTGCCAAGAGACATCATGAAGTGCCGCGCTTCGAGCTGTATTCAGTTCGATGTCTTGGCTGCGATCCTCGGCGTGATAAGCCGAGACAATGTGTGCATAGCCATCTTCACCGACCATAAGAACTGACATACCATTTGGTGACAACTTACCTGCATGAATTCCGATATCAGAATCTTCCAGTGTATCAACTAGAGTCAATTGAATGACTGATTTCGGCTGTGCAGGGACTGCCGGCAAGAGTAGAATGAGCAGGCAGATGCCTAGGAAAAAGTGTCCTCTCATGAATTGCCCAACGCCAACTACAAAAAAACCCCTCCTACACAACCGAAGAGGATTTTCTCATTCTCCTCAACGGTGAGCCTTATGGCAAAGAGGCGCTTCGCCGTTGTATGGAGCGATTCGCAGTCAAGCGCGGTTTAGAGAAAAAAATTGGTGGAAATGCAGGCCTTGCACGTATTGCAACCACATATTTTGATGATATTCAAGTTAATTCAGAAGGTGTTTTTACCGGTTCATTTGCCATCCTCACTCGCATCACCGGCGGATTTGGCTCAGATGGAAAACTTGTTGTCGATGTTGAACAGATGAAAGGCGATGTACTCAAGGAATTCTTATCTTCCGATGGCGGCCGGGAAAAAGCAATGGATTCCCGAAAGAAATGGTCGTCATTCCTCGATGAAGTCACCGGATATTCACCCAAGCAACGTGGCGATAAGGCAAAAGAAAACGCAAAGAAATTCTCGAAAGCAAAATCGGCAATCAAGATGGCGCACAAAATGATGGAAATGAGTAAGAGTGTCGACCAAGATACCATCAACACTGCCAATGAGATGATTGCTGAATTACAAGCAATGATTGATTCTGGAACTCCTCCTTCGGAGGGAAAAGTAAAGAAACTCAACGATTTAATTTGAAGAAAGTGGTACTATGGGCATCGATTCAGTTCTCGAATCCTTTGTCGAAGAAAATCCACGCATTATCGAATTAAATGAACACCAACAGCGTCGTCTTGCACTCATGGTCGGCCAAGTTGATGAAACCGTTGGCATCGACCATTTAGTCAACTGCTTAGCAGAAAATACCAGCATGGCTGGCGATGGCGTGATTCGATGTTATGTTGGATTTGAACCGTCAGGAAAAGCACACATTGGCTGGAAAGTACTCTCTCTACAACTGCGACGAATGTTAGAAGCGGACGCAAATGTGCTCATCTTTTTAGCCGATTGGCACGCTTGGGTCAATGACAAATTTAACGGTGTAATGGAAGATATTCAAACGACTGCAACCTACATGGAAGAGACTTTTCGAGCACTCTTAGGCCATCCTGAAGAAGGTGATGGCCCCGGGCAATTACGCTTTATTTGGGCTTCTGAAATCATGAACTCTGGAGACTATTGGGCCCGAGTTCTCCGATGCTCCAAGGGCGCAACATTGGCTAAAGTTCGCAAAACATTCACTATTATGGGCCGAGATGAGGCATCTTCTGACCACGACCTTTCCAAGTTTTATTATCCTGCAATGCAAGCAAGTGATATCTTTGAAATGAACATCGATGTGGCTCTTGGAGGCATGGACCAACGGAAAGCACACATGTTCATGCGAGATGTTGCAACCCGTTGGAATTGGAAAAAACCTACCTGCCTTCATACACCAATCCTTTCTTCACTCAAAGCAACAGGAGTACGAATGGAAAGTTTTGATCACAAGATGAGTAAATCCGACCCATCGGGTGCTATCTTACTGCATGATGAAGCCAAAGCACTTCGCAAGAAAATGCAAAAACACGCCTACTTGGATCCCGAAGACCCTCTTTCCCCTGTTTATGAATTGGCTGAACATGTCGTACTACCTGAATGGGGCGAAATAATCGTCACACCTAATCCAAAGTTTGGTGAACCTTCAACATGGAAAGACCTTGATGCTTTCAAAGCCGCAGTCAGTGACGGAACACTTCACCCTCTTGATGCTAAATTAGGTGTTGCTGATGGCATCATCCGAGGCTTACAAAGTGTCTCCGAACATTTCGATAAGCATCCTGAAACGCTTGATGCAGTGACGGCTCTACGAAAGTGAGAATTCCTTCGACAAATCAAGTTGTATAGGTTTGTGGTGTGAAAATCCTTCTTCGACGCTATGGGCTTGAAGATAAATCATTCTTCGAGTATCACGAATGAAGTCACGGTTGATTAACGGGTCAACAGCTACAACTGCATTGATAGTCAAGTTTTCGCCCTTGGAAAATTGTCCAACGTATTCATCGAACACGACGACTTGGAAACTTTCACCGTTATCAGCCATTCCATTTTCCAACATGTTTGGAGAAATAATTTCAAGATATTGTACATCTTCATAGTAATTTTCTTCTGCAACCATTGATACATCGGTTGGGTCTTTATGGTAAGACTTGGGCTTCTTTGATTCCATGTTTGATATGATGACATCAAGACAGGTTCGACAGAATTTTATTTTTTCTCGGGGGCGGGCTAAGCGTTCTTTTATCGTCCACTTTGAATCACAATCATTGCATTTGTGAACACTCAGTTTGAGCCATCCGATTATTGGACTTGTTGAGATGACAATGCCATCGAAAGAGAGTAATCTCGTTCGGTCTCGCATCCGTAGTTGGCTCATTTCATAGGCTCTATCATCGGGCAAATTCACTACGCGAATCACTGGGCGTGTCGCCATGTTACGATTGGAATATTGTTCTTTGAGAACTTGATTTCCGCACTGAAGTGTCTCGGTCATATTCTCGGAAAACTTGACATGAAGTTCTTCGTATTTTGTCAAATCATCCCATTCTACTTCAAAACCAAAGACCGGATCTCCATTACCTGGAAGAGCATCGAGGTCATTTTTGTAGGTTTCACTCTCAAATAAGAGCCTCCAAGATTCGAGGGTTTTTTGTGAATCAGCAGGTGGTTCGGTAGGAGATTTTCGCTTCATGGATTCTATCGGCGAAGCGTGACGGTTAAGAAAGGTTTTGATAGGTTGTCAAATACTTACTTGCATCAATTAGTTAATGAATAATATATGGTTGTGAGATAGTGGCCACGAAAAGACGTGCAAACGTTCAAGAATCCCTTTGAGGTGGTCGAGATATTCCTTGGGAGTGTCTCTGCTATGGCCAATATTATCGTCCTCGTAAAACAAGTGCCTGACACCAATGCTCGTATCGTTCTCTCTGGTGAAAGGGTAGACCTCTCCGCAGTCAAGAAAGTAATGAGTCCTTATGATGAGTTCGCTGTAGAAACCGCTCTACAACACCGCGAAGCAAGCGGTGGAGAAGTAACGGCAATCACTGTAGGGGCAGCAGGTGCAGATAAGGTCTTGAAAGATGCAAAAGCCATTGGAGTTGACCATATTGTTCGTATCGATTGTGACGATAACCTTGATTCAAATGCCCTTCAATCGATGCTTGCATCGGTTGTCTCAAGTCTTGAAGCAGATGTAGTGTATTGCGGCAAATCCGCTGCTGATACCGGAGCTGGCTCAACTGGACCGGGTTTGGCAGAACGTCTTGGCTGGGCATCTGTTTCCAACACAATTAGTGTCGCCTTTGGCGACCAACTTTCTGTCATCACTCCCTCATCGGGCGGAAATGCTCGAGTCAATGTTCCGCTTCCAGCAGTTATTTCCTGCGACAAAGGGGACATTAAGGTTCGAAAACCAAATGTCAAAGGCATCATGCAAGCAAAGAGAGCGCAGGTTGATGTCCAGAGTGTTGAAGTTCCTGCTTCAACCATTTCTATTGTCACTCACAGTATGCCACCTGCTAAACCAGCAGGAAAATCATACGAAGGCGGCGCAGCCGCGGCTGAAGTTGCACAACTTCTACGAGATGAGGCAAACGTAATTTGAGGTGGTAAATATGACTGAAACTGTAGTAATCGCTGAAATCGTAAAGGGTGCAGTCCACCCAACAACCGCTGAACTCATCACCGCTGCTAATGCCCTTGGCTCCCAACCTGTTGTTGTCGTTCCATGTGCTGATGCAAGTCTTGCCGATGGTGCTGCTAAATTTACAGGTGTAGCAGGAATTTTGGCCGCAAAGTCTGATGTTTTTTCAGACTATGATGCTGCAGGATGGGCTGCTGCTTTGGATGCAGTAACACCTGCAGGCATTATCATTACCTCTGCATCGCCACAATCAAAAGACCTTGCTGCACGATTGGCCGCACGTCGAGGGATTTCAGTTGTGCAAGATGTCGTTAAAATTGAAAGTGGCAATTTGACTTCACCAATTTATTCTGGTAAAGCAATGCAAACCGTATCACTAAGCGGAAATGCGGTGGTCTCTGTTCGTCCAAATGTCTTTGATGCCTCTGGTAACGATGGCTCTGCAAATGTATCTGTTGTCGATACATCAGGTGATGTCGCAACAGCTGTTCAAGAATTCATGGCGCGTGCATCTAACAGACTTGATGTTGCGGAAGCAAACATAATCATCTCTGGGGGAAGAGGCATGGGTAATCCTGAAAATTTTTCTCACTTGGAAGCCATTGCAGACACCTTAGGTGCTGCAGTTGGAGCATCTCGTGCTGCAGTTGACACTTGGGATGAAATACCTCATTCAATGCAAGTTGGTCAAACCGGAAAAACGGTCAACCCGAATCTCTACATTGCTGTTGGTATTTCAGGCGCCATTCAACATTTGGCTGGAATGCGTTCATCGAAATATATTGTCGCCATCAACAAAGATGCTGACGCTCCGATTTTTCAACATGCAGATTATGGAATCGTAGCTACATGGGAAGAGGCATTGCCTATTCTCCAATCCACGCTTTCTGCTATGATGGCATAATCAAGCATACCGGCCCCGGGTGTAGACGCCGCCTGAACCTGAATCGTCGCCTACAAATGGATTAGTTTTCTTTTCATGACCAATCGTTGTCAAAGGTCCATGTCCAGGATAGACAATTGTTTCTGGTGCCAAAGGCCAAAGTTGTGTATGTATGGAACGTGCAAGAACGGTAAAGTCTCCCCCTGTATTAGGAAGGTCAGTACGGCCAACTGAGCCTGCAAACAATGTGTCACCCACAAATAAGTGGTCTGGGCCATCCGTAACTATTAGTCGAAGACAACAACCTCCCAATGTGTGACCAGGGGTATGAAGGATTTCGAATCCGAGTGCTCCAACTTCAAGAATTTCATTAGGTACTAAATCCACATCCGCAACTGCAGGTTCCGGAACCTCGAAACCATAACGTTGGGCTGAAGAAGTGGCCAAGGTTTGCAAAAAGGTATCATCGGGATGAAGATGCCACTCAACTGCATAGCGATTGATTAAATCCGGAATATGTCCGCTGTGGTCGAAATGAGCGTGTGTATTGAGAAGAGCAACAACGTTTCTCTTCGGAATATTTTGTTGCTTCATTTGCTCGGCACTTTGAGGTCCATTCGACCAATCTGGACCAGAGCCTGCAAAGCCATCTACCCACTCGATAAGGCGTTCAGGCTCTCCTCCACCATCAATAATCACGGTGTCACCTGTCATTCGATCGGTTACGATCGAACAACGCATCTGTAAAACTCCTACAAAGAAGCATTCAACCCATGGTTCACTTACGGCCATGGTCTTGCCAGGCAACTCACCTTCAAGAGACTAAGCCTCATTCAACCAAGATATGCAAGGAATCACTCGACCATTGTCCATCTCTATCGCAAATTCGTAATTCAAAACTATGGCTTCCACGCGGCACCTTTACTCGAACCTTTGCAGATGACGCAATCTCTTTGCCACTGCTTTCAATCCAAGACCAAGTCTGAATGCGCCCTTGTGGGTCAAAAGAATTGGAACCGTCAAGAGTAACTATCGCCGAACCATCTGCATCGGCTTTCAAATTCTGGTCATCTCCAGAAATAGCACGCGGCACAATGATTTCTCCCACCTGAGTATTCAATTCTTCAATCAAATCTTCAGAAGGAAGCAGTGCCATATTGGTAATTGCATCATCAAGTTGAGCAAGCAATTCATCCGTATCAATATCCAGTGTGCCATCTTCTGTGGCTTGCTGAGATTCGCCAAGTTCCCCTTCTAATGCACTGTGTAAAGCATCAATGGCAACATCAGCCGGTTGTGAATTCTGCATCGAATCCAATTCCTCTTGTGAGAAAAAAGAATTCATCTCATCGTCTACTCTATAGAGTTCTTCGGCAGATAATTCAACTATTTCTTCGGTCTTTTCAAACCAGAGTGTGAGTTCAGAGGCATCGATTTCAACCAATTCTTCATTAAAGGAAAAAATACCGATTGGTTCAATCTCAGTCCAATCGTTCTGGTCTTCACCAGCAAAAAGGCAGACAGAACCATCTCTGGATGCCTCTAGATAATGAGGCATACCTTGATGTTCGATTTTCCATTCCCGCCCATCACTATCCTTGCCAAAAATGTAAAACCAAGAGGCTGCAGCAATACATCCATTTCGAAAGATTAGGTTTTGAACCGGATAACCGCATGAGAGAAGTGGCTCAAATGTATAGGTGGATTGCTTGGACAAATACTCTGAAACATCGCCATTATCAAATCCACATAGCAATCCCTTTTCGGAGGGAATTGCCTGTAGCAACCGGCTTTTCAAATCCTCTCTCCTGACCAAAACCTGTTGCTTGACATCCCAAATTTCAATTTCAAGTACTTCCTCATCGCCAGCGACCAATGCATAGCCTTCTCTTCCAATGACAAGATTCTGGCTCGAATCGAAACCGAGGCATGTGATGGATTCTCCCATATCTCCACGAATTGGTCTTGACCATACCGTTTTCCCATTTTGAAGTGCTTGCACTAGGCCATTTTCATGTGCCAAAACTAAATACTCTCCAACTGATATACAACGCAAAATATCATTGTATTCTTCATCTAATTGAACTGTTCTCCCATCATAACCAACTAAATGTAATCTTCCAAGTCCATCAAGTACTGCTAGTTGAGACGGTAAAGATTGTAAAGCAAATCCGCCGGCTCCAATTTCAATTTGCCATAGAACGTTTCCTTCAAGGTCTAAGCAAGTGAGACCGAGTTCATCATCCAAGACAAAAATCTGATTGCCGCGTAGAATTGCCTTCCGTATTAGGGCTGGTGCTTTCCAAGAAGATGATGAAGTAAGCATGCCTTGTGAATCTTGAGCTATGAAGAGGTTACCATCACCTTCAGCCCAAACTGCAATAGCGCCATCCATTGACAATGCCAAAGCACTAACCTTTGCCTCAGGTTGGAATGCGATATGCACCGAATGGGTACTGAGCATGCATCGTAGAGGAGCATATCTCAATTAATTGCATCCCTTCCTTGAGTGGAACTATTCATTCAATCCAAGATGCCTTATCGGGGTGTGGGAGATATTGACTCGGAGCCTTTACATGTCGCCATAGGGCCTGTTTTTCATCTTCAGTCCATCCACAAAGGGGCTCAAGAGTAGAGAGTGGGGTCGTTTTTATTGCAGTTTCTCGACGTTGAATATGTGGTTTTGCTTGTTCGATTGTAAGCCCTACAACTCCCCAGGCGGGTCTTTGAAACATTTCGCCCCTTTCATCCCTTGTTCGACTTCGAACACCTAGGAATGGGTCCCATTTTGAAAGCAGTTCGATGAATTCTGATTTCGATTCAAGAATAGGTATTATTCGTGAACCTCGGCGCATAATGAGGAATGAACTCATGACATCATCCTCTGTTCTCAATTGAGCTAATACATCACCTTGTACACCTGTTGGCAATCCCCCCGGCCCTTGTATTCGTTTTTCAATCGATGAAACACTTGCTGGTTCTAGAATAATCTTCACCCACCATTCGGGATTCGATAAATCAACTGAAAGAGATGGGTCTCGTTCAATCAATGCAGAACCAAGGGCTCGGGCATAGGATTGTGAATCCCACTCACCTTTTTCTCCTAGACGTTTGATTCGCACACCAAAAGTTCTCTTTTCACCTACGCGGTTGTGCCGTTCAAGTAAAAGTTGAGAAATATGTTGAGGGTCAAGATTGCTCGATAATTCAACCATGCGGTCAATGGCAACAATCCCTAGTCCATGACACATCAAATCTTCAACAGTTTCTGTCGGTGCACTTGAATAAATTACATCGAAGTTTCTAAGTCGATCTCTAATTAGGGGAACCGATGAGTTTTCAGCAAGTTGAACCAAATTCTTGCGTAATGAACGTTGAAATCCACGTCTAACAACTTTGGATTTTAGACCTAATTCTCCAAAGCGAAGAATCCAAGATTGTTGTGCCATTGAAATGCCTCAATCAGCAGTATCATTGTGCATATCCACAATTTCATCATCTTCACTTGTTTCTTTTTTGGCCATGTCATTTCTATCATTGAATAACCTTTCAAGGTAGACCTCATCAATATCACCAGTGATATATTCACCATTGAAACAACTTGTATCAAATCGTGAAGGTGGATTTTCTCCAATCGATGTTGCCTCAATGAGGTCTTCAAGCGTTTGGTAAAAGAGGCGGTCACTTCCAATTATGGAATTGATTTCATCAATTGTTTTTCCATTTGCAATGAATTCAGTGATGGCTGGCATATCGATACCGTAGACATTTGGATGGCGCACAGGGGGCGCTGCGGAGGCAAAGTAGACTTTCTTGGCACCGACATCTCTGGCCATTTCAATTATTTGAGCACTGGTGGTTCCACGAACGATTGAATCATCCACCAATAGAATATTTTTACCTGAGAATTCATGTTCAATAGCGTTGAGTTTACGACGAACCGATTTCTCTCTCAACGCTTGCCCTGGCATGATAAAGGTTCGACCCACGTATCGATTCTTGACAAAACCTTCACGGTAGGGTACATCCAGTGCATCGGCCATTTGAAGAGCAGCAATGCGTCCAGAATCAGGCACAGGAATGACTGCATCAATGTCATGGTCAGGCCATTGCTCAAGAATACGCTTAGCCAAAATGTCGCCTTGATTAAGACGGGCATGGTAGACTGAAATACCATCTATCACCGAATCTGGTCGAGCGAAATAAACGTGCTCAAAGATACACGGAGAGGCTTCAACTTTTTCTGAACACTGGCGGTGGAATAAATGGCCTGATGTCGAGATGAAAATCGCTTCACCCGGTTGGACATCTCGGACGATTTCAAAACCAAGTGCAGTTATTGCGACCGATTCACTTGCAACCATCCATTCGGTTTCATCATCAATCTCTCGTTTTCCAAAAATCAACGGGCGGATACCGTATGGGTCACGGAATGCCAACAATCCATAGCCGGAAATAATTGATACACAAGCATAACTTCCTTTGACACGCTTGTTTAGATTCTTTACTGCACCAAAGACTGTCTCAATATCAAGATGTGGCGCCCCCTCAATCGAAATATTAGAAGAATTGGTTGCAAGTTCAACTGCAAGCATATTTAGCAATAATTCAGAATCACTGGATGTATTCATGTGTCGATGGTGGTTATCGGTGAGTTGAACTTGAAGTTCTGAAGCATTAGTAAGATTTCCATTGTGAGCAAGTCCAAGCCCATAAGGCGAATTTACATAGAATGGTTGAGCCTCAGAACGAGAAGAAGAACCTGCCGTTGGATATCTAACATGGCCAATCCCAATATGGCCTTGTAAACGGCGCATATGCCGAGTATAGAAAATATCAGATACAAGCCCCTTTGACTTCCTGAGGCGAAATTGGCCATTATAATCAGACATTATACCAGCGGCATCTTGTCCTCGGTGCTGAAGTACAGTTAGGCCATCGTAGATCAATTGATTGACATGGACATTATTTCGCCCAACGATTCCAATGATGCCACACATTGCTTTGCCTCAACTCCATCGAGTGCTTGACGCTTTGTAGCCATTCCGGCTGAGAACCATATCCTTCGCCTCAAGCTTTTGGACGGTGGGCCTTCTTTGACCAGTTGAATTTACGGATGCGTGCTGTTTCACCGTATCCACATGATGCACAAACCGACTTTTGCTTGTGATATGCGTTACGACCACAGCGGCGGCAACGAATGTGGGTGGTCTTCTGACGCTTACCCATTGATGGCGTACCTTTCGACATAGAAACACCTGTATAGCCGCCCCACCGACCTCCCCCTTATCAAACCGACGGCTAAGGTATTGGCTCAAAGAAAGATGATTACTCTTCTTCCAATTCGAAATTATTTCGTTGTTTTTGGGAAGTTATGGCCGAAAATGTGACCCCTAAGGCCACACCCATCGCTACAAGAATGGCTCCTGAAGACACAAACATGTGAACAACATTGTAGATTGCTTGAGCACGCACCGAACCATTATCTTCCAACAACATCGGGCCTTGTCCGATAAAGAAAACAGTTGCTACGACACCTAATGCCGTTGCAAAAAACATTCCCACCAAGGGTGCCAAAGGACGATTTCGTGATTCTCCATAGAAAAACAAGTTGCCGAGTAAGAACAGTGAACAGAGCATGTAGGCCGTAAGGGTTGCATTCGAAAAGCGGGTAAAAGAAACATTTGAATCGATTCCTTTGAAACTTCCATAAAATGTAATGTCGATGGCGAGGATGAGCAAAGGTGGAAGTAAAAATGCAAGAAGCATCATTCTCCAGGTGAAGGTAAGATTCGATTCTTTCATTCGTCTTCCCCTCCGAGGTGTGATGCAATCAGTGTAGAAACCTGTTTCAACTCCGATTCAGTTGGAGGTGAGATGCTTTTTGGTGCTGGTAAACTGCGTTCATAGGAATAAATCACCAAAGCAAAGACAAAAATAGACAGCAAAGACCCAACAGTAATTCCCGCCAAATCTGCTACTGCTAACCAAAGATGTTCTCGGAATTCATCTGCCGTAATCAAAGGACCATCGACATTCAAACCCAATATTAGAATAGAAAAAGAGAGGCCAGAAACTATGAACATTGCATTGGATTCTGCCTTACGTTGTTCACCTATCATCAAGAGTGTGACTGCAGAACATGATGCCAAACAGGAGGTCAAAATAATGAATGTTGGCCAGAAAACAAACCAATAATGGTTGACTTCATTGGGAGATAATTGGGGGGTAAGAATCCACCAATGCATGCCTGCCAACCAAATAAAGCCAAATCCCGTCATCAATACACCTAGTTTGCGATCGCTACGAGGTAATTTACCAACAGGAACATTACCTGAGAAAGAAATGAGATAGATGCCAAGAAGAATGAGCATACATGGCCCGATAATTGCTCCAAGTAAATGTCCGGCGGCGGTTGAAGGTGATGATGGTACTGTCCAAGGACTGATACAGATTAAAACGACGCCTGTAAAAGCAAAGAGGCGTCCTCGCGAAGATGCGTTTTTGAGTGGAGATGACATCGAATACCAAAGACCCAAAGGCACCATTGCGACGGGTATCCAAAATAGAAACAATGCTACAAGCATCTCGTCCATGCCTTTGCTACATGCCCGAATGTTCATTATCTCTCCGCTTGTTTTACTCGCAGTCGCCCGAATTACGCTGGGGTTTGAATGCGACACTCCTAAATAGCCGACTCTTGTGGGCCGAATGCTCAAGGTGTTACTATGGTGAAAATGCCACGTCAAGTCAAGCGATACAGCCCTACGGCTGGTAAGCATACAATGCATACAATTGAGCGAGTTAAGAAGAAGCGCGCTTCTGAACTTCGCTGGGGTCAACGACGTTTCCGCCGAGTTATGGCCGGATACCGTGGTTTCCCTCGTCCAAAGCCTGATGGCCGTGAAAAGCCTACCAAGCGCGTCAACATTCTTTACCGTTGCACTGAAACTGGCAAAGCGCATTACGCACCTTGTCAACGTGCAAAGAAATTCGAATTAATCGACAAGTGAGTTGGACACATATGGCAAAAAATTTCCTCAAAGTATCCTGCAAGGATTGCAGCAATGAAACTACAATTTACTCAAGAGCTACATCTGTTATCTCTTGCGGCGTCTGTGGAGCTACACTTACTAGCCCATCTGGCGGTAAAGCAGATTTAATCGGATGCACTGTTGTTGAAGCACTTGAATGAGGAGGCAGAGCCTCCATGTCTGAAATTACAAATACGCCAAATGAAGGCGAACTTGTTGTTGTTTCTGTAACAACTGTCAAACAAAACGGTTGCTATGTCAAACTCGATGAATTTGAAGGTGTTGAAGGTTTCATTTTCATTGGCGAGATTGCCAGTGGATGGGTCAAGAATATTCGAGTCTATGTTCGTGAAGGGCAACGCCTGATTTGTAAAGTCATGCGAACCCGTAAAGACGGGACTTCACTAGAACTTTCACTCAAATCTGTATCAGAAGAACGACGTCGTGAACGATTACAAGAATGGAAGAATGAACAACGTGCTCATCAATTACTGAAAGTATTGGGTGATAAGGTTGGATGGACTGAAGAGAATGTCCGAACATCGGGTGAAGAACTCATCGATGCATATGGCGGCCTTTACACTGCATTTGAAGAGGCGGCTATGAATGAAGGCTCTCTCGTTGATGCTGGATTTGAAGGCGAATGGCTAAAGGATTTCATCGAAATCGCCGTTGAAAACATTATTCCAGCTTTTGTCGAAATTCGTGGAATCCTGACATTGAGTATCAACGATGTCAACGGTGTTGAAATTATTCAAAAGGCACTCCTTGCTGCTGAAGCATTGACTTCACCGGAGGAAGAAATTGAAGTGACTTGCCACTACAATGGCGCTCCTGAGTATCGTATTGAATTGAGAGCGCCTGACTTCAAGACCGCAGAATCGATTTGGGAAAATGCAACAAAAGCAACCCTTGACCATGTTCTTTCGGCAGGTGGAGAAGCCACTTCATACCGTCAATGAAGGGCTCGACTCATAAATGTGAATCACAACGGTGGTAATATGGCGCGACAACTGCTACAACAATGTCTCGAATGCGAAGCATGGACTTTGGCAACAACATGCCCTTCTTGTGGAGCAAAAGCACAAGCTGCTGCTCCTCTCAAATGGTCCCCCGAAGATCACAGAGCCGGAATACGAAGAAAAATGTACAACGTCGAAGACCCTAAATGGGCAAAAGATCTTGCTACACTACCGTCTCTTGAAGAAATGAAAGCGGCTAATCTTGCAGTGCAAGAAGAGGAATGAGTTTTCTCTGCACCTTCTCAATTCAACTTTTTTGTTTGTTTTGAATGTCAAACATTATAGCGCGGCGGAAGACGATATCCCCTATATGGGATTACATATCGAGTGGAGAGGAGCACATACTACACTTGGTGAACATGCCATTCTGTTCTTTGCACTTCCTGGAGTAGGAAATGTCGGTAAAGTGGCGATTGAAGGCATTAACACCTCACACATATGTCATGAAATCGCTCGGCTTCATCACACAGCATTACCACCATTGGCCACCCTTGATGAAGACGGTTTACTCGCACCACCTCACCTCACACTTTCCTCTATAGAATCAGTCACAGGAAAGCGTGTTCTTTCTCTCACTGGAACATCCCAGCCGTTGGAGCCAGAACAACAAGGTACGATGGCGCGAGAAATACTTCAATGGCTTGAATCACAAGGCGTCAAGTCTCTATATGTCCTTGCAGGACTAATGGATGCGCCTACACGCAAGGAAGTCTTTGTTGTCGCATCTAATGCAGCACACCGAATAGACTTGGAATCATCGGGTGTTGATGTTCGTCGTGATGAGCCCAGATCTGGCGCTATTGGGCTTGCCGCACTGATAGCTTCAATTGGTCCATTGTTCAATATCAATTCCGCATGCGCCATTGCAACAACTGTTGGCTCAAGTGGGGATGTCTTTGCTTCACAGCGGCTTCTTGAGGCACTCGATGGATGGTTTGACCTGGGAATCGCTTTGCCAAGTGACATTCAAACCAAACTGACTGAAAAATTAGCGGCCTTAGCGCCGGAGAAGGTCGAGAACCTTGTCGGAGAATTGACCGAATCACCTGATGCATTCTACATGTGAACTCAGTTTCTCACATATATCGTGTTAGAACGACGTACTAAATCAGGTATCAAAAAGAGATCAATCAACCAAAAAAGTCCGCAGCCACCAAAAGTAAAAAGGTAAACGATTCCGAGTCCAATATTGTTCAAATAAAATCTATGAACACCCAAAAAGCCAAGGAAAAACCACAATAAATAAGCGACTAATACGTCTTTAGAGCCACCTTGCACAGCATAATGTGATGGATGCCGAACGTTTGATTGAGGTTGATGCATTGCCATTTGAGGTTGTTGGTATTGAGGGGGAGCCACCACAGGTGCTTGTTGAGGCGGCTGTTGAGGCATGTGGTAGTGATTATGAATCACATGACCCGTGTGGAGATTGCCACCAACAACACTGTCTTGCATCGAGGGAGAGGAATCGACTGGTGGCTGCATACTCTCACTCATGGGGAGCACATGTCAAACCCCTAAAAATGCCTTGCACCTGTTGAAAGGCGCCGAGAGAGAGATTTGAACTCCCGCGTCACAGGGACAGTGGATTTCGAATCCACCGCAATACCGGGCTATGCGATCTCGGCCGTAGATGTTCGGTTTAGCGCCACCGTCATAAGCATGGTGTTACCACCGAGTTGCATGGAGATTCGCTTCAAAGGTCGTGACCACGATGTCAAAGTCAATGTCGATGTCGGTCAAACTGTACGGCAAGCATTGACTGAAGCAGATATCCTTCCTTCGACAGTTATCGTAAGTTATGATGGAACAATAGTGCCACATGCCACCGTTCTATCACAATCGGTGGAGTTTTTGGTCATCACCATCTCCTCTGGCGGTTAATCTCTCTCTACACGTTCAGTAATGTGTATTTTCGTATTTCGAGAAATATTACCACGGATTTCTACTGCCCAAGCATCCAATCCAATGTTGGCAACAACGACAGTATCGCCTATTTCTGCTAAATCATATTGTGGGCCCCAATCGTTTGCCCATCCTTCAACTTTCATTGCACCGGTTGCATCCAATATCATAGCACCCTTTCTGTGCCACTCTTTTCCATTTCTACCAACGCCTCGCTTTTCAAATCGATAAATTAGCCTACCAGAAACATTCCAGCGAGCACGGAAATCCATGAAATCAGAAGCAACATCCCCCTCTGACGTGTGCACAATACAGGCATGAGGGTCAACTTTGAGTTCGATTTCCCCTTTCCAATTAGCACTTGGAATGACATTATCCAATTTTATTCGGTCGCCTTTTGCCAAGTTTTGTGGCCAAGAAGGCTCTCCATCTTGATGTTGGTCAACCAAGAGAATGACTTTAGCAAATGTATTGCCTTGTGAAACTGTAATTTGTGGGCGGTTGCCTTTTCGAACACCAATAATGCTGAACACTTCTGCAACGAAAGTCATTCGAGGGTCTAGTTCCCCGATTGGTGTCAAGTCAAAGGCGTTAGAAGTTCCTGGAAGTTGAATTGAGCCCCCTTCTGGAAGTTGATCATTGCCTTGGCCACCAGGGCAAATCGATTCCCAATCGCAACGGGAGCAACGCACTTCATTGGGCGCTTCTATAGCGATTCCCCCGTCTTTATATCCACGGACAGGAGCGGGTTCCGGTGGGCATTCAGCAAGAGAAGGCGTTTCTTCCCGAAGTTGATGCCACATAGACTCGAGTTCTTCTTCCATCTGTGTCATTTCTTGAACTGTTGGACAAGGTATTGATTTGATTGAATCTGCCCCAAGGTACCATATTTCGAGTGCATCGACTTGTTGTTTCTTTTCATGCGTAGTCCACCACAGCATTGCGTACATCCGGAGTTGCTGTACATAATTGCCCGAGCGGTCACCACGTCCAATGCTGGCTTTTAGGTCAACGATATTTATTCGACCATCCCAGCGGTATACCAAATCATATTCGCCCTGGAACCAATGCTCTGGATGTACGGCATTCATCGCAAACTTGCCTGCATTTGGGTCAACAAACCAAGGGCGAGAAATTTCCCATGCCTCTATCAGGCTTACTTCACCATTTCTCGAAAGTGGATGATTATTGGAAAGTGTATAGCGCCGGGCATCAGGTGATGGCCACTCAGGACGTACGCCCCTGCGCCACTCTTTGAGCCCTGGTCCACCGTTTTGGTCAAGGCAGCGCTGAACTTCGTTCAAATGAAATTGTAAGCCATTGATGCACATTTGTAAGCAGTAATCAGGGTTAACCGAATTCCAATCACCTGCTCTTCGTTCATCTTTCTCCCATTCTCGTTTCATGGAATTCAACGCTTCATGCAGGTGAACCTTCAATCGGCCAATGGCCCAATCTTTTAGACCTGCCATATCTGTTGGCAACATATTCTCTGGTAAAGCCAACAAACGTTCAGCTGGCCAAGGATCAAGACTTGAACGGCTTGGAACACCATTTTCATCAAGCGGTATTGCCGAAAGTGTATCTGAAGATGCTTTGGAAACCAATAGTGCTGGTGATTCCATCAACATACGGCAAATGGCCTCTTCAACTGCTCTCCCGACAAAGAGTACTGGGATTTGTGGCATTTTGAAGCGTCGAACTTTTTCATAAAACCAAAGGCGAGGGCAAGACCTGTAAGTGTTGACTTGACTTGCTGAAAGTCGATTAAATGGACCAACATTATCTTCGGATGGAGTAGCAAGTCTTACCGGCATACCACCTAGTGTTTTGTCGAATGTTCTTGAACCCTACTCTCTAAAATTCAATCTTTGACTTGAAGACGAGTTTTTCTTGTATCGATTCGGAGTTGAGGCAATCCAGCCCTCCATCCGATCTCAGCCGCCAGTAATTTGAGAGTCTGTCCAGGCCTTAGTGCTTCCATTTGTCCGGTGATGCTTGAACCAAAAGAGGCAACTTCGACCACGGAATCACCATCCCAAAGATGGACATTGAGCATGGTCCATGGTTTTCCATCCAATCGAATTCCTGAACGCTTCCGAACACTGAGAATGACACCCTCAACATTGGCTCGAGTACGGAGTAGACCAATTCTAGTGGTTCGTTGTGAAAGAGGAATTGAAGTTTGTTCAAATTCTTTTGCAGCATCTGCCACTGGGACAATTCTTGTCCTCGAATCAACATATAATCGTGGTGCTCCTCGCCAAACACCTGGTAATGCATCTAAGATGACAAGTTCACCATTTGGTTGGTCATGCAGAAGTGGATAACAACCTGGTTCACTTTCTTCAACTGTAATTTGTGCCCCGCCAGCAACAAGCATTGCCCCTAAAACCGGTTCTCCGAAATGATTCGGCAATGGCCCCCATGCTCCAGTGAATTTTCCTTGAACACTGACACGAACAGGTATTTTCGACAAAGGCTCGCTTGGCGTAGTCAATGGTACTTCTCGTAACGAAGTGATTCCAGAGAGGAGTTCTTCTCCAAACCAATTCCCTTCTTCATCACGAGCAAGACTGCACCAATGGCAACCTGCGGCCTCTCCATCGCATGCTTCAATTGGAAGAACTGGCATGGCAGCAGGGCCGGAGCCCATCTTTTGCATCTCGGAATTGATGGCAAAGAATTCTGAAGTCATCATACCATATTCTTCGGCTTGTGGGGCATCATAGACGATGCGGTGAGGCCCGTTCAGATACCAACCTTCCAATCCATCGATGCATTCTCCATCATGGGTTTCATGCCAAAGCCAAGCATAGAAGCGCAGTTGGTGTTGAAGGGATTCTGCAAATTTAGAACTTGGGTCGCCGGATTTGATATCGACTAAACGAGTTTGGCCATCCCAACGGAGTACGAGATCAAGTTCACCTGCAGCCCAACGTTCTGGATGGAACAATCGTTGAGGTTGATGAACACGAGGGTCTTTGGTCCAAGGTCGCGCAATTTCCAAGGCTTCGTTCCATGAGACTGGAGTACCAATTGGTTGCCATTGCATGGCTTGTTCAGGAATTGCCCAAGACCGCATACTATGATTTCGAACTTTTTCGGGTACAGGGAAATATGGTTCATCGCCCCAAGCCGGCGAGGGGATGGAATACGGTGATTCGCCGGCCCTCATCAACTCCAAATAAGGGCCACCGTTTTCTTTGTAACATGACTCGACCTCTTCAAAAAGTAGCTTCAAACCGTTTTCAAGCCGAGCGGTGAAGGATTCGATTTCAACATCCTCCCAAGAGGTCCCTGGCTCGTACCAAATTCCTTCATCCCAGAGTTCCTTGCCGGCATCAAGTGCTTCTTGTGCAGCCTTAGGAATCAGACTGTGCATCCATTTTTTCAAGTCTGGAAGTGTTTCAATTAGTGTAGTTGGGCGTTGCATCATCAAACCGCATAACGCGTCTTCAAGGACAATTCCAATAACTTGAGATGGCCGCAAGGGTCCTGAAATTCCAACTTTGGAACCCAAAAACCATTGACGCTTACAACGAAGGAAAGTCGTCAATCCACTGGCAGAAATTCGTGAACGTGAACGCCCTAATGGGCCGCCAAGTGGTGGTATTCCTACTGGCATCCATCCACCCTCATCAATGGTCAAAGGAATAGTAGTCTCCTATTCCTCGTTGTTCTCTATCTTTTCGACTTTCCATTTTATTGATTCTTGGGCGCTTTGAATCATGGTCTCGCCTGAATGTGACATTGACGCCTTCGAGGAAACGATTCATTCCCTCACGAAGTTTGAACGGACCTTCTGCTTTCCCATGAACACCGCCTTCTCCTTCAAAGACGAGAAGTGAATCACTTACGATATCGATGAAATAGACGTCGTGGTCGATGACGAAGGCGGATTTTTCATTGGCCTCCATTGTCCTTCGAATCGCCTTTGCAGCCTCCATCCGAGCATTCGCATCCAGATGGGCTGAAGGCTCATCCAACAGATAGAGGTCCGCCTCTCTTCCAAGGCAGATGGCGATGGCAACAGCTTGGCGTTCACCACCAGAGAGTTTCTTGACGCGTTTCGGAAGCAATTGGTCAACACCTAATGCGCGGATGACATTGACATTGTATTCACCAACTCGCCACTTGGGTCCAATTTCACTGTCAAGCCATAATTGCACACTACAATCCATATCGACATCGATGTGCTGAGGCTTGTATGAAATAGTGGCGTTTTCGGTAACCCACCCTTCATCGTAACCATGCTCTCCGGCAAGGACTTTGATCATGGTGGATTTTCCAGTTCCATTCGGGCCAACGACTCCGACTACTTCGGAACGATGCACTGCACCCTCTCCAGTAGTCAGTTGGAATTCTCCAAGTTTCTTTGTAAGACCGCCCCAAGAAACTACCTCTGTGCCAATTTCAGAGATACGGTCACTGTGATTTAGGAACTTGATTGGTTTATCACGGATACGAACATTTTGCTCTGGTAGGAAACCATCGAGATAAGTGTTGATGGCTTGGCGTGTTGTTCGTGCTGGCGTGAATATTCCAAAAGCACCCTTTTTACCATAGACAATATGAACCAAATCTGCAAGAACATCAAGAACTGCAAGGTCGTGTTCAATGACGATGACTCGTTTTGTTTCCGCCAATTTTTGGATTATTCTGACAATCCTCATACGTTCGTGAATATCTAGATAAGATGAAGGTTCATCGAAGAAATACACATCGACATCACGCAACAGTGTGGCACAAATAGCCATTCGTTGTAATTCTCCACCTGAAAGTTGTTGAACTGTTCGCTCGAGTAAATGGTCAATTGCCAATTCGTTGGTCATTTCATCAAACATACCTCTCTCGTCAACCCGCGAAAGTAATTCGCGTACAGTCCCCTTTATTTTCTTGGGCAAACGGTCGACGTTTTGTGGTTTCAAAGCAACCTTGATGTCGCCTTTATCAACAGAAATGAAAAAGTCTCTCAATTCTCCTCGTGGAAGAGATTCAATGACGTCGTCCCAATCTGCCTCTTTGTTCAACCAATCTCCAAGATTCGGAACCATTCGACCTGAAAGCGCATTGATGGCTGTCGATTTTCCCATTCCATTTGGTCCGAGGATTCCTACAACACTTTCTTTCGATGGCGTTGGTAGACGGAACAAACGGAAACCATTCATTGAATACCTGTGGATCATGTCTGTCTCAAGTTCACTTGGCAATTGTTCGATGATTAACGCATCATGTGGACATTTGTTAATGCAAATACCGCAACCAATACACAGGCTTTCAGAAATATGTGGCTTGCCGGTCTTTTCATCCATAATTATGCATTCTTGACCGTTGCGAACCGGTGGGCAAAAGGCTTGACATTCATCGTTACATTTCTTTGGTTGGCAATGGTCTTCTTTCAGAACTGCGACTCTCATTCATCCACCTCCTAGTATGCTTCATCGATTGGCTTTTGTTCGGACTTAAGGAACTCACGCCCAAAAATCCTCGACAAACAGGGATTTGTCTGACATTGGGCTGAACCCAATGAATTTCAAATGAGACCCTTTAGGTGCTCGTGTCCTTTAATCAAACGGACTGTGCACGGAGTTGGGAACTTCATGTTCGCCTTGCGCAATGCATCACGGGCAACTAGGTAATGCTCAGGCTCAACTTGCAAAGAAATGACTCGTTGTCCTCGCTTGACTCGGGCTGCTGTTCCGACGTTCTTACCGAAAGCACAGCGCATACCTTGAGAAACACGGTCTGCACCTGCACCAGTTGCTTGCTTGTTTTCACGAAGCACATGGTGCGGGAAGGTGTGGACTCGAAGAGCATAGCCTTGCATTCCTGCTACTTTACGAATTGTTGAATTTGAAATAACACGGGCTGCTTCAAGAGCTGTGTGGCGGATTTGACAACTGTTGTCAGCACGGAGTTCCATGATGACTTTGAATTGTCCAGTCTCCGCAGCAACACGGTTTCCGGCGTGGAAAGACATAATTCTGTTGTTAGGGACACCGCCGATGTACTTACGTCGAGTGTAGGCAGGACCCTTAAGGCGGCGATACATAGATGCTGGTTTACGTGCCATGATACTCTCTCCAAGCAGTCCTGCGACCGATATTCCCTTTATCATCCCTCCGCCTCAACCTTTGCCGCTATTTTTCTAAAAACAATGAAATGAAACTTCAGCCATCTTACAATAAAAGGTTTCATGTGCTCGTTTCGCATCCTGTATCCATGGCGAAGGGTTGGCGCAGTCTTCTTGAAGAAGAATCGGAACATCAATGGGTTGCTATTGCCGGATTTTTCGTTTTTATCATCCTCGGTGCTCTAGCCATACAAGGTACCTCTTCACTTCCAGGGGTCGATTACAGAAGCCACGGACTCGAAGCTATGGATGGCCGTGTTTTGGATATTGTTTATGGAAATTCAGATACCTATACCGCTATTGTCTTTGGCAACGAAGGTGAAATGATGATTCACTACAATGAAGCCGGTGAAATCAATGACATTGGAAGCGATTATGATGACATCTTAGGAATGTCTTTCATGACCAAACTACATGATGGAAGTATGGTTGTTTCTCCATCGAACAATACACTTCAGGTTTTCCATGTCAATGACGAACAGCAACGTACCAGTATCACATTTAACAACGATCAATTATCTTTTGATATACTCGATGTAGCCGAACAACGCAATGAAGACTCCTATCGCTGGCTGATGGTTACTGATGAAGCGAACTCGACAAGTCTTCGTGGCTTTGGCCCGATAGGCTCACCGCTATTGCCAGCTCAAGATGCCTTTGCCAGTTCTGTTGAAACCTCAGCAATGGCCAATTCAGCGAGCGATATTTCTTGGAACATGGTTGAAAATTTGGGTGATGGAACTTGGATTGCTGCCGGGTCAATGATCAACGTTTTCGGAACCGATGATAGCAGTCCTGCTGCACCAACAACACATCCAGTCATCGGTTTTATCTCTTGGTCTGATGGACCAAGTGCACCAATGCTCACATCAATTGAAGAATTGGACAAGGGAGATATTCACTCACTGATTCGACTTGACAATGGGACAATACTCGCCGCAGGTTCCGATTCTGCAGTCCATATAGCCAAAGATAGAACGACAACAACCGTGGATGTTTCCAGTGTTTCAGCAACACTTGATGGAAATGGCGCTGTGTGGATGTTTGGAAGTCAAGGAAGTACTTCTGTAATTCGTATGATTGATGGAGTCCCAGAGAAAATGCCTCTAGCACGTCCTTTGCCTTTGACAATCGAAACCTCAGGGTCCTCAAGTGATGTCATTTATGCTCATGGTATCGATAGCCAAGGGGATCCGGCTACATACTCAATTGATACTTTAGCAATTGGTTCTATAGAGAGTGGAAGAGGTTTTTTGAACTTCGTATTTTTCACAGCATCCAGTATTGTAATGGGTGTGATGCTGTGGACTGCCACCAAGAGAATGCGGCAGAATAAATAATTCTCAAAAAACTATTGAAATCAGCAGTTCTTTCAAGCCTGCGCGAGAACCTTCATGTGCTCTCGGCAACGACAGTAAACTCCAGCGAGAGCAAGGAGTGATTTGTGCATGGCAAAAAGGGGAATGATGGACCAATTCATGGACATCAAAAAAGAACACCCAGACACCATTCTGTTCTTCCGCATGGGCGACTTCTATGAGTTATTTCATGAAGATGCCGCGGTTGGTTCTGAAGTTCTTGGATTGGCATTGACTTCTCGTGACAAAAAGGCTGACAAACCGATTCAAATGGCTGGATTCCCGTGGCATGCTCTTGAGGATAATATTCGTGTGATGCTCAAATCCGGGCACAAAGTCACTGTGGCTGAACAAGAACAGGAACTAAGAGAAGGAGCGAAATTGTTGGAACGTGTCGTCACACGTGTATACACACCTGGAAGTTTGTATGAAGAATCACTTCTCGGCACTGATGAACGTTCGCTCTTGGTCTCAGTCGCCCTTGGAAAGGCGGAACTTGGGCTGGGAATTATCGATGCGTCTACTGGACAGGCTTGGGCATCAAATTTGAATGGCGAAGACCGTTTTGCTCGGGCATTAGATGAAATCATGCGTTGGCGACCTACTGAAATTGTTGTTTCGCCTCAAGATGCCGAGGATACCGCCTTATGTGCTCTCTTTTCACACCTTGAGGGTGTTCTCATCAGTCAGCATAGAGCCAGTGAAAAAAAGCGCCGTAATCGTCTGGAAAAAGTGCTTAATGTCGCCGATTTAGGACATTTGGACTTGGATGATGCACCCCTTGCTTTAGCTGCTGCTGGCCTTGCTGCTGATTATTTAGCGACCATGCACATTGCTGATGAAGTCCCTCTACGTGACATCGAAGTCATTGATGAGTCTGGTCATCTGGTTTTGGATCAAACGACTTTGAAGAATTTAGAATTAACATCAACTCTTGCAGGTGAATTTGAAGGCAGTCTGCTTTCAACAATGAATGCATGTAGAACATCGATGGGGCGAAGGCTGTTGAAAACATGGATTCTTCGCCCACTTTGCAACATTGAAGCAATAAGTGCTCGACATGAAGCGGTTGGTTCTCTATCTCGTTCTGCTCGTCGGCTTGAAGGATTGAGGGAAGCACTTCGTGGGCTGAGAGATATGGAAAGGTTGGCAACTCAACTAGCATACAATCGCTCAAATGGTCGCGACTTACTGGCTGTATCAGATGCATTGGAACGAATGCCCGCAATCATCAATCTCTGTAACGAAACAGAAAACCCACTCCTAAGCCATCTTTCACACGAATTGGATGCACTGAGTGACCTTGCAGAGGATATACGTCGAACCTTGGTTGATGAACCGCCCTTGAGTATTAGAGATGGTAAACTCATCCGCTCCGGACTTGATTCTACTATTGACGAACTTCGAGAAACCTCGGCTTCTGGGCATTCATGGTTCAATGATTTGGAATCTCAGTTACGAATTGAATTGGAAATTCCTTCACTCAAGGTTCGCATGAATCGGCAAATTGGATGGTTTATCGAAGTGACAAAATCCAATGAAGCAAAAGTTCCTGAAGAATGGCGAAGAAAGCAACAAATGACCAATGGCTCGAGATACGTGACTGAAGAATTAAACAAAAGAGATGATTTGCTCCTCACTGCCGATACTAAAGTCAAAGAATTGGAATATCGATTATTTACCTCACTACGAGAACGTTGCCGAGTACATGCCCAAGCACTGGCAAACATTGCTGGACGAGTGGCGGCTATCGATGTCCTACAATGTTTCGCTTCCATCGCACGTTCTCGTTCATGGACTCGCCCTGAGTTGACCGAGGGTGAACATCTCAAAGCGGATGGGGCTCGTCATCCAGCACTAGAGATGCAATCTGGCTTTGTCCCTAATGACATACAACTGAAAAAGAATAGAAAATTCTTGTTGATTACTGGGCCCAACATGGGTGGTAAATCGACCTATCTTCGGACGACTGCGCTACTGACGATTCTTGCACAAACCGGTAGTTTTGTTCCTGCAAAGAAGGCTAGAATAGGACTAGTAGACCGAATATTTACTCGTGTTGGAGCAAGTGATGATCTGCGACGTGGGCGTTCAACCTTCATGATGGAAATGATTGAAGTCGCCCATATTCTTCGTAGAGCAACACCTCAATCCTTGGTATTACTTGATGAAATTGGACGCGGAACATCTACATTTGATGGCCTGTCAATCGCTTGGTCAGTTACCGAAGACATCTGTAATAGAATCGGTTCTCGAACCTTATTTGCCACACACTATCACCAATTGATTGGTTTAGAAGGCGAAGTCGACGGATTGGTCAATGTCCATGTTCAAGTGGCTCAGGCAGATGGGGAATTACGATTCCTCCATACTGTTGCAGATGGCCCATGTGACGACTCATACGGTGTACAAGTTGCTGCTTTGGCGGGATTACCTCGCCCTGTAGTAGAAAGAGCAACTGACCTTCTCGCTTTCCTTGAGCAACAAGCCCATGGCGCCAAAGCAGGCGAATCAGGAACACCTTCAACCCGGGCTCAAGGACAATCGAGTTTAATGGGCTATTTTGCTGCTGCTGCACTTACTCAGAAAAATGGAACCTCGCAACAGACACCTATCCTCAGTTCTGAACAGGAGGAAACACTCAATTATCTCTCAAATATCGATGCTGATGAACTCTCACCACGTCAAGCACATGAAGCACTCTATCGACTAAAACAACTGCTTGGAGGGGCTCGAGATGTCTGAACCAAACAGAATTCGGCAACTGGATGAAACGACCATCGGGCATATTGCCGCTGGAGAGGTTGTTGAGCGACCCGCACAAGTAGTCAAAGAATTGTTGGAAAACAGCCTTGATGCTGGAGCAACACACCTTGTAATCACAGTTGAGCGAGGTGGTTTTGACCTCATTCGTATAGAGGATGATGGCAGTGGCATTGACGAACAGGATTTGCGCTTAGCACTGGACCGACATGCTACATCCAAATTGCAAAAAGCAGAAGACCTGAATTCGATTCATACACTTGGTTTTCGTGGTGAGGCTTTGGCTAGTATTGGCATGGTATCTCACCTCTCGATTTCAAGTAGACCCGAAGGAAAAGAAGGTAAATCAATTTCCATGAAAAATGGGGAAAAAGGCGTAGTAAAGCCTTTTGGCATGCAAAAAGGTACACGAGTCGATGTTGAACATCTGTTTCGAAATACACCTGCCCGTTTGGCTTTTCAACGACGTCCAGCAACTGAAAATGCCCGTATTGTCGATGTTGTCGTGGCACATGCAATGGCCCACCAATTGACTGGGTTTCGTTTACTCATCGATGAACGGGTGATGCTCGACATCCCTCCATCTGAATCAATGATGGACAGACTGTTCGACTTACTTGGAGGTCAAGTTGAATCAATGCTTGAAATTCAATCTCCTCAAAGTGATGCTGAGGCTCCTGGTCAAGAACGATGGAGTGGGTGGATAAGTACGCCCGATATTACTCGTGGTAAAGGTGATGACATCCATATTCTCATCAACGAGAGACCAGTAGCTGCTGGGCCATTTCTACAAGCCATACGCAGAGGTTATCGCACCCGTTTGATGCAAGGAAGGCACCCTATTGCCGTTCTTTCCCTCACTCTGCCACCAGAAGAAGTGGATGTTAACGTTCATCCAACCAAGCGTGAAGTTCGCCTTAGACATTCGTGGCGTGTGCTTGAGCGGCTGGAACGTTCTATCGCGCATACACTTGAATCTGTCCCAACACAACCTGATGCTGCAGGCGGTATTCCTGGACTACAAGGGCTCGGCATTCAGAAAGTGACTTCGATTCAAGAGCATCTAACTGTTGAAACTCCTTCTACTAATCCACTGGATGCAGCTGCTGGTGCCCCGGCACTGGTGTTACCTAAGGAATCCAAATCCGAAGTACCTCCTGCTTGGGCTCTTGCTGCTGGCGCACAGTTAAATCTTCACGGCAAAGAAGCCACTGAACCCGAATCAGTTGAAAAGAAACGTCCCCAATCGACTGCACCTGAGGCCCAAGAAACGTTGCCTGGAATGGATGAGAAACCGACTGCTCCAGCACTCTCACCTGCCGAACGTACGCTTCACCGTCATGCGGGTTGTGGGAATCGTCATTCACCGAACGAAGAGCAACCTCTTACAGGCATCGTTAATGAATTGCCGGAAATGGAGCCATTAGCACAATTCGCCGATTCATATATCTTGGTGCAGGCTGAAGGAGAATTGTTACTGATTGACCAACACGCACTCCATGAGCGCATTCGATACGAGCGATTACGCAACGATGAATCGCTGTGGGAAAGTCAAACCAAACTTGAACCAATTAAATTAGACCTTGATGCTCGCCAATCAGCACGTATGTCGGCCGCCATTAACACCCTGAGTGAAGTTGGATTCACAATTAATGAAACAGAGCAGGGATGGGTAGTAGAGGCAGCACCACACCTCCTTGAAGGCGAAGAATTGGTCCCATTCCTCCTTGATTTGTTGCAAGATACTGCCGAAGATGGGGCGCCTCTAGAAACTGTGGACCGACGAAAAGATCACCTTGCATTCCTCAATGCTTGTCGAGGAGCAGTAAAAGCAAATGAAAAATTAACCTTGCCTGAAATGCGGAGATTGGTCGAGGATATGAGGCGAATCACCAACCCATGGGCTTGTGTCCATGGTCGCCCTACTGCCCTAAGACTTCCATTGGATTCACTCGACCATCATTTCGGCCGACATGGCTAATCGATAAGTGACGGAGTCGTTGCCACTTCAATTCCGATTCCTGCATCAATTAAACGCTGTAAAAAGCCTTCATCTGCCACTTGGTGAAGTGTTTGTCCAATAACTTCACCCCCGGTTCTTGCCGCAAGAATAACTGCGGTCATGAATAATCGGTGGTCGCCAAAGGTTGGAACTGGTTGGTCTGGTTTTTTTGGTTCTTGACGCCCTTCAACTTCAACTCCATCAGAGAGTAGGGTGGCCTTTATCCCGAAAAAGCCGAGCAGTTCAACGGTTCGTGCCAAGCGATTACTCTCTTTGTGAGCGGCATGTGCTGCACCAATAATGCGTCCACCCGGGCCCAGTGATAACAATGCAGCCATCGGAGGTAAAATATCATTTGAATCTGTGACATCAAGCGTTACTGGAGACTTTTGCTCATGTATATTTAATATTGCTCCATCCCACTTAATGCCACATTCTATAGCGGATTTTTGTAAAATTTCATGACCTATCGCTTGTTCAGATTCAGGCCAGCCATCAAGATGAACTTCCGATTCAAGAACATGTGTTGCCAAAAGTGCAAAAGAGGCCATTGAGGCGTCACAAGGCACAAAATAGGATTCACTGAATGCCGGCACCCAAGGTGAAAGATTGCACTTACCCTCCTTGAGTTCGACCGTCCCCCCAGTAAGTTGAATCATTTCTGCTGTCAATTTAGAATGGCGATTTGATACGCCCTTTCCTTGAAGATTTAGTTGTAAATCAACAGGCAGCCCTGCTGATGCTAACATCCATGATGATAGTGGTTGACTTGAAACTCCGATATCCAGTTCGATTCCTTGTTGGAGTTGCTCCTTTTTCCAAGGACCACTCAAAATAACCGGCAAGCGCTCCTTTCCTTGTCCAATCGAGACTTCTACTCCAGCCTGCCTGAGTGAATCCCATAGGGCATCGGAGTCTCTTTGCCTCAATGTGTTGTCGCCATCCAACATAATTGGACCTTCCATTCGTGCCACAATACCCGCCAAAAACCGCAGTGCAGTACCAGAATTCGCTGCATTAAGAACACTTACTGGACGTTTGAACCCATGCGGGCCAACACCTGTAAGAACCCACTTTACTGAATCGGGGTGTGGGCCTAAATCCATAGGATTGGTTTGATGAAGTATCTTGCCCTCATCATCGTAATCATCGAATTGAACACCCAATTGCGCTAGGCTTCTACGCATTGCTCGTACATCATCACCCGCAGATGATACATTCTCCAAGGTAACCCGTTGTTGGGTTTGGGAAAACAAAGCTAACGCTCGAATGAGGTGGCTTTTTGAGGGCGGTAAATGCCATGGGATGGGGCCCCGGGACGACCTCGGTGTTATTCGAAGAATGCGAAGGTCATTCCGTCGATGATCCTTGCCAGATGAAGTCCAGCGCTTCACCCAACCCTTCGCCATGGCCATTCCAGACTACAAGAACCCATCAAACCTTGCAACACAGAATAAAAAGCCGAAGCCACGTAGCCTGCACGATGTCGTTGCAGGATTCGCATGGGCGCCCATTAAGGGACCTTAGAATCTCTATCACCGACCGATGCAATTTTCGATGCACTTATTGCATGCCAAGAGAAAATTTTGGACCCGAACATGTCTTTTTGGCGAAGGAAGAAATCTTGAGTTACGAAGAAATGGCGAGCGTCGTTGCATCATTGCTACCCTTGGGTCTTTCAAAAGTCAGAATCACCGGCGGTGAACCTCTTCTCCGAAGAGATATTAACGTCTTTATCGGCTTGCTTCGAAGCCTTGACGAAACTCTTGACATTGCACTAACCACCAATGGGGTTCTTCTCGAACGTCATGCAGAGGCGCTTTTCATGAGTGGACTCAATAGAATTACAGTGAGTATAGATGCACTTGATTCAGAATTATTCCAATCAATCACCGACAGTAAGAATAATCCAGGAGATGTTTTCAGAGGTATTGATCTTGCTCAAAGCATTGGTTTGCCGGTCAAAGTCAATTGCGTGATAAAGAAGAATGTAAATGAATCTCAACTTATTCCACTCACAAAGGAATGTGTGAAACGAAATATTACTATTAGATTCATCGAATTCATGGATGTTGGAACAACAAATAATTGGGACCTTGACTCGGTGGTCAGTGGAAAAGAAATGAGGCAAATATTGAGAAATCATTTCGGCCCACTGGAACCAATACTTGCTGAACATCCATCCGATGTTGCCCGTTTATGGCGTCTTGTGAACGGCTCTACTGTTGGTTTTATTGAATCTGTGACAAAACCATTCTGTGGAAATTGCTCTCGTGCCCGGCTTTCAGCACACGGTTCAATCTACACATGCTTGTTTTCAGAGCAAGGATATGACCTTCGAGGGATTCTTCGGTTCGGTGCAAATGAAGAAGAAATTGCAACAATTATTCAAGACATTTGGACACACCGAGATGACCGCTATTCAGAACTGCGTCATCAACTCAAGGACTCAAGACTACCGGTTGAAATGTCTTTCATCGGTGGCTAACTATGATTCGATCGGTGGCAATACAACATTCACCATCAACGAATTTGAGGATAAATCGACGAGTTTGAACCTCCAAGTCCCCGTATTTGAGCCAATGGTTGTAGAATCGATGACAAAATAATCACCCTGACTTACTGAATAACCAGCATCACGGTCATGGAATGATATATTCGCTCCTATCAGGCCATAGACGCCTGGATCACTGACTAAGCCACTTATTGAGGAGCCGTCATTCATGTTTTCTGGAGACAGGTCAAATTGAATCTTTGCAGGGTCAATCGTTTGGTCGAGAGAAGTCATACGAATTACATGGAACCCGTTTGATAATCCACGAACGCTAACTGTTGCTTGTGCAGGAGGTTTCTCCGCAGTGGTCAGTGCTCCTTGCATCAAAACAAACACCATACTGGAAAGCATAACGGTGATTGCAAGCAGCAATACGGTTGCAATAACGGGGCTAACAGCCTCGTTGTTTGACGACCTCCGCAAGTTGCGCATGAAACCACTGTAGCACCGATAGGACTTGAACCAACCGTTTCAAAACAAGGTTCGAAGTCCCCTTTCCCAACTACTCAGAAAAGCCACATCGGTTTATCGCACTCCATGGCCCGTTTGATTCCGCCAATTGGGCCAAGAATTCTCAACAATGTTTCTGTGACCAAGTCACCTTTGAAGAAGGCATACCCCATTTTCTTAGAACGAAGTGAATTCTTCAATGCCCTTCCCATTGATGCCCTCACTCGGGTTTCATACATTAGTAATGGCGTCCCATCGCCCAGATTGTCAAGTATCGCTTCAGCTGCAAAACATCCAGAAATTATCGCTTGTGAAATACCGCCTCCGTTACTTGGCATGACCAAACCAGCAGCGTCTCCAATGGCCAATGTCGTGCCATCGACCATGGATTTTACTGGGCCACCCATCGGAATCCAACCTCCACCCCAGGAGAGTATGTCAAAATTCAAGGAAGCACAAAATTCTGTCAAATGTTCTTTCAAATTACCTTCCAAGTAACCAGCACGTACACCGAGGCCAACATTGGCGGTATCTGGTCCCTTTGGGATAATCCATGCATAACCTGAAGGTGCTACTGAGCCCAAGAAAACATCAAAGGTTTCCGGTACATTACCTTGGACTTGGGCATAAACTGTAGGGACTTGGTCTCTTGGTCTATAGCGATTATCATCTCCGTGGCGCAAGCGCGACACGTGCGCCAATGAACCACTTGCATCAATTAAGAAGTCGAAAGAATAACGCCCATCAGAAGTAATTAACAGGTCCCGGTTGAGTTTCGATTGATGTTGAATGTTAGTCATCGCTTCACCAGTACGTACTTCTGCGCCCGCATTTATCGCTTTGTCACAAAGGAATCCATCAAAGTGTAATCGATGGCCTGCAAAAGCATCTAACTCAAAATGAAAGGATTTTCCAGATGGTAGAAAAACTCGCATGTTGTCGAGGTCATGAAGGCGTAAGCGTTTAGGAAATTCAAAATAATCTTTCAACCATTTATGGTCATCAAGATGTGAAAAGGTGCCAATTACCTCCCCCCAATTCGGGATACATTCACCGCACTGAGCAGGATTCCCTACAATTTCTCGGCGTTCTATGACCAAGACATCAATATTGTCCTCAGCCAAGCGTTGAGCACATGCTGAACCCGCAGGACCTGCCCCCACAATGATTACTTGACGGTGTTCAACCTCTTTACGGGTCATTGAATCCCTCACATATTTCGTCGCTTGACATAGTCTGTAACAGCAAGCAGCATGGTCTTTGAATCACTTTCAGGGAAATGCTCGAGGTTAGAAATAGCTCTCTCAAGATGAGTTTTTACCAATATTTCGGCATAATGTAAACTATCTGAATGGTTGAGTAAAGTCATCAATTCATCAAAGTTATCATCGGTGAAGTTTTCAATAATTTGAGCAAGACGTTGCCTTCTTTCACCGTGGGAAAGCGTTAATGCATGAATTAATGGAAGAGTCATTTTACCTTCAAGGACGTCAGCACCTCTTGGTTTGCCCATCCGTTCATCACCGCGTAAGTCCAGTAAATCATCAACCAATTGGAAGGCGATTCCAAAATCCATGCCAAAACTTCGAAGTAGGGATGCATCCTCGTTAGAAAGACCTGCAATAATTCCTGCAGCATAGCACCCTACAGCAAAAGGCCCTGCTGTTTTACCGCGAACAATGCCCAGATAATCCTCTGGTGAAGTGGTAAGGTCAAGAACATGGTCAAGTTGATCGAATTCAGAAACAGCTATGTCCGCGCAATATTTAGCCACATTGCGAACAATGTTCTCATCATATCGACCTGCGAGCGAAAAACCGAGTGAAAATAACCAATCACCTGCGATGACCGCTTTGGGGAGCCCTACCCGTGAATGAATTGTTTCTACACCTCTACGATGTGATGCTTGATCGTTGATGTCATCATGCACAAGAGTAGCCGTATGAATCATTTCTAAAGCCAAAGCAAGCGGCATTACATCTTCGATTACTTTACCTCCTGCAACCTCGTAAGCAATGAGTAATAAAAGCGGACGAAGACGTTTTCCTCCTGCAAAAATGACAGAAGAACAAAGTTCAGCAACTTGCCCAGAACCATTCTTTTTTTCTTTTTCAATCAATGCTTCAAGCTCACTATTAACCAAATTGCGCATCGATTCGAGGCGGTCGCTGACATCCAATTCAATACTCGCCACGACTATCCTACAAGGGTGCCCTTCTTAACCCGTAGTCTCCGGCCTTGTAATGTGAGGAGTCATCCTCGCCGAGGTGATGTGTTGTCAGAAAGGGTTCGACTTGAAGTCTTAACCACTGCATCACGCCATGATGGTGTTCGCCTACAAATCGAGCGTAGCATTGAACAAAATCGTAAGGATTTCGATTTTAAATTAAGCCAACTGCCCCATATTGAGTCAGCAATAGAGGCACTCAAGAATGGTACTGGTGACCTTGTTGCAATGAGTGCACTAGATTGGAGAAATCACAATGTTGAAGGTTTGTCCATAGCGACAATTTTACCTCGCCGAGAACCAACATGGGTTCTCGTATCTGATGATAAGCCGGAATACCTGTACCCAGAAGCACTCATCGTTTGTGATAATGAACTTTTACGAAGACAAATGCGCCGTCTACGTAGTGACCTTGTGTTGTTAACTGGTGAACAATTTGCTGACCGAATTGGCAAACTCGATGACTACCTCAATCTAGATGACCTCGACAGAATTCATTGGATAGAAGAATGTCGCCAGGATGAGTTGTTGGAGGGTTTCGTGGTTTCACGTGCTGAACATTCTGCACTCAAATACAAAGCACGCCGCCATACACTCGGACTTCAAAGAGAGAATCCTGAGCGAACTCATTTCATTCCACCACCTTTGTATGGGTTCACCTTGCTAGTCTCGCGCTCTCGCTTCCCATCAGATACTGTTCAACAAATGGGCGACTCCGGAGCATATATTGCGCATCGTATTGAATCTGCATTACTTGATTCACTGCCAAATAATTTACACCCGATTATTGGGATATTTGTGGAACAACGAAAGTTCAAGACCATTCTCAAAGAAGCACAACGTTCCGAAGACGAGTTCACAAGTGAAGTCTATTTAGATTCATCAGATACTAAAAACAAAACTGGAACATCAAAATGGGCTCATTCAGTGCCTAGAAATGATGTTGATTCCAAGGAACGAAGGATCCAAATGAAGATGGAAACTTTGAATTTCCATGGAACCGTTTCGGCAAGCGCAGAACGTATTTGTACCGTTGAAGATAGTCACATGGGTATGATTCATGTTCTCAAGGAATTTGAAATCCTGCTCGAAACAATGCAATCGGAACATGAAGAAATGATTCGTAAGTTGCCAGGATTACCTGATGAATTTAATCTTGCTAAGCCAGCCTTACTGAATCTTGACGCGGTTCAAGCATCTTCTTCAGAAGAAGAATGAACTGGTCTTTCGAGCAGTGAACCGTATCCCTGTTTTGTAATGTAATGTTCAAGGTCACCAATTTCAGCGGGTTCGTGTTCATCACACAATTCTAGAATGGCTTCATCTATTTCACGACCATTTCGTTCCCAGGTTCCAGCTGAACGCTGTATATCAGAAGCAAACTTTTCAACAATTTCAATAGCACTGAGAGATGGATTCAAAACCGCTTTTAGTGATTCGACGATTTTATCATTGGCCACTCTTAGGCGAAAAATACGTTCCCCAAGATCTACTAAAAAAGCACGTAATTCTTCAATATCATTTGAACGAGAAAATCGACGTTGGGCTTGTTCCAGATTCTTTCGCATAACACCGATTCCAGCAATTATGGCTAACTTTCCTTTTGTTCCATCGAGAATTGCTTCTTCAGCGCCCTGAATTCGTGAAGAAAGCATTTCCTCAAAACCACCATACTGATTTTTCAAATCAGTCCAGACAAGTTCCCGCAAGGATTCTGAAAGTGAATTTGCCTCCTTGAGTCCGGCCTTGGTAGCCTTAACGGTTCTCGCCATGGCAACTATCCTGTTACTCATACTCTTCAAAGCATTGGATAAAATCGAAAATGATACAGGCATATGGAAAGGAGTAAACAGTCGAAGAACTGCCCTTTTTTTTACCTCAACACTGCGAAGACACATATACCCCTTTGAACCGAAAGTCAACGGTAGGTGAGGCAGTGACTGCAAAAGGCGAACTCTTGAACGAACTCTATCAAGCACGATTTGATGGGCTCAAGGAGTTGGCTGCCACCTATAATTTGCCCAAAAAAGGCTCAGTCGAAGTTGTTCGGGCTCGATTGATTCAGCATCTTATATTGGATGAATGGGACCTTTCTCCAGAGGGAATAAAGAATCTCATGAATGCAGAGATTGGAGAAATCCTAGGGATTTTTGGAATCAAAAAATCAGGCTCAGTTCGGGCTCGTCGCCAACGCCTGTATCTTCACCTCAATCAAGACCCAAAACAATTCGTACCTGAATCACTTGATTCAATGACTCGTGACCAATTGCATGAAATGTGCAAAATTTTGGAACTACCTCTTTCTGGCAATAAACAAGCACTACTCGTTCGTGTCGCAGGCGTATTAGCCTATCAGCAAGGTGGCTGGGGTAAAGTCAAGAAAAGCCTGCGCCGCCCACGCAGTGGCGATTCTGTTGTCGCAATTCCAATTCCAAGTGAAGATTCAAAGAATGAATCTCCTGAAACAAAAAGTGTTACCGAGCAAGATGTTGTTATTGAAACAGTAGAAAACTTTGTTTCACAACATCCGGAAGGATGGACTTTTGAGCAAGAGACTGAAATGCGAACTGAATTAGCTCAAGAAGGGATTCCAATCTCTCGGGCACCTATTGCTGCATCAATTGATGATGCACTACGTGCAGGGCAGGGTTCTCTTGATGTGGTTGATGCTCCAGCAATGGTCCAAAGTGCCCATGTGGCAGAAGTAGTTGAACACAGCCTAGAAGTCGAAGCAGTGCTGCTTGAATTAACTGCTCGTGCCGCAGAAATTGAGGCGGCTGGAAGAGATTACTTAGCGGTGAGCAGTACCAGTGACACTGATGATTTGGAAGCATTTATCCAAAGTCTTTCAAGCCATGGATTTGCTGTAGAAATCCCAGCAGTTAGTGATGGAATTCGCAATACAATGATGGAATTAGAATTCCGTTCTCAAACTGAAAAGGATGCTGTGGTCGCAATGCCAAATTCTTGGCGAGAACGTGAAGCATTACGAAATTTCGAAAATGCCCGCGATATGCTCCGTGATCAATTGAACAATACACTTGCATCATCAGAAGGCGATTTGGTCAAGGCCAGAATGTCATTCGAAGAAATTGGACATGGAATGGGTCTCGATTTGAGAATTCCTAGTGTATCTGGTAGGCTTCATGCACTATTCGACCTCCATGTGGAAATTCACCAGGCTGAAGCACTTCAAGACCCTTCAATCGCTCGACGTAACCGTATTCTTCGAGTATTGCAACATGGTGCTGTTCATCTAACTGACATCGAGCGTATGACTGTTGATCGACTTGAGAGAAATATTGCCGGATTTGAAGAACTCGTTGAAACAGTTCTCGAATCAAGTGAGGGGAGTTTCTCCGACTCACAACAAGCCTTAGTCATTCGATTCCTTGAATCGAGAGGTTACGAAGTGAATACGGTTGATTTACGGCCACGTGTTCTTGCTTGCGCAGGAATAATTGGAGCTGAATTAGGATTTATTTCGCCCTCAGAAATCCCTCGCATTGCACCAGGAATAATGATTTCTGACACCCAAGTCGATGCAATTGTCACAGAACTCAAGGCTCTTGCTCAAGCATTCAAACCACAGGGAGAAGAAGAAGTAGAAACTGATGAAGAATTAGTCATTGCTGAATCAGTCAGTGATGCTTCTGACCGTCTCAATTCAGTCCGTGGGAAAATAGATGCAATCGACGAATTGCTTGCACGTCTTCGAGGATAAACTCTTCAACGAGATGCGTAGAAGTTTTGGATAACTTGTGTTACTGTTTGAATGTCGTGGATGTCACGTTGTACCAAATCTTTGAGAATTGCTTGTCGTTGTGAAACGTGTTTTTCGAAGATATCCGGTGAAACACCAGCTGCTTTACAAATAATTTCACGGAGTTTCGAAGGGATTCCGGTTTCTTCAATTTGGTCGGTAGCAGCATTATATTTCCAGATAATGTTTAATCGAGGTTTGTCACCTTCCATTCCAGCAATCTCCGCAACTTCAGTAATCTTACGAGCGGTTTTCCCATTAACGTGAAGTCGTGCTTGGATGATTATTAGATCAAGACCGCTGAGCATAATCGGTGGAACATTCATCGGTGGGTTGATCATTCTAGTTACTGTTTCTTGAGCTGTGTTTGCGTGCAGTGAACCGAATGAGCCATCGTGGCCTGTGTTCATGGCGGTAAGCAAAGTTGCTGCCTCAGGCCCACGAACTTCTCCAACAATGATTCGGTCAGGTCGCATACGGAGACTTGACTTCAAGCAATCATTCATGTCGATTTCAGCTGTCCCATCTGGGCGTTCTCGTCGAGTTTCCATACGAAGCCAGTGGTCGTGGTAGACTTGCAATTCAGCGGTATCTTCTACAGTGAGCAAACGACGATGCCAAGGAATAAACATCCCGAGGCAATTTAGGGTGGTTGTTTTACCAGAACCGGTTCCTCCTGCAATAACAAAGTTAGCAGGACGACTATCAAGTCCTTCGATCCAAACCCACATCATTGCCGCAAGGCGGGCATTAACAGTACCGAATTTGACTAGGTCAATCATTGTCAAGGGGTCTTCACGGAATTTACGAATGGTGAGAGTAGGGCCATCTGGAGTGACGGGCGGGATAGTTCCGTTTACACGTGAACCATCTGGGAGTCTTCCATCAAAAATTGGCACAAGTCCTGGGCCATCTCCAAGCGGAACATTGGTAAAAGCAGCGATGTTTTTGGCAATTTGAATTCCAGAATCATCATCAATCCAAATGTTTGTACGGCACATACCGTGGTCTCGGTGAGCGATTTTCACACACTGAGTCCCACCATTGTACATCACTTCTTCAAGTGCATCATCTTCCAAAAGAACGGCAATATCGCCATATGGGTTCGGCTCAACTGCACCATCTACATGGTAAATCGGTGAAGGGTGGTTTTCTTCAGTATAAATTGTCACTCGGCCGTATTGTGCTAAGACTTGTTCGCTCATTTTTTCATCCTCCAATCATTATGACTGCCCCTAGATAGAGACTCATAGAAAAAGCAATCCAACCTGGCATCCACCAAAGTGCATCTTTGAATCGACCGAGCATTCGTCCTGAAACACCAATTGCAATTGCAGATGCTGCTCCAAAGAATAATGAAAATGTGACATTGAAAGAATCGATTTGAAAGCCTCTGCTAGCAGGAGCAAATAAGCCAACGATAAAGGCGATGAGAACTGGTAAGCCGATGCAGATGAAAAGAACAATCAATATCCCTCTGCCCAATAATTCCTCTTCGCGCTTGTTCATGAGGTCATTAAGACGCTCGTAATCCATTGCTAAATCAGAAAGAATGCCCTGAAGTGGTGCATCTTGATCGATGGCAGTCTGAATCAGAACCATCACACGTTGAACTTGTGAAGAACGTGTTTTTGCAGAAAAAGCAGCAAGAGCAGCATCAAAAGATGAAGAATGGCTTTCTTCTAGTGTTTCTTTGAGTAATTTTCCAAGAACTCCGGGGAGAGTTCTTGATTGCTCCATCATTGATTCTGAATGCCTCTTCCAGCCCCAACAGAATCGGAAAGAGATTCGAGCAAGGAGGGAAGTGCGTTCTCTATAGTACGGCGCCTTGTACGCTCAAGCATAGGAGGGATTCCTCCTGCAGCGCTTGCAACTCCAAAGACAACAAGTACCAATAACAAGAGATTTTCGTTGAATGTTTCAATGAGTCCGAACAACATCAAATCACAACCCCGGATCCTTTGTGTGTGCTTTCAAACCAATCATGAACATTCCAAACAAGGTCACAATCAGCCCACCATTCACGACGGAATTAATGGTTGAGGTTGGAGGTAATTGCATGAATGTTCCTAAATCGCCACCCATAATCTGTGGAACAAGTCCAGCAATAGCGAGAATAATAGGTCCTATCATGCCGATAGAAAGAAGCGTTTCCGGGACTGCACCGAGTTCTTCGATGTACTTCTTCACCGACTCAGTTCGCTCATTTTCCATACGTGAACCTTGTTTTCTTATTGTTTCAATAATGTCAGTATTCTGTGTGACATTCGTGTACATTGTGTTGATAAGGCGGCGATATCCCTCAGAATCTGCTTTATTCATGAGCGATTTCAATTCAGGCCCTAGTCCGCGACTGCTTCCTTTACGCAAACGCCCCATCATGTCAGAGAAGTCTTCAGAAATAATTCCATATCCACCACTGCCGATTGTGTGAATCGCTGCTTCTAGACCGACGCCGGAAGACATCAAGACATCCATTGTTCGGATGACATAGAGAATTTCTCTCTGTTCATCCAATTTCCGCATAGAATCACCTCACACAATATCTTCGAGTAATTCGAATGTAAACATTTCATTTGAACCATCGTATTCCATTGAGGCGAAAATCACTTTCACATCACGTTCTTCGAATGGGTCATGGATGTATGGTTGGCCGGAACGGAACATAGACAAAACACGCTTGTAATCATCGAGCGTGATTTCGCCTGTAACGCTGTATGCTGCCGATTCTGAACCTTCGTCGTGCAAATCATCACCCTCTTCACCACGAATAATAGTGCGGGTTAGACGGCGTGTCAAACGCACTTTCATGTCACAATTGGGAATACGAACCCAATCTGCACTTGTCGTTCCAGATGCGGGGCGAATAAAAAAATCCATGCCAGCCATTTCTTTACCTCTAATTTAGCCACGCAGTGGCAAGGACTTCAATGTTGGGGGCGGAAATCATCAAGCCACTATTCTAAACCAACCAAATCTTGGTTCATGAAGTGTTCCTTCGTTTGAAAGTTCATCGAGCTTTTCTTCCGCTAGACTGCGGTCGAATCCTCGTGCAACTGCATTGGTCAATACAGTTTCAAAATCAACACCGTCACCTTGGTCGAGTTGCTCGATTATTGAAATGATTGAATCCTTAACTTCTGATTCTCCGCTTGGAGACGATTCATCTGTATCGTCATCGGTTCGAGGGGTTGGTGCAGCAACCGGTTGGCTAGCTGCCTCCATACGTCCTTCCGCGATGTCCAATGCCTGCATGATATTGAGGGTATAATTTTCAATATCAATTTCACCGTAATGATTACGAGAGACGAGTAGTCCATCTATCATGTGTTCTGGGACTCCAGCATTTACCAAACCTTCTCGTGTTGGTTCAGCAGCCAAGGAATCGGTAAAGTGCTTCATTCTTTGGAGTGTGTCTTCGCATGTTCTAGTCAGCCAAAGGGCGTATTGCTGAGCATCAATCTCACAAGCCTCTTCTGGGCGAAGTGATGTGTATATTGCACCCTCATCAGTTTGGTACCATCGAGATTTGGCAACCATAAGAAGAAGTACTGGTTCACCAACTTCCGTTTTCTCTACTAAACTAAGGGTTAGTTCGCGCATAGATTCACTTGCATAATCTCCGACTGAAAAGTAATGCAGACCAGAAGGGTCACGCATTTGACCTTGGTAGAGTGTTGAACCATTGGATGTTTCTCGAACTTCAAGGCGTTCTAAGAGCCCTGCTACAACCACTCTGTTGACTTTTGCACCGAGTTTGGTAATAACGAACGAGGGGTCGTATTCACCTGAGCCTTTCTCGTTGAGAGATGCTTCACTGAATTCCGAGGCAAGCATATGCCACGCAGGTTGTCGTTTTGCACGACCGCTAGATTGCATCAAGCAACCCTCCATTGAGCACGAATTTCA
>ENA-OREN01000784-OREN01000784.1-marine-metagenome-genome-assembly--contig:-NODE-784-length-42487-cov-4.726385_pt1 | contig 42487 bp, 41 predicted proteins | sample MGYA00248624_ERZ508555 | MGnify/ENA primary metagenome ERZ508555 (study PRJEB26222, sample SAMN06267773) | marine metagenome | isolation source: Saanich Inlet, British Columbia, Canada | place... | reverse complement strand
ATCATTTAAAAATCCAGGTTACATACCGGATAACGATGGTAAATCCGTTATATACCCTGGAATGTTTGGAGTAGTTAACAATGTAAAAGTTGGTGATAAGGCTTTTGGATGGGCTGGAGATCATATAGAGCCCGGGGTATCAATTGACTCAGAAAAAATTAATGAGCATTTTGCACTTCATTATTTAGTTTGTACCGGAAACAAAGCGATAGTTAGATCTGGTGATGCAAAAGGTAAGGTAGGAATTGTAACTGGGGAACATGCTAGAAATTTAATTCACTTTGATCAAAAAACTCTTGATAAAATTTGCATAGGAGATCAAGTTGACATCATAACTCATGGCAGAGGATTAAAATTAATAGATTTTCCTGAAATAGAAATAAAGAAAATAGACCCAAATTTACTTAAAGCAATGAATATAAAAGTAATAAAAGGTAAGCTTATCATAGATGTAGCAATAGAATTACCAATTAAAATTATGGGATCTGGTGCCGAGTTAAATTCAGAATATGTTGACCAAGATTTAATGTCTGGAGATAGACAGTTGATGAAAAAATTAAAAATTGATGAAATGAAATTGGGTGATTTAATTGTAATAAATCATGCTGATCATAGGTGGGGCAGATCATTTAAAAAGGATTACGTAAGCATTGCTATATGTATACACGGAGACTCTGTAATGACAGGTCACGGTCCTGGAATTATGACAATAATGACAGGGAAAAAACAATATCTTGGTTGGAGTATCAGTAGAGATGCTAACTTAAAAAAAATATTAAAGATAAAAAAATGAAAATGAAAACAAATGAAAATTTATTAGTAAATGTCAGTGTTATGGGGTCTGTATGCCAACCCAACTTTCAAAGTCTACCGGCAGAACCATATAGACTCGACTCAAACGGTAATCCGTTTCTATTACCAAGTTGGGGTTCAGTAGTTCATAATGTATCAGTTGGAGACTCAGCATTTGGATGGGAGGCTGACTGTATTCACCCGGGCGTTTCAATCAAATATTCCAATGAAACAGGTAATAGAGGTTTAAATATATTATCTTGTGTGGGTAATGAAGCGATTATCATGAGTGGAGATGCAAAAAATGCAAAAGGATTTGTTACAGGGAAATCTGGAAGATTTTCAGAACAAGTAATTGTTCATTTTCCGAAAAAAATAAGAGAAAAAATATCTATAAATGATAAGATTTTAATTAAATCAATTGGAGTTGGTTTAAAGATTAGTGATTTTGAAAATGTATTTTGTAAGAGTTTATCACCAAACCTTTTTAATAAAATGAACGTAAAAATTTCTAAAAATAAAATGAATATTCCTGTAGCTCATATTATTCCTGAACATTTAATTGGGGCAGGCTCAGGATTAACAAGTGAGTCCGGATCTCTACATATACAAACTGCAGATAACTCAGAAATGAAGAAGCATAAATTAAACAATATTAAACTTGGAGATATTATATATATCGAAAATTATGACAGTAGTTACCAGCATGGTTTTTTAAGAAATGCGTGGGCAGTTGGTATTATAGGTCAAACAAATGGACCTAGAGCGGGGTATGGTCCTGGTATAACAATCTTAATGTCATCAAAAATCAATAATGCAAAACCTAAAATAGAGACTAAAGCTAATATTGTTAATTATATATCTTTTATAAAATAATTTTTTAATATGAAAACATCAGAAAGAAACTTTATCGGATATGGGCAAAATGTACCTAATCCAAACTGGCCAAAAAAAGCAAGGCTGGCAATAAATTTTGTTATCAATGTAGAAGAAGGGTCAGAGTACTCACCTCTGCTTGGTGATGAAAAATCGGAGTCTGGCCTCTCTGAAGTTCCTGGAGGAAGACATAAAAAAAATCAAAGAGATTTAGCAATTGAGTCAATTTATGAGTATGGATCAAGAGTTGGTTTCTGGAGAATTACTAGACTATTAGAGAATTATAACATGCCGTTTACTTTTTTTGTATGTGCATTAACACTTTTACAAAACAAAGAAATATGTTCATATATCAAAAACTCTTCTAATGATATTTGTTGTCATGGATACAGATGGGAAGAACATTATAGATTAAATAAGATTAAAGAAAAAAATCAAATAAAAAAAGCATTTGATTTAATTTTTAAATTAACAAATAAAAAAGCAAAAGGTTGGTATTGCAGGTACGCTCCAAGTGAAAACACTAGGAATCTACTGGTTGAAAATGGAAATTTTTTGTACGATAGTGATTCATATAATGATGAGCTTCCTTATTGGGTAAAAGTGAAGAAAAAGAAACATTTAATTATTCCTTATTCTCTTGATACTAACGATGTTCATTTTAAACTTCCTTCTGGATTTAGTGGAGCCACACAATTTTATGAGTACGTTTGTGATTCTATAAATTATTTATATAAAGAAGGTATACATCAACCTAAATTATTAAACATAGGTTTGCATCCTAGGTTAATTGGAAGACCAGGGAGAGTAGTTGCGATAGAAAAAATTATCCAACATATTAATAGTTTAAAAAAAATATGGGTGTGCAGACGAGAAGATATAGCTAATCACTGGATAAATAATTTTTATGAATAATAAAAAATACGCAACATATTTATTTGACAAAATAAAAAGACTATCATTTTCGAATCCTGGTGTAACAAGAGAGACTTATGGAAAAGGAGAAAACTCAACTCATAAATTTTTGATTAAAGAGTTAAAAAGAAACACTCACTCATTAGATATTGATTATGGTGGAAATTTTCTAGGTATACATAAAGGTCGTTCAGAAAAAATTATTGTTATAGGCTCGCATCTTGATAGTCAAAAACATGGAGGTAATTTTGATGGTTTAGCAGGTGTTATTATGGGAATCATTTTAATAAAAACACTTAAAGAAAATAATATTAAGCCTCACTATTCGATTGGGGTCATGGGAATTAGAGGGGAAGAAAGTTGCTGGTTTCCATATAGTTATATTGGAAGTAAAATTGCTATTGGTCAATTTGATAAAAAACTTCTGCATTCTCTTAAAAGATCAGATACAAACAAATCTCTTTATTACCATATTAATAAATCAGGTTTTGATGCAAAAAAAATTGAACAGGGTAAAGTAAAGTTTAACTTAAAAAATATAAGATATTTTATTGAACCACACATTGAACAAGGACCTGTTTTAGAAAAAAAGAAAAAACCACTAGGCATAGTGACAGGAATTAGAGGAAGTTTTAGATTTAGAGATGCAAAATGTATAGGAGAATACTTACACTCAGGAGCCACACCTATAGATTATAGAAAAGACTCCGTTGTTGCTGTATCTACTTTAGTAAATGAGATGAATCTTTATTGGAAACAGCAGTTAAAAAAAGGTGATGATTTAACAATTACATTTGGTCAATTTTTTACAGACTTTGAAGAGCATTCCTTTGCAAAAAGTGCAGGTCTTGTAAATTTTTGTATAGATGTAAGAAGTAATTCTAAAAAAGTTCTAGAGATAACAAAAAAACAATTATTAAAAAAAATTAAGAATATAGAAAAAAACACCAAAACAAAATTCAAGCTTGGAAAAGAAACAAATTCTTCTCCCGCTATTATGAATAAAAAACTTGTTAAAATATTTGATACTTATTCAAAATCAATTGGCACTGATTCAGAAATAATGGCAAGTGGAGCCGGTCATGATTCAAGTGTTTTTGCAAATTATGGTATTCCCTCGTTAATGTTATTTATTAGAAATAAAAATGGTAGCCATAACCCAAATGAATATATGGGTATCAACTACTTTATGGATGTATTTAAAGTCCTTCATGGTGTTATCACAAAAAAAATGTGATCATATGTATGACCTAAAAAAACATTATTTATCTAATAAAAAAGAAATTATTACTACTATTAATAAGGTCCTTAATAGTGGTACCTTAGAAATGGGTGATGAAGTTGACAAGTTTGAAGAAAATTTTAGTAAGTTTTGTGGGGCAAATTATTGCGTAACAGTTTCATCTGGATCAATGGGTCTCTTAATAGCCCTAAAAGCACTTAATATAAATAATGATGATGAGGTTATTACAGTTGCAAATTCTGACATACCTACTAGTCATGCTATTTCTCTTGTAGGAGCCAATATAAAATGGGCTGAAGTTTGTGAAGAGACTTTTAATTTAAATACTAACAATTTAATAAGTTATATTAATAAAAATACGAAAGCTATTTTACCTGTTCATCTTTATGGTAATCCCGCTGATATTTTAAAGATAAACCTAATTGCAAAAAAATTTAATATTTCAGTTATTGAAGATGCGTGTTTGGCTACAGGAGCAGAATTTGGTAATAAAAAAATTGGATGTTTTTCAGATATGACTGTGTTTAGCACAAATCCTGGAAAGGTATTGGATGGAATAGGGCCTGGAGGAATTATAACGACAAATAAAAAGAAATTATATCTCACTCTTAAAAAACTAAGAGATTATGGGAGGAAAGATAGGCCTGCAAAATGGCCAGTAAAATCTCATATAATTGGATATAATTCAAAAATGTCAGCCATAAATGCAGCAATATTGAATATAAGACTAAGATATTTAGAAGACTATATTGCAAAAAGAAATGAAAATGCTTCTTTATACAAATGTTTATTAGATTCCAAAAAAATTAAATTTCAGTCAGTTTTACACAATGCTAGATCTGCATGGAGAAACTTTCCTATAAGAGTTAAAAATAGGAATAAAATTTATTCTTCTTTATTTGATAAAAAGTTTAAAGTTTCACTGGGGTATTTACCAATCAATTATAAAGATATTTGTTATAATAAAATAAAAAATATACCAAATTTAAAAATTACAGAAAAAATCAGTTCTGAAATAATAAATTTACCTTGTCATCCATACATGTCTCAAAAAGAAATAACTAAAATTTCCAAAAATATTTTAGATTTAATTTAACTACAATTTACACAACACTGATCTACCCAGTGATCTGGAGATACTTCAATTAATCCCATTTTGATATTACCTTCTTTACAATCATGTGTTGGGTTTGGACACCTAGTTCTAAAAACACATCCAGATGGTGGATTGATTGGACTTGGAATATCTCCTTTTAATAAAACTTTATTTTTATTTTTTCTAAATATTTGTGGGGCAGTTTCAATTAAAGATTTTGTATAAGGATGTCTTGGGTTCGAAAATAAATTTTTAGTACTCGCCATCTCAACAATATGACCAAGATACATTACCATTACTTTATCAGCAATCTGGTTAATAACTGATAGGTCGTGTGATATAAATAAAATTGTAAGAGAGTATTTTTCTTTTAATTCTAATATTAAATTTAAAATTTGTGCTTGAATTGTGACATCAAGTGCAGATACGGGCTCGTCTGCAATTATAAATTTTGGATTTAAAACTAAAGCTCTAGCAATACCTATTCTTTGTCTTTGACCTCCAGAAAACTCATGCGGATATCTACCTAAGTGCTCTTCCTGTAAACCAACTTCTTTTATAGTTGAAATAACTTTTTTATTTACTTCTTCTCTATTCATACTTGTATGAATTTTTAAACCTTGAGCAATTATATCAAATATTTTTTTACGTGGATCAAGACTTGCAAATGGGTCCTGAAAAATAATTTGAAATTCTTTTCTCAATGCTCTCATTTCTTTATTATTAAAATTCATGATATTTTTATTATTATATAATATCTCTCCTTCAGACGGCTCTATAAGTCTAATTATTGATCTTCCTAATGTAGTTTTGCCTGAGCCTGATTCTCCAACAAGTCCTAATATTTCTCCCTCTGGTATCTCAAAATTAATATTTTCTACCGCCTTAACATCACCTAATTTTTTATTTAAAAAACCACCTTTTATTGGAAAATATTTTCTTAAATTTTTTACTTTAATCATTTTTTATTACATTCATAACAGCATTGATCAACAAAATGACCTGGCTTAGGTTCAATTAAACCCATTGTGCTAATTCCATGTTCACACTCATGTGTTGGGTTTGGGCATCTAGTTCTAAAAACACATCCAGATGGTGGATTTATTGGACTAGGTATCTCACCTTTAAGAACTTTTATTTTTCTTTTTTCTTCAGTAATTTGAGGAGCTATATCAATCAATGACTTTGTATATGAATGTAGAGGGTTTGAAAAAATTTCTTGTGTTTCGGCAATTTCCATTACATTACCCAAGTACATTACCATTACATGATCAGAGATTTCTGAAACCACACCTAAATCATGAGTTATAAAAACAATAGCCATCCCTAGTTTTTTTTGAAGATCTTGCATTAATTCAATTATTTGTGCTTGTATAGTCACATCTAAAGCGGTTGTTGGCTCATCCGCAATTAAAATTTTTGGATTGCATGATAAAGCCATAGCAATCATTACTCTTTGCCTCATTCCTCCGGAAAGTTCATGAGGAAAAGAGTCAATTCTTTTTTGTGGTTCAGGGATACCCACTAAATCTAACATCTCAATTGCAATTTTTCTTGCTTCATTTTTATTTTTATTTTGATGAAGCATAATAGCTTCTGAAATTTGATAGGATAAATTATAAACTGGATTTAAACTTGTCATTGGTTCTTGAAAAATCATAGAGATACTATTTCCACGAATTTTCCTCATTTCCTTTTCTTCAAGAGTAAGTAAATTTTGGTTACCAAATATAACTTCACCTCTATCAATTTCAGCCAAATTATTTGGCAACAAGCCCATAATTGAGAGAGCAGTAATGGATTTCCCCGACCCTGACTCACCCACTATTGCAAATGTTTTCCCCTCCTCAAGATTAAAAGATACACCATCTACAGCTTTTACTATTGAATCACCTACAGTAAAGTGAGTGGTTAAGTTCTTAACACTTAATAATGTTTTATCATTCATATTATTTTTTTTTTATTGGTGAAACAAATAAATTCATATCACTATATTTATAAAACTTATTTCCATCATAGACTATTTTACCATTCACTATTGTGGTTTTGATGTTACCTTTTATTTTATCACCATAATATAAATGCGCGCATCTATTTCCCTTTGAAACTAAATTATTTTTATTAACAATCCAAGTTTCTTTCATATCTAAAACGACCAAGTCTGCATCAGAACCTTTTTTAATAACACCTTTTTTTGGAAAAAGATTAAATCTTTTTGCTGGGTTTATACTCATAGTTTTAATTAACTTATCAAATGTAATTTTTTTTTCTGATACTGCTTTTAGCATAAGTGGTAACATCAGTTCGCCACTAGGGGCACCAGGAGGTGCATTTAAAAAATTCTTTTTACCTTTTAATTTTTCTTTATATGAAAATGAAGCATGGTCTGAAGCTACAATGCACAAAGTGTTGTTATTAAGAGCCTTCCACAATTGTGCTTGATCATATTGACTTCTTATTGGTGGATTTATTTTACCAAAAGGACCAACTTTTATAACATCTTTTTCCGTCTTAAATAAATAATGAGGACAAGTTTCAGCAGTAACATCCTGACCTTTTTTTTGAAAAAAAGAAATTATATCTAAAGATAATTCTGAAGTAACATGAGCAATATGAACTTTAGTTTTTACTATGGAATTAAGACTTAATATTTTTGATATTGCCATAGCTTCGGTTATAGCTGGCCTGGTAGCATTATGAACTGCTGGATTAGATTTTTGAAATTTTACTCCCTCTTTTTTAAAATAATCAAGAAGGTTTTGATCTTCAGCATGAAATATTGTGACCAATTTTGATTTTTTTGCATGTTTTAAAGCGCTTAAAATTTCCTCTTCTTTAGTAAAACACAAACCATCAAATTCTGATTTTCTATTAGGTGGAGGAGATATTGTAAAAACTTTAAAGGCAATAGCACCATTTTTAATTAATCCTTCGAGGTTAGATTTATTAAATTTTCCAATTGCAGGAATAAAAGCAAAATTTATAATTGCACTTTTAGAAAAATGTTTTTTTCTATCTGATAATACTTTTGCATTTGACATACAGGGGTCACTAATGGGCATCTCAAACAAAGTTGTAATTCCTCCTTTAGCTGCTGCCTTAGTTTCACTTTCTACAGTACCTCTCTCAGGAAAAGATGGGGCTCTTATGTGAAAATGAATATCAATTATACCTGGAATAATGGTCTTATTTTTTGCATTAATAATCTGTTTAGGGTTAAATGATTTTATATTTTTTTTTACTTCTACTATCTTCCCTTTATCAATAACAACATTATTAATTTGTAATTTATTATTATAATAAACATTACCATTCTTAATTATTAAATCACATTCTCTATTCATTATTAAATAATTTTAACTCCCTTAAAGCTTTTGCAACTCCATCAAGATTACTTAATTTCATTGAAGAATAATTAGGTGATAAAACCACTCCTTCACCACCTGCATTATATGTTGCTAAAACTGATCTATAAGCAATATCAGGAGTACAAATTGCTTGCTCTTTAGAAGATCTTGGAGCGTCTATACCAATTCCCATATAGACTTTTGAACCACCATCAACACCTCTTACAGCGTCTTGGCACTGAGTATATATATAGGTGTCTGGATCTAAACCTCTTTGTGTAAGGTTCACTAAACTACTTTCATTAATACCTAAAATTTTTGCAAAAACTGATGTTAATTCAGACTTAGACAAATCATTTAATATTGTTTTAGCAAATATATCAATTTCTCTTTGAAATATTTCTCCAGATTGATGCTGATAAGTAATTGGCTTCACCCAATCAGAATAATCAACTTGCTCCTTCCAAGGCCATTGTAACTTTCTAATAAAATTAAAGTGGTTTCTATTCCATACATTTAAGCCAAAAGACAAGTTTGGATTCACCCATTTTACTAATCCATAAATCTCTTTGTCCAAATCTTTATTTCTTTGTAGCCAAAATTTTTCCCACTCTAAAATCTCAGGCCTATCAAATATTAATCTAAAGAATTCAATAAAATTTCCATCAACAAAAGTTTTTCCATTTAAAACCTCTTGAAAAAATTCATACATGTATTTTAGTGAATCTTTTATTTTAGGCACATTTAAATTATTTTGATTAGCCTCAACTACAAATTGATTTGAAAAATCTCCAGGGGCATTTCCTTGGAATGCCTGATCAAGAGGTGAGTATCTTTCATTACACCACATAACACCGTCAATATTATAATTTGCAACTTGATCTTCAATGATTGAAAGAATCCAATTTCTATAATCTGGATTGCTTGTAGATGGCGAGGAGCTAATTCTTCCAAAAACATCAACTTCCATGCATTGAACTAAATTAGGAATATCTACTCCTGTTGCTGAACCATGTCCTGCATAGTTAAAGAATGGCTCCATAAGCTCTATAAAAACTTTCATCCCTCTCTCTTTAGCTTTTGGAATAACCATTTTTAAAATGTCATTATTTACCATTTCTTTATCTTGAGCTTTGAAGTTTTTGATAAATGTTTTGTTATAAAAATTTGGGTTTGTATCAAAATATGCACCACCCTTCATAGAGAAAGGTTCCGGCACACCATGATCTGGCCATCCGTCTATTTTCCAAGAAACAGATCTACCTGATTTTAATCCCAACCAAGATACTGTTCCTATAAGAAGAACATTAACTCCAACACGATTTTGAAGAGTGTCTAAAACACTATCAACCCCTTCATCTATAAAAGAAATTGGACTGATCTGAATTCCAACAAACTTGTCTTTAGATTTTTTCATAATTTTACAAAACTTTTTATTCTTTTCATTGATTCTTCTATTTTATCTATAGGTTGAAGATAAGATAATCTTATATATTTATCTTCAGTATCTCCAAATAAAGTTCCAGGAAAAAGTAAAACACCTGTTTTTTCTAAAAGATTTTTACAAAAAAGAGAAGCTGATAACCCAGAATTTGATACATTCGTATAAATATAAAAAGCACCTCCTGGATCTCCATAAGTAAAACCGATATCATCTAATGCTTTCATGCAAAACTTTCTTCTTAAGTCATACTCATCTTTCATCTTTAGTACAGCATCTTGAGGTCCTTCTAAGGCTGCCAAGGCTCCATATTGTGAAAATGTACAAGAATTAATTGAGAGCGCATGCCTAACTTCTGTCATTTTACTTACAATATCTTTAGGCCCCGCAATATAACCAATTCTCCAACCCGTCATTGCGTATGTTTTTGAAAATCCATTTAAGGTTAAGGTACGTTCCTTCATATTCTCCAGAGAACCAATAGATAAATGTTCATGATTTTCATAAATTAGATCAGCATAAATTTCATCAGCAATAACTATTAAATCATGCTTAATTGCTATTTCAGCTATTTTTTTAATATTTTCTGGAGGTGTAACTGCTCCAGTAGGATTGTTAGGTGAAACAAGAACTATTATCTTAGTTTTTTTATTTATTTGATTTTCAATAATATGTGGCATTAATGCAAAATTATTTTCCTCATATGTTGGAATCGGTACTGGCTTAGCCTTACACATTCTTACTGTAAGATCATAAGTTGTAAATCTTGGTGATGTAATTAACACCTCATCATCTTCGTTTAGTAAACTTAGCATCGCTAGTGAAATACTTTCTTGTACTCCGGCTGTTACAATTATTTCATTTTCATTATAATTTAAGTTATATTTATTTTTAAAATTTTTTGAAATTGCGTTTCTCAATTCTGGCAAACCTGTTGGCGGAGTATAATGATGCTTGTTTTCATCTAAAGCTTTTTTCGCAGCCTCAACTATATGAATAGGTGTATGAAAATCAGGATCACCTCTTCCTAAAGGAATAACATCATCAATTTTTGATGCAATGTTTAATAGTTCAGATCTAAATGATTCATCATCTAGAGATATTTCTTTTGATTTATCATATACTACACTCATTATATTAACCTATTTCCATTTATGTATACTTGTTGAACTTTTGTAAGATCATCAATATTTTTATCAGGACTTCCTTCAACAATAATTAGATCAGCCTCTTTACCTACTTCAATAGAACCAACCTTATCCTCTACTTTATTTACTTTTGCAGCTCTATAGGTTGCAGATTGAATGGCTTCTAAATTATTTTTTACCACTCCAAGATCAATCATAAACTTCATTTCAGGAACAATTGCATCATGAGGTACAACGGGTGAACCTGCATCAGTTCCAAAAATTATTTCAATACCAGCTTCACTTGCTCTCACAAGTGAATCAAATCGTGATTTATCATTAACTATTTTTTGTCTTTCTTCTATTTTCCATTCAGGAATATTATACTTTCTAGCAAGCTCAGCATTACTTTGCATCACTACAGGAGAAAAAGTAGTGCATATGGGAATGTTTTTTTTTGCTACTTTTTCTATTGTGCTATCAGACATTGGTCCACCATGTTCTATACAATCAATACCAAAGTCAGTTACTCTACTTATAGCATCATCATAAGTTGCGTGAGCTGTTATATACAAACCATTTCTATGTGTTTCATCTATGACAGCTGAAAGTTCGTCATCAGTAAATTCAAGAGTGTCATGGCAGGCCATAATTTTAATTAAATCTGCACCACCACCTACTTGGTCTCTAACAGCTCTTCTCATTTCATCAGCTCCTGAGGCTTCTCTACAACACCAATATGTATGACCAGCTGTTTGAACGATTGCTTCACCGCATACTTTAAGTCTTGGTCCAGGATAAATTCCCTGTTCTATTGCCTGTTTTGCGAATAAATTAGATTTATTCATCCCAAGATCTCTAACTAATGTAACACCAGCCCTCAAAGACTTAAGCATATTCGCAGATGATTTATAAGCTGAAATCTCAACTGGATCATCCATTGATTGCTGAGCTAAATCATGTGTACCATCCCAAGCTAAATGAGCATGTGAATTCATCAGTCCTGGAAGGATTGTGTGATCTTTTAACTCAATTATTTTTTGTACATTTAGATTATCACCTAAATCAGATTGCTTCCCAACTTTAGTAATAACTCCATCATCAATTTCAACAAAACCATTTTCGATTACTTCTAGAGTTTTAGGATTTATGACTCTTAATTTGAATAATATATTCTCTTTATTTTTTTCAAATAAAGGTCGGAGTATTTTTTTAAATTTCCAAGCAGGTGCTTCTGGCATTTTTTTCCTTTAGTTTAAGTTTATAATTCTCTCTTCGATATTTTTATCCAAAAAGTTTGGTATTTGAATTCCTTTTTCTTTATCAACTATCATTGAACTAATGGTTCTATACCCATCAACGCCAGGTCTATAAATTCCAGGCTCATTAGAAAAAACCATATTTTTAGTTAACAATGTTTTATCACCTGGAGACAGCCAAGGAGCTTCATGTCCCTCAAAACCCATTCCATGACCAATTCGATGTCTCACAAATTTACTTAGTCCATAATTATTATAAATATTAGACGCAACTTTATTTATATCTTCACAGATAAAGCCCTCTTTTAAATTATTAACAACTTCATCATTTACTTCTTTCATTACTTTTATAATTTTTTTTTGGTCTTCATTTAGCTCACCTAATATAAAAGTAACTCCTGATTCTGCATACACACCCCCTAAACACGCACCAACACCACAAATCAAAGTTTCATTTTTATTTGGAACTCTGCTTAATGACTTGCCATGTGGGTATGCTCCTCTTGGTCCAGAGTGTATGGTCGCTACTACATTACATGGAGTTTCATCGAACTCCTTAGATATATTATTTAGCATTTTATTTTTGGCGTACTCTGTACAAATTTGTACAAGCTCTCTCTCACTTACGTTTTTGTTAATCATTTCCTTTGCGCATTCTTTTAAATATTCTAATGCGAGATCAGCATATTTTGTTGCTTCAATAATTAAATTTATTTCTTCATCTAATTTTACATATCTAAACATTTCTATACCTGTTTTATGATTTAATTCTTCAAAGTTATTTTTAATCAAATTTAAAATATCAGTATTTTTAATATCTGTTCCAATCTTTTTTTCAGATATTGTATTTGCCATAAATGTGTATGGATTAGTTTCACCAGGAAATTCTTCGTAAATATGAATTTCATTTACTTGTAAATTTTCAGCATTTTCTTTCTCTAATAAAGGGATAAATAATTTAGAGATATTATTTTTTGATAAGTAAAACCCTGATGGCCTTTCATTAGTTACATAAAAAAAACCAGTAAAGTAAAAAATATTTGCAGGATTTGTTACAAGAAAGCCATCTAAATTTTTTTCTTCAATTAAATTTAATAATTTATTTTTAGTTTCTTTATAAAAATTACCACTAAGCGGTTTTATTATATTTTCTCTCATCTTTAATTTAAATTTAATTTTTCTATTTTTAAATTAGCAGCAAGCTCATTAAAAGACTCTATTACTTCATTGTCAAGAGGAATGCCTGATCTTAATTTTTCATTAACTCTTTTATTTTCAATTTCACCTGGAACTAATATTTCTTCAAAGCCTGGTCTAAGCGGTAAATTTTTTAAAGTATCAACAAAATCATCAATACGCTTATTAAACTCTGTGATTTCCATAAACCACTCAATATTTATTGCAGTCAAGGAATGGGAAACATCCAATTTCTTAGGATCTGAATAAGGCATTAAACCATATCCACCTCCACTAATTACTCCTGTTAAAACGTCTGTCATAAATGACAATCCATAACCTTTATATTTTCCAATACCCAAAAGAAAACCATTCATAGCTTCTGAAGGATCAGTTGTTTCATGTCCATCTTTAGTTAATGCCCAATCATTTGGCATTGAGATACCTTCTCTTTCATGCCATCGCATCATACCTTTACCTGCGGTAGTAAGAGCAATATCTAAAATAAGAGGGAACCCTCTATCAGTAGGGCATGATATACCCCATGGATTTGTTCCTACACCCCCACTTTTTGATCCCCAAGCGGCCATTTCTGGTCCAGCATTAGTGTAAACAATTCCGATACAATTTTGTTGTGTTGCTTTTACTGCATGAACTGAACTTGATCCAAAATGCGTTGAATTTTTAATAATAACTTTTCCTATCCCTTCTTTTTTTGCTTTACTGATTGCTAAATCCATACATTTAGAAGCTTGGACTGTTCCAATTCCATTTTTTGCATCAACTAATGCTAAAGAAGAACTTTCTTTTAAAATTTCAAAATCAGAATTTATATTAACTTCATTATTATTTATTCTTTTATAATATGTTGTAATTCTTTGAACTCCTTGACCTTGACCAGAATGGAAACGTAACTCGGAAAACATTAAAGCATCAGTAAATATTTTTGCATCTTCTTCTTTCAAGCCCATTGCTTTAAATGAGTTCAAAACAAATTTTTTTACATTATCCGAATTAACTAAAGTCATTTCAATTTCTGACATTTTTTACCACTCACCTTCAATAATCGCAAAAAAACAACACCACTCACCAATAGTAACATTTGGTAAAGCTCTTAACCCAAATATCATGCCATCTTCAGGAGCCATAATTTTAGAAATTTCCTCACCTTGATAATTAATAATAGTTGCTATAAGATCGTTTTTTTTCATCATAGTTAAAAAATTTATTTTTGGATTTGAAAGAAATATTCCACTTTTTGGAGCAAGTAATGCCTGTTGATATCCTTTCTGTCTTAAGGACGGATAATGCGGGACACCTTCTATCATTTTATAGTGAGTCATAATGTTTACACAAGCTTTATGAAGCTTGTTTCCCACTTCTAAAAATTTTCCAGGACCTGTTGCTGATCTTCCACCAAGCTCAACAGTTAAAGCAGGTTTCCCATTTTCTGACATAACAGCCATTGGGCTTTTTGACGTTACATTAGAATATAAACATACTCTCCAATCCTCTCCCATCGCTCTTGAAAGTTCTTGAGTTTTTTCATCCGTAGCTGCAAACATTGCTTCTGCTAAATACGAATGACTTCCTCCAGAATGAATAGAAATTTCCATATCAGCAAATTTAACCATCCACTCTTTATGAATATGAGCGATTCTCTCACTAAAATAACCATCTTTTCTTCCAGGATATATTCTATTCATGTCATAAGAAAAAGTATCTAGAGGGTTTCCTCTTTCTGCAGCCTCCATTGCTGGAACATTTATAACTGGCACAAGGATTACTGATCCTGATAAATTTTTAGGATCAATTGATTTTTTTAATAGTGAACAAGTTAATATACCTTCTGGTTCATCACCATGTATACCTCCATTTATCCAGAAACATGGTCCATCATTTATGCCATTCATAATAGTAACTGGGATAGCAATATCTCCACCACCAGCTAATGTTTCAACAATCATTTTTCCTTCAGCAATTGTGCCAGGATTTGCTTTGGCAGTGCCTATTTCAATTATTTCATTCATTTTAAATTCCAGTTATGTTGTATTTTTTAAGTTCATCTTCAGAATAAACTTGCATAAATTCAATTTCCGTTCCAGCAACTTCATCATCTAAAAAAGCAACAAAACCTTCTGGATGAGCATGACTACCATAAACATTACATGCTTCACAAATTCTTAATTTAGCATTGTGTTTTTTTGCATGGTCAATAGATTTTTTTATATCATCAACTTCATAACAAATATGATGGAGTCCTTCTCCATATTTTTCAATCCAATTTGTAAAACGACCATCTTTATTTAGTGACTCACATAGTTGGAATTCAATATCGTTAATATAAAAAATAGCTACTTTGGTTTCTGCTTTTTCCCAAATTACTTTTTCTGTTTTCTCTGAGACTGATAATAATGATTGAAAGCTTAGTAGTGAATTATCAACACTTTTAACAGCAAATGCCATATGTTTAATGCGTATTGATTTATCTTGATTCAGTTTAGCTCTTTCCCTATAATCCATATATTTATTCAATTTATCAGAGAATATATGATGTCTAAAGATAAATAAAATCAATTTTGTGATGACATATTCTCATCACTTAATTATAAAGAAATCATGCATTCAATTGAATACAGATATTTTTATCAATCAGCTTTGGATAGCTCAATACGAAAAGCTTCTCAAACATTAAATATTAACTCATCTGCAATTGTAAGACAAATCCAAAAACTTGAAGATAAACTTCAAACTAAATTGTTTATAAGGAATGCAAGGGGGCTCGATCTCACAAATGAAGGAAAGTTATTATTTGATCATCTAGCAGTACAAAATGAAATAAATCAAAATTTTTTATCAGATTTAAAACAAAATAAATCAAGCACTAAAGGAGAAATAAACATTTCCACGGGAGAAACATTTGCGGTTCAATTTTTATCACCTATTATTTCGAAATTTAGAAAAAAATATCCTGACGTAAAAATAAAAATATCTTCAAGACAACCAGAAGCAATAATTGACAACCTAATTACAAATAAAACTGACTTTGGTATTTCTTTTGCCAAAAATATACCTAAAACTTTAAAGGCAGTATATTTATGTAATTTTCCTATGGGAGTTTTATGTTCACCAACACATTTACTGGCTAACAAAAGTGAAATATTATTAGAAGATTGTTTAAAATTTCCTTTAATCTTTCATCCTGGTACGGTTACGTTTTGGAATTCAATTCAAAGAGAGGTTGGTGAAAAACTTTTTTCAATTAACCCAAATTTAATATCTAATTCATTTGCTTTTATAAAAAACTACTTAATTGATGATAATAATTCTCTTACTTTTTTTACCAGTGTAGGGTCAGTAAAAGAAATTGAAAGTAAAAAATTAATTTTTAAAAAAATAAACCATAAATTATTTTTAAATAATAAAGTAGGTATTCTAGTTTCTAAAAAAAACAAATTGAATAACTATACAAAAGATTTTATTGAATATGTTATTACAGAATTTGAAAATTCTGGGAATTCTAATAATTGTCAATAAATATTCAAATTTCAAAAACTTAAACTATTGATTCTATTTTTGGCATCAACCTTATAAGTCTTTAGTGTAATCATGGGTTGTTTTAATTAAATGCAATATTGATTTTCCTAGAGTAGTCTTATCTTAAACAGACTCACCAATTAATCTCAAAACTTTACTTTCATGATAGAAAAAATGATTTTTTTAAAATTTTAACCACAATTAACACAACATTGATCTACCCAATGTCCTGGACTAACTTCTATTAAACCCATATCAATATTACCTTCTTTACAATCATGAGTGGGGGTAGGACAACGAGTTCTAAATACACATCCTGAAGGGGGATTGATGGGGCTTGGAACATCGCCTTTTAAAATTATTCTTTTTTTTTTTATATTGGGATCAGGTATTGGAATAGCAGATAATAAAGCTTTTGAGTATGGGTGTTTACAATTTGCAGCAAATTTAGAACTTTCTAACAATTCTACTATATGTCCGAGATACATTATAGCAATTCTATCGCTTACATTCTCAACAACAGATAAATTATGAGAAATAAATAAAAGAGTTAAAGACAATTCTTCTTTTAAATCATTAAGTAAATTTAAAACCTGAGCCTGAACGGAAACATCAAGTGCTGATACTGGTTCATCACAAACCACAAGCTTTGGTTTTAAAATAAGAGCTCTTGCAATTCCAATTCTCTGTCTTTGTCCTCCAGAAAACTCGTGTGGAAATCTATCATAAGCATTTGGTGATATACCGACTAAATCAAGCATATCTCTAACTCTATTCTGTCTCTCTATTTGATTTTTAACTCCATGAATGACCAAGGCTTCCTCTATACTTTTACCTATAGTAGCACGTGGATCAAGCGAAGAGTTTGGGTCTTGAAAAATAATTTGAAAAAATTTTCTTTGATGTCTTAACTGCTTATTTGAGAAAGAGTTTAGATTTTTATTATTAAATATAATTTCTCCAGAAGTAGAATCAATTAATCTAACAAGAACTCTTCCTAATGTAGATTTACCACAACCTGATTCCCCAACTAAACCTAAAGTTTCACCTTCAAAAATATCTAAAGAAATATCATCTACTGCCTTTACTAATCCCACTGTTTTTTTGAATAATCCTTTTTTAACAGGGAAATGTTTTACTAAATTTTTTATTTCTACTAATTTTTTCATTCATTTCCTTTTTCTAACCAACAACGACTACCATGTAATGAATCAAGGCTAAATATTGGTGGTATCTTATTTTGACAATTTGTTAGTACGTAGTTATTTTTCTCTATACATCTTTTTTCAAAACGACAACCAGATGGCAACATATCTAATGAAGGGACGCGGCCAGGAATTGCATCTAACCTTCTTGTTTTTTTCCCTATTACAGGAATAGATTTCATTAAAGCTTTTGTGTAAGGATGAATTGGACTATTAAAAACTGTTTTTACATCTCCATACTCTACTATTTGTCCACAATACATAACTAAAACATTATCAGCCATCTCAGCCACTACTCCTAGGTCATGAGTGATCAAAATAATAGCTGTTTGAGTTTTTAATTGCATTTCAGACATTAAATTTAAAATTTGAGATTGAATAGTTACATCTAAAGCTGTTGTAGGCTCATCTGCAATTAAAATATCTGGGTTACATGCTAAAGCAATTGCAATCATAATTCTTTGCGCCATTCCGCCAGATAACTCATGAGGAAATGCCAACATTCTACTTTCCGGATCTGGTATTTCTACCTGTTTTAACATTTCAAGAGCTTTCTCTAGACCTTCATGTTTAGACATATTTAAATGAATTTGAAAAATTTCTGATACTTGATCTCCAACTCTCATTACTGGATTTAATGACGATCCGGGATCTTGAAAGATCATCGAAAGACGATTACCTCTAAATTTCTCCAATTCTTTTGAAGACATTAATAATAAATCATTATTTTGAAAAATAGCAGATCCTGACTTTACATAGCCAGAAGTTGGAAGTAGGCCCATAACAGAAAGTGCTGAAACAGACTTACCACATCCACTTTCGCCTACAATACATAAAGTTTCACCTTTTTTAATGGAAAAAGAAATATCATCTACGGCAACAACATCTCCTTTAGATGTTTTAAAACAAGTCGTTAAATTTTTTACTTCTAATTGAGTAGATTGGTTAGACATTAGTCATTCAACCTTGGATCAAGTGCATCTCTTAACCCGTCTCCAAAGAGATTAAAAGCAAGAACAGTAATCATGATTGCTATACCTGGAAAGAATACTAAATGTGGTGCAGAAAAAACTTGATTTCTTTCTGAGCCTAACATTGTTCCCCACTCTGGTGTAGGTGGTTGTGCACCTAGGCCTAAAAATGAAAGACCAGCTGCATCTAAAATTGCTGTAGCTATACCTAATGTTGCCAATACAACTATAGGGGTTAAAGAATTAGGTAAAATTCTAAATAATAACAATCTAGTTGGACTAGCTCCTAAAGCTAGAGAAGCTTTTACATAGTCTAATTCTTTAACAGTTAATACACTGGCTCGAGTTAATCGAGCATAGGCAGGTAATGTGACAATAGCGATTGCTAAAAGAGCATTTCTTATACCTGGACCAAGCACAGCTACAATAGCTATGGCTAAAAGTAAAGAAGGGAAGCCGAGGATTACATCCATCATTCTCATAATTATATTATCTATCCACCCTCCAAAAAAAGCTGCGAGAGCACCTAATAATACGCCACCAACTACAGCAAAAGAAACTGTTGAAAATCCAATTGAAAGACTGATCCTTGATCCATAAATAATTCTAGAAAATTGATCTCTATAATTTCCATCAATACCCATAATGTGTTGTGGTTTAACTTTATCACAACCAAAAACATGTATGCATGGCGCCTCACGTTTTTTTAATTTAACTACTTCCTTACCAATTAATACTTCTTGAGGATCATATGGCGCAATAATAGGTGCAGCTATAGCTATTACAAAAATAACACATATAAGTAAAAGGCCTATCTTACCTGAACGTTTTGACAGGAGTCTTTTTATAGTTCTTTTCCAAACAGATACTGGTTTTTGTAATAATAATTCTTCATCAAGATTATCTGATAGATTTTTTGAAACTTTTCCTAATTTACTCATATTGTTTACTCTAACCTAACTCTAGGGTCTAAAAAACCATAAGAAATATCTACGAGTAAATTAATAAACATATATGTAACGGCGATCATGACTGTAAAAGCTTGAATTATAGGATAATCTCTTGCATAAATTGCTTCTACAAGCATTCTTCCCACTCCTGATAAACCAAATACAGTCTCAGTTAAAACAGCACCACTTAATAATCCTCCCATTTGTAAACCAAGTATTGTTACTACTGGCAACATCGCATTCCTTAAAGCATGTTTACTAACAACATTTTTGCTTTTTACACCTTTTGCTTTAGCTGTCCTTATATAATCTCTTCCCAACACTTCTAATAGACTTGATCTTGTAATTCTAGCAATAATAGCCATAGGAATTGTTGAAAGTGCTATAACTGGCAATATCATATGTCTTATTGCATCTTTAAATATTTCCCAATTTCCAGTTATTAAGGCATTAAATATATAATGATTAGCAAAAAATTCTAAAAATTTTGATTTTGTAGTGCCTTTTAAGACCTCCCAACCCCAAACTTCAAAAAAAGGAATTGAACTTAACCCTGCTGTTAGTCTACCTGAGGGGGGTAACCAAAATATCGTATCCTTTAATAGTAAACCAAAAAGATACGCTAACATCAAGCCAAGCCAAAAAACCGGCATGGATATTCCCACGTTTGCTAAAACCATGGTGCCAACATCAACAGGTGTATTATGTTTCAAAGCAGAAATAATCCCCAAAGAAACACCAGCTAAGATCGCAACAACTAAACCTCCTAGTGCTAACTCTATGGTTACTGGAAATCTTTCTACTAAAATTTGTGATACAGGACGACTAAACCTTATTGAATTTCCAAAATCTGCTAAAACAATTTTTTTGGAGTATAATAAAAATTGAGTATGTATAGGCTTATCAAGTCCAAATCTTTTTTCAAATTTTTCACAAACTTCTACAGTTGCTTTTTCTCCTAAAATTGCCTTACAAGGATCTCCTGGTATCAATCTAGCTAAGACAAATGTTACCAATAATATCCCAAATAATACTGGAATTGAAATTAGCAACCTTTTGAGAATATAAGTGATCATGAGTTAGATTAAAATATTAAGGGGGAGAATAATTTCCCCCCTTAAATAAACAAGTTAATAAGTATTTAATTCATTAAACCATCAAAAAGATAAGAATAGTACTCAAAAGCACCAGTATTTCCTTTATGATTTTTATTAGATTGATCAATACCAGCTGCCCATGAAGCCACTACATCATTAGCATCTAATGAAGATCCATCATGAAATTTAACTCCACTTCTAATTTGGCATGTCCATACAGTTGCATCTGAATTACCAGTACAATCTGTAGCAAGACGTGATTCGATATTACCTGAGTCAATAGCATAACCAAGTAATGGTTCTACAACTTGCTGACAAACTGATAAAGATTCACCATCAGTTTCATCTGCACAATACATACTAATCGGCTCAGCATTTTGCATAAACACAAAAGTATCCTTGCCAGGGTCAGTATGGTGAAATAGAGGTGCACCAAATGGTCTGAAATGTGCATTCTTTACTGTATTCAAAGCAGCTGAAGCAGAAGCTCCATGCGCAATTGGTACCATTGGTACAATTCTCTTAATCGCATTATTAGCAGCTGTATACAAAGGACGAGCAGTATCTTCATTTGCTATTGTAGAAGCAACTTCCAATAAACCATAGATATCTTCATGCACATCACCGTACTGTGGATTACTAGCACTGAAATGGAAGTCTAAAAAATTTGTAACATGAGGATAGTCTGCCCCCCAACCTAACAAATAAAAGCCATCTAGTCTGCCATTTGTAGATTCATCGATAAATTCTCCAGACTCCATAACCACAACTTCTACGTCAATTCCTAAATTGTCTTTTAATTGAGATTGAAACTCAACAGCAACAATTCCGGGCTCTGGTAAATAACCACGGAAAACATCACGGTAATAAATTTTTGATTTAAAACCATCAGGGAAACCTGCTTCTGCTAATAATGCTTTTGCAGCATCAGGGTCAAAGTCATACCAACTATCTCCTGCGCATCCATTTGCTATAGAGCAAGGAGTAAAGTGTGACGCAACTTCAGAACCAAGTGGAAAGTAATTATCAACAATTCTTGAACGATCAATACCTAAAGCAATTGCTTTTCTAACTCTTGGATCGTCAAAAGGTTTAAAGGTACTTGTCATGGCCAAATAAAGAGTATTTGGATTTGCAACAGGTATGAAAGTTAAATTACTATCACTCTTAACTGAATCAAAATCATCAGGACTCAAGTTAGTGATTTGATCAACAGTACCAGATCTTAATTCTATGAGTCTACCTGCACCGTCTGCAGCCCATCTAACTACTAGTTTCTCAAAACTAGGTTTTTTACCCCAATAATCATCAAATCTTGTGTAGATAATACTATCGCCACGATTCCATTTTTCTAATTTCCATGGCCCAGTACCAATTGGGTTTTCAAGAATAGAACCTCCTCCACCAGTTGAATCTAAATATTCTTTTGGTTGAATTGAGAAAGGAGTAAATGCAGCTTTCGCTCTAAATGCAGGATCAGGTTTACACATTGTAAATGTAACTTCCAAATCTCCTGTAGCTTCAATAGATTTAACCTTACCTCCGTAAGAACAATCTTTTGCAGATACACTTTCTCCTGCTGAAACTGAACTAGCTAATAAAAATATTGAGCTAATTAAGCCTAAGGCTAATTTTTTATTAATCATATATTCCTCCTATAGATTATATGTTTAGATTATGGCTAATGACTACATCCTTTCTAATATTAATACAAACTTAATTTATTAAAAAAAGATAAGTGATTAAAAAATTAACTATTTAATCTGAATGAATGTTTATTCTGAACAATTTTCTAAAATTAAAATGGCTTAAAAACTACAAGAATAATAATTGCAATTAAGAAAATGGCAGGAATTTCATTGGTTATTCTAAAAAATTTAGGTTTAATTTTATTACTATCATTTGCAAAATCTATAAGCCATTTTCTGCAGATAAAATGATAAATGGTTAATAAAAAAACAAATAAAAACTTTATTATTAACCACGTATCAATACCTAGATAATGTGTCATAGATAAACCACTCACCCAAGTAAAAATTAGTGCAGGTGTCATAATTATTGAAAATAATTTTTTTTCCATAATTTTAAAAGTTTCAGATGTTTCTTTCATAATATTTGCATTAGAATGATACATAAAAATTCTTGGAAGATATAATAATCCAGCCATCCACGCTATAACGCTAAAAATATGAACAGATTTTAAAATACTAAAAATCATGTCAATCCCATTTTGCAAGAGGTGGCATTGACATTAAAATAGCATCAATGTTTCCTCCTGTCTCTAAACCAAATTTTGTTCCTCTATCATGTAGTAAATTAAACTCAGCGTAACGACTTCTTTTAACAAGTTGAATATTTTTTTCTTTTTCATTCCATTGTTCATTTTTTAAATCAAGTAGAGTAGTTTCAACAAAATCTCTAAAGTATTTTCCAATATTTTTTATAAATTCAAAATCATTTTCCCAATTATTTTTTAAGTAATCAAAAAAAATACCACCTGCTCCTCTTGGTTCATTTCTATGAGGAAGATAAAAATAGTCATCACACCATTTTTTAAATTCTAAATATTTATTTGGATCATATTCATTACATAACTTTTTTAAACCTTTATGATAATCATCTATTTTCTTAAAATTTAAACAGGGAGTTATATCCATTCCTCCACCAAACCATTTCTCAGATGTCATTAAAAAACGAGTATTAAAATGCATCGATGGTATTTTGGGCGACACAGGGTGCAAAACAACACTAATTCCAGTTGCTTTATATTTAGGGTCTTTTTTAGCACCGGGTATTTTATTTTGCATTTCACTATTAAACTTTCCAGATACTGTGGAAATATTAACCCCGCCTTTTTCAATAACCGGGCCTTTTATTTTCGCCATCATTCCACCACCTTCATGCCGATGATCCCAATTAGTATATATAAATTCATTGCCATCTATCTCAGAAATTATTTTAATTAATTGATTGCGAAGATTCTCAAACCAATTCTTAGCCTGATCAAATTGATTATCTATCACTCTATGTTCCATCCTTGTGTATTCTTCATAATAAGATGAGAGATTAAATTTAAATGCTGAATGTTATCATTTAAACATGGAATATATTTGTATTTTTCCCCACCAGCCTCCATAAAATATTCTCTATTTTCTTTCTCTAATTCTTCTAACGTTTCTAAGCAATCAGCGCTAAAGCCAGGAGAAATAATATGAATATCTTTTACCTCCTTATTAGGTAGTTCTTTTAATGTTTCAGCTGTGTAGGGTTTTAACCATTCCTCTCTTCCAAAACGACTTTGAAAGGTGTTTATAATTTCCTCATCCTGAAGGTTCATTTTCTCTTTTACCAACCTTGTCGTCTTTAAGCAGAAACAGTGATAAGGATCTCCATTGGTCAAATATCTTTTGGGAATACCGTGATAACTAAAAATAATTTTTTGAGGCTTCCCATTTTTTTTCCAAAATTCTTCAATTGAAAAAGCTAGAGCCTCAATATATTTCTCTTCTTCAAAATATTGATTAATAAACCTTAGTTCAGGTATCCATCTCCATTTTTGTAAAATATTTGTAACTTCATCAAAAGTACTTCCAGTTGTTGCAGCACAATATTGTGGATACAAAGGCAAAACTAATAAACGTCTAACCTGTTTGCTTTGTAATTCTTTTAACGCACTTTCAATAGACGGGTTACCATAACGCATACCTAAAGCAAATTCGATATTAGGGTAATTATCTGATATTATTTTTTTAACTCCCATTAATTGCTTTCGAGAAATATCTAAAAGTGGGGAACCATTCTTTGTCCAAATTTTCTTATAATTAGCTGCAGATTTTCTTGGTCTAATTTGTAAAATGATAAGATTAAGAATTATTTGCCATAAAATTTTTGGGATTTCTATTACTCGTGGATCTGATAAAAATTGTTTTAAATATTTTTTAAGAGATCTTGCATCAGGCGCGTCCGGAGTTCCAAGATTAGTAATCAAAACTCCAGTTTTATCTTTACTTCCATGCTGATAATTTTTTTCACCAAAATACTTCATGTTTTTTAACTAAATTTTTTTCTTATCGTTTCTATAAACAAATGAACATTTTTTTCAGGTGTATTCTTATTAATACCATGACCTAAACCACATACCCATCCATCTAAATTTTGAAATGACATTAAATGGTCTGAATATTTATTCAATTCATTAGATAGTTCTTTTGAGTCAAGTAAGAGATAATTTTCATTAAAATTACCCTGAATAAAACCAAATTTTGAGTCAGAAAAAAAAGGCTGTAAGTTGACACCGCTATCTACTCCTAACCCTGCTAAAGGTAGATTTTTTAAATGTTTAATTTCTTTATATGTTTTACCCCTAATATAATAACCAAGTTTATTAGGAAATGCATTTGTTATATTAATCAAAAGGTTTTTATATTCATTTCTAAAATAATTATTATCTAAATCATGAATTCCGCTGTCAAACATCATTACAATTTCTGCACCAGCGTCTAACTGTAATTTAATATTTCCTTTTATAGCCTCTAGTAACGTTGTTTGCATAAATTCTGAATAATATGATTGAAAAATCCTATTTTCTTTATTTTGACCTGTTGCAAAACGCATTACAGTCCAGAGCCCTCCAACAAAACCAATAAGACTTTTATGTTTTGAAAGTTTTTGTCTGGTTATTGTAATTGCATCATGTTGAAAATTCATATGCTCTAAAGCTCTATCAACATTACTAAATTTTTTATAATTTTCTTTAGTTAAATACTCATTAAATATTGGTCCTGGTTTAAATTCTAACTCTAAACCAAGACCTTCAAGAACAAATAATATGTCACTAAATAAAATAGCAATATCAAAATCAAATTCTTCAACTGGTCCACAAGCTACCTCTGCAGCAAGTTCAGATGTCTTACATAACTGCTCAAAGGTATATTTTTGTTTTAGTTGTTGATAGTGAGAGTGATATCTCCCAGCTTGTCGCATAAACCATATAGGAGGTGTAGCCTGTGGTACTTTATTTAGTGAATTATAAAATTTGTTATTAGCCATTAATCTATTGCTTGAAGTATTTTATTTTTCCAATCATTATAAGATAGTTCAATAAATAAATTTTTAGAGTCATCAGCTAATATATTTTTAATTTCTTTGTAAGTATTGCCAGGACCACAAAAATGAATTTTATCACGAATATTAGGGTGTCTATCAATTACATACTTAAAAGCACTTGAACTCATCCAATAAAAATATTTTTTATTTGCAATATTTAAAGAAATTTCATTTTCTTCTAGTTGATAAGTGGCAATCACATGTCTAATTTTTGAAGGAGGAGCATCTAAATGTGTTAACTTTATCCATTGATTAGTTGTTAAAGTTTCAATATTTAAATCTGAATCCTCACCTAAACCATCTGAAGTGCCATTGACCCAAATTCCTCTTTCTGCTAATTTTTTCCAAGTTTCCAATCCACTCACCCAAATAACATTTGAAGAGTGAATTTCTTGATTTAGAGGCAATGCACTTTGTCTTGAGATCCAAATACATTTATTTCTCAAAGCTGTTAATTCTTTTTTGCAACTCTCAATTACATTTCTTTTAAAGAAACTATAATCACTTAAATTTTCAGGAAATATCTCATTGAGAGATATCTGTTGAGAGCTAATGTCGTTTGAATTTTTATAAATAATTCTTTCTTGAAATGGGATACCTTTATCTGTCTCTCCTTTACTAGATTTTATCTTGCCAAAGTGAGTGCTTTGAAAAGAAACTCCAATTTTTTGATGGCAACCTCCTCCATATTTCTGAAGTTCACCTCTCTCCAAAATAATATTTTCATAATCTTCTTTATTATTAAGTTCCAAGAGTATTTTTTTCAAATTATTGTCATTTGATCTAATTTCAATTGCTAAAGCACCTTGACCAGGGGATGATGGATTAACTGATAGGGGAACAACATTCCAATAACACTTATTTATTTTTGGCAAAAGAGTCTTTTTGATTTCTGGGAATAATTTTAAATCTGCATTAAGGAGTCTATCTATTGCTGCTTTCGCTACAACAAAACCATCACTATCACTTTCTATAAATTTTTTAAAACGAGTAAGAATATTTCCTCTAATATTTTGAAAATGTACTTTTTGTATTTGAAAAGGTAAAAAATCAGTAATAAAATTCTCTAAATTATATTTTCTTCTTGGTGAAGAAGATAAAATAAAAATACTTCGTTCATTTTTTATTTTATCAATATTATTTTTTTTTATAAATAATAGATCTCTTTCATCTGCACGATTTAACGTAATTGCTATTTCAGTTTCACTACCAACATCTAGTGGAAGATCTTTCCAAGAATGAATTATGATATCACAGTTTTTTTTGATTAAGTCATCTCTAAGATCATCAGTAAAAACTCCTTCATTTGGCATTTCAGATAGAGGTGTCTGTAAATCTTTATCTCCAGACGTGCTTTTTGTTTTAAAATTAATATTTATTGATGGGTATTTAGATAACAAAACTCTACCAAATTCATGAGCCTGAATAACTGCTAAATCACTCTTTCTTGATAAAACATTAATATTTTCAAAAATCATACCTTTATATAAACATTTTTAAATATGAATCTATTAGACTAATTAAATTCTATATTGACTAGTATGTAAATAATGCCTTCTTGTAAAATACTTGAAGTTGATTAAATGTCCTGAAGAATAATTTTAGAGAGGATAAGATGAAAAATTTAAAGGCAACACAAAATTCATGGGGTTTATTGGCTAAAATATTCCATTGGCTTCTAGCTATTTTACTTATCTGGCAAATATTTACTGGATTTAATCTTCATAACATGGAGTTTTCTCCAGCTAAAATTGGTTTTATTGGAATTCATAAAGTAATTGGAACTATAATATTTACAATTGTTGTTTTAAGGCTGATCTGGAAATTTATTAACTCGAAGCCTGATTCTTCTGAACTGCCAACACTTCATAGATATGCTTCTAATACTATTCACGCTCTCCTTTATACTTTAGTCGTTTGGATCCCATTTCAAAGAACTATGATGACTCAAGCCGGGGGCTTTGATGTTAAGTAATTAGGATTAATTACTGTGCCAAAATTTATTGAAACAAATACTGTCATGTATCCAACATTTGTTCAATTTCACTACCAATCAATGATTGCTTTAGTTGTTGTTTTTGGAATTCATTTATCTGCAGGTTTGTATCATCGATTCATGAAATCTGATAAATACGGTGTATTGAATCGTATGAGTTTTTGGGGTAAAGATTAATATTTAATTGCTGTGACAATATATCAAATAACTAGCTTGGTTTTTTTAAATTTACCTTTATCTACAAACCTATGAAATATTCTAAGTTTTTTAAATCAGAATTAAAAAAATTAAAAGATGAAGGTTTATATCGTAATTTTAGAGAAATTGATCGACCAATAAAAAAATTTCCAAAAGCTGATGAAGTAAAAAACAATAAAGAAAGAGATGTTGAGGTATGGTGCTCAAATGATTACCTAAATATGAGTCAACATCCTGAGATAATAAATGAAACTGTTAAAACTCTTTTAGAAATTGGTACAGGCTCTGGTGGAACTAGAAATATTTCTGGTACTTCTTCATATCATATTAAATTAGAAAAAAAATTAGCAGAACTTCATAATAAAGATAATGCTCTATTATTTGCATCAGCATACACCGCCAATCAATCAACATTATGGACGTTAGGTAAGAAAATAAAGAACTTAGAAATTTTTTCTGATGAACTTAATCATGCTTCTCTTATTCAAGGTATTAAGAATAGTGGAGCAACTTGTCATGTCTTTCAACATAACGATGTTGATCATTTAGAAGACCTTCTTCAAAACACAAATAAACAACATCCTAAATTAATTGTTTTCGAAAGCTTATACTCAATGGAAGGAATTCGGTCTCCAATTATAAAAATAGTTGAGCTTGCAAAAAAATATGGCGCTATGACATATTTAGATGAAGTGCATTCCGTTGGTTTATATGGAGAAAAAGGCAAGGGCATTGCTGTTGAAATGAAAGTAGATAAAGAAATAGATATAATAAATGGTACTTTAGCAAAAGCTTTTGGTCAAATGGGTGGCTATATTGCTGCCAATAAAGAGATTATTGATTATATTCGTAGTTTTGCTCCAGGTTTTATTTTCACTACATCTATATGTCCATCTATAGCTGCAGGCGCTAGTAAGGCAGTAGATATCGTATCTTTAGCAGACCAACTTAGAGTTAAAATTCATGAAAATGCTTCTATTATGAGACAGTTGCTTGACTCAATAGCTATCCCTTACATTGATACGAATAGTCATATTATTTCCATTATGATTAATGATCCATTCTTATGTAAAAAAGTTTCAGAAAAACTAATTGAAGATCACGGCATCTATGCGCAGCCAATTTTTTATCCTACGGTTCCAAAAGGTCTTGAAAGACTAAGAATTACTGTAACACCTAAACACCGTAAAGAACATATTGAAAGGATGATATCAAGTGTTGATAAAGTTTGGACTGAACTTAGCTTACCTAGAAAAAACTCCTCTAGACTAAAAATAAACAATTAAGGGAGTACTGGCTCTCTTTTTCTTCTAGCTCCATAGCCATGAAATAAAACTGCTGAAGTTATTATAATTCCTCCTAGCACTACGGTAAAACTTGGAACTTCATTAATACCAAACAGTGGCATCCACACCCATAATACACCACCAACAACCTCCATTAGAGATAGCAATGTTAATTCTGCTGAAGGCAAATATTTAGCCCCTAGAGTATAAAGAATCAATCCACATGCCACTATAAAACCATGAAGTAAACTCAGGTAGCTATTTATTGTTGGCATTTTTGTAAAAGGTTCAAAAGACAAACCTAAAATACAAAAAGAAAATAAAGCACAAAATAAACCCGCTAAAACTACTGTAGTAAATTTTGGTGTTTCAGGTTTCCATCTTATTGTAACTGAGTATAAAGCAAAACCTGTTGCAGAAATAAATCCTATAATAGCACCAAGAGCACTGCCAGAAATAGTATCGTTGTATATCATCACGCAAACTCCAATAAAAGCAATGATCATAGCTATAATTGTTGATCTTCTTATAATCTCACCTAATATAAAATATCCAACTATTGCTGCTATAAAAGGCATAGAAGCTAGCATGAACAATGTAACTGCAGCAGTAGTCATAGTTATAGAAAAAATGAAACCCGTAAAGGCTGTAGCTAAAAATATTCCACCAAGAATACCTGAAATTCCAATACGAAAAAAATTTTTATAAAAGCTAAAACCTTCTTTAATGAATAAATAAATTATTAAGATGATTGCAATAGATAAGCCTCTATAGAATAAATATTGAAAAACATATGACTGAGCATCCGCCATATATCGTACAGTCACTACTCCAAAACTCCAACACAAGCCTGCAAGAAAAACTAAGATAAAAGCATTAAAGTAACTGTTAGAATTCATAATAAGCAAATCTCTGTATTAAATTTTGTTAAATGTAAATTATAAAAAAAAATTAATTCAATAATTCAAAATTAATTGCAAACGCCTATAGATCCTAAAGCACATTTTTTTCCATCTATCCAAATAGCGCTTGATAAATTTGCTTCTTCAAAAATTGCCCCTGAGATATTTGCTCCCAGAAGATTTGCCTCATACAAGTTTGCCCCTTTAAAGGAAGAAGTAAAAAGATTTGCTCCTTCAAAATTAACTTTAGCTAAATTTGCATTTTCGAAATTAGCATTATTACAATTTGCACCTTGCAAATTTGAAGCATATAAATTTGAGTTACTAAAATTTGCAAAAATAAAGTTTCCAACAGAAAGATCAGAATTGTTCAACTGAGATTTTTCTAAATTAGCGAGAGAGAGATTAACACCTGACATTTTTGCGTTGGCTAAACCTACACCAATTAAATCCAGATTTTCAACAAAATTACAATTATTCCAGTCTACCTCATTTGTAGGTTGGTCATCACAGCCTGCATAGGCAAAGTTTGATAAGAACAAAAAAATTATTACTAAAACTATTTTCATTAAAAATTAAAATAAGAAATCATTATGTTTAATTTAAGGCACTTACCGAGAGGTAAGTTTTAATTCAATTCTTCTATTTTGTTGATAATCATCTTTAGTGTCACCTTCACTTATAGGATAAAATTCACCATAACCAGCTGCTGCAAGCCTTTTTGGTGCAAAACCTATCTCTAGCAATAATTTTAAAACAGAATTTGCTCTAGCAGTTGATAATTCCCAATTAGAAGGAAATAGTGCAGTGCTAATTGGTCTTTTATCAGTATGACCTTCTACTTGAATGATCCAATTAATATTGGTTGGTATTTGTTTGGTTGTTTCCATTAGCGTCATAGCTATTTCTTTTAGTTTTTCTTTTCCATTTTCTTGAAGATTTGCTGATGCTGAGTCAAATAATAGCTCTGACTCAAAAATAAACCTATCTCCCACAACTTTAATATCATCTCTATCACCTAATAAATTTTGTAATTTACCAAAAAATTCGGATCGGTATTTTTGTAATTCAAATATCTTAGATGTTAATGCTTTATTTAATCTTTTTCCCAATATTTCTATTTCAAGATTTTTTGAAACAGCTTCTTTTTCACTTGCTTCTAAAGCCATATTCAATGTTATTATTTCATTTTTTAAATTTTCAATTTCATTTGATAAGATTGATATTTGTTCAAAAGTTTGAGAAGATTGAATTTTCATTTTCTCTAATTGGTTAATAGAAATTTCATTTTCCTGAATTCTAACATCTTCTATATTTTCTATATTTCTTTTTAATAAAGCAATTTCTAATTCTTGCTCCATTCTTTTTTCATCAGAAATTGACAAGACATTATTTAATTCAATAATTTTTCCTCTTAAATCATAAATAGTATTGTCTCTATTGATGAGATTTTGATTCAGTCTTGCTAATTCTTGATTTTTATTTCTTATTGCATCTAATTGCTCTTTAAGTGTTGCATCTTCAAGTCCAAGACTATCATTAATTTCCAATAAATCGCTCATAAGAGCTTGATATTGATTTATTTGATTTTGTAGCTCTTCATCCCTTAGAGCTAGATTTAAATTTGTTTTTTCTAAAAGATCAAGGGTTTCTTGAGTTTGTTTTTGGGAATTTGTTAAATCCTCATTCAGTTTTACGAGTTCTTGATTTTTAGATTTAATAGCATTTAATTGTTCTGCTAATCCACCATCTTCAATTCCTAAACTTTCATTGATAGCTAATAAATTATCATTTTTAATTTTTAATTCTGCTATTTTATTTTCTAAAATTTTTTTATTTGACGCTAATTCTTCATTCAATAGATTTAATTCATTAATTTTTACACTAAGATTATTTTCACTTGCAGCAAGTTTTTTATTTGATTCATCAAGCTTAATATTGGTTTTATTTAATTGGTCTATGCGAGCAGCCAAAGCTTTATTAATTCTCTCACCCAGTCCTTCTGTATCTAATATAGCATTATCTAATCCTTCATAAACTTCTAAGGCTTTTGCCACAATCCTCAATTCACTTAATAGCTCTGTGATTTGACTAGAAAGAGCAATGATGTTTTGTTCTTGGATAAATATTTCAGTACTTTTTTTGGCAAGATCTGTTTGTAATCCCTCAGTAATTAGTTCTTGCTGTTGCAAGTCTTTTTGAACGCCACTTAGTAGTGACTCTGTTCCAGATAATTTTTCAAGCGCCTTTTCTTTATCACTAATTTCTGATTGAATAATTATTGACAGTTCACTTATTTGTATTTTTAATTCTTGTAGTGCCTTGTCTCTTCCTGAGATCGCATCACTTAAATATATTTGAGAAACTGTGAAGATCATAAGAATAAAAATAATTACTATTAACAATGTAGCTAAAACATCTACAAATCCTGGCCAAATATTAGTTGATTCACCAAGTCTATTTCTCAAAGACCTTGATGCCATTATTATTTTATAATTTTAGTGTTAAGTTCTTGAATAGATTTATTTAAATCATCAAATATTTTTTTTGCTGAATTGTCTAAAATACCTTGTTCATTAATCTTATTAATAAGTTGTAAAATACTAGACTGAGTATTTAATTGAGTAGATAAAAAATTAGAAAGTTTTTCATCTAAGCCAGCTGAATGATTATTTACATTTTTTATTTGCTCACTCAATTGAGTTAAGAAACTATTTATTTCATTTTGATTCTCAGAAGTTTTTTTTAATGAGTAAACAATACTATCAAGATTATCATATATTTTTTGTAAAGCTTGATGAGTTATATCACTTGAAGTAGAATTATTAATTAGATCAAGAATAGAATTATTATTTACAATTTTCTCAAAAAATAAACTAAATTTATTTTGTGCTTGTCCTAAATTTATATCCATAAATCCAAGAATAAGAGATCCCGCTAAACCAAGCAATGAGCTACTAAATGCTATACTCATCCCTTGCAAAGGTGCATTTAGACCATCTTTTAAAGAGTTAAAAAACCCAGCAACATTTGTATCATCTATACCTAACCCACTGATAACATTGCCGACAGAACCTATTGTTTTTAACAACCCCCAAAATGTACCAAGCAGACCTAAAAAAACTAATAAACCAACTAGATATCTTGAAGTCTCTCTTACACTTGACATAGACATGTCAATATTTTCAATTAACCTAGTAATTGCTGAGCTTTTAAAAACATACCTTCCATCAATTTGCTTTAAATCAGATGTTAAATTTTTTAAATTACCATTACTACGTGTTGAAAAAGATTTTACTGAATTATTGATATCAAAATTTGCTAATACAAAATAATCTGAGTTTAAAGCCACTAGTTTGACTACATTAAAAACTATACCAACACCTAAGGCTATAAGTATTATAACATTAATAAAAATATTTGATAAAAAAGCATTTTGAAGAACAGGGTAGAGAAGAACAATTACAATAAAAATTAGGGCAAGAAAAATAGCCACTCTTACTAAATATTGATTTAAACTTTCTTGCATAAAATAATTTAATTATTATATTTGTTTAATTAAAATTTTATACATCTAATTTATTAATTTATGTCAATTATACATATAATTTCTTGTAAGTGGTAAATTGTTAATATTTTTTGCTATTTGTATTTGAAAAACAACATTTCCCATATTCACAAAAGAATATTTACTAGCCAATAAATAAAACTCCCACATTCGATAAAAACGAATATCAAACATTTTAATTATTTGTTCTTTATTGTTTAGAATATTTTTATACCAATGCGTTATAGTATGAGCATAATGGAGTCTTAATATTTCAATATCTGTTATATTAATATCAAGTTTTTGTGTTTCATTAACAATATCAGATAGTGAAGGTATATACCCTCCAGGAAAAATATATTTTCTTATCCAATGACTGGTAGCAGTTGGGATTCCTCTTTGACCAATGGTGTGAAGCAGAAAGACGCCGTTGTCTTTTAATAAATCATGAGTTTTTTTAAAAAAAGTTCTGAAATATTTAATTCCAACATGCTCAAACATTCCTACTGATACTATCCTGTCATATTTTTTAGTTTCTTTTCTGTAATCTTGTATTTGAAATGAAACTTTCTCAGACAAACCTTCTTCTTGCACTCTCTTTGAAGCTGTTGCATATTGATTTTCTGATAATGTAATACCTTTAACTGACGCTCCAGTCTGTTTAGCAATTTCAATGGACATACCACCCCAGCCACAGCCAATATCTAACACATCCATATCACTAGTAATTTGAAGCTTATTAATAATATGATTTTTCTTATCAATCTGTGCCTGTTCCAAACTGATATTTTCATTATGAAAATAGGCACAAGAGTATTGCATATCTTTATCTAAAAAAAGTTTATAAAGGTCTTCTTTTAAATCATAGTGATGCCTAACATTTCTTTTGGCACTTACTAACTCGTTGAGTTGGTGAAAAACTTTTACATTACTAGAAAGATTTTCATAAAATCTATAAAAAAAATTGTTATGAACAAAATCGTCATAAACTGAGGTTACTTCATCAATTAATTGTTCAATTGTCCCTTCTTCAACAATAATTTCTCCATTCATGTATCCTTCGCCAAAATGAAGACCTGGATTTAAAAATAATTTTCTTTCGATGGATTTATTAGTCAATTTTATTCTTAAAGTGGCTTTACCTTTACCAAACTTAAAAATATTATCTTTGTAATCTACAAATATTATTCTAGATTTAAACTTTACCTTTTTAAGAATAAAAAAAAACATACCTTTTAAAGGTTATATTTTAAGAAAATGAATTAAAATGTCAATATAATGAATATGGTTGTATTAATAAAATACAACCATTTAAAATGTATTGTTATGCGGCAATTCTTCGATTTTTTTGAGAATCTTTTTCTTTTTTAAGCTCACGCTCATCAATATAAGCAACATCACAATGATTCTTGCAATATGGTTTTCCTGTTAGGATATCAGCCTCACAAAAATGAAAATCTTTTTCTTGAGGATCTCCTATTGGCCACTGACAGTTAGAAAAAGTGTGTGTCACTTTATTTTGTTTTAAATAATTTTTAATAATAGACATTTTTAGTTCCTTTATACCCGTGTAATGAATGAATTAATTTGTAAAAGAAGTAGTTTATATGTTTGAAATTTCTAGTATTCAAGAATAAATGCAAAAAAATTCATATATCCCAATATGTTAGTACTCTCACTTAAAATAGCTACTAGATATAGATATTATTTTTTTTGTTTTAGAAAAAAAAACGAATCGGCTTATTTAAAAAACAAAATTAGCAGTAAAATTATTAGAAAAATAAAATATGAGAGGGTTATAATCTTCCTACTTAGTTTTGATTTAGTGGGCTTTCTGAAGTGAACAAAAATAATTATTGTGCTCCAAAAAAGTAAAAGAATAAACCAGCCTGATAAAATAGCTATATAGAAATCATTACTCATATGTACTTAAGGAATGTATAATTTTTATAAAGGTTTCTTTAGTTTGAGCTCCACTGACAACAAACTCTTTATTAAAAATAAAACAAGGTACCCCTTTTATACCCATGTTTTTTGCTTGTTCTTGTTCTCTAATTAAATTTTCATTATCTTGATTAGAAATAAGATAATTTTTAATTTTTTCATCGTGTATATTTGTTTGTTTAGAAATTTGAATTAAAGCATCTAAATTACTTAGATCAGATCCTTCGATAAAATATTGATAAAATAATAATTCTAAAACCTGAGGTTGTTTTTTCTTTTTAAATGCGTACGCTAAAAGTTTATGAGATAAAAAAGAGTTTGGGATAATTTTAATTTTATTAAATTGAAAATAAATATTTATTAACCTTCCCTCATTTTCTATTCTTTTATAAATTGAATCAGCATTTTTTATAGTGCCAAATTTTGATTTTAAGTAAAGATCTCTTTTGATGCCTTGAACAGACATATCAGGGTTTAATTGAAAAGGTCTCCAAATAACATTAAAATCATAATCCTTAAAATGATTGATAGCTTGATAAAATTTTACATACCCTATGTAACACCAAGGACAGATATTATCTGAATATATGTCGACTGTAATTGTCTTATTCAGCTTTTACTCTTTAGAACATATTGTTGGTGATACTCTTCAGCTTTATAAAAAGTATCCGCTTCAGAGATTTCTGTTACAATTTGACCATTAAAGACGTTTTGATTTTTTTCTTTTGAATTTTCTGCAATAATCTTTTGATGATCATTAAAATAATAAATTACTGATCGGTATTGACGACCTACATCTGGCCCTTGTTTATCTAATGTCGTTGGATCATGACATTTCCAAAATTCTTCAACTAAAGCTTCGTAAGAAATTACCTCATCATCAAATTTGACCTGTAAAACTTCAGCATGATCTGTATTTTGATAACAGACACTTTCATAGGTAGGATTTTTTGTATTTCCACCTGAGTAGCCTACTTCAGTATTGTGAACACCTTTAAGGGTTCTGAAATTTTCTTCAACCCCCCAAAAACAACCTGCACCAAATAATGCTTTTTGAATCATATTTTAAATATATACACTAATTTAAAATTATCAAATTAATGAAACTTAAATACAAAATATTAAATAAAATAAATCTTTATTCAGGTTTCTATAGCTTAAATAAATATGAATTTATTCATCAAAAACATGATGGGGAGTGGACAGATAAAGTTCAAAGAGAGGTATTTAGTGGGGCTCATGTTTCAACCTTATTACCTTATGATCCTATTAAAAAAGAAATAGTTTTAATTCAGCAATTTAGAGCTGGAGTTATATCTAGATATGATGATGACTACTTATATGAAATTGTTGCTGGTATTATTGAGGAAGGTGAGAATGCTGAGGAAACAGCTAAAAGGGAGTGTCTGGAAGAAACTGGATGTGAAGTCAAAAAAATTACACCAATTCAGGGTTATTTTCCTGCCCCAGGATCTTCAGAGTCATATTATGAATTATTTTTAGGAGAGATAATTAGTTTCGATGGTGTAAGAATTAAGGGCCTTGAAAGTGAAAATGAGAATATATTAGTTAAATCATTTAAAATAAATGAGGTAAAAGAAATGTTAAAAAATAATCAAATTACAAATGGATTAACTCTTATTGCGCTTCAATGGTTCTTTTTAGAATATTATAAAGACTAAGTACCAAGTCCTTTTTCATAAGGTTGAACTAATTCTTTACATATCAATGTCATATTAAGTGTCTCAATTGATTTATCTATTGTTTGATATTCTTGACATTCATAAATATCATTATTTTTCTGCAACACCGTTACAAACAAAAGTATATATAGCCCATTAGCTGTTTCAATATTATTCATTGCATAACTTTTAACCTCAAATCCCTCATTAATAAGATCTTTGTAAGATTTATCAGACTCCATCCATTGATCAGCATTAGGGTTAGCTTTTAAAATCAAAGGGAAAGAAAGAAAGAAAGTAATTATAAGGAAAAACTTTAATTTTCTTGCAACCATTTCACCACTTCCTCTATATGTTTATCTATGGGATATATAGGATAAAATACTTTTTTAATAATATTTTTCTCAATAATTAAAGTTAATCGTTTTAAATAAGCTTGATCATTTATCAAAAAGTTTGGAAGATTTAATGAGTTTTTAAACTCTAATTTTTCATCACTCAAAACATCATAAGGTACTCCTAATCGTGAAGTCATTTCTTTATTATCACCAATACTTTGCGTAGAAATACCAATTGGTATTGTATTTAAGCTAATAAGAGCATCATAATGATCTCTAAAGGCACATGTTTCTATTGTGCAACCTTTAGCGCCAGGAATTGAGTTCCAGTTATCTGGAAGAGGCCTATCCGGCCTTCCAGTCATTGGAAAAATATATAAGATTATCCTAAAAGTATCTGCTCTATTAAGTCGCAAGAGATTGCCTTCTTGATTTGGAAGAGAAATATCAGGAATAGTTTTGTTTGTTAAATGATCAGCAGCACCGTCGTCTTCTGGAATTAATATTTTTTGATTATCAGTCATTATTCTATTGTAATAATTAAATCTTTATATCATAAACAGTAATTATGACTCAAATAAAACCTTTAACAAGTCAGATAAATCCTAGATATTCTGACATAGCAACTTTTTTTCGATTACCTGTGATCAAAGATTTAGAGAAATTAGATTATTGTATTTGTGGTATCCCATGGGACGGTGGGACAACAAATAGACCTGGAGCGAGACATGGGCCAAGAGAGATTCGTAACGCTTCATCTCTTGTGAGAACTTACCACCCATCTTCATTAAAAAGCCCTTACGATAAATTTCAAATAGCAGATATTGGTGACTGTCCTACTAACCCGATTGATGTGCAAGATTCTCTTAAAAAAGTTACTAATTTTTATGATACAATTCTAAAATCAAAAACTATTCCATTATCAATTGGTGGTGATCATCTCGTGTCTCTTCCTATTCTTCGAGCTTTAGCAAAAAATAAACCGGTGGGGATGTTTCAGTTTGACTCTCATTCAGATACTTGGGATACTTATTTTGGAGGTTTCAAATATACACACGGAACTCCTTTTCGAAGAGCAATTGAAGAAAATCTTATCGATCCAAAAAAATATGTTATTTTAGGATTACGAGGTGGTTTATATGACCCTAATGATCTTACATGGGCAATTGAACAAGGAGTAACAATTATCTCAACTGATAAGTTTTATCAAATTGGAATAAAAGAAAGTTTGAAAATAATTAATGATATTATTGGTGATACCCCAAGTTATTTTACCTTCGATATTGATGGTATTGACCCAACATTTGCTCCTGGAACAGGGACACCTGAAGTTGGAGGAATTAATGTTCGAGAAGCTCAACTATTGATTAGAGGTTTAAGTAATTTAAATTTTATAGGAGCTGATGTTGTAGAGGTTTCTCCACCTTTTGATATAAATAATATGACTTCATTAGTTGGCGCCACAATTGCTTTTGAAATATTGTGTACTATGACAAAAACAAATTAATATTAATTCATTAAAACAAATAAGAAAAAGAAATATTTTTAATTTCATAGGAAATTTAAATTTTTATAAAATAATCAATTCCAATATACACCGGTGTTGTAATCAAATTTATTTAATGAATTATCTTTTATTTTTACAGAATAACCTGGTTTGGTTGGAGTAACATAACTACCATTAATTATTTGTGCTGGATTTTCAAAATGCTCTGAACAACTATCAGCATACTCACATAAAAAAAAGGTATTATTAGAAAATAAAAACTTATTAATTATATTTATATGTTGCACATATTCGCATAAACCTACACCCCCAGCATGAGGAATTACAGGTATATCAAACTTGCTAGACATTAATAATACTGGAATTATCTCATTAAGACTTGCTAATCTACAGCTATCTATTTGAGAAAAATCTAATGAATTATTTTCAATAAATTGCTTAAATAATATTTTATTTTGAATCATTTCTCCAGTTGCCAATTTTTCTCCTGGGTGAGCATCTTTAATTTTTCTGAAACCTAAAATATCATCTGTGCTTGTTGGTTCCTCAAAGAATAAAATATTATATTTTTTTAATTCATTAATATTTTCTATAGAATCTTTCACACTCCAGATCTGATTTGAGTCAACCATTAAAATATTTTCATTTCCGATAACATTTCTAATTATATCACATCTATGAATGTCTCTTTCTATATCCTGACCAACTTTCATTTTAAAATGTGTCCATCCTTTTTGTAAATACTCATTAGCTAATTTTTTCATTTTTTCATCAGAATACCCAAGCCAACCTGCTGCAGTTGTATATGCTGGAAAGATAGTAGATTCCAACACATCTAAATTATTTGGAATAATTTTTTTCTTTTCTTTTATAATTTCTATAGCCTCATCTTCAGTTATTACATCATTGATATATGAAAAACTTACTTTTTTGAGTAATTCTTCAGGTTGAAGATCAAGAACATATTTCCATAAAGGTTTATTATAATATTTTGAAATTAAATCCCAAATTGCATTAAAAAAAGCAGCAGCAGCTAAATGAACTACCCCTTTATTTGGGCCAACCCAACGAAGTTGGCTATGATCAGTAACTTGATACCATATAAATAATAGATTTTTTTCAAGCTCATCTATTTCACGATTAATTATAAAGTCTTTAAAATAGTCAATGCTTTTGCAACAGAGATCATTTCCTTTGCCAATAGTAAAGGTCAAACCAACTCCACTTAAATTATTGTCATCTGTTAAAATAGTTACATAGGTTGCTGAATAATCACAATCAATATGTAAAGAATCTGTGCCTATATTATCTTTAGATGTAGGAAACCTAATATCTCTAACTATTACATCAATTATTTTCATGGTAACACACATCTTTCATCAATAATATTTGCATTTTTTAATTCAGCCCATAAATCATTAGGAATGTTAACATTTAATTTAGAAATATTATCTTCAATTTGCTCAATTCTATCCATACCTATTATCATTGATGAAATTTGTATATTAGCATAGCAAAATTGTAATGCCGCGGTAGATACGGAAATTTTATATTTCTCACAAATTTTTGAAATTTTATTATATTTTATCTTTATATCTTCAGGAATCTTATCATAAAAATAAGTTATATGATCAGCAGTACCTTTAGCAAGAATTCCAGAATTAAAAACTCCTGCAAGAATTATTCCAATATTTTTTTCTTCTGCAATTGGTAAGCAATCATTGAGCGCGCTTTGATCTAATAACGTATATCTACCTGCTAATAATATACAGTCAAATTCACCTTCTTCTGCAAATCTTTTGCATATATCAGAATTATTTACACCTACTCCAATTTCCTTAATAACTTTTTCTTCTTTTAATTTAGTTATTGCCTTGTAAGCTCCCTTCATTGCGATTTTAAAATAATGATCTACCTGATCTCCATAGGTATATGTATCAACGTCATGAATTAAACATATATCAATTTTTGATGCAGCTAATCTATTTAAAGATTGCTCAAAAGATTTCATTATTCCATCATATGAATAATCTATATTTGGAATGAAATTTAATCCACCTGCCCATTTTCCTCTATTTATATTTTCTTCTTTTTCTGGCGTTAAATATCTTCCAACTTTTGTAGATAAATAATAACTATCTGACTTTAATGTTTTTAGAAAATTCCCTAAACGATGTTCACTTAGTCCATAACCATAGAAAGGAGAGGTGTCGTATAGATTAATTCTAGAATTATAACAATTTTCTAATATTTTGTAACAATTTGGATCCTCTAATTTTTCAAATAGGTTACCAATTGGAGCTCCTCCAAAACCTATTGCTGATAAATCAATATCTGTATTACCTAATTTTCGTTTTTCCATAAATTTTAATTAAATTATATTAAATTTTTATTAAAAAACAGATTTATTATTTTTATAAATTAAAATACTATGAAATTTGATGAAAAATAAACCAACAAAATTAGAAAAATATTTATTTGATCTTAATGGTTACATAATAATTAAAAATGCAATTTCACAAAAAGAACTAAAAGCATGTAATGAAATTATTAATGATTATAAACTACTTAAAAATGGTGAATGGAAAGATTATGTTCATGGTCATAATTATGGTGGTAAGGAAGGTTTAAATCTTCAACAAATTTATGAAGCCGGTAAACCTTTTGAAAAATTAATTGACCATCCTTCATGGATAGATCATATGTTAGAGTTTGTAGGAGGAAAAGGAACTTTTGATCATGAGCATGGCCCTCTTTTTATAGATGAAAATTTTGCCAATATCAGAGGTCCTGGAGAAGCAATAGGTATTCACTCAGGTAATCCTGAGGGTATTCAAAGAAACCACTATAGGTACCAAAATGGTAAATTTCATTGCTCACAAGTTAATATTCTAGTGGCTCTTAATGATATTGGTCCTGGTGACGGTGGGACAGTAGTAATTCCTTCAT
>ENA-OREN01000780-OREN01000780.1-marine-metagenome-genome-assembly--contig:-NODE-780-length-42572-cov-5.939334_pt1 | contig 42572 bp, 38 predicted proteins | sample MGYA00248624_ERZ508555 | MGnify/ENA primary metagenome ERZ508555 (study PRJEB26222, sample SAMN06267773) | marine metagenome | isolation source: Saanich Inlet, British Columbia, Canada | place... | reverse complement strand
TTCTTATTTTTGGTCGTTGTATAGTAATGACCTGTCTTTGCTGATGAGACGAGTTTTATTTTTTCGCGCATTATCCTTTCTCCCCAAATTCTTTTAGGTTTGAGAGTACATGATCAATACCTAATTTATCTATGGTTCTAAGTCCTTTTTTTGTTATTCGTAATTTTACAAATTTATTTTGACTCTCAACCCAAATACGATGCGTATGTAGGTTTGGAAAAAACTTTCTCCGAGTCCTATTATTCGCATGCGAAACGTTGTTACCGCTTGATGTTTTCTTGCCTGTGACTTGACATACTTTAGACATTTCTCTTGCTTCCATGAAAAATTTGATTCTAGGACAGGTTTTATACCAAGAGAAGGTTAACATAGCAACCCCTGTTGAAAAAAAGATTGTTTATATGTTTCTAGAGAGATTAAGATAAAAATATTAAAATAATACCTATGCAAAAAACTATCGACTTAAAAGTTCTTGATTCTAGGATCAGTAAAGAATTCAATTTACCTGAATATCAAACAGCTGGATCAGCTGGAATCGACTTGCAGGCATGTATTGACAAGAGTATTGAGCTAAAACCAGGTATGACAGAACTAATACCCAGTGGAATAGCAATTCATATTAATGACCCCAGTCTTGCGGCTGTTTTATTACCACGATCTGGACTAGGACATAAAAAAGGATTGGTTCTGGGAAATCTTGTTGGATTAATTGATTCAGATTACCAAGGCCAGGTTTATATTTCATGTTGGAACCGTGGCAAAGAAACAATACTTATAGAGCCGGGTTTACGATTAGCTCAAATGGTTTTCATTCCTGTTGAACAAGTTCAGTTTAGAGTGGTTGAAGAGTTTGATGAATCGGAGAGAGGCGATGGAGGTTTTGGCCATACTGGAAAATCCTAAGCATTAATTCCATACTGCTCTCGATAATTACGAATTTGATCTAAAAACTTATTAAGTTCTCCACCATCATCAATAATGTATTCAATAATATCATTCAATGTCACGATTGATATAACGGGGACATTAAGCGTTTGCGATACTTCCTCTACAGCTGATAGCTCTCCTTGGCCTTTTTCTTGTCTGTCTAGTGAAATCAATATTCCTACCACTTCGCCATTAAGTTCTGAAATCAAATTACTGGCTTCATGTATAGCAGTTCCTGCTGTAATCACATCATCAACAATCAGTACTTTTCCTTCAATTGGAGCCCCAACAAGCTGACCTTTTTCTCCATGATCTTTTGCTTCTTTTCTATTAAATGTGAAAGGTTTATTTATGTTATGGTTTTTCGACAAGGAGCTAGCTAGAGATGTCACAATTGGAATGCCTTTATAGGCAGGACCAAATAATAAATCAAAGTTTTTTTCTTTGTTTACCAATGCTTGGGCATAAAAATCCCCAAGTTTTGCAATAGTGCTTCCTGTGTTAAAGAGACCCATATTAAAAAAATAAGGACTTATTCTTCCTGACTTCAGTTCAAATTCACCAAACTTAAGCACACCTTGATTCAGTGAAAATTTAATAAATTCTTGTTTGTAGTTTTCCATTCGATATAAACTTAAATAGTGTATAAATAGTTTACCACTACATAGATATTTTTAGTTATGAAGATTATCACTTTGAATGTTAATGGCATAAGAGCCTCTGCAAAAAAAGGCCTATTTGATTGGTTTAAGAAAGAAGACCCTGACTTAATTTGCCTACAAGAGGTGAGAGCACAGTTGGGGGATATTCAGGACACTATTTTTTGGCCCGAGGCATACCAGTGCTTTCATCATACCGCAGAGAAAAAAGGCTATAGTGGTGTTGCAATATTTTCAAAAAAGAAACCCAATAAAATCATAGAAGGATTAGGTTCAAAAGAATTTGACCGTGAAGGGAGGTATATTGAATGCAGTTTTGATAACTTTAATATTGCTTCTGTTTATTTTCCCTCTGGTACCACGGGCACAATAAGACAAGATCTGAAATATCAATTTTTGGATAAATTTAGCGATTTACTAAAGAAAAAAATCAATAGTAAAAGGCCTTATATATTTTGTGGTGATGTCAATATTGTTCATAAAGAAATAGATATAAAAAACTGGAAAGCCAACCAGAAGAATTCTGGTTGCTTGCCTAAAGAGCGAGCCTGGCTAGATTTTATTTTTGATGATTTGTCTTGTATTGATAGTTTTCGTACAGTCAATCAAAATGATCATGAATATACTTGGTGGTCTAATAGAGGTAAAGCCTATCAAAATAATGTTGGGTGGCGTATTGATTATCAGATTCTAACAAGTCATTTTGAACGAAGTATTCTGGATTCTTATGTTTATAAAGATCAAAGGTTCTCCGATCATGCTCCCTTAGTTAATCAGTACGATTATGAATTCTAGTAAGCAAGAATTGCAACAGTTAGGTCTAAAGGTCTATTTGAGGCCAGAAGTCATTCGGATGATTTTTTTAGGATTTTCTGCAGGGTTGCCTCACCCATTACTGTTTGCCAGTCTTTCTGCTTGGTTGGCTTCAGTTAAGATTAGTATGACCGACCTTACCATGTTTGCATGGGTGGGTATTATTTATGCAATTAAATTTTTATGGGCTCCCTTACTTGATAATGTGTCTATTAAATACTTATCACAAGTTATGGGACAAAGAAGGTCATGGATAATTGTGACACAAACTATGATTTTTGTTGGTTTGCTTTTCATTCCTAATATAGATCCTCAAACTGAGCTTGGCCTCTTGGCAATTATAAGCGTAGGAATAGCAATTGCGTCAGCTAGTCAAGACATTGCTATTGATGCTTATCGGGTTGAAATTATAAGTAATAAATATCAAGGCGCTATGGGTGCTAGTTATCAATTGGGGTATAGAATTTCGTATTTATTTTCTGCTGCAGGAGCTTTATATTTAGCTGATTATTATTCATGGAAAATTGCTTATCAAGCTTTAGCGCCTTTGATGATAGTTGGCATAATAACAGTGTTGTTAATCCCTGAGCCTTTCAAAAAAAAATCATTAGATAAAGAGGGATATTCATTTAGGAAGTCTATTGTAGGGCCATTCATGGAGTTTTTTCGAAGGAATGGCAGTTGGTCCTTGATGTTGATTATATTTATTGGGGTGTATCGTATGAGTGATTTATTGGTTAATGTTGTTGCGAACCCTTTTTATATTGATATAGGTTTTGATTTGAGCGAAATTGCAACTATTACAAAGGTATTTGGTTTTGCAGTGACTGTTTTAGGAACATTTATTGGAGGGCTTTCGGTCGTCCGATATGGTATACCCAAGCCCTTAATTATAAGCAGTATTTTATTGGCATTTACCAACTTATTTTTTTTATTACTCGAGAGTATGGGTCCCAATATACAGATTTTAATTCTTACTATTAGTGCTGATAATTTTGCTCTAGGATTTTCTGGATCTATCTTTATAGCGTTTCTTTCTAGCCTTACAAATAGAAATTATGCTGCATCACAATATGCCTTGTTTACATCAATCATGTTTTTATTAGGAATTATACTGAGCGGTTTTTCAGGCCAACTTGTTGATAATTATGGTTGGTCTAATTTCTTTTTGTTGGCTGCCTTTATGGGCATCCCTTCAATACTATTTTCATTCATTATTGTAAGGAAGGGATGGCAAGAGCAGGACTAGAAAAAACAGATGATTTATGCAGTATAGAGAGATCTATGTTCTTCAATAAAGTCCTCTAATGATCTAGGAGGGGTTCCAATAAGATCTTCAAATGTATCTGTTTTATATTCAATTCCACCTTCCGCAATTCCACCAAAGAGATCGATGACTGAGTCCAAATGCCATTGATTAGTTAGGAATTGGGATAAGATATTTTTATATGCATCTATAGGCATATCAATATATAAAACTTCTCGTTTTAAAACAGAGCTAAATTTTTCAGCAACATCATAAAATGATAAAATTTCTGGGCCAGTTATTTGATAACTCTGACCTTCATGGCCTTCTTCTGAAAGAACTTTAGCAATAACCTTCCCTACATCTCGAGTATCAATCATTCCTGTTTTTCCTTCACTCATAGGAAGAAAGAATTTATTTTGTTCAACAATAGTTTTAGATGAGCCAATAAAATTCTGCATATAAAAATTAGGCTTAATCATGGTCCAATGCATACCAGAATTTTTTATATAGACCTCAGTGTCCCAATGCAATTTAGGTATTGGGCTAGAGCATTCTTCATCAGCTTCTACAGAAGACATATATACAATGTGTTGAACACCTTCTATTTTTGCTGAATCCACTAATTGTGTTTCCATTTCTAGTTGATTTTCACAATTGGGTAGAATAATCAGTAGTTTTTCAACACCAATCATAGCTTGGTCAATAGTCTCTCTATCTTCAGCTGAACCAATAATAACTTCTCCTCCCAAAGCTTCTATTTGAGCACGCTTTTCTTCGCTTCTTATAAGTGCTCTAAAGGGCACATTTAGATTGGATAATTCTATTGCTGTTGCAGATCCTGTTTTACCAGTAGCACCTGTTAGTAAAATCATTTTATACTCCTTTGCTTATTTTTTTTATTAACAAATCATGAAAAAAAGCTACGCTCGCTTCATACTTCATGCTTAAAGGACCAGTGTTATATATTCCTGATTGTAAATTTTGTTGAATGTCCGGAATTAAATTCTGATCTTCTAGACTTACCTCTAATTGATATTTCCCTTCATTGGATTCAAAATCATCAGATGACACATCTAGCGGTCTAAATAAATTATAAACCACTCTACACCATTTTGGTTTAATTGGCTCAATTCTTTGAAAGACAATCCCCCTTCCGTATACATTGAAAATAAAATTCGGAAATGTCCAACCAAAACTGCCGGGTTGTTTACTGTTAGCTCTCTCTGGTACTGAATGAACACTGGAGCTTCCATTATTTTCAATAGAGTACTCTTCCCAGATTACATCTCGGTTTAATTGAGGGTGAATTGATGGTATGTGATAGCCCTCTTGATAATTATCAACATATGTTTTCCAATTTGCATGAACGTCAAAAGATAGTTCATTATGAAAAATAAGATCATCATTATAATGTTGGTTAATAGTTTTTGAAAAAATACCCAACCATTCATTGAGTGCTAGAGATTTAGAATCTAGATTAGCAAAAATTAAACCATATTTTTCTTCAACACTAATTGGAAAAAGTGAATGATTCTTATGATTAAAATCAGCCGATCCAAAAAAGTTAGAAGGGTTTGAGAGTTTGCCATCTAGGTCGTAGTTCCAACCATGATATGGACATATAATTTTTTTACAATTTCCTTCAGATTGAAGAATAACTTTTGACGCACGATGTCTGCAAACATTATGAAATCCTAAGGTTTTGTTTGATTTATTTTTGATAAGAATAATTGGGTAATCTACTATCTTAGTCGCAATAAAGTCACCAGGTTTTTTTAATGATTCAGACCTCCCCACCCATTGCCATTCTTTTTTGAAAATAGTTTCTACTTCTTTATTAAAGAAACCTTCATCATGATAGTAAGAGGCTTTAATTGTTTTGGTTCTCATATTATTGTTCATAAATTAAAATAACTATTTTCATATGCTATATTCATGGTAGTTAATAATCATGAGTATTAAAACTAGAATACGAACAATAAGCTTGCAAAAATAAATAATTAATCATATGTCAGTATTAGAAAATAGAATTGCAATAATAACAGGATCATCTTCTGGAATTGGGGCTGGAGTTGCAGAAGCGTTTGCAACTGAAGGAGCCACAGTAATCATTAATTACCCAGATGAGTCAGAGCTTCAGAACGCTCAAAATACACTCAATAAAGTCATCCATTTATCACCCCAATCTCAGATTATTCAGGCGAATGTTTCAAGCGAGGATGAAGTTATATCTATGATTAATGAAATTAATAGCATTCATGGAACCATTGACATATTAGTTAACAATGCAGGTATAGCAACTAGTGCTCCAGTTCATGAGATGACATCTAGTATGTGGGACGAACTTATTTCTATACATCTAAAAGGAACATTCTTGTGTACCAGAGAAGTACTAAAAATTATGTATAAGAAGAATTATGGAAAGATAATAAATACAGCATCACAACTGGCCTACAAAGGAAGTGCTGGATTCTCACATTATACTGCTGCTAAGGGAGCAATACTTTCATTTACTAGATCTCTCTCATTAGAAATTGGTTCTAAAAATATACGTGCAAACTGTGTTGCGCCAGGAGCTACAGAAACTAGGATGTTAGCAGATGTACCAATAGAAATATTAAATGATATTAAATCAGATATACCTAAGGGGGAACTTGCAAATGTGAGTGATATAGTACCCTCTTATGTATTTCTGGCTTCTGACGCTGCAAATCATTTTGTTGGACAATGTCTAAGCCCTAATGGCGGCGATGTTTTCTTATAGAACATATTTTATCAATAATAATAATATATAATTAAAAGTATATAAATATCATATAGATAATAAAACATAGATATTATATATGTAATATAGTGTATGCTATATATATGAATATTACCTCAGATGTACTAGATAATGAATTTTTAGATACAATTGTTTTAAAAGATAGTCCTTATTTTATTACTTTTAGTAAATATCCTGGCTTTAGGTTAAAAGTAAACCCAAAGGGAAGAATTTCATATATTACATATGGAAGAATACGTTTTGGTGGAAATCCAAGAACAATCACCCATGGAACAACTGTCAAGCTCAGTATTTCAGAGGCCATTGATAAGCATTTTCAAACACTAAAAATATTATCCAAAGGTTTAGATCCAAACCTGATAAAAAAAACAAAAACTATACAATTTACTGACTCTTTAATATTCAGAGACATTGCAATTCAATTCTTAACTGAAAAAAAGAATAATAAAGAATACTCAGAACTGTATTTTAATCATTGTAAAAATTATCTATTAGGAAATAAGTTAAGAGCATTTCACAAACTAAATATCATGTCTATTACTCATAATTTTATCAATGAATGGTATGAGTCTAAATCTAACACTCCCTCTTCTGCTAATAGTGCAATGAGTTTGTTAGCAAGTATTTTTTCATTTGCTGTAACTAAAAATCTTATAGACTTTCATTCTAATCCTATTAATTTAGTCAATCGCATACAGCTGAAGTACAGCAATAAGAAAAATAATATTCAAATGGATTTGAAACAGGAGCTACCTAAATTCATTTATCAACTATGGGACCCTTTAAATGTTAATAATGTTCATGCAATTACTAGGTATGCAATATATATGATGTTAATTACTGGTATGAAGAAAAATGATGTTTTGAAAATGAAATGGAGCCAAGTGAGAGATATGAAATTTATTAATATCAAAAAAAAGAATTTCAATCAGCTATTTCCAATTAATAATCATGTTGAGGATATTTTAAAAAAGATGTTATTACTCAGAAGTAAAAGTTTACTTCGGAATAAAGGTGATTTTATTTTTTATAATCCTAATGAACCAAGAAAACCACTTTCAAATATTAGAAAATCACTTATTAAATACTCAGTAGATCTTGATTGGGTTGTATATCCTGAAGCAATCAGGAAAACATTTACTAAAATCATTAATGAGTCATCAATACCTACTCACCACTATTATTACTTACTTGGATTAAATAATAAGACTTCATCTTTTAATAGTCTTTCTAATTATAATATTAGCACTATAGAGCTTTCAAGATCCTTAGATGCAGTACATAAAAGATTAGAAAGGCATTCACCAATGAACCTCCCTGGCATTGATGAACCCTTAAGATACTTTATAAGTAAAATCACGTAATCTACGTATGCTATGTAAATAAAGTAATAAAAAATAAATAAAAAACTATATATATCAGTTATATATATAAGAACATATTATTAATATAAAACGACAGATCGTATTGATTTACCTTCATGCATTAAGTGAAACGCATTATTAATTTCATCTAAAGGCATTGTATGTGTAATCAAATCATCAATATTGATCTTTCCTTGCATATACCAATCAACTATTGTTGGAACATCACTCCTTCCTCTGGCTCCACCAAAAGCTGATCCTCTCCATACTCTTCCTGTTACTAACTGAAATGGTCTAGTTGAAATTTCTTGTCCTGCTCCGGCTACACCGATTATTATTGATTCTCCCCATCCTTTATGACAGGATTCAAGAGCTTGTCTCATGGTGTTCACATTGCCTATACATTCGAAAGTATAATCAGCACCGCCGTTAGTTAGATCAATTATTGCTTCTACTACATCATCAACATTATTTGGATTAATAAAGTCTGTCATTCCAAATTTTGTTGCAAGATTTGTTTTATCTTCGTTGATATCAATCCCAATAATCTTGTTTGCGCCCACCATTTGTGCACCTTGAATTACATTTAAACCAATTCCTCCTAATCCAAAAACAACAACGTTAGATCCCGCCTCGACTTTGGCATCAAATACAACTGCACCTATACCTGTAGTTACGCCACAACCGATGTAACAAACTTTTTCAAAAGGGGCATCTTCACGAATTTTAGCAACTGCTATTTCAGGCAACACTGTAAAATTAGAAAATGTTGAGCAGCCCATGTAATGGTAAATGCTTTCACCTTGTAATTTAAATCTAGAAGTGCCATCTGGCATCAGTCCTTGTCCTTGTGTTTCTCTAATTGATTGACATAGGTTTGTTTTTGGATTGATGCAAAAATTACATTCTCTGCATTCAGGTGTGTAAAGAGGGATAACATGATCACCTACTTTTACACTATTAACACCTTTTCCGATCTCTCTGACTATCCCAGCGCCTTCATGTCCTAATATAGCTGGAAATATACCTTCAGGGTCATCTCCTGACAGAGTAAATGCATCGGTATGACAAATGCCTGTAGCCATAATCTCAATTAAAACTTCTCCTTCACGAGGACCCTCTAAGTCAACTTCCTCTATAACTAAATCTTCACCAGCTTTTAGAGCTAATGCTGCTTTTGTTTTCATAATAAATCCTTTATCTTATTCTTCTGTATCACTAGATTATCAATAGATAAACAATTTTCATAGATACATTTTTAATAAACTAAAAGATAAGCTATTAGCTAATTTATTAACCGTATTGTAAGCTAGGAAAATCATAAAATGAGATAAAAATGACAAACAGAAATTTTAGAGAAGTGCTTGATCTTTTGGACCAAAAAGGAGACTTAATCCGAATATCTAAGGAAGTAGATCCTAAATTTGAAATGCCTGCTTTAATGAAACAATTGGAAGAAGAGGGTAAAGCTTTTATTTTTGAAAATGTAAAAGGTTCGAAGCACCCATCAGTTGGCGGTATTTTTACGACCATGGATCGATATGGCTTAATCTTTAATGCTGATGCTTCTGAAAAATATACTTTTGATGAAGCAGGAGGAAGGGTTTTAAGCGGCATTGCACACCCAATAGAAAATATTGTTCTTGATAAAGGGCCTATTTCAGAAGAGAAATTTTTTGATGATGCTATTAATCTAAAGGATTTTCCAGTAGCTACTTTTTTTGAGTTAGATTCGGGGCCATTCATTACTTCTGCTGTAGGTATTTTTAAAAAACCAAATGGCGTTATTAATGTAGGGTTCTATCGTTGTATGATTGTTGATAGAAATCATCTTCTGATTAATGCTAGTGGCCTGAGTGATCTTAGAAAAAGCTATGATTGGCATCGAGAAAACAACAAAGAAATGTCAGTAGCTATGGTTATTGGTGCACCTCCACCTCTTCTTATGGCGGCAGCTTCTAAATGTCCAGATGATATTTCAGAACTAGAGGTTGCTGGTGGAATGATTGGAAAAGGTATTGAAACAATACTCAGTCCAAACAGCGGTTTACCGATACCTATAGATTCTGAAATAGTAATTGAGGCAAAAGTTGATTTGCATAATATGGTGGAAAATACTCTCGGTGAATTTGGAAACCAGTATGGGACTGAAGTTGCTCCAATGTGTGAAGTGACTTCCATTATGAAGAGAAAAGATGCAATGTTTTATAATGTCATGGCAGGGAGAGCCAAGGAACATAATAACTTAGGGTACCTAACTATTTATGGTCTTTCTAAGGGTGTTTGTACAAAAATAAAAGAGAGCTTTTCTTTTGTTAAGGATGTTGCTATTCATTTTGATACAAAAATAGGACCCTTAATGCATGTTGTTATAGCTATTGAGAAATCTTCAGATAATCAGCCTGAAAAGATTATTAATGAGGCATTTAATTTAAATCTAGGCTTCTTTAATCTCTCTTGGATGGCCAAAAGAGTGATAATTGTTGATGATGATATCGATATTAATAATATGGATGATGTCGAGTGGGCTACCTGGACCCGCATGGGAAGAGCAGAAAAAATGCATTTATTCTCAAATTTTATTACATGGGAAATAGATAGAGCAGCCTTGCCTGATAAAACCTCTCTTAGAGTAGGGGTAGATGCTACAAAAGATATGGATTATTTTGATGACCTAGTAAAACCAATAGTGCCAGGTATTGATCAAATTAATTTAAAAGATTATCTTTAATGAATTAAAGTGAGATACAAATGATTGATCCATATTTAGCAGTAGGCCTGCAAACAAAAGTAAAGCACGTATCAAATCGTGATGACGTTCATATAAACCTCAAGCATATAGGCAATATGATCGATATGGTCACACACATGTGTTCACTTGAATTACCTGTTCGTTTAATTGCACTAGGCGAGGGAGCTATACAAGGGTTTGTTGATGAAATTTTGGATATGGATCAATCACAATACGCAAATACTATGGCGGCAGAAATACCTGGTTTTGAGACTGACTTCTTAGGCAAATATGCAAAATCCAAAAAGACTTTTATTATTGGACAACTCAAAGAAAGGCTACCTGAATATAAAGATAGATTTTTCAATACTGTTTTTATTATAGATGACAATGGAGATGTCATTTATAAACATCATAAAAATATTGTAGTTTTTGTCGAGCATTCAACAACACCTCATGATGTTTATGATCAATGGATAGAGCAACATGGAGATTCCTTAGAGGCTTTCTTTCCTGTTGCAAAAACAAAGATAGGAAATATTGCTGGTACAGTGGGTGTTGAGGGTTCATTTCCTGAAGTATTTCGTGCTTTTGCCTTAAATGGAGCAGAAATTTTATATAGAGCATCATTGCCTGAGCCATGGGTATCAAGAGAGATATTTGAAGTGCAGAATAGGTCAAGAGCGATAGATAATACTGCATATATGATTGCCCCCAATACGGGTTCCTTAATTATGCCAGGAGAGGATAATGAATCCCCAACAGTCATTGATGGCGCTTTAGGAGGTAGATCATCGATTGTTGATTATAAAGGTACTATTTTGGCCAGCAATGATATTGTTGGAGATACCTATGTTGCATCAGAAATTAATATTGATGCATTGAGACATTATAGGGAAAATGCTCGATTCCAAAATTGGATCCCATATTTAAAAACTGAAATTTTCAGCAAAATGTATGAACAAAAAATTTGGCCAAAAAATTTACCACCAATGAAACATGCTGATGCTGGAAAAGTTTTTAAAGAGACTATCAAGAATCTTATTGATAGAGGGACTTACTCTAAAAGAAAAAAATAAACTGTGTTACCAAAAGAATTTAAGCCTAAAGCATCTTATGAGCTTATTCGTTTAGGCAAAGATAACGATGGTGGTTACTTAGTTGAACTAAATTCTATTAAACAATCTAAAAGCTTAATTGCTATGGGTATGGGTAGGGATTGTTCATTTGAAAATGATTTTATGACAATACAAAATTCTATCATTCATGCTTATGACTATACTGTCACTCCTGTTTTCTGGTTGAAATATTTTATTAGAAGGATTTTAGCTATTTTTATAGGTAGGATATATGAGCCTTATCAAGGTTTAAAAAATTATTTCAATTACAAATCATTTTTTAAAGACCATGCTATTTTTTTTAAAGAAAAGATTGGTTCAGGAGAGAACAATACTACTTCAATATCTGATGCATTTAATAGGCTCGGTGAGGAGCAGTTTCCAGTTTTTTTGAAAATAGACATTGAAGGCTCAGAATATGAAATATTAGAGGAATTGATTTCACTGACTCAAAAAATTTCTGGAATGGTCATTGAATTTCATCAAACGGATAAAAAAAGAGATCTTATTAAATCTTTTATAGAAGATGTAGATCTTGAATTGACTCATATTCATCCTAATAATAATCGAGTTGATGCAAACGGAGACCCACTTGCACTTGAGATGACGTTTTCAAGACAGCCTAATAAACTCAGCGATACAGTCACTTTTCCTCATTCTTTGGATCAAATAAACGTTCCTAGAAAAAATGAAATAAGTCTTAATTTTTTAACTGAGTAATTCTTAGCTTTAGACTTCTTTAGCTTTTTTTATTCGTTTTGTGATTTCTTCACTTACTTCGAATGGTTTCCAATCAGGAGGAGGAGTGTAAATTCCCATATCAACCATTTTATTGACTTGGTTTTTTACTAATTCCAGCTGACCTTCCTCCGTTAAAGGGGGCTCTTCAATACATAGATTTTTTGGGTAAATCCCACCTTTTGCCATCATTGCATCATAAATAATTTTGTATTCTTCAACTCTCATATCTTTAGCTAAATTTTGCCATTGCCCCCTTACTCTAAAATCACGTAGACCATCTATATTAAGTATGCCACTCACCAAGGCTTCTCCTCCACTCAGATATTCAGAAATAACTTGGCCTCGATAATCAATTATTTGACTGCGACCGTTACTCATTTTGAAGTCTTCTCCTCCAGGCATATAAATACCTCCTATATTAGGGGCTACTACATAGCAGGTATTAAAGATTGCATGAGATTGATTTTGAATCTGATTCATTTGATTACCCATCCATGGCTCAGGATATTGTGATCGATAGATGATTTCAGCTCCATTTAATGCAAGGCCTCTTGCTGCCTCTGGATAGCTACCTTCAGCACAGATTAGTGTACCAATGTTACCAATTTCAGTTCGTGCAACTGGGTATAATGCTTCTAATAACTTTTCTGGATCATCCCCATACCTTTCTATATAAACTTTCCATATATCACTTGGTGCAGTATTAGTTTCTCTCTGGTAGAAAGAAGTTTTGATATGCTGATGAATAACATCACCATTGGGGTCAATAATAAAAGCAATATTGAAAATTCTGTCTTTCATGATATCTGGTGCTTTCGCTATCATTTGTGCAATAAGAAAAATGCCATGTTCTTTACATATTTTTCCTAAAAACTCAGTTTCTTTTCCTGGGATTTCGGGAACCACTTCTCGAGCAATCCGAATATGTTCATCACCGCCTCCTAAGCACCAACCGCCAATACCACCCTCTGAAATAGTCACTAATTTTACTGGAAGATCTAGGCTGCAATTCCATACAGCATAACCAATACTTGTTTCTAATCTTTCTAAGTCTTTCCAATAGTCACTAATATCCAGTGCCATATGGGACTCATTTTGTATTCCTACTGCTGAATATTGAAGCATCATAATTTCCTTTTTTTTTAATAATAAATAATAAAAATATAGCGTTAACTTGTTAGTATTATTAAAACATATATTAGTGAGTTAACAAGACATACATAATTGAGGATCTTATGAATCAAGAAAATAGTAATAGTAATCAGGAAAATAATTTAATGCAGTCTTTTCGGCAAATACCAGGATCGTCTTACAAGGTCTTTTTTATCTGCTTAATTGGGGTGACATTTGCAAATTTAGATCACTCCATATTTATTTTAGTGAGCGAAAAATTCCAAGAAGATTTTGGCTGGGCACTTACTGATGTGGGATGGTATGTTGCAATCACATTTTTTATTTCAGGAATACTTTGCACCCAAGTAGGTGTACTAACTGATCGTATTGGTAGGAAAAAATCATTACTTATTTCAACTTTTTTAACTCCTATTTTTGTTGCATACCTAGCTATTGCTCCCAATACACTAGCGGTATTGGCTGCCAGAACATTGGGCTTTACTGCGGCAGGAGCTCAATCTCCCATTACACTAACCACAGTAACAGAGTCTTCACCACCAAGATTTAGAGGTCTATTTACAGGAATTCTACAAATTGGTTTTCCATTGGGTTGGTTTTTTGCATCAATCTTAGTGGTTTTTATGATTGATACTTTAGGAATTAACTGGAGGTATACATTCCTTTTAGCATTTTTATTTGTCCCTTATGGTTGGATTATCCATAAGTATCTACCTGAATCTAAAGCATGGCTTGCAGCTCAAGATAAAAAAACTGATGATCAACCGGAGCCTAGTACCCTGATATTATTTAATAAAAAATTCAGAAGAAAGACTTTACTTTTATTCTCTGGCCAATTTTTATATGCATTTGCTTATGGTAGTACCTTAATGTTAGTGCTGTATTTTACACAATCAAGAAATTGGGAAATTGTAGATGCAATTAAGATAGTAGGGCTTTCTTATGGAATAGGCTCATTTGGTTATATTGCAGCAGCAATTGTTGGAGAGTTTTTCTTAATAAGAAGAAATACAATCATTTTATGGGCACTGCTCGGCGGGTTAGCTTTTATTTATTTAATTTGGTTTGCTGATTCTTGGAATAAGGTTTTGATTAGTTATGGGGTGATGACTTTATTTTTTTATGGTGCTTACGCAGTGATGGCAACTTTTATTGCTGAAAACTTTCCAGCTGAGGTTAGAGCAACAGGAGCCAGTTTTTGTGGAACATTGGGGATTAATTTAGGCTTCGGTTTAGGCCCACTAGCTATAACATATGCTGCTGTCGCCTATGGTTGGAATATGGCATATACAATAGTTGGCATTATACCTATAATTCTTGCAGCTCTTATTTTTCTGTTTTTGAAACCTGTGCCAAGAGAGGAAGTATTTTAAATAAAGCTATTTTACTTAGGGATTGAACTGAATTTACGGCTGTAAGCTTGCTGGTCTCAGTGGCTCAACATGCAGTTCCCAAGCTTCATGATCACCTGGCCCTTGGGGTCCAATTTTACCCTCAGCAGAATGGAGCAATACTTCTGGATGATGAATTACACCGCCTTTAATTATTAATTTGATATTCCTTGTAGCCTTGATATCTTCAAGTGGATTCCCCTTGATAACGAGGATATCTGCTAGTTTTCCAGATTCTATAGATCCAATCTTATCAGCAACACCAAGTGCTTTTGCCCCGTTAATTGTAGCTGCTTTTAACACAGCAATATTTGGTAAGCCAGCGTGCACCATTGCATAGAGTTCACGATGATATGCAAACCCTGGCAATAGAGTTGTATAGACCGGTTCATCCGTTCCTACAATAAGAAGGTTTTCACCGCCAAACTCATACAGTTTATTCAGCTCAAGGACACGTTGAGCATACTCTATTACATCCGATTCGGGTGGTAGTTTACCTCTTCTCTTAAGCAATTCTTGTGCGTAGGGTGTAAAGTATTTTGCCTCATTGGTCCAAACCATCTCTGCGCCAAGCTCTTTTCTTAGATTAACTCCTCCATACATTTGCAAGTTAGCGTCATAATAAACTTGATATTGTAGAATCAAATCAATCATTTGTTCCATATCAGCGCTTTCTTCACCGCCGCTACCCAATGTAATCTGATGTTCAAGACGATCTAGCCCCATTAAAATCGCATCTCTAGGATGCACATCATATTCCCATTCATAATTGGCCAGATGTCCTGTTGTTGTCATACCATTTTTATGTGCTTGTTCGATTAAAATTTTGGTTTCGCCGGGCGTAGCTTGTTTGATTTTGATACTGATGACGCCATGTTTTGACCATTTATCAACTTCAGAACGTATCTCTTTTTCTGAGATATCATTTGGCCAAGCAGAGCAATCATCTTCTGCGGTTTTAACACTATATTCGCATCTAAATCCACCAAAATAGGGTCCGGAAGCGAAAAGCCTCGGACCAATTGCTTTACCATTGTCTATCAAGTCTCGCTGTTTAAGAACTCGTTCGGGGTAATATTCACCAGCAGACCAGGTTGATGTCACGCCATTTGCCAAGAATATAATGCCATTGTTGATCACTTCTTCAGCGCGACCAACATCGACGAGATCAAAATTATAGTGTGCGTGCAGATCAATCATGCCAGGTAAAATCGTTTCAGAGTCAGCCAGGTCTATAATGTTAGTTTCTAAAAGAACATTCTCATCTATATTTGCATCAATGCTAATAATTTTTCCCTCTCGAATCATAATACCTTTATTTTTTTTGAGAGAATTACTGATACCATCGAACAACCAACCTCCTCTAATTAAGGTGTCATCTGATGGCGGAATTGACCATTGTGCATATGCATTAGATGATAATAAGAATAGAATGAGAGCTGATGTATTGATTAACTGAGTAATCAAAAAGTTAATTCTGTAATTAGGCTTCAATATATTTTTCAAAATCGCATGTGTAGTCATGAAAAGTATGATTAGGTTCATAGCCAAAAGGTTTCCAGCCTATATGACCATAGCCTCCAGCAATAGATGTCGGCTTAATTAGCCCACCTGTTTGAACTACTGCACCAAAATTTTGTCTATTCCTAAACATCATTGGGTCCCAGCCATGATACATATAAAGCATATTTGGCCCCATGGCTGAAGTGACATGAGCCTGTGCTATAAATGAACCAGCCTTATTGTGAACTTTAATGAGTTCACCATCGCTTACCCCTTTATTTTTTGCATCATCAGGGTTTATATAAATATCAGGCTCTCCTCTTTGTAAGCTGAGTAAGAAACTATCATCTCTCCACATACTATGAATACCATGTCTTGCATGACCCATAAGCATCTTCATGGGATAACCTTTATTAACAAGTGCATCCTTATGTCTGGGTAAAACTTCATCAAACTCAAAAAACCATTCATGATCAATATAAAATTGTTGTCGATGAGTAAGGGTTTTATAACCAATTTTTTCATTGACGCTGTCAAAAATATCTGAGTAATAGGGTGATTCCTTACTGTGCATCGTTGTTTCTGAACCCTTGTTTCTAATAAAACCTTTTTCAGCAAGCTCATCATAAGAGACATTTTGTATGCCACTGGTATTATTGAGAAGAAATTGAATCACTTCCTTAACGGATGTGATGGCTCCATTATCAGTGTAATCATCATGATATTTTTTAAAGTCTCTTTTGATTGGAACTCCTATGACATTATCGTCAATTGGTTGGAGATTTCTCTCTTTTGCCCTTTGAGCTATAGCTTTTGTCAGCTTTTCATAAGCAGCCCAATCATCTATGCATTCTCCTAAGGGTTCAACCGCCTTATCAATCACTTGCATAAAAGGTGTTCTAGGTTCTAAATGAAAATCATGTTTTTCATAATGATGTGCTATTGGTAGAACGTAGTCTGAGTACATTGCTGTTGTTCCCATATCAGTTGCAAAAGTGACTATTGTATCTAGTTTACCAAAGGCAGTTTCCCTCCATCGTTTTCCAGATGAACGCCACGCCGCTGCATTAGTTCCTGAAAATATTCCCATCTTCCATGGAACTTTTGAGTAGTCTGGAAACCAACCATTTTTGACAGATTGATTAAAGTAATCATCCATCTCTCCTGCTAACTCTTTGCCATAAATATCTTCATTAAATTCTTTCATATTGGCATGAACATAATCCCATCTCGAGAGAGTTGCCACTCTAAAAGCAGCAGCCGGATTTTTCATTGCAAATGGAAATACCGCATCGTCTTTTGCAAGATTTGTAATCGTGAGGCCTCCACCTTCTTTACCTGTATTACCTGTAATACAGAGTAATAAAAAGAAAGCTCTCTGCAGAAGGTCGCCATGAATATATTTTGAAGCACGATATCCAGCATAAATCATACTAGGCTTTGCTTTTGCAAATTTTCTAGCTACCTCTCTGATTACTTCAGCATTAATACCGGTAACCTCTTCCGCCATTTCTGGTGTATGTTCAGCCGCTCTCCTTTTGGTTAATTCGAAGATGGTTGTCACTTCTACAGGGCCATTATTAGTTTCAACCGTCCATTCTCCTTCTAAAGCTGGATTTATGCCTTCCAAGGCAATTGAAGGCATTTCAATCAGATGTTCCGGTGTTCCAGGTGCAACTGGTGGCGTTCCTGTTCCTGGTGCAGCGACTAAAGATTTACTGGCAAGGTCCCAAACATAGAATAGATTATCTTTTGCATCAGTTGAGCTTCTCAAATCTGTTTCTCTTAAGTATTTAAGATTATCCTTTCTCACCAAAAAGGGCAGATCTGATTGTTCTTTCATATAAGCAGTGTCGTAAGTTTTATCTTCTAATATCGTATTAACCATAGCCATGGCTAAAGCAATATCACTGCCAGGTTTAGGATTTAACCACTTACTTGCATGCATTGCAGTAGCATTGAAGTCAGGCGATATTGAAATAACTTCAGTACCATTATATTTGGCTTCCCAGAAAAAATGAGAATCTGGAATACGAGTTACAGCAGGATTACAAAACCAAATTAAACAGCATTTTGATTTATAGATTTCAGCCATGGTATTGCCCAAAGTGACATGACCAAATGTAATGTGTGCACCTGAGAATAAGTCACCAACACCTGCAAATGCTTCAGGCATTTGCACTCCACTGATATTCGCAAATCTTAGTAAGCTAGCATAGGATGCTCTTTTCATAACCATTTGCGTACCGAGGCCACAGGTTATGGATTCCGGTCCATGTTCAATACTGTAATCTAGAAATTTATCCGCTACTTCTAACATGGCCTGATCCCATGTAATTCTTTCCCATTTCCCTTCACCTCTATCACCTACTCGTTTTAGCGGGTAGAGAATCCTTTGTTTGCCATACATGTATCTGGAATGGCTCAAACCTTTCTGACAACCTCGGGGACCGTAATCGGGTGCATCACTGGATGTTCCATATTCTCCTTGTTGTTCCTCTCTCCAAACAACCCCGTTCTTCACAAAAACATTGAATGCGCATTGACCTGTGCAATTGGTTCCATGTGTTGAATGAGTAATGCTATCCCAGGTCCATTTTTTTCTAGCAATGTCTTCCCAGGATCTGTAATTAATGTTTTTATCTTGAGCAATTACAGCATTCGAATAGTGAAGAGATAGTCCAGCGCCTGCTCCGAGTAAAAAATTTCTTCTAGAGGTTTTTATCTGTTTATCCATAAAGCTAATTTAACATAAAGTTCCTTTTAAGAGTTATGTTGCCCAGGAATAACTAATATTTTTCCGCTTGCTTGACCAATTGCAAACTCAACTAAATTCATTCGATCATTGCCAAAAAACATTTTATCTTCAACAAACATAGTAGGTGAGCCAAAACCACCTCTATTAATTAATTCTTGAGCATTACTTTTTAATTCTTTTTCATAATGACCAGTTTCAATTACCGCTCTAAATTCTTTTTTATTCAAATCTAATTTTTCAGCTATTTCTAGTAATATCTCTATATTTGAAATATCTAAAGACTCTCCAAAATAAGACTGGAATACCAACCCACTGTATTTGTAGATCTTTCCTTTTTCTATTGCGTAGAGAGCACCTTGGAGTGCTTTTTTTGAAACTTCATGTCCTATATCTTTTTGTATTTTAATTTTTAGACTGCAATAATTGGCCCAATCTTGAAGGTCTTTGGTTTGATAATTAGACACTGCTGGAAGAGTCTCTGTTAGTTTTTTCTTAATCAATGAACGGATTAGAGTGATTTCAATTGGTTTCCAGTTTATTAGAGATGCAGTTCTTAAAACAGTTTGGTTGAGTCTTTTGTAGCTGAGATATGTCCATGGACAAGAGTAATCATAGTAATAATCAACTGTAATTTGTTTTTCAGCCATCAGCTTATTTTTCTTAATTCTGTTTTTAATACTTTTCCATTGGCATTTCTTGGTATTGAGTCAATATGAGAAATGATTTTAGGAATTTTAATTTTCGAAATCTTGCCTTTGCAGAATTTTTCTAAATCTTCTTGTTTAAGGGTTTTTTTATTTTTTGTTACAACAAAAGCTTTCAATGATTCACCCCATTTTTCATCAGCAATACCAACAACAGCAACATCTGTAATATCAGGATGATCATATATTACTTCCTCTATTTCCCTAGGGTAGATATTGATCCCCCCTGAGATAACCATATCTTTCTTGCGGTCAACAATATAGAGATAACCGTCCTCATCTTTTTTAGCCAGATCACCCACCGTAAGCCATCCTGACTGAATCGCTTCGTCAGTTTCTTCTGGTCTATTCCAATAACCATTGAATAAATAAGGGCTAGTTGAAAATAGTTCTCCAACTTCTTCAGGACCACATTCTTCACCTTCTTCATTGAGAATCTTTATCGATGTTAATGGAAAAGCTTGGCCAACACATTGTTGTTTTCTTAATTGATCTTTTGGTCGGAGATTGGATATGATTCCTCCTTCAGTTGAACCATAGGTTTCATGAAGCATTCCTTCTCCAAATGTTTCAACTATATCTTCTTTAATTTTTTGTGGAAGAGCAGCAGCATTTGAAATAATGGTAGATAAAGATTCACTATAGTTATTAGTCAGCAAGTTTTTTTCTAAACCAAGGATTCCATGAAAATGCGTAGGAACTCCAAAAAAACCCGTGATGTTTTCTTCTTTGAAGGTTTTAACTATGAGTTCAGGGTTAAACCCATCCATAATTTGTGCGTAACCTCCGAAGAAAATTGGTGCCAATGAAAATATCATTCCAGCACCATGACACATAGGAGCTATAGCTAAAAATCTATCATCAGGAGAATAACATCCATATTCAACAGCCATTGCAAATAAAGTGAGGATTCTGGATCGGTGAGGAACTAAAACACCTTTTGGCTTTCCTGTTGTGCCTGATGTATAAGGCATAGTAAAAACATCCCATTCTTGAACAAGAGGTATTTCATTATTTGGTCTTGATAGTTGCATCCAGTTTTCAAGTTGAGTTTCAATAATTATAATTTTCTTAACGGTTTCAAAGTCATAATCCAGAAGCGAGGCTGAATTAGCTTGATCTGTAAACAGTATATTGGCCTGCGCATCATCACAAATGGCCTTAATTTCTGGTGCTGAAAGTTTAGGGTTAATGGTAGCTATTGGCACGCCTGCTTGTGACGCACCTAAAATAATTTCCATATATTCAATTGAGTTGCTAGCAACAATCGCGATGTTATCTTCACTGCTCAAGTTAAAATCATGTATTAAGCCATTAGTAATAATATCCATTCTATTAACAAGAGCACGATAAGTTCTTTCATTGTCCCAATGCTTTAAAGCAATTTTTTCAGGGTTTCTTGACATAGCCGCTCTAATGCCACCAGCAATGGATAAATGTCTGAATGTTTTGGGTATTTGGGTCAAGTCAGCCATAATTAATTAATCAAGGTTAAATACTTTTATAGCATTGTCTCTCAGCATCAGTTGTTTTGATTCTTCTTTCAGGTTTAAGTTATCAACCTCCTCAATTGCTCGAATGGGGTCAATCACTGGCCAGTCTGTGCCAAACATTACCTTATGGCTTCCATATGAGTTTGCATAATGAACAAAAGATTTAGGCCAATATTTAGGAGCATAAGCATCGCCTGCTGTATATATGTTTTCATGCTTCCAGCACATAGAAATCATTTCTTCTGTCCAAGGTATACCTATATGAATTCCAATCAATTTAAGTTCTGGGAAATCAATAGCAACTTGATCTAGTAATATGGGCCTAGCTACGCTTGGCAGTCTTCTGTTTTTGGAATAGATTAGATTATGACCAACTTGCATCATAATAGGGATATTAAGTTCACAGCACTTTGCATAATAGGGATAATACTTTCTATGATCCGGTGGTAATTCACACCAATGTGGGTAGAGATGAGCTCCAACAAAACCAAATTCATTAACAGCTTTCTCTAAATCTTTGAGGCCAGACATTCCTCTAAAAGGGTCTATTCCTGCTAAACCAGAGAATCGTTCTGGGTGTTTAGTACAAACTTCATGCACTCTTTCATAAGGCACTTCAAATGATTCCGGCATTCTGATATCGCCAGCTCGAACAGCAATCAAAAGAGATCTTTCTATGCCTGCTGTATCCATCTTTTCTAGATACTGATCAACACTAACACCGCCTCTCATCTCTTTAGGCATTCTTACTTGTTCTTTAAAGTTTTCGTCTAAACCCGTTTGTCCAAGTTTAACTTCTTGTGGTGTATATAGGTTAACAACAATGTCAATTGTTCCGCTCATGATAAAAATTCCAAGTATTTAAGGACTAAATTATAATACTTATCAAGTGATAAGTATTATAATTTCTTAATAGTTTCTTATTATTGACCGTCTAGATCCCATGGACCTGTTGATTTGGAACGCACTGGCAATCCTGCCATAACAGGACCTTGTGTTTTAGGATCATAATTAACCGCATCGCCTTTTACGATGACTTGTGAATTTAGAGTTACCCAATTGATAAGAGCACCATCTAGCCTAAATATCCAGCTTGCTCCCATTTCCTCACCAGTAACAAAATGGCCATGTTTAACTTTAGCAGGTCTGAAAAAATAGGTTCCTGGTGTAAATCGACCAAAATTGTAATCAAGGTGTCCAGTTAAAGTATAAGCTTCTTCAAAAATTGGATGATGGATTAGCCTATCATCTGTCCAACCAGGGGGAGCCCAACCAAGCATGGTAATAAAACCTTTTTCATTTTCACCTTCTGGTGAAGGATCATGATAGAGAATTTTCAGCTGAAGGAATCGTTGCGTATCACCTTCATAGATATTATCCATCCAATCCATTTTTGTAGAGTCACATATAGTTAAGCTTCCATGTTGATCTGAGCCAGTGTTTCCTCCCTCAGGGATAAATTCACTTTGATTGGCTTCTGAGACAGAGAAACCCCAATCTCCATATTCTCTAAAGAGAAGTATTTCTGTTCCTGCATCAACGGATATTTCAGGGACTCTAAGGCCAGCAGGAGCTCTCCAATACATTCCAGGCCCAAATATTTGATCGCCCATTTTAACTTTACCTTCAAGTACGAACCATTCAGTATCAGCTTCATGATAACCACCCGGTCTATCCCATACGGTCTCAAATATAATTTTTGTTGAGCATGACCCATCTTCTTCATCATAAGAAAGATTTCGTTGCATTGCTCTTCCTGTTCCCCCATGCATTTCTGCAGGGTGCCAACATAGATCACTTTGCTGTATCAGTTCTACATGTGGTCTCATAATATTTCCTTTTTGAAATTAAGTAAGGTTAGAATATATTAAACTTTTTATTTGATAAAGAGTTGTCAAAATATTTTCATTAAATGATAATCATATATATTGATAATTTTGGAGTAAAAAAATGTCAGAACAAAATCTTTCCTGGTCTGGTGTCAATGTAACAGTCACAGAGGAGTATCTAGATTTAACTCGCGTTTCAGTCAGTATGGAGCAAAGCAGAGCTTTTAGAGCATGGCGAATTCCTAGAGCAATAGAATTAGCTCAGAGAAATTTGGAAGCACTTGAGGCTGATAATACATCTGAAGAAGCACAAGCCATGTTAACTATGTATATTGGAGAACTCTTTTGTTGGCAAGAGGATGGCGAATTAGTAGAGCCTAAAGTCACGACAAACTAAAAATAATTGGGGGAGATTGAAGATGGAAGAATATGAGATTTGGAAGTTTTTACATATCTGTATGTTTGTTTTCTGGTTGGGTACCGATGTTGGAGTAATGCTTTGCAGTAAGAAATCAACAGACCCTACTTTGGGAGTTGAAGCTAGATTTAAGATGTTGGAGATGGCTCTAATTATTGAGCTTTTACCAAGAGTCATGTGGGTTATGGCATTACCTTTAGGCGTTCATCTATCAAAATCTCTTGGCTACCTGGATCCAAGCATTACAACATTAGTAATGATGTGGGCGTTTATTATTGTCTGGTTGATCGTGAATGTAGGTGGAGCCGCTAATCTTGAAAAGCCATGGGGCCAGCAGCTGTCTAAAATTAATAGAATTATAATCGCTTCCCTAGGAGTGGGTTTAATTATAGTGTCCATTTCATCTTTCATGGGTATGGGACCTTATGAGGCAAACTCTATTGCACTAAAAGTAGGATTATATGGTCTTGTTAATATTACAATTCTAGGCATTGAGATTGCATTCTTTCCACTTGGCTTAGCTTTTGAAAGACTGGCATCTGAAGGCTCAAGCCCAGATATCGAAGAGTCTATTAGTTCAGGAATGAGAAAAACATTGGCTTGGGTCCATACAACTTATTTTTTAATCTTTATAGTTGCATTTATTGGCGTTACTAAAATAGTGGGTTAAGTCATCTTTTTTGGAACAAGATTATCAAAAGATAATATCTAAGCCATTACTCAAATGGTGGAAGATCCATGGCAGAAAAAATCTACCCTGGCAAAAAAATCCGTCCCTATATAAAACTTGGGTTTCTGAAATTATGCTTCAGCAAACCCAAGTAAAAACAGTGATAGATTATTTTGAAAGATTTATTAAAAGGTTTCCATATTTGAAAACTTTAGCAGAAGGGAACATTGATGATGTTTTATTTCTATGGTCAGGTTTGGGTTATTATTCAAGAGCTAGAAATCTTCATCTTACTGCCAATATTATTAAAGATGAATTTAAAGGACGTTTTCCTAGAAATTTTGAAACCCTCATTGCATTACCTGGTATCGGTCCTTCTACGGCAGGCGCAATTTTATCTCTTTCTAATATTCAGTCAGTGCCAATACTAGATGGCAACGTTAAAAGAGTTCTAGCTCGTTACTTTGGTGTATATGGTCACTACAGCAAGTCTGCTGTTAATAAAAAGCTCTGGGAATTATCAGCATTAACTACACCAAAAGAAGATTATGCAATATACACGCAAGCAATTATGGATTTAGGGGCAACTATTTGTCTGCCACGCAATCCTAACTGTAAAAAATGCCCATGCATTATTGATTGCTTTGCTTATCAAGAAGACTTAACTGATAGTCTTCCTACTAAGAAAGTAAGTAAAGAAAAAAAGTCAGTATCGGAGAATATTTTAATCATAAAATTTGAGGATGGGAGTTTTCTATTAGAAAAAAGGCACAATGATGGAATATGGGGAGGGCTATGGTCATTGCCTCAATTAAATATAAAAGAGGATCCACTTATATGGTGTAAAAATAATTTGAGCAATCGTGTCATTATTAGCAAGAAGCTAGAAGCAATAAAGCATACTTTTTCTCATTATCATTTAAACATGCATCCCACTGAAATTAATTTAGAAGGTAAATTCACAAATCCGAACAAAAGAATACAATCTTTTAAGAAGAGTGATATAAACAAACTTGGGTTAGCAGCACCCATAAAAAAAATAATAAATAGTTTATAATTTACTAATGAATGAAAAAATAATATGCAGTTATTTCAAGGATGAAAGGGAAGTGATGGATCGAGTTCCATATCCTGGTGAATTAGGTGAAAAAATCTACAAAGAAATTTCAAAGGAAGCATGGCAATTATGGCTCGAGCATCAGACAATGTTGATCAATGAGAATCGACTTTCAATGGTTGACCCAGAGGCAAGGAAATATCTTCAAAATGAAATGAAAAAATTTTTATTCGAAGGGCATTCTTCAAAGCCAACAGAATATGTTCCAGTACAGGAGTAAAAATTTTATCAATTATATTTTTTTTTCTATAAAATAATGCAACCAATGGCCAGATAGCTCAGTAGGTAGAGCAGCGGACTGAAAATCCGCGTGTCGGTGGTTCGATTCCACCTCTGGCCACCATTTCTTTTCTATCTATTTCTATACATCTAATTTTAGAACGAGTCTAAAAAGCGCAATAATTAATCTCAATTTAGATGTTTTGAATATTTTTAATAAAATAACTAAATATATTCATATAAATCATATAGATAGTATAGAAAAATAAAAAAAAAGTACATAAGCTATTTTTATACATATCAATGCTAAGGTCGATTCACAAAGAGATAGAGGATTGCTGCCAAATGTTGTATAAAAACAAATATCATAAGTCTTTTTGACACATCTAGGTGCATTTGGTTGTATGGAATTTCTTTCTTTTTTTAATTTTCAATTGGGAAAGGGAGAAATAATATTAACCTAATTAGGGGAGGATTTTATCATGGGTAAAATCAAAGGTTGGATCGGAGAACTAACTGAAATAGCTGTAGCTTTAGTAGCACTAGGTGTTGCCGCAGGCGTTGTATTTGGAGCTGATGTTCCATTTGTAGGCGCTGTGCTAGGCAACTTGGTTGATTTAATTAATCAACTAGGTGATGCAGGAGTTGTAGGTATTATTGTACTTGCGATCCTCTCAGGAATGTACGGCTCACGCGGTATGTAAATGAGAAAAAAGCTTTTAAAGTTTTATACTTTTTAAAAAGCAATAGAAAGGGCTCTTGTAAAAGAGCCCTTTTTTTTCTAAATTGGTTATAGTTCTAGTTCAATAGAGGTCAAATAGAGTGTTCAAAAATTTCTTAACTCAACTTACTAAAGTCACTGACTTCTTTATCATTATTGCAACAGTATTTGTAGTTCTTGCTTTTCTCACTCCGGCAGAGGTTTCAATTCAACCATCGATTAACATAGCTGAGCTGAGTCTTAAGAAAGCTATCAATGATAGGTCACAAATAAATTCAAAATTGGATTCATTAAGAGAGGAAGAAGTATTATTAAATAAAGAGTTCATGACATTGATCAATCAACCAACAATGGCAATAGATACAGTGACTGGAGAAACTACAGAAATAATTATAGACACCTCAACAGTGGAAGCTCAGATTACTCAAATTAAGCAGCAAATTGATACATCTGTTATGAAACTACAAACACTCAATAATGATGTAATAAAATCGGAACAAGAAATCGAAGCTCTTGAGTTAAAAGCGCAATCATCTAAGTCGATTAGTTGGTTGCAGCCGATACGAAAGAATACAATGATTCTGATTAATGCTGGCGGTGTTGATGGTTTGATTGCTGGATTTGCCTCTCTTATTTTTTGTTTGGTGTATAAAAGAAGAAGAGGTTGGTTTAGGAATGTGTTTGGTATTCGCCTAAAATAAATTTTAGTTCTTAAAAGTTTATAAAGTAATTTGTTCAAAAGATATAAAGGGTATTTTGTATGAAAACACAAAGGTTTGGCGATATATCTGTCCAAAAGGTTTTAGATGGAGTGGAGAACTTTAAAGCTGTTGTAGCATTCCCAAATATTAATTTAGAAGTTTTTGAAGAGCACAAGAATTGGATTGAGCCTTTTTATAATTTTACTACCGAAACAATCCGAATAAGCATGCATTCTTATGTCATCAGCACACCAGAAATAAATATTCTTGTTGATACTTGTATAGGCAATGATAAAAATAGAGTTGGTAATGGTCCTATATATAAGGCTAATGCGGATGTTTTGTCGCATTGGAATTTAAGGGATAGTGCCTATCTTAAGAACTTGAGTGATATCAGGATACATCCAGAAGAAATAGATTATGTTATGTGCACTCACCTTCATGCAGATCATGTTGGATGGAATACTAAACTAGATAATGGAAGGTGGGTGCCCACATTTCCGAATGCTAAATATTTATTTTCACCAGTGGAGCTGGCTAATATTACAAAAGAAGCTAACAATCCATATGATCAATATGTAAAACTGATGTACGAAGACAGCATATTGCCAGTCATTCAATCAGGCCAATCTGTGTTAATTGACAATAGTTTGGATCTGGGGAAAGGAATTAATTTATTGCCTACACCTGGCCATAGTCCTGGGCATTATTGTATAGAAATAGAATCAGCAAAGCGTAAAGGAATTCTAACAGGAGATATATTACATAATCCCATACAGGTGAATTATCCAGAGTTATCCACTATGTTTTGTGCTGATAAGATAAAATCTAATGAGCAAAGAATAAAATTAGTTGATGACTTAACAGATACTGAAACTATTATTCTTGCTGCACATTTTGGAGGATCAACTGCTGGTAAAATAATTAGTAGTAAAGATTCAAGGGAGTTCTTTTTGATATGAGCAATCAAGATTATTCAGCTAATAATTGTTTTGTTTGTGGTCCCGATAATCCAATTGGTTTGAGAATTCAATTTCATATGCATAATGATATTTGCCATGGTTCTTTTACACCATCAGAGAATCATATGGGTTATAAGAATGTTACGCATGGAGGTATTGTTTTTAGTTTACTTGATGATGTGATGGCAAATTGGCTATTTTTGCAGAATAAAGTTGCTCAAACGGCAAAATGTGACTTGAGGTATAGAAAGCCATTACCAATTAATACTAAAGTTAATCTTGAGGGTACATGTATCAAGCAAAAGGGAAAAGTTGCTTTTATGTATGGAAAGGTCATTTCAGACATCAATGACGAGTTGATTGCTGAAAGCCATGCAAAATTTATGATTATTTCAGATCTTTAAAGAATGTAACATTTTGTAACCAATTGAGATATGTCATAGTCTTTTCTTTAGCATTCATAGACTGTTTATGAGAAATCTATATAAACAGTAAGAACGAATGATATATATATGATAAATCTAATAAAAAATCGTATTCTTGGATTGCAAAAATCAACCAAGTCAATGCTAATATTACTTAGCTTTACAGTTATGGTGATCTTTTATCTAGCTGCTTCAAAACCGGAGGCAGAATTGCTTGTGATTGAAGAGAAGGTCTGGCCTGTTGCAGCACAGATAGTTAAACATGCTGATGTTCAACCTCAATTAAAATTATTCGGTGAAATCTTATCTTCAAGGAGAAGTGAGTTAAGAGCCTTTGTCGGTGGCCAAGTGATCCAAGTGAGCAATAGTTTTAAAGAAGGTGCGGTGGTCAAAGAAGGCGAACTACTTCTTGCCATTGATGATTTTGAGTATAGAAATGATGTCATCGAACAAAAGGCTAAGTTCGAGATATTAAAAAGAGATTTTGAGAGAGCAGAAGAGCTTTATAATCAAGGCAATATTTCAGAACAATTCAGGGACAATGCTTTGTTAGAAAAAACACAGCAAGAAATCGTCTTAGCTGAAGCTGAGAAAGACCTTAGAGACACAAAATTATATGCTCCTTATGATGGAGTAATTAATGATATTTCAGCTAGTCTTGGGAAACAGGTAAGTACTTTTAATGATAAAATTGCTGAAATTATTGATATTAAGAATCTCGAAGTTAGGTTCTCATTGTCCAAAGCACAATACGGAAGATTGCTGGAAGATGAGCTATCGGTCATAGGTAGGCCAGTATCAATTCAATGGTCTGCTGGTAAAAAAACAATACCTTTTAGAGCTATTGTTAGTCGAATAGGTGCAGAAATAACATCCAACACAGGCGGAGTGGATGTTTTTGCAACTCTTTTACTCGATGATGATGACATTTCATTAATTCGGCCTGGGGCATTTGTCAGGCTTGGAGTTCCTGATAAAGTTTATAAATCAGTCATGGTTGTGCCCGATACATCGGTGTATGAAGATTCTTATGTATTTGTAATAAAACAATCACGTTTAGAAAAACGCTTCATTGAAATATTGGGTTACGATGGAAGCTATGCCCTGATTAAGGCTAAAGACTCATCGGAGATCAAGGATGGCGATCAACTAATCACTAACCAACTCAGAGAAGCAGGCGAAGGAGTCAAAGTTAAAGTTTTATAATAATGTATAAGAACTACAGTCAAAAAAATAAGGTTTCATCAAATAAAGATAAACATACACCCAGGATAGGAGTAATTGCTTTTTTTAGCGGGCATAAAGTTGCGGGCAATCTTTTAATGATATTAATGATACTTTTTGGGATATTTGGTCTCACACAACTCAAAAGACAATTAATGCCAGATTTTGGAATAGAGATTATTAGTATTAATATTCAATGGCCCGGAGCAAGCGCAGAAGATGTTGAGGAAAATATTATCAATGCAATAGAACCAGAAGTCAGGTTTATCAATGGCGTTGATGATGTTGATGCATTTGCTTATGAAGGCAGAGGAAAAATTAGTGTAGGGTTTAATGATAGTACATCGATGTCAAAAGCTCTCACTGATGTTCAATCTGCTGTTGCTAGGATATCAACCTTTCCAAAAGATATTGAAAAGCCTGTTATCTCTCAAGTCATTCAAAGAGATGAAGTATGTCGTATTGATATTTCAGGTCCTTTTTCAAATAAAACACTTAAATATTTTGCAAGACAAATGCGTGATGACCTGATCAATATGGGACTTTCTAGTGTTGAGTTTGAGGGCGCTAGAGATCAAGAAATCTGGATTGAAGTTCCATCCGATAATCTAAGAGAACTGGATCTTTCATTAGAGGATATTTCAAATAGACTGGCTGCTTCCAGTATAGATTTACCTTCAGGGAGCATCAATGCTGGTGGCACTTCTAGGCAAATAAGAAGTGAACAGCTGGCGAGAAGCCCTAATGAACTGAGAAAGATAGAGGTTCTGTCCAAATCATCAGGAGAAAAACTCTACTTAAAAGACATCGCTAATGTTTATGAAACATTTGAGGAAAATTCTGCATATCGAATCAATAGTAAGGGTCCGTCTATAGGCTTGGTGGTTTATAGAAATCAAGGCGCTGACTCATTGACTTCTCAACAGCGAGTTGAAGAATATATGGAGAGTATTAGTAGCAAGTACCCGCAGTCACTAGAAATTGTTCTTTATGATGTTTTTGCTGATTCAGTAAGACAGAGAATCAATATGCTTATTGATAATGGAGCGACAGGCTTAATTTTAGTACTGATTGTTTTGTTCTTTTTTCTCAATGGAAGAATTGCACTTTGGGTTGCTTTAGGGATTCCTGTAGCTTTTCTAGCAGCTCTTGGCGGAATGAATGCCATGGGGTTATCTCTGGATATGATTAGTATGTTTGCTCTTATTATGGGTATTGGCATTGTTGTGGATGATGCAATCGTTGTGTCAGAGCATTCTACAACTCTACATCGTAGGGGTATGAACTATAAAGATGCTTCTAGAATTGGAGCACAAAGGATGTTCCCCCCTGTTCTAGCTGCTTGCCTTACGACGGTTGCCGCTTTTTTGCCCGTCCTCATGATAGGAAGTGATGTTGGTCAAATAATAGCGCCAGTACCCATCACTCTTTCTCTAATTATTATTGCAAGCCTTATTGAATGTTTCTTAATTCTTCCCATGCACCTTAGACATTCTATGAAGAAAATTACACAAACGGAACAAACAAAAATTAGGAAATTTGATATTTATTTCAATAAGTTTAGAGACGAACAAGTCTTGCCATTGGTTAGTAAAACTTATGCAACAAAAAAATTTACAGTAATAGCAACAATTTGTTTATTTCTAATTTCAGTTAGTTTGTTATTCACTGGTCGAGTTAATTTTGAATTTTTTGATACTCCTGAGAGCGACACTATTCATGCTAATTTTTCATTTTCACCAGGGACACCGGAAGATACTACTGAGTTGATGGTAAAAGAGCTTGGAAGAGCGGCTCTAGAGGCTGAAAAATTAACCACAAGTTTTATTGGTGAAGAGGTGGTCAAGTATGGCATTGGCAATATTGGTGCATCGGATACAGGCAGAGGCAATCTTCTTACCAACACAACTGGCTCACATATTGGATCTTACACTGTTGAGCTGGTTTCCGGAGATAAAAGAGATGTTAGGAATATGGAGTTTATTAAGGCATGGGAAAGCGCAACAAAGCTAATGCCTGGTATTGAAAGCTTCATTGTATTTGAGGGTCAAACAGGAGGACCTCCAGGAAGAGATCTTGATATAAGACTTTCAAGTGATGATTTGCAAACGATGAAGCGTGCGGCATTAGTACTTCGAAATGAGTTAAGAGCATTGCCTGGTTTGCTGGCTGTGGAAGATGATTTTCCTTTTGGCAAACAAGAAATTCTTTTGGAAATTACACCTGAGGGCGAAGCAATGGGGTTCACAGCAGAAAATGTTGCACGACAAGTACGCAATGCTTTTTCAGGCTCTATTGCTAAACGTTTTTCTCAAGATACAGAAGAAGTATTAGTTCGAGTGAAGCTTCCTACTGAGGAAACAAGTAATCAAACTATTCGAGACATATATTTACTTACTCCAGATAATAATAATGTATTACTTTCCGAAGTGGTTTTGTTAAAACAAAGACTTGGTTTTACAAAAATTAGAAAAGAAGGCGGGGTTAGAAAGGCTTCAGTCACTGCTGATGTAGATCCATCTATAACCACTACCAATAAGGTACTGCAGTTGGTTAGGAAAAATATTGCCCCAAAATTAGAACAAGAGTTCAATGTTAAAGTGGAATTCAAAGGAAAGGCTGAGGAGCAATCCGAAGCTTTAGGTGATTTGACTCTAGCCTTAATTATCACGCTAGCCTCTATTTATATTATTCTAGCGTGGCTATTCTCAAGTTATACCACACCTTTGTTAATTATGACTGTTGTGCCTTTTGGTTTAATTGGAGCAATTATTGGGCATTATATTTTAGGATTTAATCTCAGTATGTTTAGTCTAATGGCGTTTTTTGGACTGACCGGTGTTTTGGTCAATGATTCTATAATTTTAGTTAAAACTATTAAAGAAGCTATAGCTGATGGCTATCAATTAAGCCAAGCAGTTGTTGAAGGTGTGAGAGAGCGATTGAGGCCTGTGATGTTAACCACTATTACAACGATTGTAGGGTTAATACCAATTTTATTTGAACAAAGTTTGCAAGCTAGATTGGTCCAACCTTTAGCCGTTACTTTTATTTTTGGAATGATATTTGTTCCCTATCTAGTGCTTATATTTATTCCTTCTATGATGGGCATTGCTGATGGATTAAAATTAAGAATCAGAAACCTAGCTAATATAATTGGATTTCATAAAGGCCAATACGAGTAGCCAAAGTAGATACTGAACAGTAAAATAGAACTATATTTTATGAGCTCTATCAAAAAACCATTAATTGGAATTGTTTGCTGTAAGCGCAAGCAAGACGGCCATTATTTTCATATGGTTGGAGAGAAATACATCAATGCTATTAATAATCACTCAGGCTGCACTGGTGTTTTAGTTCCAATTGACCAGGATGAAGATATTAATCTTTCTATTATAGAAAAGATGGACGGTTTTTTATTAACAGGAAGCTTGTCGAATGTTCATCCCAAGATGTATCAAGAGAATCTCATTAATGCAGAGATGATGTTAGATGAGTCTAGAGATCAATTTGTTTTTTCAATGATTAGAACAATTATAAAAAAACATATACCTCTCTTAGCGATATGCAGAGGTTTTCAAGAAATGAATGTAGCTTTTGGAGGAAAACTTTATCAGGATCTTGAGCTTGAATCAAACCATACAGGACATGACTTTGATCGAAATCAATCGCATGATATTCAATATGGATTCAGTCACGAAGTGAAGCTATCACACAATGGATTACTTCATAATTTAACTGGACTTGATAAGGCAGAAGTGAATTCACTTCACACACAAGGAGTTAAACAATTAGGCGAAGGGCTTATGATTGAAGCGGTAAGCCATGAAGGCCTGGTAGAAGCCTTTACTGTCGAAGAAGCTGAGAGTTTTAACCTTTCTGTTCAATGGCATCCTGAATGGCAGCCTCATAATAGCTTTCTTTCTCAAGCAATTTTTGATGCTTTTGGAGTAGCCTGTAGAGATTTTCAAAACCAATCATGAAAGATAAAGAGTTATCCAGTTGGTTTAATGAGTATTCTATTCAGGAAGTGGAGGTTATCGTTCCCGATATGGCAGGAATTGCTAGAGGCAAAATGCTGCCTGCTGAAAAATTTATAAAACAATCTGAAATGCGTTTGCCTGAATCTGTTTTTATCCAAACTGTCACAGGCGAGTTTATCAATGAGCCGGTCATTAATCCTGCAGACAGGGATATAATAGTTAGGCCAGATCTAAACACACTTAGAAGATTACCTTGGGCTAAAGAAGCAGCGGCATCTGTGATTAATGATTGTTTTTATGAAGATGGATCTGCTGTGAATATTTCACCAAGACAGGTGTTAAAAAATGTACTGCAAGCCTATAAAGATAAAAATATGGTTCCAGTTGTTGCCCCAGAACTTGAGTTTTATCTAGTCAAAAGAAATACAGAGCCCAATATGGAGGTTGAACCTCCCATTGGTCGTTCGGGTAGGCAAGAAACCGTTCGTCAGCCATTTAGTATAGATGCGTTGGATGAGTTTGAACCAGTTATTGATGAGATTCATCGATATGCTGAGGCAATGAATATCAAGATTGATACTTTAGAGCATGAAATGGGAACAGCCCAATTGGAGATCAATTTTGAGCATGGAGATCCACTCTATATATGCGATCAAGTTTTGATGTTCAAAAGAATCGTTAAAGAGGCAGCAATGCGTCATAATATTTATGCTACCTTTATGTCCAAGCCTATGCAGTTTGAGCCCGGGAGTGCGATGCATTGGCATATATCAGTTGTAAATAAAGAAAGTGGTGAGAATGTGTTTAATGATGAAAAAGATCAGGAAACTGATTTATTTAAACACTTCATTGGTGGATTACAAAAATACATTCCAGAATCCATCGTGTTTAATGCACCTTATGTAAACTCATACCGACGATTTACAAGATGGCAAAATGCACCGATTAATCTTTATTGGGGTTATGATAATAGAACAACAGGTCTGAGAGTTCCTTCTTCCTCTCCTGCTAATAGACGTATCGAAAATAGAATTGGCGGAGCAGACGTTAATCCATATTTATCCATTGCAGCTTCTTTAGCATGTGGTTTTTTAGGAATGAAAGAAAAGATAGAGCCAAGCATGCCTGAGGATTCAAATGCTTATAACTTACCTTTTAAATTGCCCCAGAATTTATCATCAGCTACTGATATGCTAGAACAAAGCGAGGCTATGCAGATGCTGATGGGTGACCGTTTTTTACAAGTTTATATAGCTATAAAAAGATATGAATACAATAAGTATTTCGAAGTGATTAGTCCCTGGGAGCGAGAATATTTACTATTGAGTGTATAGGTATGAAAGAAGAACTACATAATTGGCAACAAATGGATAGCGATCATTTCTTACATCCATTCACCGACCATAATGATTTATCTAAAAAAGGGACCAGAGTTATTACCAAAGGGGATGGGATATATATTTGGGATTCCGAAGGGAATAAAATTTTAGATGGAATGTCTGGTCTGTGGTGCGTTAGTTTAGGCTATGGCAATAATGAGCTTATAGAAGCTGCATATAATCAAATGAAAGAATTACCTTACTACAATAGTTTTTTTCAGTGCGCTCATCCACCTGCTATTGAGCTCAGTCAGAAAATAAGCAGCATTGCTCCTGAATCACTCAACCATGTTTTTTTTACAGGCTCTGGCTCTGAAGCAAACGATACCATGGTTAGAATGGCTAGGCGTTATTGGCAATTACAAGGGAAACCAGAAAAACAAATTATCATAGCTAGAAACAATGCTTATCATGGCAGCACAGTTGCGGGCGCTAGTCTGGGCGGTATGACAGGTATGCATGAGCAGGGCGGATTGCCCATTCCAAATATCCAACATATATCACAGCCGTATTGGTTTGAAGAAGGCGGCGATTTGGATCAAGATTCTTTTGGTTTGAAAGTAGCAAGAGATCTAGAGCAAGCCATTGTTGAGTATGGAATTGATAATATTGCTGCTTTCATTGCCGAACCTATTCAAGGAGCTGGCGGTGTTATTATTCCACCAGAGACCTACTGGCCAGAGATACAGAGAATCTGTGATGATTATGAAATACTATTAGTAGCCGACGAGGTCATTACTGGCTTTGGCAGAATGGGTGATTGGTTTGCAACTGAAACATATAATATAAAGCCGGACTTTATACCATTCGCTAAAGGAGTGACATCTGGTTATTTGCCCCTAGGAGGTTTACTGGTCAGTGATCGTGTCGCTGATATTATCATTAGCAAAGGTGGAGAATTTACACATGGGTTTACTTACTCAGGACATCCAGCTGCTTGTGCAGTTGCTATTGCGACCATAAACTTTATTGAAAGAGAGAATGTACTAGAAACAGTCAAACACCAAACAGCGCCTTATCTAAAAGAACAATGGGAATCTCTAAGTACTCATGAATTAGTCGGAGAAGCCAGAATCAAGGGCATGGTTGCTGCCATTGAATTAACAAAAGAACATAGAACAAGGTATGCATCAACGATAGCGGCAGGCTCGGTTTGTAGAGATTTAGCAATTGATCATGGATTGGTCATGAGGGCAGTTGGCGACACTATGATTATAGCACCGCCACTCATCATTACTGAGCAACAAATAGATGAGTTGATTGATAAAACCAGAAATACTCTTGATGCAACTTTAAAAATGATAAAGTCACTATAAGTCCAATTGCTCAGTCATGAATAATCAGTCAGAGAGTCCCGATTCATACTACTTGCATTCAGCAAATAACATTACAACTCGTAGACAATTAACAGAGTCAGTTGATGCAGATGTGTGTGTCATAGGAGGCGGTTATACAGGGCTATTGACGGCACTCAATTTGGCAGAGAAAAATTATAAGGTAGTATTGCTCGAAGCGAGAAAGGTCGGTTGGGGAGCTTCTGGAAGGAATGGAGGTCAGGTGGGCAGTGGTCATAATAAAAAAATTAATGATTTAGAGAATGATTATGGAAAAGATCTTGCAACCCGTCTTTGGGATCTTGCAGAAGATGCTAAAGAGATAGTTCGTAATAGAATTGAACAACATAAAATTGATTGCGATCTCTGCTATGGGAATATGGCAGTATCAGATGATATAAGAGATCAAAAGAAGCATCAGGAGTATGTCGATAAGCTCAATCATGATTATGATTATGATTTGATTTCGTACCTCAGTGAGCAAGAAGTTTATGATATGTTTCATAGCCCATTTTTTAAAGGAGGAGGCTCTTTGGATATGGGAGGCATGCATCTGCATCCACTCAACTATGCATTGGGGCTTGCTGAAGCTGCAGAAAGAGCAGGGGTAATGATTTTTGAAGAGTCAGAAGTCATTGATTATCAAGGACAAGAAAAAAAGGTTGTTTATACAAAGAAAGGACAAGTTAATACCAGTACCATAGTTTTAGCCTGCAATGCGTATCTTGAGAAACTAGAAAAAAAGATTGCGGGTAAGATTATGCCCATTAATAATTTTATGTTAGCAACAGAACCATTGGACGAGGATGAAGCTCGTTACATCAATAAAGATAATGTTTGTGCTCATGATAATAAGTTTCATGTTCACTATTTTAGAATGTCCCAAGATAATCGACTCTTATTTGGTGGTGGTGAAAATTACACCACAAAATTTCCTAGTAATCTTAAATCCTATGTCAGAAATACAATGCTTGATGTATTTCCAAAACTTGAGAAAAAGAAAATTGATTTCGCTTGGGGTGGGACCATTGCTGTGACTGTCAATAGGATGCCACATATTGGTAAGCTGGACTCTGGCGTTTATTTTTCACATGGATTTTCTGGCCATGGTGTTGCTATGGCCTCCTTGGCAGGAACAATTATGGCTGAGGCAATAGATGGATTGTCTAAACGTTTTGATGTTTTTAATGAGGTTAAGATACATACCTATCCAGGCGGGACTTTACTTCGATGGCCAGGTTTTTATTTAGGCATGCTGTATTTTTCCCTACGAGATAGGCTATGAAAAAACTTTTAGTATTTTTTTGTCTGACATTCATTATTTTTTTTAACTCTACCTCTGCTCTTACTAATGAGGTGAGAGTTTACAACTGGTCTGATTATATTGATAATTCGGTCATTGATGACTTTGAATCAATGACAGGGATTAAAGTTATTTATGATGTGTTTGATAGTAATGAGGTGCTTGAAGGAAAATTACTTGCCGGCAATACTGGTTATGACATCGTCGGTCCCAGTATTGAATATCTGGGTCGTCAGGTCATTGCAGGAGTTCATCAAAGACTGAACAAGGAATTCATTCCGAATTTACGTTATTTAGAACCAGAGATGATGAAAATGTTAGCCACAATGGATCCAGGGAATGATTATGCAATTCCTTATTTATGGGGCACAACAGGGATTGGTTATAACAAAGATAAAGCAAAAGAAATCATGGGTGAAGATTTTAAGATGGACAGCTTTGATGTGATTTTTGAACCAAAAATAATTAAGCAGTTTGAGCAGTGTGGTATAGCATTTCTTGATGCACCCAGTGAAGTTTTTAAAGCTGCTTTATTTTACTTAGGATTGAATCCTAATACGAAAAACCCAAGAGATTATCAAGGTGAAGCGTATCAGCTGCTTAAGGATATTCGACCATATATCAGATATTTTCACTCATCCCAATATATCAATGATCTTGCCAATGGAGAGATTTGTTTAGTATTTGGGTGGAGTGGTGATATTTTACAATCAGGTGATCGTGCAGAAGAAGCAGGCAATGGTATTAACATTGGTTATGAGATTCCAAAAGAAGGGGCTCAAATGTGGGTGGACATGATGGCCATTCCTAATGATGCACCAAATGCTAAAAATGCACATTTATTTCTTAATTTCATTTTACAACCCAAGATGATGGCAAGAATTTCTAATAAAGTTAAGTTTGCCAATGCAAATGTACAATCCAAAGACTTTATCTCTCAGGATATTTTGAATAATCCAACAATTTACCCTAGCCAAGAAACAGTCAAAAAATTATTTATAGCAGAGATTGCGAATCCAAGAGTTGACCGTATGATGACTAGACAATGGATTAATATTAAAACGAATCGATGAAAGAAATAAATATTAGATGCTTAGTCTTATCAACCTTTATTGTTTCATGTCTATTTTTTGAAAACACCTTATCTAAGATATCGTTTAGCAAAGTAGCCTATATTAATGGCTCCATACATACTTTCAATCAAGATTTGTCTATCGTTGATTCATTATTGGTGGAGGATGGGCTTATTACCAAAGTTGGCCCTAGAGATTTAATTATTGATGAAATTGATGAAGATACTCAAGTTATTGATTTAAAAGGTAAAATGATGATGCCATCTTTTCATGATGCGCATTCTCATCCCATTTGGGATGGCATCAATCAATTGAAATGTGTGCTGACTGATTTATATGATTTACAGAGTATTAAGGATGTACTGAGAGACTGTTTGGAGAGCGAACTGACGAAATCAACAGGATGGATTGTAGGTTCTGGATTGAATATAGGTCTCTTTCCTTCAGGCAATCCAAATAAATCTATATTGGATGACATCAGTAAAGATATTCCTATTATTCTTTGGGCCAATGATGGCCATAGCGGACTTGCAAATAGTAAGGCTCTTGAATTAGCCAATATTACAAGTGATACAAAAGAACCTCTATATGGAGTAATTGAAAGAGACCTCATGACTGGTGAGCCTAGTGGAACATTAAGGGAGTCATCAGCAATCAATGCAGTACTAGATCTTGCTCCAAAAGATACAGATGTTGATTATGATAAAGGATTGAGTATCGCACAGGATATGGCTCATAGTTTTGGTATTACCTCAGTACTAGAGGCAGCCGTTGGCGAACGCCATATGGCAGCCTATAAGAGAGCCGCTGAGCGAGAAGAGTTAGAGCTCAGGGTCTTTACATGCCTGGAGTATGGTAAAACTAGTTTTGCTCATGATGCGAGTACCTTTGAAGATGTGTATCAAAGACTAGAGCAATTCAATCATCCACGCCTCAATGTTAATTGTGTAAAAATATTTATTGATGGTGTTTTAGAGGGACAAACTGGTGCATTGTTGGAGCCGTACTTGGATTCAGGAAATATTGGGGAGCTTATCTTAGAAAAAGACTCTCTCAATAAGGCAGTTGCACGTTTTGATTCTGAAAATAGACAAGTGCACACACATGCTATTGGCGATCGTGCTGTTCGGGCTGCATTAGACGCATATGAATACGCTCTTAAAGAGAATGGGACTCTTGATAATCGTCATCATATTTCTCATTTGCAAATGATTAGTAAAGTCGATATTCCAAGATTCTCTGAATTGAATGTTGCTGCCACGTTTCAAGCTGCATGGGCTATGCCTGATGAATATATCACAGGAATAAATATTCCTGAAATTGGTATTGAGAGAGTCAATAGAATGTATCCAATTCACAGTGTTTTTCAGTCAGGGGGGTTGATTGTTGGTGGCAGTGATTGGGCTGTGACAACAATGAATCCATTCATAGCCATAGAGACTGCAATTAGAAGAGAGGATCCAGACGGAAGGCTCAAAGGTATATTGAATCCAGATGAAAGAATGGGATTAACTGAAATGTTAAAGGCATATACCATTAATGCTGCCTACATCATGCATCAAGATCATATTACAGGTTCACTGGAGGTGGGTAAGTTTGCTGATTTGATTATTCTAGATAAAAATTTATATGATATTACACCGAATGAAATTAGTGAGGTTCGTGTTTTAGAAACAATCATAGAAGGCACAACTGTTTTCAAGATAGAATAATTATTCAATGAGAAATAAGAATAAAATTACAAGGAGAGATTTTATTAATGGCGTGAGTTATGGTTTGGCAGCTTCAGTTGCTCCCATTGATTTTTTAAATGCTAATAATATTAATCCTTATAAATATCCTCCAGCTCTAACCGGCATCAGAGGGAATCATCCCGGTTCTTTCGATCATGCTCATAGGCTGGCCTTAGCCGGTGGTAATTTCTTTGACGAGGTGATAGATCTTGGCGAGACCAATGACTTAATTGTTGTGGGAGCAGGCATATCAGGTTTGTCAGCATCACACTTTTATAAAGAGCGAACATGCGCTAATCAAAAGATTCTTATTTTAGATAATCACGATGATTTTGGAGGCCATGCAAAACGTAATGAGTTCCAAGTGAATGGAAGGCAAATGTTAACCTATGGAGGAAGTCAATCAATAGAATCCCCAAGTTATTACCAAGAGATATCTAAACAATTAATAGCTGATCTTGGCATTGATGTTCAAAAGTTTTACAGCGCCTATGATTTTGATTATTTCAAGGAAAGAAATCTCAGATCTTCATTCTATTTTGATAAGAAAACATATGGTCAAGACAAGATTGTTCAAGATGTCCCAAGCTATAGATATGATATCGCCTATAAGACAAACACTAAGCCGGAGAATATAAAAAAAGTTGTAGCTGAGATGCCAATATCAGATCAAGCAAAGAAAGAATTTACCCAACTATTTTTAGACAAAACTGATTTTTTCCCCGACATGACTTTAGAAGAAAAATATTATTATCTAGAGAATATCAGTTATGAAGATTACTTGAGAAAGTTTCATAATGTTGGTGATGAGACTATTGGGCTTCTGCACAGAATGCTTTGGGCATTATGGGGTGTTGGAACAGAATCTATACCTGCTTTCGGTTGCTTTTCTGATGGCTTGCCAGGCTTTGCTGGCCTTGGTTTTACTGAACAAGAAGATGATTCACCAAAACCTGAAAATGAAATGTACGATCTTCCAGCCTACGATGAGACCATTGAAGAATATATGAGCAATAATGAAACTTCTGAAGAGCCATATATTTTTCATTTCCCAGACGGCAATGCAAGTATTGCAAGAATGCTTGTGAGAAAGATGATTCCAAATGCCATACCTGGAAAAACGATGGAGGATATTGTGACTGCTAAAGCTGATTATTCACAATTAGATATATCCAACCAAAATATAAATATTCGCCTCAATAGTACCGTTATATCTGCAAGGAATGTTAAAGATGGCGTAGAAGTGATATATATAAATCAGGGCAATTTATATAAAGTTTCGGGTAAGAAGTGCATTTTAGCTTGTTACAATGGAATTATTCCTGACCTTTGCCCCCAATTACCCGAGAAGCAAAAAGAGGCTTTACAATATAACGTTAAAGTGCCGCTGGTCTGGGTGCAAGTGGCTATGAAAAACTGGCATATGTTTGCAAAAAATGGAGTTTCTAGAGCGATTTGCCCAAACTCATTTTTTAATAATATGTATGTAGACTTCCCAGTCAGCATTGGTGATTATCAATACCCCCAGTCTTTTGATGAACCAGTAGTCTTCATGATGAATCATGTTCCAACGAGGCCCTATGAAGGATTAACTAATAGAGAGCAACATAGAAAGGGTCGATACGACATCCTGAAGATGAGCTATCAAGATTATGAGGATAAATTATTTGATCAATTAAAAGGTATGTTCGGTTCAGACTTTAAGGAGGAGAATATAGCAGGAATCACTATCAATCGCTGGGCACATGGCTACTCATATGAATACAACAGTTTATTCGACAATGCTTATTTTGGAGGACGAATGCCCGATAGCATGGATGATGAGAGATACCCTCACGTGATTGGTAGAAAACCTTTTGGAAATATATCCATTGCAAATTCCGATGCTGGTGGCTCTGCCTATGTAGATGCTGCCATCGTCCAAGCGGATAGGGCTGTGAATGAGTTATTAAGCTAACAATTAATTTTTTGCTAAATTCTCATTGAAGAATGTTTGCATTCTAGAATACAGTTCAATTCTGTTCTCTTCCAAAACGAAACCATGACCTTCTTCTTTCTTAATTAAGACTTCATAAGGGATATTTTTTTTATCCAGGGCATCCATTAGTGTTTCC